>Ga0207848_100155_pt1 | contig 45981 bp, 43 predicted proteins | sample TtaePargueraPR_10_FD_187737 | JGI IMG/M metagenome (GOLD analysis project Ga0207848, IMG submission 187737) | Aerobic enrichment media microbial communities from Bioluminiscent Bay, La Parguera, Puerto Rico - Tt and M2 (3) (SPAdes) | ecosystem: Environmental > Aquatic > Marine > Unclassified ... | reverse complement strand
TAGTGGCGAATGGCGGAGCTGAGAGGCATGAAAAGCGGAGGGCAAGATAAAAGGGAACCCTACGCCCTCGCAGGCGAGTCCAGTCTGCACGTGGGTTGGAGACGGCACGGACATTACGGTTCGGGGTGCCTGTCAGCGCAGGGGGCGCACCGGCTGTGCGGCTAACCGGGGCACCCCTGCGCCCCACCACGACCACATTGGAGGCAATGATGGACGATCGGGATAGCACCCATGACGACCGATTTCGGCCTCGAACCGGCCCGCCGAAGCAGCGCGGCCAGGCATTCGTCGGCCAGGTTCTTCGCCAGGCCAGCAAGACGGGTGCCCATGCGCTCGCGGGTTCAACAAGGCCAGGCGCCCGCCTCGGCCGTGGTCATGTCGAGGCTCAGTTCGGCCGAACAGGACGCTCGGTCCATTTGCGGCGTGTCGCCGTCAAGACGCGCCTGGTGAATCTCCAACGCGCCGGCAGGCGATCCACATCGACTCATCTGCGCTACATCGAGCGAGAGGGCGTCGGGCGTGATGGCGAGCCGGGCAAGGCCTACGGCGCGCTGACCGATGAGGTCGATATCCAGGCTTTCGACGCGCGCGGCCGCGATGATCGCCATCAGTTTCGCCTTATCGTCTCGCCTGAGGACGCGGGCTCGCTCGATGACCTGCGTACGTTCACCCGGCACCTGATGGAGCGTGTCTCGTCAGACCTCGGGACGCGGCTCGATTGGGTAGCCGTCGACCACTGGAACACCGATAACCCGCACACCCATATCGTGTTGAGGGGCAAGGACGAATCCGGCCGGGATCTCGTCATCGCCAGGGACTACATCGCCCATGGGATGCGCCAGCGTGCCTCGGAGCTGGCCACCGACTGGCTCGGCATGCGTACAGAACGGGAGATCGAGTTAAGCGCTAAGCGCGAAGTGATGCAGGACCGGTGGACGGGCCTGGATCAAATGCTTGCTCGCCAGATGTCGCCTGAAGGACTGCAGCCACATGCCCTTGGGCGCCACCCGCGGCGCCAGCAACTCATCGGGCGGCTCCAGCACTTGGAGCGACTGGGGCTCGCCGGGCAGGCGCCGGGCGGACACTGGCGCATGTTCGATCACACCGAGCGCACGCTGCGCGAGTTGGGCGAGCGCGGCGATATCCTGCGCACGATGCAGCGCGCCATGGCCGGCACCCAACGGGACCTGCATATCGTTCAGCCTGGACACGACGGCAGCATCATCGGGAGGGTGGCAGCCAAGGGGCTAACCGGCGAGTCCCACGACCTGCCGTACCTGGTGGTCGATGGCACGGACGGCCGGGCTCACCACGTCACGTTGGCGCGCGACACGCAATTGTCGAGCTACCCGGTCGATGCAATCGTCGAGGTCAGGGGGACGTTCCCGCCGCGTGCGATGGATAACCGGATTGCCGGCATGGCGGTCGATGGCCTGTACGCCCGCGATACACATCGCAACATGCTCGGAATGCGGGAGCCAAATGTCGACCGGGAGTCGTTGCTCGACGCCCACGAACGTCGACTCGAAGCCTTGCGCCGCGCCGGAATCGTCGAGCGGATAGGCAACGGGTTATGGCGCGTGCCGCAGGATCTTGCCGAACAGGGGCGCCGGTACGACGCGCAGCGCTCGAGCGGCTTGGCGGTGGTTGTCCACTCGCGCCTGCCTATCGATCGCCAGGTCCGGGCCATGGGTGCCACCTGGCTCGACGCGCAACTCCTGGGACGAGCAGCCGAGCCGGCGACACCTGGCTTCGGCGCAGAGGTTCGCACGTGCCTGCGCGAACGTGCGGATTTTCTGGCGGAACTTGGGCTGGCACAGCGTCGGGGCGAGCGGACGTCATTCATCCCGAACCTGCTGGGGGCGCTTCGCCAGCGCGAGCTGGCCGTAACGGTGAAAGGAATCGAGGAACGGACTGGCATGCGGCATCACGCGCCGGTCGAAGGCGTACCGGTCACCGGGATCTACCGAAGGTATGTGGACCTTGCCAGTGGGCGCTACGCGCAGCTCGAACATGACGGCGGCTTCAGCCTGGTGCCATGGAAGCCGGTCATCGAGCCGCGGCGAGGGCAATCGGTGACTACACGGGTCCAGCGCGACCAGGTGTCCTGGAACATCGGGCGCTCGCGCGGCCGGGTCATTGAATGAGCGAGACGTGCTCCGGGCTGGAGGTCTCGGCCGGACCGGTCAGCCACTGTTCGAAACGGCGTTCTAGCGCCTGCCCTTCCCTCGCTGCGTAATAAACCAGCCGCAGGTCGCGGTCGACGTCGATCGTCAGGGACGTATGGTCGAAGACGACCAGGCCAACTTCGGGAACGCTCAAATATCGAACCCCCTGACAGGGCCCATGGATGTCCTGCTGGCGCCACCAGGTCCGGAAGTCGGTATCGACCTTTTCCAGATCCTTGACCAGGGTGCCGATGTCCGGATCGAGCGGAGCCCTGACGAAGTCGCGACGAAAGCTCGACAGGATCTGCAGCGCCTGATCCTGCCAGGGATCGAACAGGGCGCGCATCGAAGGGGCGGTAAACAACAGCCATAGCAGGTTGCGGCGCTCGGCCGGAAAGCTCGAGAAACCAAACAGCCGATCTGCCGCGGCATTCCACGCCAGGACGTCCCACCGCAGGTTCAACACGTAGGCCGGGCGCGACGGCAGATCGGCCATCAACCGATGCACCAGGGGCGGAACCACGCACCACGTCTTGCCCGGCTCTGGCGGCAGACGCTGATGGGCCAGCAGAAACAGATGGCGACGTTCTGTCGCATCGAGCTTGAGCGTGCGCGCCAGGTTCTCGAGAAATGTCGCCGATACGCCGATATCCCTGCCCTGCTCCAGCCAGGTGTACCAGGACAACCCCACCCCAGCGAGCGCGGCCACCTCCTCGCGCCGAAGACCCGGCGTACGGCGCCTGCCGCCCGACGGCAGGCCAACCTCCTCGGGCGTAATGCGTTCACGGCGGCTGCGCAGGAAGTCGGCAAGCTCGGTGCGGTTTCGTTCGAAGCTTCGCGGTGCGCTCATCCAATTACCTCCAGTAACAGCATAACCAGTCAAATTGTAACCCCCTTGCAACGGTACTAAGAATAGCGCCTCGTCGCGCAAAACCCCATTGCAGAGCAGTCGGTAGGGGCAAGGCGGCCAGATCGCTAGGAGAGATACGGATGTACCAATCATTGCTTCGCGAACAGCTGGAGTCATTGAAGTCCTCCAACCAGTACCGCACGTTCACAACACTCAGCCGCATCTGTGGCCAGTACCCACTGGCCAAGCTCCAGGGCAGCGACCGCGAACCGGTCGTTGTTTGGTGCAGCAACGACTACCTGGGAATGTCCCAGCACCCGGCGGTGCGCCAGCAGATGCACGTCGCACTCGAGACCTACGGCGCCGGCTCCGGCGGCTCGCGCAATATCGGCGGATCCCATGAGCTGTATGCCCGCCTGGAGGCCAGCCTTGCCGAGTGGCATGGCAAGGAGGCAGCGCTGGTCTTTCCAACCGGCTTCGGCTCGAACGATGCGACCCTGCAATGCCTGCTGCGCCAGATTCCAGACTGTGTGGTGGCGAGTGACGCCATGAACCACGCCTCGATCGTCAATGGCATTCGGGCAACACCCAACGAGCGCAAGGTATTCAGGCACAACGATGCCCGTCATCTTGATGAGATCCTGTCTGGCTACCCGCTCGGGCAACCAAAGCTCGTCGTGTTCGAGTCAATCTACTCAATGGACGGCGACATCGCGCCAATCGAACGTATCGTCGAGGTTGCCAAGCGCCACAACGCGCTGACGTACCTGGACGAGGTTCATGCGGTTGGCATGTACGGTCCCCGCGGTGCCGGCATTGCCGCGCAGCTCGGACTGGCCGGCGAGATCGACATCATCCAGGGGACGATGGCCAAGGCCATCGGGGTCATTGGCGGATACATCGCCTCGAGCCCGGTCATCGTCGATGCCGTGCGTTCCTTCGCAACCGGCTTCATCTTCACCACTTCGCTGCCACCGGCGGTTACGGCCGGCTGCCTTGCAAGCGTCGAATACCTAAAGGCAAACGACGACGAACGCACCCAGCTGCACGCGAAGACCACGCTTCTTCGTGAACGGCTCAAGCAGTTCGACATCCCGGTCATGCCCTGCTCGCAGACGCATGTGGTGCCCGTTCTCGTGGGCGAGGCCGAGCGGTGCAAGGCTGCCGCCCAGCGCCTGCTCCATACCCACCGCGTGTACCTCCAGCCAATCAACTATCCGTCCGTACCCGTGGGCACGGAGCGCTTTCGCATCAACGCCACGCCGAACCACAGCGACGCGCAGATCGAACAGCTGGCCGCCGCGCTGGACGAGACCTTCGCGCACTTCGACATCCCCAGGGCTTCGCGTGCCTTCAAGACGGAGGTGGCGTGATGGGCGATTCGTTATTCAACGTGCGCAGCGCAACCACGCTCGACATCCCGATGCTGATCGAGCTGCGCGGGGTACTGCTCGACGGCACCAACGCCAGCTACTCCAGTCGCACGCCGGAAGCGTGCGCACGCTGGCGTGCGGCGTACCGGACCTGGCTGAGCAGCACGCTCGGCGCCAACGACAATGTTCGTGTGCTGGCCGTCGAGCATCGCGACTCCGGCCAGGTGATTGGTTGCGCGACCGGCATCATCGACGCGAGGGGCCCCACCGCCGCGAACCCGAACGGGTTGTCGGGGTGGGTGCAGTCGGTCGTGGTAGCACCGCAGTTCCGTGCCAAAGGCATAGCCCGCGAGCTTATGACCACCTTGCTGCGTTGGTTCGACAACCGCGAGGTGCGCACCGTCGTGCTGCAAACCACAGAAGATGGGGCGCAACTTTACTCGTCGCTAGGCTTCCAGCCCAGCGGCGAGCGCCTGCTGGTCCGCCAGGAGACGCCGAGATGAAGGTGCTCATTATCGGCCTGGGTTATGCCGGACTGCGCTGGCAGCACGCACTCGAATACGTCGGTCGCACATGCGGTGTCGGGATGTCGATCGCCTATCTGGATCGCCGAGAAAGGCCGAGCACGCTAGAGCGAATCGGAACCCTCGAGGAGGCGCTCCATGCGTTCGGACCGGACCTTGTGGTGGTCAGCGTCAATGACGTGAGCCATGCCGCGGTGCTTGCCGAACTGGCCGGCTATCGCGGTTTCGTCATTTGCGAAAAACCGCTGGCGACGCCGGCTGACGATCTCGGATCAATCGACTCTGCCCTCGCCTCGCTCAATGGCTTCGCCCTCAACCTGGTCGAGCGCTACTCGGCGGCGAGCCAGACGCTTCGCGAGTGGGTCGCTCGGCACCGGTGGCGTCTGGTGCGGGTGCACTTCAACTGGGGCAAGGACCGTATCAACGACTATCGCCCGACCTGCGGCGTTACGAGCGAAGTGATCCATGCGCTGGACCTCGTGAGCTGGATCTGTCCCACCGAGGGCGAGTGGTCGGTCGACGAGGTGATCGGCGTTCGATCGGACTTCTCGATATCCGGCCCCGCCGTGCTCGACACGGTGATGGTCGGCGCAACGCTCGGCGAGGTCCCCGTCACCGGCTACAGCAGTTTCGTCAATGTCGTCCGCCAACGCACCGTCGACTGGTCGTTCGTCGATGACCAGGCGCATGTCATCCACGCACGACTGACCTTCGATACGCCGTGCTGGGACCACGATCACCTGAGGGTCTGGATGCGCGACAGCGACGGAACGCAGTTGACCCTGCACGAAACGAGCGAGGCGCCCTGCGAGCCGAGTCTGGAAACGCTCCACAAACTCTCGCGCCTGTGCCGGGACGCGGTGCTCTGGATAGCAACGCAGCGCGAGCCGGACCTGCCATTCGCCGACCTACGCACCGCGATCAAGCTGCAGCGCCTGCTCAACACGCTGGAGACGCGCGCCAAGGCAGCCGCAGTTCCCGCGCGCTACATCCGCGCCCAGAACCGGGTCCTGCTCGGCGAAGACATCGACCTCGAAAGCCTTGGCTAATCAGGAGACAACTATGTGTGGAATCACAGGATGGCTGTCCTACAGCCAGGACATGCGGGAACACGAGAACGTCCTGCAGCGCATGACCGACTCGATGGCCCGACGGGGCCCCGATGCACAGGGAACCTGGATCGACGGCCCGGTCGGCCTCGGCCATCGCCGCCTTTCGATCATCGATCTGGAGGGCGGCAAGCAGCCGATGCTGGCTCGCCAGGCGGACGGTAAACAGGCAGCGACCATTACCTATAGCGGGGAGATCTACAACTTCCGCGAGCTGCGTGCAGAACTGCAGCTGCGCGGACATTGTTTCGAAAACCGCAGCGATACCGAGGTGGTCCTCCGCGCATATCTCGAATGGGGGGAAAACTTCGTCGACCGGCTCAACGGCATGTACGCCTTCGCCATCTGGGATCGACGGCAGGAAAGCCTGCTTCTCGTCCGCGACCGCATGGGCGTCAAGCCCTTGTACTACTACCCCACCGCGGACGGTGTCATCTTCGGATCCGAGCCGAAGGCCCTTTTGGCCAACCCGAGCGTGCCGCGCCGAGTCCGTGCGGACGGCCTTCGGGAAATACTGGAGATGGTCAAAACCCCCGGCCATGCCGTCTTCCATGGCATGTACGAGGTTCTGCCTGGCGAAGTCGTTCGGGTCGATCGCCGAGGGCTGAGGAAGCGGCGCTACTGGCGCCTCGAGGCGCGCGAGCACGCCGATTCGCTGGAGCAGACCGTCCGGCATACGCGTGACCTGCTGGAGGATATCGTCGAGCGTCAGATCGTGGCAGACGTTCCCCTGTGCAGTCTTCTCTCAGGCGGCCTGGACTCATCCGTTATCACTGCGCTCGCATCGAAGAAGCTGCTTGAGGCCGGCAAAGCGAACATTCGGTCCTTCTCGGTGGACTTTCGAGATCACGGCCAGGGCTTCGCCGGCGACGCGGTCCGAGGGACGCCGGATGCACCCTTCGTTCGCGAACTGGTCGCGCGAATCCACAGCACGCACGGCGAAATCCTCCTGGACAGTGCCGAGCTTGCCGACCCGGCGCTGCGCCGTCAGGTCGTGCGCGCGCTTGACCTTCCACCGGCGTACTGGGGCGACATGTGGCCGTCGCTGTATCGCCTGTTCGAGGAGGTGCGCAAGCATTCGACCGTGGCGCTCTCCGGGGAAAGCGCCGACGAGGTGTTCGGCGGCTATCGATGGTTCCATGACCCGGAGGCGATCGAGGCAGACACCTTTCCCTGGCTGACGTCCGTCACCGGGAAGTACTTCGACGGCAAGACACTGTTCGACCGCGGGCTGCTGCGCCAGCTCGACATGCCTGCATTCCTCGCCGACAGCTACCACCAGGCCATTGCCGAAACACCCATGCTCGTCGGCGAGAGTCCGGTCGAGCGGCGCATGCGAGAGCTGAGCTACCTGAACCTCACGCGCTTCGTGCAAACGCTGCTCGATCGCAAGGACCGCATGAGCATGGCGGTCGGACTCGAGGTCCGGGTTCCGTTCTGCGACCACCGACTGGTCGAGTACGCCTTCAACATCCCATGGTCACTCAAGGCCTTCGACGGCCGCGAGAAGAGCATCCTGCGCGCAGCGACACGCGACCTGCTGCCGCCATCGATCACCGACCGCGTCAAGAGCCCCTATCCCTCTACGCAGGACCCTGCGTACGAGAACGCGCTGCGCCATTCGCTGGCCACGATCATGCAAAGCCAGGATGCACCCGTCCGACCGCTGCTGGACACCATGCACGTCCAGGAAACGCTCAACCGGCCACTGGGCGATGTCTCGCCCATGTATGACCGGATGGGCATGGAGCTCGCCGTCGGACTCAACACCTGGCTGACAGACCTGGACGTAACACTGGATCTTTAACCCTCCGGGCGTGGCCCGACGGGCCACGCTGCCCTGTCACGACGTGGAGCCTCACTCCTCATGAGTACCCCCTCATCCAATTCGCTACCCATCTACCTGATCGCACTCGGCGCCTTTGCGCTCGGTATGGCGTCCTACGTCACGGCCGGACTGATACCGTTGATCGAAGACGCCTTTACGGTTTCGGTTGCCGTCGCCGCGCAATTGGTTACGGCCTTCACCCTTGCCTATGGACTCGGCTCGCCCATCTTCGTGGCGCTGACGCCGCCAGACCGTCAACGCAGTGGCCTGCTTGCCGCTCTGGCCCTCTTCGTCGTCGCGAACGCGGCCAGCGCGCTTTCCACGGACTTCAATGCCCTCCTTGCCTGGCGCGCCATCGCCGGAATTGGCGCGGGCGTTTACCTGGCCATGGGCATCGGCGCATCGGCCGCCCTTTCGACTGCGGAGCGACGCGGCAAGTCCATCGCGATTATCATGGGCGGAATGGCCAGCGGCGTGGTCCTGGGCGTACCGCTTAGCCTCATGATCGCCGACCACATGGGTTGGCAGGCCGCGCTCTGGCTGGTCACGCTGCTCGGGCTTCTGGCCTTCGTCGGGCTCCTACTGCTGCTGCCGGCACTGCCCGCCGCACCAGCCAGCTCCCTTCGCGAGAAACTCGCCATCCTCGCCGATGGGCACGTAGTCACCATCCTGCTTGTTTCGCTGCTCGCAGCCATCGCCAGCCTCGGCATGTACACCTTTATCGCACCGCTGCTGCGCGACCCAGAGTTTGGTAGCGTTCGCTCGGTTACCCCATTTCTCTGGGCGTGGGGAATCGGGGGCGTACTCGGCAGCTTCTTGATCGGACCGGTGGTCGATCGCGTGAGAGGGCCGGTGCTGGTCCTGGCCATCATGCTCATCCTGGGCGCATCGCTGTTCCTGCTACCAGTGGTAGCCACCTTCAGTGCCTGGCTCGCCATGCTGCCCATCGTGCTGTGGGGGGCCGTGGGCTGGGCGCTGCAGGTCCCGCAGAACAACGAACTGATCCTGGCGCGCCAGGCACAGGGCGACGGCAATCTCGCCATTGCGCTCAACGAGTCCGCGCTGTACCTGGGCAGTGCCATCGGTGCCGCCGCAGGTGGGTTCATTTTTCTGCTGCAGCTGCCCATCTGGTCGCTTGCTGCCGGCGCCGGCGCCGTTGCGCTGGCCGGGGCCCTGCTGCAGACGCTCAACCTTCGTCGCCAACCCGATTGGTCTGCTGCACGGCGGGCTGCATCTCATCACTAATCGCTAAGAGGTAGTTGCCGTGGAGCTTCGTCACCTTCGCTGCTTTGTCGTCGTAGCCGAGGAACTGCATTTCGCTCGGGCAGCCGCACGATTGCATATCGAGCAGTCACCCCTGTCACGCATCATCAAAGACTTGGAATACAGGCTTGGCGTACAGCTCTTCGAGCGCACTACTCGACGAACCCGCCTAACCTGGGCAGGCAGCGTACTGCTCGAGGAAGCCCGCCGGATCTTCGCCGTGGTCGAACAGGCCAAGGCCAGCGTCAAGGGCGCTGCCGCGGGTTTTCGCGGCAAGCTTCGTGTCGCACTATCCGATGGCGTACCGCAGTCCCGGCTCGCTGCGCTGTTGGCCCAATGCCGGGAGGAGGATCCGGACGTCGAGATCTTTCTTCGCGAGGTGCCGTCCTCGGTACAGGCCAACGGCCTGCGCGAGGACCTCTTTGACGTGGGATTTGCACAGACCTCCGCCAACGAAGGTGATGGGCTCCTGTCCGAGCCTGTCTGGCAGGACCCGCTTGTCGTCGTCCTACCTGCTCGGCACCAGTTGCTTGCACACCGGCAGATTCCAGTCGACGAACTAGCCCGGCATCCACTTGTGCTATGTGAGCCGGAGGTCTGCGAGGGCTTCTGGCAGCAACTTCAACCCGTGCTCAAACCGATCGAAACGCAGATGACGATTGCCGACCGTGTACCCACCCTTGACCTGCTGATGGCGCTCGTCGCCGCGGGTTACGGCCTTGGCTTCTCGAGCCTTGCTCGCGTCACCGAACTCAACAACCCAGATGTGACGACCCGGCCGTTGGCAGGCGACAGGACCATGATCACCACATACCTGATCCGGCGTGACGTCGAGCCCAGCGAGCAACTGAGACGTTTCATCAGTCGAGTCGTGCAGGCCGACGATGAGCTAGAACCCGTTGCCTGTGCGGACGAATCTGCGACGCCAATGACTCAGGCTGGGATATAGGGTGCCAGAACCAGATGACAGCCAACCCGAGTCGCCCTTCCACGCTAAGGAACACGACGCATATGCTTCCAGACTGCTTTGCGCAGTGAAATGGCTCGCCCAAAGGTGCTATCATATGACGCATCGGAGTACGTCATTTGAGGGTTTCGCAATGACTACCGCAGCGAAGCAATCGATCAAACGATCCTCCAGCACCCCGGAGACGCCTAGTTTCTGGAGCCTGGCGCACGAGCTGTCGAAAACCACCGAGTACGACCGGCTTGAGCGAATTCGCGCGGGCTTCGAGCCCTACTGGCTCCTCGCAACCAAGGCAGCGTTCGGACTAACGATTCCGATGATCGCAGGCATCGCAAACGTGTCGGCGTCGACAATGGAACGCAGACTGAGAAGTACCGATGCCCTTGATCCAGTAGCATCGGAGCGAATTGACCGATTGGCTCAGGTCGCAGTGCTGGCCGAGGACGTGTTCGAGCAAAGGGACGCCGCAAGCCGCTGGATGGCAACACCGAACGATTCGCTAGGAGGAAACACGCCCCTCTCCCTTTGCGAGACAGAACTCGGCGCGCGGCAGATCCGTCGGGTCCTGCATGCGATTGAGTGGGGCGGCGTTGTCTGATGCGCGCATGGCGTATATCCAAAGCCAAACGTGCTGCAGACCTGTCCGGCCTGGGCGCTGCGATTGAGGGTGGCCGCTGGAATGATGCCGAAGTAGCAGCCGTTTACTTGGGACTATCTCCCGCTATCTGCTGCCTAGAAACGTTTGTGCATCAGAACCAGCGTCCGGTGATTCCCATGAAAATTACCGAACTCGAACTGCCAGACGATCCTGACCTGTATTTTGAACCCGCTGAAAGCGAACTACCGGTGGGCTGGGCAGCATTGCCGGCCGACACGCCCAGCATGTCCTTCGGCACGGACTGGTTGAATCGCACCTCCCATCTGGGACTGATCGTGCCTTCTGCCGTTCTGCCGCTCGAGCGAAACATCGTGCTTAACCCAAGACACCCGGCGATCACGCGCGTAAAGATCAGCCGGATAATGGATTTCGCGTACGACGAAAGGCTTTTCGCAATTCGGCCGTAGGAGAGACAAAAACAAGACACTCCTCGTGCGTGGACTGACCGATAGCAGCACGCACCACGGCCTGCGACCAATTGTCATCCTCATTTGCCCGCTCGAATCGCCCGTCTTCGGTCATCACAGCCAAGTGTCCGAGCATGCCCGGATGAGATTCCCGGTTATCGACAGCCAGACGTGCCATGCATCGTTTGCATTCGATAATAGTTCTTATTACCATCTATCGCTTCACTTAAGCCGATACGTTCTAGCCAGCCAGGGACAGTCCCCAGCCAGCCATCTCATTCTTTCTTAGGGGGTGAATATGCGCAGGCACGCGCTGGCAATGGCATGCATCATGGTTTCCGGAGCGGGGGCAGCCGCCGAGACGACCGAGCTCAACCCGATGGTGGTTACGGCCACCCGCAGCTCCGTCTCATTGGCAGACGCGCCAGCTGCAATGACTGTTATCACCGCCGAGCAGATCCGTGCACGAGGGGCGTCCAACCTGCTCGAGGCGCTTCGTGGGACACCCGGCATCACCTTCAATGGGCGCCAGGTTGGAGGTCGCAAGACCTTGAGCATTCGCGGCGCCGAAGATCGCCACACGCTCGTGCTGATCGATGGCCGACGCATCTCCTCGACCGATGACACGGTTGGCCACTCCGACTACCAGTACGGATGGGTCGGTATCGAGCAGATCGAACGCATCGAGGTAGTGCGCGGCCCGATGTCCGCCCTTTACGGTTCCGAAGCGATTGGCGGGGTGATCAATATCATTACCCGCCAGGCCCAACGCGAATGGAGCGGCGGGGTAACCCTGCGCGGGGATGTGGGTGAAGGCGACACCGGCAATGGCCATCGTTTGGCCGCGCGGGCGTCAGGTCCACTTGCCCAAGGGTTGGATGTCGCGATGGCGGTCGAAGAGATGCGCCGCGAATCGACACCATGGGAGCAGGATCGGCGAGTGTCGGAAATGGAGGGGCACGATCGCCAGACGGGAAGCCTTGCGATCAGTTACCGGCCGATTGAAGGACAGATACTGAAGCTGGACCTGCTTCGCAGCGACGAAACCCGCGATCGTGACCAGCAGTACGCCTACTACGCTCGTCCGATCTACCTGGATACCTACGAGCTTGAGCGACGCCAGAACTCGCTGGCCTGGAACGCCGACTGGGGTGACCTTCGGTCGCAACTGCGCTTTACCCGTTCGGAATTCGACGTCACCAACAAGCGTACTCAGAACCTGGCCCCAACGCGCCCCCAGTCGATCCGCGATGACGTATGGGACGGCAGCCTCAATTTTCACATCGGCGAAGACCATGCCCTCACCGTAGGCGGAGAGCATCGGGACGAACGCCTGGAGAACGCCGGCCTGATCGGCGGCTCGGACTCCGCGACACACCAAGCGGTGTTCATCCAGGATGAGATCGCATTGGCGACGGAGTGGGCATTGACTCTGGGCGCGCGCCTCGACGATCACGAGATTTTCGGGCGCGAGACCAGCCCACGTGCGTGGCTCGTCTGGCGCGCCACACCCGAACTCACGCTCAAGGCAGGATACGGCGAGGCCTTCCGCGCACCGACGCTCAAACAGATCTCGCCGAACTACGTCGGGGCCGAAGGCCCGCATACGTTTCTGGGCAACGCCGACATCAAGCCGGAAACCAGTCGCTCGTTCGAGCTGGGCGTCGATTGGCATGACGAGCGTGGTGCCTATACCGCAAACGTCTACCGCAACGAGATCGACGATCTGATCTATTACCGGCGCCTGCGCACCGAGCCCGGCATACCGCCGCGCACGATCTATCAGTACGACAACATCGAACAAGCTCGAATCGAGGGATTGGAGCTCACCGGGCGCCGCGAGTTGGGATACGGCATTGCATTGGGCGCGACGGTCAACTGGATGGACCCGCGCGACGCTCGGACCGAAGCCAAGCTCAACGGACGTCCAGAGTTCACAGCTACGCCTTCGCTGGAATGGACCATGGCGAGGTGGAACGCGCTGGTGCAGTGGGAGTATATCGGCAAGCAGTACCTGGAAGGCTCGAACGGGCAGGAGCGCGCACCCAGCTACAGCATCGTCAACGCAAGCCTCGGGTACAGGCTGCAAGACAACCTGACGCTACGTGGTGGCGTGCTTAACATCGGCGACGTGCGACTGGAGGACAAATCCGAACTGTTTGGCTACGCCGAACAGGGTCGCACTGGTTGGCTGGCGGTGGAGGCCGGGTTCTGATGCGCGGCCTACTACTGCTCACTAGAACAACAGTGATGCTCGTCTTCGGCCTCCTGGCGCTGAGCCTGTCGATGCGGGTCCAGGCCGAGACCATGCAGGCCAAACGTTTGCTGTTCGTGGCGGCGGCGCCAGTCCAGGCGGGCAAATTCGAGCGCCTGAAACCCATCGCCCGTGATGCAGGCTTTAGCCTCGAGTATCGGATGATCGACGGCGTAGACGGCAATCCCAACCTCGCACAGCTCGACAGCTTCGACCTGATTGCAATCGACGCGCCCTACGGCGCTGCCTTGGGAGCAGTGCAAATGGGGCTTGGGTCGGCGCTCGACGGCCTTGCGACGCCCTGGATCTGGCTGCGCCGGGATGGCAGCCGCGGCAACGGCCTGCCGCCCGCGCTGATCGAGGAGCTCGACCTCTATTACACAAACGGCGGCGTAGCGAACTTCAACGGTTTCTTCTGCCGTCTCGACGCTCATCTCACTAGCGAAGCGTCACCCTGCCCGTCTCCGGATATTCATCCGCAGGCAGGCATCTATCATCCCCAGGGCGACGGGAGAATCTTCACCAGCCTGGACGACTACCTCGAGTGGAAAGGTGTTGAGCTACGCACCGAAATACCGGTGATTGGCGTTCTCTTCCACAAGGCGTACATGGACTCCGGGCTCACAGGCTTCGTCGACGACACGGTCCGGCGTATCGAAGCGGCCGGTGCGCTGGCAGTACCGCTCTATACCACGGCGATGGGCAACGATGAGATTACCTCGTTGCTCGGCACTTCCGGCACGCCCCGTGCGGATGTGCTGATCAACATGCAGATCATGCTCAACGGCTCGGGGCGCAAGGCGGAATTCGAACGACTCGGCATTCCGGTTCTCCAGGCCATGCCCTATCGCGGTGGCGAGCAGGCCGATTGGGAAGCCGATGCAGTCGGGTTGGAGGCCCAGGACATCCCGTTCTATCTCGCCCAACCGGAGTATGCCGGGCTCATCGACCCGCTGTTCGCTGCTGCAACGAGCAAGGCCGATGGCGACATCGTGCCCATCGATCGCCAGGTGCAGGCCGTAGTGGACAAGGCGATGCGGCTCGCACATTTGCAGCGGCTGCCAGCCCAAGAGGTGCGAACAGCGATCATGTTCTACAACTACCCGCCGGGCGAAACAAACCTTGGCGCGTCGTTTCTCAATGTGCCACGCAGTCTCGAAACGTTGCTCGCCGCCTACGCCGAGCGCGGCTATGGCGTGCAGCAGCTCGATGAGCAACAGCTGATCAACGAGCTGGCCCGCTTGCTTGCCCCCTTCTATCGCGACGATGCGCTTGAGGGTCTGCTGATCGATGACCGCGGCGCGCCGTTGTCGCTCGCGGCTTACCAGTCCTGGTTCGACAATCTTCCCGAGAGGGTGCGGCAGCCGATCCTCGAGCGTTGGGGACTACCAGAGGATGCCAGCTTGTTCTTGCCGGCACGCAACGTCTTTGTCATTCCACGCCTGCAGCTTGGCAACCAGGTGGTGATGCCGCAGCCGCCGCGAGGCGAGCGACTGGACGATCGCGAAAAGGCGCTGTATCACGACACGAAGTCTCCCCCTTCGCATAGCTACCTCGCCGCCTATCTCTGGTTGCGCAACGTGTTCGCCGCCGACGCGCTGGTGCATTTCGGGACCCATGGCTCCGCCGAATGGCAACCGGGCAAGGAGCGGGGGCTCGACGTAGTCGAGGCGCCCTACCTCGTGCTGGGCGATCTGCCGGTGATCTATCCCTACATCGTGGACAACATTGGCGAGGCGCTGCAAACCAAGCGCCGGGGCCGAGCGGTCACTATCAGCCATAACACGCCGGCCTTTGGCCCGGCCGGGCTACATGGCGAGCTCAACGAGCTACACGACCTGCTCCACCAATGGCTGAGCATGACCGAAGGCGAGGTGCGGACTGCTACCGCCAATCGGATCCGCGAGCTGACCGAACGGCTGAAGCTCGACCGAGACGCGGCAATCGATACGGCAACTATCGAAAGCAATTTCGCTGCCTTCATCGACTCCCTGCACGTGCAACTGCATGACCTGGCGCTGGAACAGCAGCCGTTGGGGCTCGCACGCTTCGGAATGCCGGCCGATGAAAACGTGCGTCTGTTGACCGTGCAACAAATGCTCGGCAAGCCGCTGCTCCAGGCCATCGCCCCGGACGATCCGGAAGAACTGTTGCTGGTGGACTATGAGAGCATCCAGACAACCCCGGTGTGGCATTTGCTGGACGAGCACGTACTCCAGGGGAAGCCCTGGACCGGCGACCCGCAAGTTGGAGCGCTGCTCGAGCGCGGCCGCACCTACTGGCAAAGCCTTGGCAACGACAGCGAGCTGGACGGCTATTTCGCCGCGTTGCAGGGGCGCCACGTGCCCACGAGCTACGGCGGCGATCCCATAAAGAACCCGGACAGCCTCCCGACTGGCCGCAACCTGTACGGCTTCGATCCTTCACGCATTCCAACGCCCGAGGCGTGGGAGGCCGGCCAACTGGCGGCAACACGACTGCTCGAGCAGCATCGCGAGAAGCATGGCCAATACCCCAGCAAAATGGCCTTTACGCTATGGTCGGTGGAAACCATGCGCCACTTCGGCATGCTCGAAGCCCAGGTGCTGGCGATGATGGGTTTCCGCCCGATCTGGGACAGCGCAGGTCGGGTCACCGGCATTGAGGTCATCCCTGCCGAAGAACTCCAACGGCCGCGCATCGACGCGGTTGTTTCGGCGACCGGCCTCTATCGCGACCAGTTTCCGCAGGTCATGCAGTGGCTCGCCCAGGCGGCTGACCAGGCCAGCGCGCTGAACGAGCCGAACAACGCGATAGCCGCCAACAGCCGGAGAATCGAACGTACGTTGCGGGAGTTTGGGCTGTCACCGGAGGATGCATCGCTGGCAGCCCGAACGCGGATCTTCTCTTCCGAATCGGGCGCTTACAGCACCGGCCTGGAAGACGCCGCCCTGGCCAGCGACAGCTTCGGGGAGGATGCCGATGGCGGCCAGGACCGCATCGCTGGCGAGCAAAAACTGGCCAGCCTCTATCTCGATCGGATGCAGTTCGCCTATGGGCCGAATCCGGCACGCTGGGGAGAAAAGCCGGACGTCAACCTCTACGCCGAGCAGCTACGCGGCGTGGAAGGCGCAGTACTGTCCCGCTCGTCCAATCTGTACGGAATGCTCACCACGGATGACCCCTTCCAATACCTGGGTGGCCTCGGCCTTGCCGTAAGGCACCTGGATGGCAAGTCGCCCGAGCTTTACATCAGCAACTTGCGCGACGCGGACAATCCGCGCAGCGAGACGGCGGCCGGCTTCCTCGCACGCGACCTGCGCGCACGCTACTTCCATCCCGGCTGGATCAAGGCGATACAGCAGGAGGGCTATAGCGGCACGCTGGAGGTCTTGGGCGCAGCCAACAACCTCTGGGGTTGGCAAGTCACCGCACCGGAAACCGTTCGCACCGACCAATGGGACGAGTTCAAGGCGGTGTATGTCGACGACAAGCTTGGACTGGGCATCAACGAATGGTTCGAGCAGAACCATCCGCAAGCCCAGGCGCAGCTGATCGAACGGCTACTGGAAGCGGCTCGAAAGGAGTACTGGCAGGCGGACGCGCAAACGCTACAGCAGTTGGCGCAGCGCTGGAAGGACCTTGCAGAGCGCCACGACGCGGTCAGTGACAATGCCAAGTTCAGCGCCTACGTCGAACAGGCAGCGGCGGGCTTCGGGCTTGCCGCGCCAAGCGAAGCGCCAACCGACGCGCAAGCCTCAGCCGCAAGCGATGCTGCGGATACCCAGCCCGTCACGGGCCAGAAGCTGGAGCGTCAACAGGCCCAACCGCAGCCGTTCGACTGGGCACCGCTAGCGGTGCTGCTGATGATCGCAGTGGCGCTGCTGGCCGGTATATACAACCAGGGCCGGCGCCTGCCGGCTCGCGCATGACTCAGGGAGACACCATGCAACTGTTCATCGAATCGGCGCTGTACAGCGCCAGCCAACTCTTCATGCTGCCGGTGCTGCTGGCCGTGATTGTCATGTTCATCTATGCGTTTGTTGCAGTGGGCCAGTTCCTCACGCAGGCGCGTCAGCGGCACCAGGGCCATCCGCGTGGGTACGACCTGCTCGAGAGCTGGCGCCTCGCGCCGACCATGAGCGCAACCGAGCTCGAGACACTGGCGTTCAAACGCCTCGAGACGCCGCGCATCGTCACGCGAGTGACTCCGATGCTGGGTCTGGTAGCGACCATGATTCCCATGGGGCCCGCACTCAAGGGCCTGTCCAACGGCCAGCTTGATCAGGTGAGCGACAACCTGACGGTTGCCTTCTCCGCAGTGATTCTCTCCCTGCTCGCTGCCTCGCTCACCTACTGGGTCGTGAATGTGCGTCGGCGCTGGTATGCCGAGGAGCTCGTACAGATCGAGCATGAACAGCGAAACGGTACCGGTGCAGCAGCTGAGGTCGCCCACGAGATGACAGTGGAGATGACTTGATGAGCGTGCGCTTGCTTGAGGAGGCGGAAGCCGATGATCCGATCCTTTCGGTCGTCAATCTGATCGATGTATTCCTGGTGATCATCGCTGCACTCCTGATCGCGGTGGCGAACAACCCAGTCAACCCGTTTACCAGTGAGGATGACGTCACGGTTATCAAGAATGCAGGCAAACCGAACATGGAAATTTTTATCAAGGAGGGCAAGACCATGGAGCACTACAAGTCCACTGGTGACATCGGCCAAGGACAAGGCGCCAAGGCAGGCGTGGCGTATCGCCTCGAGGATGGGTCAATGGTCTACGTGCCGGAGGGATCGAAGTGACGGTCATACGAGCACCGCAGCGCCCGTTTGCGGAGCCGGTGGGCAAACACATAGGCGATTCGAACGGCTCGGCTGGTCCCCGCCGCAGGGCCGCGAGCGAATACCTGCTGCAGGGCGCTCGCGAGCTGGTCATCCTCCATGACGGTTGCGAGTACATCCTGCGCGTCACTCGGCAGAATAAGCTGATCCTCACCAAGTAGTTCGCAGCAGGGCTTCGCCGGACGGCGCACGCGTATCCAAGCAATCCGATCACGCCGCCGCCGATGGACATAATCGTTGTCCAATCGGTCTTTGAAGTCAGGGACCTGATTACCGAACCTTATCCAGGCGGCACGCCAAGGTGCCGTATGGATCAGGAGCGCAACGGCGGTGAACCAGGCATCGAACGTGCTGTACGGACAGGTGGTGACGACGGTCTCGGTCGTGCTCGCCAGCGTCTGGATTGCGACGCAGTCGGCTGCCTCGTCGCTGGGCTATGACCAGCAGCTCGGCCGCCCCTGGTTCGAACTGAGGGGCTATCCCGTGTATCAGCCCTGGCGTCTGTTCGGCTGGTGGTTTCGGTTTGGCGATGCGTCCCCATCTACCTTCGACAGGGCGGGTTTGATAGCAAGCGGCGGCAGCGCAACTGCCGTGTTGCTCGCATTCGGCATGTCTATCTGGCGGGCCCGCCAGTCCGGTACAGCCACTACCCATGGTTCGGCGCGCTGGGCCATGCCCAGAGAGGTACGTGCGGCTGGGCTGACAAAGGACGCGGGTGTCTGCCTGGGCCTTTACCGGGGCCGCTATCTGCGCCACGCAGGACCCGAGCATGTACTTGCCTTCGCCCCCACCCGCTCTGGAAAAGGCGTCGGGCTAGTCGTGCCAACACTGCTGACGTGGACAGGCTCGGCCGTCATTCACGATATCAAGGGCGAAAACTGGAACCTGACCGCAGGTTGGCGCTCGCGCTTCTCCCACTGCCTACTGTTCAACCCGACCGATCCGGCCTCCGCGGCATACAACCCCCTGCTCGAGGTTCGCCGGGGCGATCATGAGGTCCGGGACGTCCAGAACATCGCGGATATCCTCGTCGATCCCGAAGGTGCAATGGAGCGGCGCAACCACTGGGAGAAGACCAGTCACTCTCTGCTGGTAGGTGCCATCCTCCATGTCCTGTATGCCGTCGAGGACAAGACGCTGCGAGGCGTTGCCAACTTTCTTTCAGATCCCTCCTGCACCTTCGAGCTGACGCTCCATCGCATGATGGCTACCTCCCATCTGCCGGAGGGTCCCCATCCGGTCGTCGCCTCTGCGGCACGCGAGGTATTGAACAAGAGCGAGAACGAACGCTCGGGCGTGCTCTCGACGGCCATGTCCTTTCTTGGTCTGTACCGTGACCCGACGGTGGCCCAGGTGACCTCTCGATGCGATTGGCGCATTGCGGATCTGGTTGCCGCTGTGCATCCGGTGTCGCTCTACCTCGTCGTTCCGCCGTCGGACATCAGTCGCACCAAACCGCTCATTCGATTGATCCTGAACCAGATCGGGCGGCGCCTGACCGAATCGCTCGACGGCGCCGACGGTCTCAGGCGCAGGCACCAACTGTTGCTGATGCTCGACGAGTTCCCCGCGCTGGGACGGCTGGATTTCTTCGAATCGGCCCTGGCATTTATGGCCGGTTACGGCCTGCGGGCGTTCCTGATCTCGCAGTCGCTCAACCAGATCGACAAGGCATACGGACAGAACCACTCGATCCTGGACAACTGCCATGTCCGCATCACTTTTGCCACCAACGACGAGCGTACGGCCAAACGCATCTCCGAGACCTTGGGCACCGCGACGCAACTGCGCGCGCAACGCAACTATGCCGGCCACCGCCTGGCACCCTGGCTGGGGCACCTCATGGTCTCTCGCCAGGAAACGGCACGACCTCTGTTGACGCCCGGCGAGGTGATGCAGCTGCCGGTCGACGAGGCCATCGTGATGCTCTCGGGCGTGCCGCCCATTCGCGCCAGGAAGCTGCGCTATTACGCGGATCGCAACTTCGTCCGAAGACTCTACAGCGCCCCGGTGCTCAGCCCGGGTCCCTACCCGGATGCGCCAGACGTAGCACCTCACGACTGGTGCGGCGTCGTTGTGACCGGCGAGCCCTGTCAGCCGGTCAGCGCAATTTGGGACGATGCCGGTGGCCTCGAGCACAGCTCCCTGCGCGAGTCGTGGGACGAGGCACGGCCAATGCCGAACCTGTCGCCCCTGACCAACGACCTCGCGCTGCTGGACGACGATGCGGGTCTCGATTCAGTCGGAACGCCGCTGCGGCTATCGGCGGCGATTGGTCCTGACGATGGAGTATCCCTATGAGACGCGCTCGACTAAACCTCTTCATCGAGCCCGAGCACGCCAAGCGTCTCGATGAGCTGGCAACCAAGAAAGGTGTATCGAAGTCCTCCCTCGTCGCCGCCGCACTGGCGAGTTGGTTGTCGCCCGCTTCGGGTGAACAGCGTGAAGTTGCCATGGGCAAGCGGCTGGATCGCCTGTCGAGGCAGTTCGAGCGGTTGGAACGTGACCAGAACATCCTCATCGAGACGGTTGCACTGTACGTGCGTTACTACCTGACCGTCAGCACGCCGGTGCCCGAAGCGCACCAGGAAGCCGCGAGAGCCCAAGGTCGCCTGCGCTTTACCCAGTTTGTCGAGCAGTTGGGCAAACGATGGCAGAAGGGCCGACGTCTGATAGACGAAATCGAGCGTGAAGGTCAGGCATTCGAAACACCTGATCACACCATGACGGCGTCGGGAGATCGGCCATGACCGCCCTCCCCGCCACGGCTCTCATGCGCAGCGCAGCGATGTTGCGCACCGCCTTGGGCGAGCGGATCGCGACCGCCCTCGAGGACGCAGATGTCGCCGAGGTCATGCTGAACCCCGATGGACGCCTTTGGATCGACAGGCTAAGCGGTGGCCGGCACGAGATCGGAACCTTGTCGGCTTCCGAGGGCGAGCGCGTTGTCCGACTGGTAGCGGCGCACGTGGGGCGGGCCATCAACGCGGCCAGCCCCCTGCTGAGTGCCGAGCTGCCGCAGACCGGGGAGCGGTTCGAGGGTGTGCTGCCCCCCGCCTCGCCCGCTCCCGCCTTCTCAATCCGCAAGCGCGCAATCCAGCACCTGACCCTAGACGACTATGTCGATGACCGTGTCATCACGCCCGAGCAGCGTAACGTGCTGCGTAAGGCGGTGCACGAGCGCAGGAACATCCTCATCGCCGGCAGCACCAGCAGTGGCAAGACCACGCTGGCCAACGCCCTGCTCGCGGAGGTGGCCGGCACCGGCGATCGAGTCCTGGTGCTCGAGGATACGGTAGAACTGCAGTGCACGGCCCGCGACCAGGTGTGCCTGCGGGCAATCTCCGGAGTCGTCACGATGAAGGACCTCGTGCGCAGCACCCTCCGGCTCCGGCCGGACAGGATTGTCGTCGGTGAGGTGCGGGGCGCGGAGGCGCTTGACCTCGTCAAGGCATGGGGCACCGGCCACCCTGGTGGGATCGCCACGATCCATGCCGGTTCCTGCCACGGCGCGCTGCTTCGTCTGGAGCAACTGATTCTCGAGGTCGCCCTCGCCGCACCCCGGCCGCTGATCGCCGAAGCCGTAAATCTCGTCGTGTTTCTCACCGGTCGTGGCTGCGAACGCCGCGTACAGGAGATGGTGTGGGTCACAGGGTACGACCATCAGGGCTACAGACTGACAGCAATCGGCGTTCCACTCGCCGACACACCAACCAACCGTCAGGAAGCCCCCGCATGAACCGACTCTTACGCATTCGTCCGAGCCTGGCCGCCCGTTTCTCGGGTATTGCATCGGGCCTGCTGGTACTGGGCCTTGCGACGCCAGTCCTTGCCGCCGGCTCGGGGATGCCCTGGGAGGCGCCGCTTGAGTTGATCCTCAAATCGGTTCAGGGTCCGGTGGCCAAGATCGTTGCGGTGATCATCATCGTGGCGACAGGGCTGACGCTTGCCCTGGGTGACACCAGCGGGGGCTTCCGCAAGCTCATCCAGATCGTCTTCGGGCTGTCGATTGCCTTCGCCGCTTCCTCGTTCTTTCTCACCTTCTTCAGCTTCGCCGGCGGCGCGGTGATCGCATGAGTGAAGCGAGCCCACACCTGCCCGGCTTCGAGCTGCCGCTGCACAGGTCATTGTGCGAGCCAATCCTGCTCGGCGGCGTGCCCCGCAGCGTCGCCATTCTCAACGGCACCATGGCCGCCGTGGTTGGATTGGGCCTGCAGCTCTGGCCGGCCGGCCTCGCACTGTGGCTGACAGGCCACATGCTGGCGGTCTGGGGGACGCGGCTGGACCCTCAGTTCCTGCCGGTGTTTGCCCGCCACCTCAGATTCCCACCCTTGCTTGACGTGTAGGCCGCCCCATGCTGAATCTGCGTGAATACCGTGCACTGCCCGCCAGGCTGGCCGACTGGCTTCCCTGGGCAGGCCTCGTGGCGCCCGGGGTAGTACTGAACAAGGACGGCTCCTTTCAACGGACCCTGCGCTACCGCGGCCCGGATCTCGAAAGTTCGACTGAAGCCGAGCTACTTGCCATAACGGCCCGGCTGAACAATGCGCTACGTCGCCTCGGATCCGGCTGGATGCTCCATATAGAGGCAGACCGGCACGCATCCGAGGCGTACCCCACCAGCCAGTTTCCCGATGCGCTGTCCTGGCTCGTTGACGAGGAACGCAGAGCGACGTTCGAAGCTACTGGCCGCCATTTCGAGAGCCAGTACTACCTGACCCTTACCTACCTGCCGGGCGAGCAAATCCGGACGCGCGCGTCTGGCCTGCTATACGCCGGCCGGGCCGCACCCGGTGCGGACTGGAAGCGCGAGCTTGGCGCCTTCGTTCGCGACAGCGACCGCTTTCATGATTTGATTCAAGGGGCGATGCCCGAGTCCGCCTGGCTGGATGATAGGCAGACGCTGACCTATCTGCACCAAACCGTATCGACACAGCGGCAGGAGGTAACGGTTCCGATTGTCCCCTTCTACCTGGACGCCCTCCTCGCCGATCGCCCGCTCGTAACAGGGACCGCGCCCATGCTGGGCGATCAACACCTGAGGGTCGTCTCGGTCAGAGGCTTTCCGGGCATGACCTGGCCCGGCGTTCTCGAAAGCTTGAACCACATCGCCATCGCGTATCGCTGGTCCACCCGCTTCATCTGCCTCGACAAGCAGGAAGCCCTCGCCGAACTCACGCGGCTTCGCCGACAGTGGTTCGCCAAGCGCAAAAGTGTTGCGACGCTCCTGCGCGAAACCGTCTTCCAACAGGAAAGCGCACTGGTCGACAACGACGCGTCCAACCAGGCCGCCGACGCTGACGCTGCACTGCAGGAACTCGGCGCCGACATGACCGCCTTTGGGTATGTCACGACAACCGTGACGGTTCTCGACGATACCCGTGAGCAAGCCGAGGAGAAACGTCGGCTGGTGGAGCGAACCATCCAGAGCCACGGGCTCGTCACCATTGCCGAGCAGCTCAATGCAGTCGAGGCCTGGCTCTCCTCCATTCCAGGCAATGCCTACGCCAATGTACGCCAGCCACTGATCTCAACTTTCAACCTTGCGCACATGATCCCGGTCTCGGCGGTGTGGGCGGGGCCCGCGCGAAACCAGCACCTCGACGGCCCGCCCCTGATGATCACCCGTACCGAGGCCTCGACGCCTTTTCGGCTGGTTACCCATGTCGGCGATGTCGGCCATACGCTTATCGCAGGCCCAACCGGCATGGGCAAGTCCGTGCTGCTTGCGACCCTTGCGCTGCAATTTCGGCGCTATCCGGGCGCACGCCTTCTGATCTTCGACATGGGCCGTTCGCTTAGGGCGACAACGCTGGGCCTCGGCGGCGTCCACCATGATCTCGGGGACGACGCTTCGATCGCATTCCAGCCGCTAGCCAACATTGATGATGATCGCCAGCGCACGTGGGCGAGCGAGTGGGTCCAGGCCCGCCTGCTGCAAGAGGGTGTCCAGGTGGGGCCCGAACAACGGTCGGCGATCTGGACGGCGCTGCTCAGCCTGGCCGGCGTACCCAAGCCCCAGCGAACCCTCACGGGTTTCACCCTGCTGCTGCAGGACCCCGCTCTTCGCGAGGCACTCGAGCCCTATCTGCTCGGCGGCCCACATGGCCATCTACTCGATGCGGACCAGGACTGCCTGGCCGATGCGCCTGTGCAGTGCTTCGAGATGGAGGCGCTCATGTCGAGCAAGGCGAGCGTTGCGGCGGTACTCGGCTACCTGTTTCATCGGTTCGACGCACAATTCGATGGCGCGCCGACGCTGCTCATTCTCGACGAAGCGTGGCTATTTCTGGACGAGCCTCTCTTCGCAGCCCGCATCAGGCAATGGCTGAAGACGCTGCGCAAGAAGAACGTCTCGGTGATCTTCGCCACCCAATCGCTCGCGGACATCGACGCCTCGAGCATTGCCTCGGCCGTCATCGAAAGCTGCGCGAGCAGGATCCTGCTGCCCAATCCGCAGGCGCAGGAGCCGCAGGTCCGCGAACTCTACAGGGCGTTTGGCCTGAACGATCGCCAAATATCAATGATCACGGGCGCCCTACCCAAACGCGAGTACTACTACCAGTCCCGTCAGGGCAACCGCCTGTTCGAGCTGGCACTCGGCCCGGTAGCCCTCGCCTTTGCGGCCGCAGCCACGCCCGAAGACCAGCGCAGGGTCGACCAGATGCTCTCGAGCGGAACGCCCTTCGCACAGGCCTGGCTGCAGACCCGCGGGCTTGACTGGGCGGCCGGGCTACTTGCGTCCCATCAATCGGCACAGGACCACCAGCCATGACTCTGCCACGCCTGGTCCTACACATGGTGGTTCTGCTCTGCGCCTCAGCCATTGGGCATGCACGCGCGATAACCGTCATCGATCCGACCAACCTGGCCCAGAACACGCTCACCGCCGTGCGCACGCTGGAGATGACAAACAACCAGATCAGCCAGCTGCACAACGAGACCCAGATGCTGCTGAACCAGGCGCGCAACCTTGCCGCACTTGACTTCAATGCCGTTAACCGGCTGCGACAATCGATCAGGCGAAGCGAGCAGCTGCTGGCCGAGGCAACCGGTCTCGCGTACGAGGTTTCAAGGCTCGACCAGGCCTTCGCCCGACTGTACCCCGAGCGGTATGCCGCCACGATTACCGGATTCGACATGGCCGCATACTCGATCGAGCGTTGGAGCCAGGCACGCGAAGGCGTGCATACAGCCCTCCGGATGCAGGCGCAGCTCTCGCAGGATCTTGCCTTGGATGAGGCTGCGCTCACCGACCTGGTCAGTCAAAGCCAATCTGCAGTGGGGGCGCTTCAGGCTTCGCAGGCGACCAACCAGTTGCTGGCCCTGCAGGCCAAACAGGTCATCCAGGCCCAGCAGTTGGCGATCGCACAGCACCGTGCCGTGTCCATCGGGCAGGCCCGCCAGGTTGCCGCCGAGCACGAGGCCCGAGAGCAGCGCAAACGCTTCATGGCTAGTGGCACGTCCTACTCGCCTCGCCCCGTCCGGGTCTTCGCACCATGATGCCGTACGTGATCGTCCCGGCTCTTTTGGGTGCTGCGCTAGTACTGGCGTACGGCTGCCAGCAGGCGGATTCGAGCAGCGATGCCGCCCGCCATGCGGAACCTGGTGCAACACAGCGTTTCTTCTCCGGGCGGGCACGGCCCGATGAGTTTCAACGGCTGCAGCAGCTGCCGGACATCCCGCCGACCTTCGAGGAGGCGGAACCATGAACGACGTGGGGGTCATAGACCGCTTTCTCGAAACCTTCTCGCTCTACATCGACTCCGGTTTCGGGCTGCTCAATGGGGAGATCGCCTTTCTGTCGGCGACCCTGGTCGTCATCGACGTCACCCTTGCGGGCCTGCTGTGGGCCAACGGCGGCGACGATGCCATTGCGAAGCTGCTCAGGAAGACCCTCTACGTAGGCGCGTTCGCCTTCATCATCGGCAACTTCAACTGGCTGGCCAAGATCGTCTTTACGTCCTTCGCAGGCCTTGGCCTGCTGGCATCAGGCTCTTCCATGACGCAAGAGCAGTTTCTGCAACCGGGACGGATTGCAGCGCTAGGCGTCGAGGCGGGACGCCCCCTGCTCGAACGCATCGGTGGCCTGACGGGGCTCACCGAGACGATGGCCAATTTAGACATGATCGTCGTGCTGTTCCTGGCATGGCTCGTGGTGCTCGTCAGCTTCTTCATCCTCTCCATCCAGCTATTCGTCACGCTGATCGAGTTCAAGCTGACCACGCTCGCAGGCTTCGTACTGGTGCCATTCGCACTATGGAACAAGACCGCCTTCCTCGCCGAGAAGGTGCTCGGCAACGTCGTCTCGTCAGGGATAAAGATCCTGGTGCTCGCGGTGATCATCGGGATCGGCAGCGGGCTTTTCGACGAGTTTCTATCAACTCCCGAGGAGCCCACCCTTGATCATGCGCTGGCCACGATGCTCGCCTCGCTCGCCATGCTGGGGCTCGGCATCTTCGGCCCCGGCATCGCGACCGGACTTGTCTCGGGCGCGCCCCAGTTGGGCGCAGGTGCCGCAGCCGGTACGGCCCTAGGCGTTGCAGGCATGACCGCCGGGGGTGTGGCCCTGGCATCCGGCGCACAATCTGCACTCAAAGGGTCACGCCTCGCCGCCGGTGTGACGGGCACAACAGGGGCAGCGAGTGCGTCGCGCATGGCAAGCGGCTCCCTGACCGAAGCCACCATGGGGCAAGGTTCGGATGGGCAGCCTGAAACCGCGACCGCACAACCGGCCTGGGCCAAGCGCCTGCAACGTCGACAGCAGCTCAGCCAGGCGACAGCCACAGTGGCCCACACCCTGCGCGGCGGGGACGCTGGCGGCTCAGCACAGGGACCTCGACTGAAGGACCCGTCGGATGGGTAAGGGAGACCGCCTCGATGCGCTTTAGACGCGCTCGCACGCGCTACTCGCAGGCGCCTGCACCAGCGACGCCCTACCAGTCTGCTGCGCAGATCTGGGACGAGCGCCTCGGGTCCAGCCGCGTCCAGGCCAGGAACTGGCGCCTGATGGCGTTCGGCTGCCTGGGTTTGGCGCTGCTAATGGCGGCGGGCCTGGTCTGGCGTTCGGCACAGTCGTTGATCATTCCCTACGTGGTGGAAGTCGACAGTTCCGGTCAGGTTCGCGCAGTGGGTGAAGCTGCGACCGACTACCAGCCAGGTGATGCGCTGATCGCCCAGCACCTGGCCCGCTTCATCACCCAAGTCCGCGCGCTGCCCATCGACCCGGTCGTGGTCCGAAGCAACTGGCTTGGTGCCTACCAACTGACCACGAACCGCGGTGCCACGACGCTCAACGAGTTCGCTCGCGAGAGTGATCCGTTCTCACGCATCGGCAGGGAGTCGATCACGGTTGAAATCACGAGCGTTGTCCGCGCCAGCGAGAACTCCTTCCAGGTGCGCTGGACGGAGCGCCGCTACGTCGATGGCGCTTCGGCAGGTTCCGAGCGCTGGACCGCCGTGCTAACGGTCGTCCTCAAGCCGCCACGTAGCGAAGAAAAGCTTCGCCAGAACCCCCTGGGCATCTATGTCGACAGCCTGTCCTGGAGCCGCGAACTGAACACCAGTCAATGAGGCGAACCCACGATGATGCGGTACCTGCGCTACGTTTGCTCTTTTCTAGTCATTGCAACAACCGGCTGCGCCAGCCGAAACGAAATACCGCCGGCGATTCCACTGGAGGAGCCGGTTGCAGCCCAGCAGATGGCGGAGCCTCCAAAGCCGGTGGAGGTAGTGGCGATACCCCAGCCGCTGGCGCTCCCGTCACAGCTCAAGCCACTGCCGAAGCCAGTCAGTCAGTCGGAACCTGCCTCCCCTGAAGCAAGCGTCTCGCGCGCCAACGATGAAGCCAGAATTGCACCGAGCCGGGAGGGCTATCTCAACGCAATTCAGGTATGGCCTTTCTCCGATGGCGCCCTTTACCAGGTCTTTGCCAGTCCCGGCCGAGTCACCGCGATCAACCTCGAACCCGGTGAAGAACTCGTCGCTGTCGCCGCCGGTGACACCTCACGCTGGATCGTTGGCGACACGTCGAGCGGGATGGGCGAGAAGCTGCGGATCAGCATCCTCGTCAAACCGACCCGCGTCGATATCACGACGAACATGGTGATCACCACCAACCGACGCACCTACCTGGTCGAACTGACCTCCACCAAGCAGGCCTGGATGGCATCGGTATCCTGGGACTATCCTCAGGATCGGCTTCTTGCCCTCAAAAGGCAGGCCGCCGACGCCCTCGAAGCGGCCCCCGTGGATGCCGGCCTCGCCCTCGAACAGCTGCAGTTTCGCTATGTGATCCGCGGCGACAACCCGTCCTGGAAGCCACTTCGTGCATTCGACGATGGGCGCAAGGTCTACATCCAGTTTCCGCCGGGGATTGCCCAGGGCGAGCTCCCGCCACTCTTCGTCATTGGCGCCACGGGCGATGGCGAGCTGGTCAACTACCGCGTCCGGTCCCCGTACTACGTCGTCGATCGGCTCTTTGCCGCGGCCGAGCTCCGCCTGGGCGGAGAAGAGAATGCGGTCGTTCGGATCGAACGCAGCGACGTCCCCTCCGGTGGTCATCGATGACGAGCGAAACCGACGCCTCCGGGGAAGACGCCCCAGTGCCGCCACAGACGAAGGTGGCGGCAGAGACGCTGGCTTTGCGCGCCCGACCGGATCGCATCACGCGGTTAAACGCACGGACAGTGCTAGCCATTGCCGGCACTCTGGCAACAGCGACGCTCATCGCCCTGCTCCTGGGACTGAATCCACCAGACCACGCGCGCAGAAATGCGGCGGGCGAACTCTTCAACGTCGATCACAATGTTCGACCGGAGCGCCTCGACTCACTTGCAAAGGACTATTCGCAATTGGCGTCGCCCCGGCCCGCGTCGGGTAGCCACACCGAGAGAGCCGATACCGCGACAACCGAGGCTTTGCCCTATGCCTCACCGCACCCAGGCGACGTCGAGCCGAAAACGCACGAACTGGCGGACGCGGAAGAGGACGAGCAAGCACGCCTCTCGCCTCTCTTCTTCCAGGCCAGCCACGCCCGGCCAGCCAGCGGTCCCGTTATTGATCCGGATCGCCCTGACCGCTCTGTTCAAAACATCGGTGGCAATCAGGCGCTTCTCAGTAAAACCTCAGACGCACAAATGAGCGAATCCGCATTGGTGCAGACGCCGGGCTCGCCCTATCAGGTCATGGCGGGCAGCGTGATCGCGGCCGCGCTGGTGACCGGCATCAAGTCCGACCTGCCAGGCGATGTGATCGCCACGGTAACCGAGCCCGTCTACGACACCGCGACCGGAGCACATGTGCTGATTCCCCAGGGTGCCCGTCTGCTTGGTCGCTACGACAGCCAGATCAGCCATGGGCAGAGCCGAGTCGACGTGGTCTGGCACAGGCTTATATTTCCTGACACCTCGTCGCTGAAACTCGACAACCCTATCGCAAGTGACCCCCAAGGCTATGCCGGCCTCGAGGACGGCGTTGATTGGCACTGGGATCGAGTCGTTGCCGGCGCGGCTCTGACCAGCCTGTTGGGCATTGGCGCCGAGCTGGCGGCCCCGTCCAGCCGCAGCGAGGGGGATCGAATCGTGATAGCGGGTCGTGACAGCCTGCAAGACTCGGTTAACCAGGTAGGCCAGGAGATCACACGGAGGAACGTGGACATACGACCCACGCTCACCCAGCGGCCCGGCCTTCCCCTGCGGATCATCGTTAATCGCGATATCCCGCTGCGCCCGTATCGGCCGCTTTCCGCACCAATACATGGGCGACCATGAAAATCGAGCGAGACGACGAAGGCTCATTCTCCATACCTGCCGGGGGTCTAGTCCGTCTATCTTCGCTCGCCAACCTTATTGGGCGGAGCCGCTATCGCCCCTGTTCACCGTTCGGCGTGTTTGCGGCGCGGGTTGGCTCCGCGGACCGGGCGAGCCATATCGGACGACGGCTCACGCAGAGAAACTGACGAGGCGGGTATGCCCGCAACGAGCCCAAGGCGAAGCCCGAATTTTCTCAGGATCGCCTCGATGGTGCCGAGGGTTGGATTACCTTTATCGGTCTCTATCTGGTAGAGGGCTTTGGTGGACAGGTTGCACATCGCGGCGAAGGTCGCCTGGTCGAAACCGGTCACCTCGAGGCGCAACCGGCGTACTGAGGTCCCCAGCGTTTCCCTTCCCGACGCATGGCCCTGCATGATGTCGTCGATGATCTGCTTTCGCTGCTCGTAATTGGGCGTGCTCATCTCAACCCCCATTCCGCCAGCCGCGTGTCAAGGTTGTTCAGGGGGATGGTCCGGGCCTGCCGCACCTCTGCCGGCAAATCGACCAACAGATCGGGCAATGCTCTGAATGTTTGCGCGGCCGCGCGAAGGCGCTCGAATAGGGCAGCCGGATCGGTAATGGCGTGGAAATAGTCGCAGACCGCTCGCCAATCCGGGCTACCCATGTGTTCCGGCCGCCACTTGGTTACCCGCGTGACGCCCTCCGGGTCCAGCACCATCGGCGCGAGGTCATAGATCGGCGCCAGCTCGAATCTGCCGCGATATCGGAAAATCGCCATGTTGCGGCCATGGTTGTCGGAGTTGCCGAGGATCCGATTCAACAGATCGCGCTGCAGGTACTCGAACACAAGCTCCTCGAGTTCGCCGACCTGGTTGTTGGCGGTCCACAGCCCGATCAACCGCCCCAACACGTCCTCATGGTTCATTCTTGACCCCGGGACGGTATTTGCGCAGACCGAGTAGATCGACTCGACCGGGATCCTCTCGACCGCACCTTGATTGGTTCGACGATCGAAGCGTGGCATCCACAGGCTTGGCTTCTCGGCTTCCTCAAGCACCAGACCGTCGGTCGAGACCGTGTTCAAGCCGAGGGCCGAGACCGCCCGGTAGTAGTGGAATTCGGAGCGGAGGATGTTCTTGTCCCGCTCGGTCACCTGGTTGCGGGCAAACTTCACCAGCCAATGACGCCTGGCCAGATCGTCGGACAGCATCGCGTCTGCATACAGCGCCCCATCTACGCCTTCAACCATCAGCAGCTTCGGCGCCTCGCCCTGTGCACCGGTGGCGCCGCCCAGCGCAGCTCCCGATTCGTAGGCGTACTCAAGAAAATCGTTAGTCCTGTCCACGACTTCGCGGCGAGGAAAAGCTTCCCGGCGCGCCTGGTCCACGTGCTCGAAAGACTCCTTCACGCGCAGATGGCCGATCGACGACGGGGTACAGCGGCTTAGCAGAAAGAAATCGAGATCGACTCCGTCGGGCTTCTCACCGCCGAAGCGCTTCTCCAGCGATCTGCGAGCGGCACCGGCTGGCATAAGGTCATAAACGAAAGCTGGATAGCCCCTGGTCTCGACCAGATTCCAATTCACCGGCAGGTTTACGCTGATGGCGGGTTCGAGAAGCGAGTCCAGGTCACCAATGAAATCGACCAGGTACGGCTGCAGGTAGGCGGTCGTGCATCTCGCTTCTCCCACATGACGAATGTCCGTGATCGAGAGCACCAGCGCATCTCGCCAGCGGCCCTCGATGTGGGTCTGGATCGTGAGTTTTCCAATCATAAGCCTGCCCAATATACAACCGGAAATTTAGTTCCGAATATATCGCAAGAAGCCTGCCTAGTCAGTATTAAAATACCTACAAAAAGAGAATATAGACGATATCAGGTATTATAGTACTGGTTGCCGGCCCGACGAAGCCGTCGAGACCAATTGCAAAACGATCGAACGGGATGATGGGAAAGCTACCGCTCTTCAGGGGTTTTCCAACCAAGCAGCGCCGCCAGAGGATCCGGCTCGCCGATCAATGAGCGAGCGCTGTCCAGCCGCTCGAGAAGCACATCATGCGCGTCATCGTTTCGCTGTCGCGCTTGCGCCATTGCCGCTGCAAAGAACGAGTGAATACGCTGCGCTTCGCCCCAGCTCGTAATGATCTGCAAAAGCTCGTCCCGGGCGTCCTGCCTGGCCTGCTCGCGCCGTTGGCGCTCCCGTTCTTCCAAATGGCGCTGCCACTGCGCCTCTTGTTCCCGGCGTCGAATTTGCTCGGCGAGCTCTCCCTCCTCCACAAGCTGCGCCACGAGGGGCGCAGCTGCACGCACCGCACGAACGATGGCGTCGAGGCGTTTTCGCAGGTCGCCGGGCTTGCGCTCGCGCCAGGCTTCGGACCAATTAGCCAACGGATAGGGAGAATAGGCCTGCAAACAGAACCGCCCCGTCGCGAAGGCATGCTGGGTCGTCCAGGACCAGTGCGGCCAGCCGTGCCGGGGCCGATGTTGCTCGGCCTGCTCAAGCGGCAGGTACTCACCGTCGATGTAACGCGCCTCCTTCGTTTCCGTCAGCTCGAACAACGTCAGCCCAATGGCAACGGTTCCAATGAAAACGACCGTTGGCTTCGACGGCGCCCACAGTGAGGGATAGCGATGTTCGGGGGTCTTGCCCGGGTTCTCGCGTACATCCACCCCGACCCGACAATAGATGCGGTCGCCGGGTGACAAGCTGACTGGGTGCCCTCTTTGCTCGAACCGTCGAAACAGTTCATCGAGCAGCGCGATGCCCTCATCGAGCATCGGACGGGTCACCACGAGATCGGCGAGACGACGCTTGGAGGGCTTGAGAAAACCCTGGTCGATCTCTTGCCCCTGCCCGAACACTTCCTTCGCACCGGCGAGCACCGGATGGGGACCCGGGCCATCGCGAACCACGGCCTTGAGCCGACGCGACCGTGCGGGCGGCTTTGGCAGTGAACGAGGAGCGCCCATATCGACCCTCTCGCCACGGCGCCACGACTCGCGCATTCCAGGCCCCAGCGCAGGCAACGGCGGCTGCGGACTGGGTTTGCCGTGACCGAGCTTCGCCCAGTGACCGCGCGGCGGTCGCGGTACCCCCATGCATTGGCAAACCCGTGCCATGAAGCTGGACGATACCCCGTAGCGCTCGGCGACCCTGAGCATGGGTTCACTCCAGACCAGTTCGTACAGCGTCTCTCTAGTAATCCGCTCGTCGTTCCTCACCTCGACCTCCAGCCAATCAGCCCCCACCTCCTACCAGCCCCGCTCCAACATGCCCGAGCGGGTTGAGCACATACAGCGTAACGCCCAGCATCTAGCCGATGGTGCCAACGGCACCCTGTCGTTTCGAGCAACCGGTGCCCAAGGCCATGGCAAACCCCAGCAGCCCCACCCTAGCGCCCCTACCCCCGCGCATTCTGCGAGCCAATTCAGCTCCGGGGTACCTGGGCATGTGTCGCAGCGAGTTCAACCGGGCCGTGCGCCCCTTCATTCGCGAGTTTCCCATCGGTGTCCAGGGCGTTGGCTTCGATCGCCTGGAGCTCGACGCCTGGGCAGACGCCTATATCGCCAAAGCCAGCATTGAAAAGAGCGGTGCGCAGGGGGAAGATCGGCCCTGCAGTAGGCGCCGTGGAGGACAACCATGGCGAGAAAACAAATTACGGGCCTGTACCAACGGAACGGTATCTGGCACATCGACAAGATCTTTAGAGGTCAGCGCCTTTATGAAAGCACTGGATCAGACGATCGGAAGGAGGCGGAACAATATCTGATACATCGCCTGGAGCAGCTGAGGCAACAGCACATCTATGGCGTTCGAAGGGTAAGAACCTGGCGCGAGGCGGCTACCCGTTATCTGGTGGAATACAAGGACCAGCCATCCATTGGGCTGACGGCGTTGTATCTCGAGCAGCTCGATCCCTACATTGGTGATCGCCCGGTCGATCACATCGACGACGAGGCGCTCGCACCCTACGTGAAGGACAGGCTCGCCGGTCGCCTGCGCGGATCGCCCGAAAAAGGCAGAAGCGTGGCACCTCGAACCATAAACATCGCGCTGGAGCGAGTTATACGGGTCCTGAATCTCTGCGCCCGTAAGTGGCGTGATGAAGCGAGACGTCCCTGGCTCGATACCGTCCCGATGATCACGCGGTTGGACCTAAGGCGCTCGACGCGTCAGCCCCATCCGCTGTCGTGGGAGGAGCAGAGCCTGCTGTTTGCAGAGTTGCCCGATCACCTGAAGAGGATGGCGCTCTACAAGGTCAACAGCGGCTCCCGGGAACAGGAAGTGGTCAAGCTTCGCTGGGATTGGGAGATCCCGGTACCGGAGCTCGGAACCAGCGTTTTCCTTATCCCGGCCGATTTTGGCGGGCGACACGAAAACGCGGGCGTGAAGAACGGCGACGAGCGCCTGATCGTGCTGAATCGGGTCGCCAAATCGGTCATCGAGGGGCAACGCGGACTGGACCCGTTATGGGTGTTTCCCTACGGCCAAGTCGACAAAGATGGCAACGCCACTCCGATGCACCGCATGAACGACTCGGCGTGGCGCAAGGCAAGGAAACGTGCGGCCGCGATGTACGAGCAGCGCTTAAAGCGAACGGCGCCGGCGGGTTTTGCGTCGATCCGCGTACATGACCTGAAGCACACGTTCGGTCGCAGGCTTCGCGCAGCAGGCGTGACGGAGGAAGACAGGAAGGTACTTTTGGGCCACAAGAACGGCAGCATCACCAGCCACTACTCGGCGGCCGAACTGGGCAAGCTGATCGATGAGGCCAACAAGATTTCGGCGACGGATTCGAGGGGACCGGCGCTGACAATACTGAGGAGAAAGGCAGGATGAAAAAGTCCCGCAAAAGTCCCGCAACGAAAAAGGCCGGTGCTTTCGCAACCGGCCTAAGTCGTTGATCTATTTGGTCGGGACGGAGTGATTCGAACACTCGACCCCTTGCACCCCATGCAAGTGCGCTACCAGGCTGCGCTACGCCCCGACTAATGCTATCAACACTACTGAAAGCGGGAAGAACTATACATTAAGCATCTGAAAATGTGAAAGTTTTTTCGATGCCCCTTGCTACTTTCGGAGCACCTGAAGCACTTCTTCCAACTCCGAGATCATCTGACGGATCAGTTGCTTGTACTGCGTCGTGTCTTCCCGTGCTTCCTCGCCTGACATACGCTGGCGGGCTCCTCCGATCGTGAAGCCCTGCTCGTAGAGAAGCGAACGAATCTGACGAATCATCAGGACGTCCTGACGCTGGTAGTAACGTCGGTTACCACGGCGCTTCACTGGGTTGAGCTGGGGAAATTCCTGCTCCCAATAACGCAAAACATGAGGCTTCACCGCGCAGAGCTCGCTGACCTCTCCGATAGTGAAGTAACGTTTGCCCGGTATCGTCGGGAGTTCGTCGTTATGACTTGGTTCCAGCATATGCTTCGACCCTGGCTTTGAGCTTCTGCCCTGGACGGAACGTTACAACACGACGTGCCGTGATAGGAATTTCCTCTCCAGTTTTAGGATTACGTCCTGGGCGCTGTCGCTTGTCGCGCAGGTCAAAATTGCCGAAACCGGATAGCTTGACCTGTTCGTTGTGCTCGAGCGCCTGGCGAATCTCCTCGAAAAACAGCTCGACCAGTTCCTTGGCCTCGCGCTTATTCAAGCCCAGCTCTTCATATAGACGTTCCGCCATTTCAGCTTTCGTCAGAGCCCCCATACGCTATTTCCTTAACGTGGCATTGAACCTTTCTTCCAAGGAGGTGAGGATCTTCTGCATCGTTTCGTTCACCTCATCGTCGTTTAGAGTGCGCGAAGGGTGCTGCCAGGTCAAGCCGACTGCCACACTTTTGCTAAGAGGATCAATACCTTTTCCCTGATAGACGTCAAATAGCTTGAGGTCGGTCAGATTCGCGCCCGCGACGACGCGAATGCAGTCCAGTATGTCCTGAGCCATCACCTCGCGCCCGACCAGAACCGCAAGGTCCCGACGGACTTCCGGGAAGCGCGAAAGCTCAGCGAAGGACGGCATGCGCCCCTCGGCTATCTCGGCAAGCTTGAGTTCAAATAGATAGACAGGCTGATCGATACCCAACGCGCTCGCCAGTTCCGGGTGCAAACTGCCAACGAATCCGACCAACTGCCCATCACGCTCGACCCGAGCGGTTTGCCCTGGGTGCAATGCTGGATGCTCACCTGGCACGAAACGATAGGCGCCAGCGTTGCCGGCAACCGCGAGCAATGCTTCGACATCTGCCTTGACGTCGAAAAAGTCCACCGTTTCGCTGGTATTCGCCCAACCCTCGGGCTCACGACTGCCCGTCACCACACCTGCCAACATGGCGTCCTGCTCGAGCCCGGGCAGCTGACCAACAAATCGCAGCCCCGCCTCGAACAGGCGAACGCGCGACTGCTGTCGGTTGAGGTTGTATTGCAATGCCTTGACCAACCCTGGCCAGAGCGATGCGCGCATTGCAGCCATATCTGCCGAAATCGGATTGGCCAGCTCCAATGGTTTCACGCCAGGGCTGAACAGCTCGAACAGCTTGGGATCAATGAAGCTGTAGGTAATCGCTTCTTGATAACCGCGCGCCACCAACAAACGACGCAGCAATGGCAGTTCCGCACGCGCTTCGGGCTTCGCCACGGGCGCGAGACGGGCCTGCGGATAACGTACGGGTAGACGGTCATAGCCGTACAGGCGTCCCAGCTCCTCGATCAGATCGACCTCCAGGCTGATGTCGAATCGATGACTCGGAACGGAAACCTGCCAACGCCCCTCAGCCTCCTGTGCAACGGTGAGCCCCAGCGAGGTCAGCAAGCGCACTACTTCGCCATGGTCCAGCTCCAACCCCAACATCTGGTTGATGCGCTCGGCACGTAGGGTTACCGGGGCAATGTTTGGCAGATCACCTTCGCTGGCCGCCTCGACGATTGGGCCCGCCTCTCCACCAACGACTTCGAGGAGCAAATTGGTTGCCCGCTCCATTGCACGACGTGGAAGCTGCGAGTCGACGCCACGCTCGAAGCGATGCGAGGCATCCGTATGCAGGCCGTATGAGCGCGCCTTGCCGGCCAACGCGATGGTGTCGAAGAACGCACTTTCGAGAAAGATGCTGCGAGTGGAGGCGCTCACACCGCTGTGTTCCCCCCCCATGACCCCAGCGACAGCAAGCGGTCGCTCATGGTCGGCGATAACCAACGTATCGCTGCGCAAGACGATCTCCTGGCCGTCCAGCAGAACCAGCTTTTCGCCTTCGTCTGCCATACGGACCCGAATGCCGCCCTTGATCTCATCGAGATCGAATGCGTGCAACGGCTGACCCAGCTCAAGCATCACGTAGTTAGTGACATCGACAACCGCATCGATGCTGCGAATATCGGAGCGACGCAGGCGCTCTACCATCCAGAGGGGCGCCGGACGCGACAGGTCGACATTGCGGATTACCCGTCCGAGATAGCGTGGGCATGCCTTCGGGGCTAGAACCTCGACCGGACGTACATCTTGGTGCACAACCTTAGCCGCAGCAAAATCCACAGAACGCACTTCAGCTCCGTAGATCGCTCCGACCTCTCGAGCCAAACCGGCGAGCGACAGGCAATCGCCGCGGTTCGGCGTCAGACCAATTTCGATGCTTACATCGTCTAGATCAAGGTATTCGCGCAGATCGGCGCCAACCGGCGCACCAGCTGCCAGCTCCATCAGACCGCTGTCGTCGCTGCCTATCTGCAGCTCGGTTTCAGAACACAGCATGCCGTTGGATTCAACGCCACGCAGCTTGGCCTTTTTGATCTTGAAATCACCCGGCAACTGGGCCCCGATCATGGCGAAAGGAATCTTCAGTCCAGGGCGCACGTTTGGCGCGCCGCACACCACCTGAAAAGTCTCCTTGCCGTTGCTGACTTGGCAGACTCTGAGCTTGTCGGCATCAGGGTGCTGCGCTGTTTCCAGCACCTCGCCGACGATCACGCCACTGAAGCTGCCGGCAACCGGCGTCACGGCATCGACTTCAAGCCCAACCATGGACAGGCGGGCAACCAACGCTTCACGCGAAACCTGCGGATTGACCCAGCTCCGCAGCCACTGTTCACTGAATTTCATCCTGTTCTCCTAAATATGCGTTGACGGGCGGCGGCACTAGCGAAATTGCGCAAGGAACCGCAGGTCATTGTCGAAGAACAGGCGCAAATCATTGACGCCGTAACGCAGCATGGCAAGGCGCTCGACGCCCATGCCAAAGGCGAAACCGGAATAGCGCTCCGGATCGATTCCCGACATCCGCAATACGTTTGGATGCACCATGCCGCAACCCATGACCTCGAGCCAGCCGGTCTGCTTGCAAACACGACAACCCTTGCCGCTACACATCACGCACTGCATGTCGACTTCCGCAGACGGCTCGGTGAAAGGGAAGAACGATGGACGGAAGCGCACGCCAAGTGGCTTCTCAAAGAACACGCGGAGGAACTCCTCAATTGTTCCCTTGAGGTCCGCGAAGCTGACACCTTCGTCGACCAGCAGACCTTCGACCTGATGAAACATCGGCGAGTGGGTGATATCCGAGTCGCAGCGATAGACGCGGCCTGGGCATACGATTCGAATTGGTGGCTGGCGAGATTCCATGGTGCGCACCTGCACGGGCGAAGTGTGTGTGCGCAGCAACATGTTAGCATTGAAGTAGAAAGTGTCGTGCATCGCCCGCGCGGGATGATGCCCCGGAATATTCAGCGCTTCGAAGTTGTGATAGTCGTCTTCAACCTCTGGGCCCTCCGCAACGCTGTAGCCGATATGGCTGAAGAACTGTTCGACGCGCTCCAGCGTACGGGTCACCGGATGCAAGCCGCCGGACGCCTCACCGCGGCCCGGCAAGGTTACATCGATTCGCTCAGCCGCCAGCTTGGCTTCTAGCTCAGCCTGTTCCAGATCGGCCTTGCGAGCATTGAGCACATCCTGCACCCGATTCTTGGCAGCGTTGATCAACGCGCCGGCCTGCGGACGCTCTTCGGCAGACAGCTTACCCAGCGTTTGCATCAGCTGAGTCAGCTCACCCTTCTTGCCAAGGTACTGAACACGGACCTGCTCAAGGGCACCGATGTCTTCGCTTCGTTGCACGGCCTCAAGCGCTTGCGAGACCAGTGCATCCAGATTTTCCATGTACATAACCTCCAGAGGTTCTTGCAGAACCGCACTGGCTAGACGCCTCATGCAGGCTGTTGCCAAGCGCACTTTTGCAAAAGCCCCTTCCAGATACGAAATAGGGGAAGAGCACAAGGCTCTTCCCCTATCGATGACTTACAACGAATCCGAAGATCCGTGATTGCCGGGGCTTAAGCCAGAGAAGCTTTGGCTTTCTCGACAATCGCAGCAAAGGCTGCTTTTTCGTTCACTGCCAGATCGGCCAGAACCTTGCGATCGATCTCGATGGCCGCCTTCTTCAGACCGGCGATCAGACGGCTGTAGGACAGACCGTTGACACGAGCACCGGCGTTGATACGGGCGATCCACAGAGCGCGGAACTGACGCTTGCGCTGGCGGCGGTCACGGTAGGCGTACTGGCCTGCCTTGATTACCGCCTGCTTGGCAACGCGGAATACGCGAGAACGCGCACCGTAGTAGCCTTTGGCGAGTTTCAGAATTTTCTTGTGACGGCGACGGGCAACGACGCCACGCTTAACACGAGCCATGAGTTATTCCTCTGAGTCTTGACCGGATCAACGAACGCGCAGCATGCGCTCCACTTTTGCGACGTCAGACGGATGCACTTGCGAGCAACCGCGCAGCTGACGCTTACGCTTGGTGGTCATCTTGGTCAGGATGTGGCTCTTGAAAGCGTGCTTGTGCTTGAAGCCGTTAGCAGTCTTCTTGAAGCGCTTCGCAGCACCACTTTTGGTTTTCATCTTTGGCATGTTCGGTACTCCACATTGTGGGTGATTACAAATAACCGCAAGGCCTGCCAGTGCCCTGGAGGTTACTTTTTCTTCTTGGGAGCGATGACCATGATCAGCTGGCGTCCTTCCATCTTCGGATGCTGCTCGACCGAACCGTATTCAGCGAGATCGGTTTCGACCCGCTTCAACAGTTCCATCCCCAGCTCCTGATGAGCCATCTCACGACCGCGGAATCGCAAGGATACCTTGGCCCTGTCCCCGTCACTCAGGAAACGCACCAGGTTACGTAGCTTGACCTGGTAGTCCCCCTCCTCCGTCCCTGGACGAAACTTTACTTCTTTGACCTGAACCTGCTTCTGGTTCTTCTTCGCCGCAGCGACCTGCTTTTTCTTCTCGAAAAGGTGCTTGCCGTAATCCATGATCCGGCACACCGGAGGATTCGCATCGGCAGAGATCTCAACCAGATCCAGTTTGGCCTCTTCTGCAACCTGCAGCGCTTCATCAATCGAGACGATGCCAATCTGCTCGCCATCAGCGCCAATCAAACGGACCTCACGAGCCGAGATATTCTCGTTGATCGGGGCCTTGGGTGCAGTTCGTTTATCCTGTCTCATTTCACGCTTAATAGTCATTACTCCAATTCTTGGCGACCACGCCGGGAAACCGCCTGTGCCAACAGCTGCGCGAATTGATCGAGGGGCATGGAGCCCAAATCGACGCCTTCACGGGTGCGCACAGCAACGGATCGAGTCTCAACCTCCCGATCCCCGATAACCAAGAGATAAGGAGTCTTGAGCAAAGTATGCTCGCGGATTTTAAAGCCGATCTTTTCGTTTCTCAAGTCACACTTGGCACGGAATCCGCTTTGGACAAGGCTTTTCTCGACTTCCATGGCAAACGCAGCCTGCTTGTCGGTGATATTCATGATCACCGCCTGAGTCGGAGCGAGCCAAGCAGGGAATGCGCCAGCGTAGTGCTCGATGAGCATACCGATGAAACGCTCGAACGAACCGAGAATGGCACGGTGCAGCATCACCGGCCGCTGGCGGCTATTATCTTCAGCGACGAAGCTGGCATCCAGGCGCTCAGGCAGGTTCGGATCGTACTGCAGGGTGCCGCATTGCCAATTACGCCCCAGGCAATCACGCAAGGTGAACTCGATCTTCGGTCCGTAGAATGCTCCTTCGCCCGGCTGATATTCCCATGCCAGCCCGGACTCGTTGAGCGCCTCGGCCAGCGCACCCTCGGCACGATCCCACAACTCATCGGAGCCGACACGCTTGGCTGGACGAGTGGAGAGCTTCATGGCGATGTCGCTGAAACCGAAATCGGCATAGACCTTGAGCGTCAACTTGATGAAGTCGGCAGCCTCCTTCTTCACCTGCTCTTCGGTGCAAAAGATGTGCGCATCATCCTGAGTGAAGCCGCGCACACGCATGATGCCGTGTAGCGCGCCGGAAGGCTCGTTACGGTGGCAGGCGCCGAACTCAGCCATGCGCAGCGGCAAATCACGATAGGACTTCAGGCCTTGGTTGAAGATCTGCACATGACACGGGCAGTTCATCGGCTTCACCGCATAATCACGATTCTCCGACGAGGTGGTGAACATGTTCTCGGCGTAGTTGGACCAATGCCCAGACTTTTCCCACAGGATACGATCGACCACCTGCGGCGTACGCACCTCCTGATAGCCGTTCTCGCGCTGCACCTGACGCATGTACTGCTCGAGGTTCTGGTACAGGGTCCAGCCGGCCGGATGCCAGAAGACCATACCCGGCGCTTCCTCTTGCGTATGAAAGAGGTCGAGCTGCTTGCCGATGCGACGATGATCGCGCTTCTCGGCCTCCTCTATGCGCTGGATGTAAGCGGCCAGCTGCTTTTTGTCGGCCCAAGCGGTGCCATAGATGCGCTGCAGCTGTTCGTTCTTTGAGTCACCACGCCAGTAGGCCCCGGAAATGCGGGTCAGCTTGAACGCCTTGAGGAAACGGGTATTCGGCACATGCGGGCCTCGGCACATGTCGACATATTCTTCGTGGTAGTACAAACCCATCGCCTGCTCATCGGGCATATCCTCGATCAGACGCAGCTTGTAATCCTCGCCTCGGGACTTGAAGACCTCGACGACTTCGGCGCGCGGAGTCATCTTCTTGACGACGTCGTAATCACGCTCGATCAGCTCACGCATCCGCTGCTCGATGGCCGCGACATCATCAGGCGTAAAGGGCCGCTCATAGGCGATATCGTAATAAAAGCCTTCTTCGATGACCGGTCCGATAACCATGCGCGCAGTCGGATACAGCTGTTTTACTGCATGACCGATCAGGTGCGCGCAGGAGTGGCGAATGATATCCAGCCCCTCCTCATCCTTCGGCGTAATGATCTGCAACGAAGCATCCGCGTCGATCAGATCACAGGCATCGACCAATCTACCGTCGACCTTACCGGCGAGCGTCGCCTTGGCCAGGCCAGCACCAATGGACTGAGCCACCTCAGCCACGGTAACCGGGTGATCGAACGAACGCTGACTGCCATCGGGAAGAGTAATAGTGGGCATGGCGCCTCCTCTCCTAGTGGTGACCCGTACCAAAGGCCACATGGGTTGGGATGAGCCAGGAAAGCGACCCGGCGAGCATTCCCACCGCACAGTGGCAGGAGCCTGAAGGCTTACTCTCGACCGGACCGAAGTCACTGGGAAAACACGACTGGCGATACTTTCAGAATGCCGAGATCCTGACAAGCGAGCCAAAAAAAAGGGTCGCTTGCGCGACCCTTTTATTCGAATTGGTAGGCACAATTGGATTCGAACCAACGACCCCCACCATGTCAAGGTGGTGCTCTAACCAACTGAGCTATGTGCCTTCGATGGGGGCGCATTCTAAAGACTCGAAAAAAAAGGTCAAGCGGTTTTTTTTCAGCTAACTCACTGATATTTGGAAAATTTGAAAAAGCCCCTATCAGCGCTCAGTCACTAGCGAGTCGTGCGGCTAAGCGCTAGCATGCGTAAAAGATTCAGAACAGAGATTCCAATATGCCGAACACCCCATACCCGGCCTCTTACTACGCCGCTACCGCAAACATGACCGAGGAGCGCCCGGCACTGCAAGAAGCGAAGCAAACGGATATATGTGTCATCGGCGCCGGGTATACCGGGCTTTCTACCGCGCTGTTCCTGCTCGAAAAGGGCTTCAGCGTAACTGTGCTGGAAGCGGCGAAGGTCGGTTTTGGCGCCTCTGGCCGCAACGGTGGGCAAATCGTCAACAGCTACAGCCGCGACCTCGACAGCATCGAACGAAGCGTCGATAGTTCGGCAGCCAAATTGATCGGTCAAATGGCCTTCGAGGGCGGCAGGATCATCCGCGAGCGGGTCGCACGCTACAACATTCAGTGCGATTTGAAGGACGGCGGCGTGTTTGCGGCGTTAAGCCAGAAACAGATGCATCACCTCGAAGCACAGAAGGTACTGTGGGAACGATATGGCTACCACCAGCTGGAGCTGCTCGATGAGCAGGGCATCAAGCGGGTCGTAGCCAGTGATCGGTACATCGGCGGCATGCTCGACAAGCAAGGCGGCCATATCCATCCGCTTAATCTGGCGCTCGGCGAAGCCGCTGCCGTCGAATCGTTAGGCGGCGTCGTATACGAAAACTCCCCCGCCGTACGAATCGAGCGAGGCGAACAGCCATTGATACACACCCCCACCGGCAATGTCCGTGCAAAATTCGTGGTGGTCGCCGGTAACGCTTATCTGGGCGATCTGATACCGGAGCTAGCCGCCAAGTCCATGCCCTGCGGAACCCAGGTGATTGCCACTGAGCCACTCGATGACGAACTGGCGCGCAGCCTCCTCCCGCAGGACTACTGCGTGGAAGACTGCAACTACCTGCTCGATTACTACCGCCTCTCGGCCGACAAGCGTCTTATCTATGGCGGGGGGGTCGTCTACGGAGCGCGAGACCCCGCTGACATCGAATCGATTATCCACCCCAAAATGCTCAAGACGTTCCCGCAGCTGGCGAAGGTGAGAATCGACTATGCCTGGACCGGCAACTTCCTACTCACGCTCTCCCGACTGCCTCAGGTTGGCCGCCTGGGCAACAATATCTATTATTCGCAGGGTTGCAGCGGGCATGGTGTCACTTACACCCATGTTGCCGGGAAGGTCATCGCCGAAGCATTGAGCGGCCAGGCTGAGCGATTCGATGCATTCGCCAGCCTCCCCCACTATCCATTTCCTGGCGGACAACGCTTCCAGGCGCCACTCAGCGCGCTTGGAGCCCTTTATTACAGCCTGCGCGACAGACTGGGCTTCTGATGATACCTAACGACCACCGCACGGCGGCGCCGGCTGGCACAATGCTGCCGACTCCCGCGTGACTGCCGGCAGCGGCGCATCGAAACGAGGGTCGTCTGGCCCCAGATGCTTAGCGCAGGACCGCGCCTGCTGCGCACCGACATGGCATCCACGCTCGGCCAGCACATGCGAAAGATTGAACCAGCCAATGGCGAAGCCTGGGTCCGTAGCGATGCTATCCCGCAACGACCGCTCCGCCATTTCTTTCTGCCCGGCCGCGTACTGACTGTTGGCCAGCGCAAATAACCCGAGCGAAGATCTCCAACGAGCAACCGCCGCCTCGTAGGCGACTCTCGCCGGGCGTACTTGCCCAACCTCCTCGAGATCACTTGCACTACGTAACCAGACGGTTTCTCGTGCCGTCGCCGGAAGCTGATCCGGCTTAAGCATCACCACGGCCCACCGCTCGGCCTTGGACCAGGTGCGTTCGAAGTCGCGAAAGGAGGCGATCCAACGCTCGGTGGTACCAGAGCGCAACACGAGCCGTTGTTCGACAAGGTCGTAACCCACCACAACGGCGAAATGCCATTGCGGCCAACGATCGAACGCCAGGTTCTGCAGAACAAGAACTGGATTGCCGGCCGCCACTTCCGCCAGCACGTCCTCCAGGCGCGAGCGCAGCGGATAGACCAGAAGCCCCGCCGCCCGCGCTGCGGCGACCATTTCCACCTGAAGGCTGCCCCTTCGCTCCGGGATGTACACCTGATCCACGAGCACATCCGGATCAGCAGGAAGGCCCCGCTGCGCCAGCATGGTAGCAAGCGCAGCCGGCCCGCACTGATAGGCTTCCTGCGGGTAGAACGGCACTTCGGTCAGCTCAGCCGCAGACGGAAGGTCTGCATCGTCGATGGAAATTCTCGACGATGCACAGCCTCCGACCAGTCCGGCCAACAGTAGTACCAGCAGCAGTCGACTCAACGGTTGATGCAATTGACGAAATTGAAGATGTTGGTCGCGCAGAGCATGTCAGTGATGATGAAGATGACCAGGAACAGAACGATCACGCCGACGACGCCGGCACCAGCAGGTGCCTGATCAAGCTGCTGATTGAATTGCGCCAGTTCGGCCGCAGTCAGGCTATTAATGCGCTTCTCGACCTGGTCACGCTCAACGCCCATCGATTCGAGCTTTTTCTGCACGTCCTGATCGTCCAGCATGGTCAGCAGTTGCTGCCGATCCACCTGCTGCTGTTGTTCCGTAACGACTTCTGGCGTACCGATCATGGCCGCTTGCGCCAATGGAATCTGAGCCACCAAAAGCAGATGCAGGGCAGCGAGCATCGCCGCGATACGCTTGAGCAGTGGGGAATTGAACATCGTGGTCACTCCTTGTTTTCGTTGACTGCTGGATTGCACAACGCCATCAGACGCAATAACAGCGCTTCGGTTCCCGTCTGGCCGTACCGGCAGAATACCCGCAGGCCTGCATACTTCAGATCACGTCCGTATCGGCACTATTCATAATAGTCGCGTTCCCAAACCCCAGAAGTGAAAGGAGATGTCATGTTCCGACTCAATCGCAATGCGCTGATAATCGCCACCGCAGTGCTGCTATTGGCCGCATGCAAGAGCGCCACGCAACCATCGGTCGCTGGTAAACCAACTCAGAGGCAGGGGCACTGCAATTCCGATGCGGCACAGCACTTTGTAGGTAGAACAGCGACCCCTGAAGTCCTTGAGCAAGCGAGGCAACTTTCCAATGCCGAAAGAGCACGGATCCTGCGCCCCGACGATATCGTTACACTGGAATACAAT
>Ga0207848_100153_pt1 | contig 46445 bp, 50 predicted proteins | sample TtaePargueraPR_10_FD_187737 | JGI IMG/M metagenome (GOLD analysis project Ga0207848, IMG submission 187737) | Aerobic enrichment media microbial communities from Bioluminiscent Bay, La Parguera, Puerto Rico - Tt and M2 (3) (SPAdes) | ecosystem: Environmental > Aquatic > Marine > Unclassified ... | reverse complement strand
CGCAGCCTGGGCGATGCCCAGGTAGGTGCCGGCCATGGCCATGAGGAAGAACGGCGCCACCACTTCGAACACGTACCAGACCTGATCGCCCGGCTCGCCGAGCAGGTTGCGCGCCGGCACCCGCACTTGTTCCAGGCGCAGCGGCCGGGACGAGTTGCCGCGCATGCCGAAGCCGTCCCAGGCGTCGAGCCAGTGCATGCCGGCGCCGTCCTTGTCGACGATCAGGCAGCTGAAATCGCCGGCTTCGGCGTCCGCCGCCACGGTGGAAACCACGTAGGAATCGGCATGCCCGCCGTTGGTGACGAACTGCTTGGTGCCGTCGATGACGAACTCGTCGCCGTCGGCATCCAGGCGGGTTTCCGGCAGGTAGAAATGCGCGCCGGTGCCCTGCTCGGACAGTGCCAGGGTGGTGATGTGCCGCCCCGCAGCGATCTCCCGCAGATAGTGCTCGCGCTGATGCTCGGTGGCCTTGGCGGCGATCACCGCAGTGGCCACGCAATGCATGCCGTAGCACAGCGCCGACGATGGGCAGGCCCGCGCGATGCTTTCGGTGAGCACGCAAAGCCCCAGCAGCCCCTGCCCGCGGCCGCCCAGCTCGACCGGCACCTGCAGGCCGAGCAGGCCGGCTTCGGCGAGCGCCTGCATGGAGTCGGCGGGCCAGCGGCATTCGGCATCGACCTCGGCCGCCAGCGGGGCGATGCGATTTTCGGCCAGATCGGTGGCGATGCTCTGCAATTCGACTAGCTGAACGGGGAGCAAATGGTCCATGAGACGTCCTGGATTCTGGAAAGGCCGGCATCCACCCGGGTGCATATCAGACCCTGGTGGTCAGGTATTGTTCGCGCCACCGCACGGCGGGAGCATCACGCCACGACGGCGGTCATAGTCGCATGAGTTCATCGACAAAAGGCAAACGGCCCATGCGCCTCCGACTCGCACTGGCTCTGCTGGCCGGCGCATTACTGACCCAGGGCGCCCAGGCCGGGAACGACGACATGCATATTCTGATCGGCAGCTACACGCACGACAGCGACAGCCCCGGCGTGCTGCGCCTGCGCTTCGATCCCGCGCAGGGGCGGCTCGAACCCGAACCCCGGCAGACACTGGCCGGCGACAACCCGTCCTGGCTGGTGCTGGACGAGCGACGCGGGCGACTCTATGCCACCCATGAGAACGGCCCGGCCCATGCCGACCCGGTCGGCCGCGTCGGCGCCTGGCAGCGCGACGCCAAGGGCGACTACCAGCCCATCGGCCAGGCCATCACCCTCGGCGACGAACCCACCCATGCCAGCCTCAGTCACGACGGTCGCTACCTGTTCGTCAGCAACTACGGTTCGCGCCCCAACCCCGGCGGCAGCCTGGCGGTCCTGCCGCTGGCCGAGGATGGCCGGCCCTTGCCGGTCACGCAGATCGCCGCGCACCAGGCCAGCGGTGTGCATCCCGAACGCCAGGCATCGCCTCACGTGCATTCGGCGGTGCCCAGCCCGGACGGCACGCGCCTTCTGGTCAGCGACCTGGGCGCCGACCGGGTGTTCGTCTACCGCTACGACCCGAGCCATGCCGAACGCCCGCTGCGGCCGGATGAGCCGGCCAGCATCGAGCTGCCCGCGGGCAGCGGCCCGCGCCATCTGGTGTTCCACCCCAACGGCAAACACGCCTACCTCGCCCTGGAACTGAGCGCCCAGGTGGCGGGCTTCGACTACACCGACGGCACCCTGACCCGCCGGCAACTGCTGGACCTCAAAGAGGCCGATAGCGAAGTGCGTCATTCACCCGGTGCGATCCACACATCGGCCGATGGCCGCTTCCTCTATGTCAGCGACCGCGGCGACTACAACCACATCATCGCCTTCGCCATCGAAGCCGACGGCACGCTGCGCGAAATCCAGCGCCGCCCGAGCGAAGGTCGCGAACCACGGGAATTCGCCATCACGCCGGACGGGCGTTTCATGCTGATCGCCAATCAGCTGAGCGACAGCCTGGTGCTGCTGCGCCGCGACCCGGACAGCGGCCTGCTGGGCGAAACGCTGCAGACCCTGACGCTCGGACGGCCGTCGGATATCAAGCTGCTCGCGCCGAACTGAAGCGCACCGCTCAGGACAGCAGGCTGACCACCGCGAAGCGGCTGATGTTGGCCTGCGCCACCACTGTTTGGGTGACGGCGGCATAGCTGGACGGGCTGCGCTGCATCAGGTTGAACACCGAGTGGGAAAAATCACTGGCCCACTGCTGCTCGTCGGCATCGGCCTGGCGCGCGAGAAACTCGCGGATCTCACGCTGGCGCTGACCCAGCTGCTCGCGCAGCGCAGTGACCTTTTCCAGCCCCGCCACCACGGTATCGAGCATACGCCGCAGTTCGCGCAGCGAGTCCAGCGATGGCTCCTCGGGAAACTTCAGCAGCTGATCTTCCTCGCTCTGCACGCGCTGATAACGACCTTTGGCGAACAGCTTGTCCTCGCCCTGCACCGCCAACTGATCCTTGAGCTGCTGCCAGTCGCTCTCGCGGGCGGAAAAGCGCAACCGGCCGCTGTCGTCGAGCTCGGCACGAATGCCGGACTGGCCCAGGCTGCCGTTGAAGCGGCGCAGGATCTGCTCGTCGCTCATGTCATCGTCGAGCACCACCGCCACCGGTTCGGCCAGCTGGCGGCCGCCGCTGAACAACAGCGTTTCGCGGCCGGACTGGCGGATCGCTTCGAGGGAATCGAGCCCCTGCAGGCTGAAGCGGCTGCGCACCGGCTCGCTCAGGCGCAGCTTGAGTGTGGCATCCAGCGAGTTGGCCGAACGCTTGCTGCGTTCACGCAGCAGCTGCTCCACGTCCTGCAGGGCATGGCGGATGCTATCCGCCCCCGAACCGGAGGTCGGCGAGCTGATCTCGCGGCTGAGGCTGAGCTTGAGCTGGGAAAGGCGGCCATGAAGGTCGTTCAGGTAGCTTTCCGCCGACTGCATCGAGGACAGCTGCTGGTTGAGCTGCAGGCTGAAGCTGGTGCTCTTCTTGCTCGCCACCTCGGCATGCGCGGCATCGGCCAGCACCGATGTCCGTTGCGTCGCCGCCGGGGTTTCCGGCAGCAGCGTCTGGCGACGCTCCTGGGGATTGATCGCGGAAACAGCCGGTAGCGGCTTGCCAATCTTCATCAGGCTTCCTCGCCTCAGAGCATGCCGAACAGGGTCAGGCCGTTGATCTTCATGTAGGTTTTCTGGGTGGCCTGCAACGACAACTGGTAGTTGTTCAGGTCGATGCTGGCGCCGGCGTAATCCAGTCGCGACAGTTCGCCATCGATCTTCTGGTTCACCAGCGAGACGTCCTCGTTGCTGCTGCCGAGCAGGGTCAGGGTGTTCTGCCGCCCGCCGAGATCGGTGACCGCGCCGAGCAGCCTGCCGTGGGTGGCGTCGAGGCTGTCCATGCTCGCGGCGATCTGCGCGCGAACGGCCGGGTCGCTCGAATCCAGCGCCGGGTCCTTGAGCGTCTGCACCAGGCTGCGCAGTTCGTTGAGCATGCCGACGCCGGCGCCGAATATCTGCGCAGCGGTGACGTTCTCTTCCACCAGCACGCCGTTGGCCACCGCGGCCTGGCGATGCTGGTCGTTACCCTGCATGACGTAGACACCGCCAACCAGGGCGATCGCCGGCTGGTTGGAGCGGGTGCCGGAGAACAGGTAGCGGCCCTCCTCGTCGCGCACGTTGGCGAAGCTGAGCACGGTGCCTTCGAGGGTTTCCAGCTCGTTGGCGATGGCCGACAGGTCCTCGTCGGTGTTACTGCCGTTGGCCGCCCACAGCAGCAGGTCACGGATGCTCAGCATGCTGTCGGAAGCCGCCTTGAGATTGGCTTCCTGCTTGGACAGGTTGCCGGAGACGTTGGCGATGTTGGTGCGGTACTGCGTCAGGCTGGCTTCCTCGCGCTGGATGCGCAGCACGCGGACCGCCGAGATCGGGTCGTCGGATGGCACCAGCATGCGCTCGCCACTGGCCATCTGTTGCATCAGCTTGCCGAGTTTCTCGGAGCTGTTGTTCAGCGAACCGTGCATGGTGGCGGTGATCTGGGCGTTGGAAATGCGCATGGTGTCTTCTCGTCAGTCGGCTCAGAACATTGCCAGTACGGCGTTGAACAGGTCGTTGGAGGTGCTGATGACCTTCATGTTGGCCTGATAGGCCTGCTCGTAGGCCATCAGGTTGACCGCTTCCTCGTCCAGGTTCACCGCGCTGACGCTGTCGCGCTGGGCCTGGGCCTGCTCGGCGACGACGGTAGCAGCGGCGAGGTCGGCCTGGTTCTGCCGGCTGGCACTGCCGACGCGGCCGACCAGGCCGGCGTAGGCGTCGTTGAGGGGGACATCGCTGCCGGCCACGTTGACCTTGGCCGACTTGAGCTCCAGCAGCGCCAGCAGGTTCTCGTTGTTGCCGACCTCGCCCGCGCCGCTCTGCCCGGCGGAGGAGAAGGCCAGCTGTTCCGGAGCCAGCGCCGTCACCGCAAGCATGCCGCTGGTGCTGCCGGGGGTGTAGACGAACAGCGGCTGGCCGGGATCGCCATTCAGATCGAAGCCGCCGGCCAGGGTGTCGTTGACGCTCTGCGCCAGGGCCTCAGCCATGTCGTGCAGGTCGTCCTGGGCCGGCCGCAGCGCGCCGTACTCCATGTCGTAGAGCGCGCCGAGCGAGCCGCCGAGGCCATCCTGCACCAGCGGGAAGGTGGTCTTGGCGAACACCAGGGCCAGCTCCTGTTCGCCGGCCAGGTTCTGCTCGACCGTCAGTTGCCCCGCGCTGCCACCGGCGACCAGCGGCTGGCCGTTGGCCAGGGACACGGTCAGCGTGCCGTCGGCGACCTCCTGCACACGAATGCCGGCGTACTGGCTGAGGTCCTTGATCAGGTTCTCGCGGTAGTCGCGCAGCGTGGCGGTATCGCGCCCGGCCGACTCCATCTTGAGGATTTCCACGTTCAGCTCGGCGATGTTGTCGGACAGCCCGTTGATCTCGGCGACCATTGCCACGCGCTGCCCCTGCAGGGCGTTGAGCTGGGTGCCGATGTTGCTGTTCAGGCCGTTGAAGCGCTGCGCCAGCTGTTTGGCCTCACCGATGATCTGCTGACGCAGGGGAATGGATTCCGGCGTGGAGCTGGCCTCGCTGAGCGCGGCGAAGAAATTGTCCAGGCCGACGCTGACGCTGGAGCCTTCGCTGTGGATCAGGCCTTCCAGCGCCGAAAGGTACTGCTGGCTGGTGCCGTAGTAGTTCTTGTCGGTGCTGGCGCGCCAGAGCTGCTGGTTCTGGAACTCGTTGGACAGCCGGCGAATGCTGCTGACCTGCACGCCACCGCCGATGCTGGTGGCGGTCTGCCCGCCGACCGAATGCAGTTCCGGGCCGAGGCGGCTGAAGCCGGGCGTGTTGACGTTGGCGATATTCTGCCCGGTCGCGGTTAGGGCGATCTGCGAGGCGCGGACGCCGCTGTAGCCAATCTGACTCAAGACACTCACGACAGCACTTCCTTCGAATCGATGCGGATCGGTTGGGCGAACGCCACGGAGAGATGGCGCGCGACGACCGGTGGTTGTCTATCCAAGGCGACTGTCGCGGGCGGCTCATTAAGCGCAACGGATGCCGGCTGTTGCGTGCCGATGCGCTTGCCCTCCAGCGTGGCCAGCATTTGCCCGCGGGACAGTCGCTCGGCGGTGTCCAGGCTGGCCTGCGCCGCCGGCGACCGGCCGGCCGACTGTAGCGCGGCCTGCGGCTCGCGCGGCTGGCTGTTGGCGGCCTGCAGGTCCTTGAGGATGTTGCGCGTGTAGTCGCGGGTTTCCTGGTAGGGAATCTTCTGGATCCAGTTCGCCGCATCGATCTCGCCGCGGCGCGGATCACCATGCTGCTTCAACCACTCGTCGACCTTGCCGGGGCCAGCGTTGTAGGCGGCCAGCGCCAGCGCCTCATGGCCGTCGTAGCGCTCGAGCATCTTGTTCAGGTAGGCGCTGCCCAGGCGCTTGTTGTACTCGGCATCGCGGGTCAGGCGCGCCTCGTCGAATGGCAGGCCGAGTTCGGCGGCCATGTCGCGGGCGGTTCCGGGCATCAGCTGCATCAGCCCGCGGGCGCCCTTGGGCGAGACGGCGGCGACGTTGCCGCTGGACTCGTGCTTGATGACGCTGTCGACCAGCGCACGAAAGCCGGCCTTGCCCGCCGACCAGGCGCTGTCCAGCGCTTCGACGCCGCGCTGCCAGGTGCCGCGCAGGGCATGCTGGCCGCCCTGCCCGACACTGGCCAGGCCGAGTGCCGCCGGTGCCGGCGCGGTGCCGTCGCGGCCGCCGGAGAGCTGCTGCACCAGCATGTCGGCGATCCCGGTCTGGCGCTTGCCGGCCAGGGTTTCGGCCAGCACTTCGTCGTAGAAGTCGCGCATGGTATCCAGCTCGCGGCTGCGCATCGGGTTGCCGGCCGAGAGCACGTCGCCGGCCTTGCGCATCTGCTTGAGGATCTGCTGCAGGAACATGGCCTCGAACTGCTCGGAAACCATCTCCAGCTGCTGGCGGCGCGCGGCGCTGGGGCCGTCGCTGCGCGCACGCATGGCATTGAGGTGGTGCGGTAGGGAAACAATGCTCATGGCCGGCCTTACATCACGATCAATTCGGCATTCAGTGCGCCAGCGCGCTCCAGCGACTGGAGGATGCTCATCACGTCATCCGGGGTCGCGCCCAGGCTGTTGATGGTGCTGATGATGCTTTCCAGGCTGGCGCCTTCCGGCCACTTGAACATGGCCTTGCGGTCCTGCTCGACGGCCACGTCGGACTGCGGTGTAACCACGGTGTCGCCACCGGCGAACGCGTTCGGCTGGCTGACTTGCGGCCGCTCGCTGATGGTCACCGTGAGCGAGCCATGGGCCACCGCCGCGGCCTTCACCCGCACGCCTTCGCCGACCACCACGGTGCCGGTGCGGCTGTTGAACACCACCTTCGGCCGCACACGACCTTCTTCGACGTCCAGGCGTTCGAGCATGGCCATGAAGCTCATGCGCTGGGTGCTGGTGACCGGCGCACGAATCGAAATCTTGGTGGCATTGAGCGCGGTGGCGGTGCCCTTGCCGAAGTAGGCATCCACCGCATCGACCACCCGAGTGACGGTCTGGAAGCTCGGCTGGCGCACATTGAGCATCACGTCCGGGCGCTCGGTGAAGTCGGTGGGAATCATCCGTTCCACCGTCGCGCCGTTGGGGATCAGGCCGCTGTTGGAGGTGTTGATCGCCACCTTGGAGCCGCTGGCGCCCTCGGCATTCACCCCGCCGACCACCAGCGCGCCCTGCGCCACGGCGTAGATTTCACCGTCGACGCCCTGCAGCGGGGTCATCAGTAGCTGGCCGCCGCGCAGGCTCTTGGCATCACCCAGCGAGGACACGGTGACGTCGATGCTCTGCCCCGGGCTGTAGGACGGCGGCAGCGTGGCGGTAACGGTCACCGCAGCGACGTTCTTCAGCTTCGGGTCGACGTTCGGCGGCAGGTTCACGCCGAACTGCTTGATCATGTTGGCCACCGACTGGCTGGTGAACTTCACCTGGTTCTTGTCACCGGTGCCATCCAGGCCGACCACCAGACCGTAGCCGATCAGCTGGTTGCCACGGATGCCTTCGATATCCACCAGATCCATCAGCGGCACGGCCTGCACCGGCAACTGCCAGCACAGCGCGACGGCGGCGAGAAACAGCTTCACACGCATCGGGAAACCTTCCACTTAGAGGGGGAACAGCGGGTGGGCGAAGAAGCGCGTCAGCCAGCCGGCCGAGTTGCTGTCGTTGAGCACACCGCGGCCGGCGTAGGAGATGCGCGCGTTGGCGACGTTCTGCGAGGACACCTGGTTGAAGCGGTTGATGTCGTCCATGCGCACCAGGCCGGCGAGACGGATGTACTCGTCGCCCTGGTTCAGCCGCAGCGCCTTCTCGCCCTTGACCAGCAGCGTGCCGTTGGGCAGCACGCGGTGCACGGTGACGGCGATCGAGCCACGCAGGGTGTTCTGCTGCGAACTCTTGGCCGAGCCGCTGAAGTCGCGCTCGGCCGAGGCCGAGGTCTCGACGTCCGGGTAGGTCTTGCCGAGCACGGTGGGCACGCCGACGCCGACGCTGGACTGCTTGCCGAAGCTGGTGCCGGCGCTCTTGCTCGACTGGGTCGATTCGTCCAGCACGATGGTGAGGATGTCGCCGATCCGCACCGCGCGCTTGTCGCTCACCAGCGAGCCACCGTAGCCGGAGCGGAACAGACCGCCGCCAGTGGTCGGTGGCAGGCTGTAGTCGAGTTCCAGCGGCTCGTACTCGCTGGAATCCTCGTCCGGCAGCATCTCGTCGAAACTGGCGCAGCCGCCGAGCAGCAGCGCGGCAAGCAGAAGGGCGATCGGCTTCATCGGCATCACACGGTCTGGTTGAGGAACTGCTGCATGCCACTGGCGGCATCGAGAACCTTGGCGTTGGCCTCGTAGGCGCGCTGGATGGCGATCATAGCCACCATGGCCTCCACCACCTGCACGTTGGAGCCTTCCAGCACGCCCTGCTTGAGCTGGCCGAGGCCCTCCTCACCCGGTACGCCTTCCACCGGCTCGCCGCTGGCGACGGTTTCGCGATAGAGGTTGCCGCCCAGCGCTTCCAGCCCGCCGGGGTTGGTGAAGTTGACCAGGGTGATCTGCCCGAGCTCCGACGGCAGGGTGTCGCCGGCCAGCACCGCAGTGACGATGCCGTCGCTGCCGACGGTGAAGCCGGTGCTGCCTTCGGGCACTTCGATCGCCGGGTTCAGCGGCAGGCCCTGGGCGTTGACCATCATGCCTTCGGCGTTGAGCTGGAACTGGCCGTTCTCGGTGTAGAAGATATCGCCGTTGGGCGCCTCGACCTGGAAGAAGCCGCGGCCGACAATGGCCAGGTCCATCGGCTGACCGGTGGTCTGGATGCTGCCCTCGGTGAACACCTTCTGCGTACCGGCGACGCGCACGCCGCTGCCTAGCTGGATGCCGGACGGCACGGTGTTGATCTCGTCGGCCTGCGCGCCCGGCTGCTTCTCGATGACGTAGAACAGGTCTTCGAAGACCGCGCGGTCACTCTTGAAGCCGTTGGTGTTGACGTTGGCCAGGTTGTTGGCAACGGTGGACATGGCCTTGTCCTGGGCGGCCAGGCCGGTCTTGCTGACCCAAAGTGCGGAATTCATGCGTTTTCTCCCGATCAGCTGCCGCGGATCATTCGGTTGCCGGCGTCGGAAAGGTCCTCGGCGGCTTTCATCATCTTCACCTGGGTTTCGAACAGGCGGTTCAGGCTCATGGTCGAGGCCAGCTCGTCGATCGCCGAGACGTTGCTCGACTCGAGAAAGCCGCTGGCCAGCCGCACGTCCTCGCTGGGCTGCGCCGGCTCGCCGTCGCGGGTCACCAGCAGGCCGGCCTGGTTCTTCATCAGGTTGGCCGCCGGCACGTCGACCAGGCGGATGCGGTCGACCTCGGCCATCATCCAGTCACCGGGAGCCATGATCGACACGGTGCCGTCATTGCCGATCTCCAGGCGGTCGTGCTCGGGCAGGACGATGGGGCCGCCCTCGCCGAGCACCGCACGACCGTTGAGCGTCAGGCGTCCTTCGGCGTCCACCTGCATGCTGCCCTGGCGGGTGTAGGCCTCGCCTTCGGCGTCTTCCAGCACGATCAGGCCGTTGCCCTTGACCGCGAAGTCCAGCTCGCGACCGGTAGCCACCATCGGCCCGGCCGCCAGGCTGACGCCGTTGTTCTCGATCAGCGCCATGTGCCGGCTGTCGTAACCGTAGCCTTCCACCGCCACGGCCTGGGCGCGTTCGAGGTCGGCGCGAAAGCCGGGGGTGTTGACGTTGGCCAGGTTGTTCGAGCGCACCTGCAGCGACATCATCGTGCGGCTGGCAGCCGTCATCGCGGTGTATCCCAAGCGATCCATGGGTCAGCCTCAGAGTGCGTTGAACAGGACCTGGGTCAGTTCCTTGTTGGTGGAAATGACCTGGGTGTTGGCCTGGTAGTTACGCTGGCCTTCCATCAGGCCAACCAGCTGCTGGGTGAGGTCGACGTTGGAGCTTTCCAGCGCGCCGGAAGCCAGGGTGCCGTACTGGCCGACGCCCGGGGCGCCGAGCATCGCCGCGCCGGAGGCGGCGGTCTCGGTCCAGGCAGTGCCGCTGATGTTCTTCAGGCCTTCGGCGTTGACGAAGCTGGCCAGTACCACCTGCCCCTGCAGCATGCGTTCGCCGTTGGAGTAGCTGGCGTAGACCTTGCCGTCCTTCTCCACGCTCATACCGGTCTGCTCGCCAGCCGCATAACCGGTGGCGCGATTGGTGGTGACGCTGAATTCCGAGCCGTACTGGCTGGTGCCGCTGTAGTCCAGATCGATGGCCAACGGGGCCACACCGCCGGTCAGCGGCGCCGCCAGGGCGACCGTGCCGATCGGCGCGGCGAGCACGCCGGCACTGTCGAAGGTCAGCGCCTGCGGGCCACCGGCCAGCGCAGTGCCGTCGACGTAGTAATGGGCATTCCAGCTGTTGTCCGCCGTCTTGACGAAGTACTGGGTCAGGGTGTGTTCCTTGCCCTGGGAGTCGAACAGCTTGGTGGTGTAGGTGGAGTTGTAGCTGTCCGCCGCCAGCGGATCGAAGGCCACGGCTGGCACCTGCTGGTCGGCATCCAGGTTGGCAACGAAGCTCAGCGCGTCGCTGGCGCGGGCAGGGATGCCACCGGAGCGCAGCTGCAGGTCACCGACGATGCCGGTCTGCAGATTGCCGGTGGCATCGGCCGGATAGCCCTGCAGGCGCTGACCGAGGCTGTTGGTGATGTAGCTGTCCTTGTCGGTGCCGAAGATGCCGGCGCGGGTGTAGCCGACGTCGCCATTGCTGGCACGGGTGACGAAGAAGCCGCCGCCGGAGATCGCCAGGTCCAGGGTGCGATTGGTGGTGGTCAGCGCGCCGCCCTGGCTGATGCTCTGGGTGGTGCCGATCACTTCCACGCCCATGGCCTGGGTCTCGGCATAGAGGCTGCCGAAATCGGTGCGCGAGGACTTGAAGCCGACGGTGCCGGAGTTGGCGATGTTGTTGCCGATGGTGTTCAGTTGTTCGTTGACGGCGGACAGGCCGGTCAGGGCGATGTTGAAGCTCATGATTGCGTCTCGACTCTGCTGGATGGAGGTTCGGGCGTCAGGCGTTGCCGGCACCGAACTCGAGAATGTTGTAGAACGGCACCGAGCCGACGCCGTCGATCTGCAGCACCGGGCCTTCGGCGCTGACGCGCACGTTGCCGACCAGACCGGCGACTTCCACCTGCGGGTACTCGCCGTTATCCGATTCGATCACCACGCTGTACTGCCCGGCTGGCAGGCCGAGGTGCTGCGGGTCGATGTCGAACGGCACCTGGCCGGGCGCGCGGGCACCGAGCTCGATGGTGGTCTTCTGGCCGTTGGAATCGGTCAGCACCAGCGCCGTGCGGTTGGAGGCATGCGCCAGGGTGAACTGCCCCTGCAGCGGCTGGCCGTCGAGCTGCAGGGTTTCGGTCGCCACCCGCACCTGCTGGCCGACCAGGCCGGCGGCGGTCAGGGTCTGCAGGTTGTCCATCAGTACCAGGTTGTTCTGCGCCAGGCTGGTCATGTTCTCCATGCTCTTGACCTGGGACATCGCCGAGAACTGGTTGAGAAACTCGGTGCTGTCGACCGGCTTGGTCGGATCCTGGTACTTGATCTGCGCGACCATCAGGCTGATGAAGTTGTTCTCCATCGTGGTGGCGTCGCTGACGTTCACCGCGCGCTTGACCTGATCGATGCTGTTGCCGGCCAGGCTGGCGTCCAGTGCGGAATTGACGCTACTCATCAGACTTCTCCCAGGCGCAGCAGGCTCTGCTGCATGCTCTTGACGCGGTTGAGCACCTCGACACCGGTCTCGAAGCTGCGGGTGGCCGACATCATGTCGGTCATCTCCTCGATCTCATTGATGTCGGGGTAGTAGACGTAGCCCTCGCCGTCGGCCAGCGGATTGCCCGGCTCATAGCGGCGCTTGGGCTCGGCGCCGGAGGTGACCACGTCGAGCACCTGCACATGGGCGCCGCCCAGGCCGACGCCGCGGGTCAGCGAGTTGTTCTCGTACACCGCGGCGAACATCGGTTTGCGCGCCTGGTAGACGTCCGCCGGGTTGGCGGCCGCCGAATCGGTGTTGGCCAGGTTGCTGGCCACCGTGTTGAGCCGCACGGTCTGCGCGTTCATCGACGAACCGGCGATGCGGTAGATGGAATCGAATGACATCAGCGGCCCTCGATGGCCTGCTTCAGGCCACGGAATTTCATGGTTATGAAGGTCAGGCTGGTCTGGAAATCCATGGAATTGCGCGAGAACTGCGCCTGCTCGACCGACAGCTCGACGGTGTTGCCATCCTGCGAAGCCTGGGTCGGTACGCGATAGAGCATGCGCGGATCGCTGCCGGCGATGCTCAGGCGCGACGAGGCACCATCGTCCAGGCGCTGCATCTCGGCGCCGAAGTCGATGTCGCGGGCCTGAAAGCCCGGGGTGTCCTCGTTGGCCAGGTTCGCGGCGAGAATCTCGCTGCGCTGCATGCGCAAGCCCAGCGCGCGTTCGTGAACGCCGAGTGCGTCTTCAATCCGTATACTCATTCGCCGATACCCTTGAAGCATGAGCGGTGTGTTCGATCGAATGAGCGTCTGCAGCATTCGTGCCGCGCCGCGCAAAAGCAGGTAAATCTTTGTTTTTTGTAGATAAAATCCCAAGCACAAAGCACTCGACGGGCCGTCATCTTCCGCTTGGGAGACGCTCGCGCAGACCAGGCGGAAAAGTTGCTTCCGCCTCGACGGCGCTGCTCCTGCTGCTCATGCCGTTGCTTGCCTTCGGGCAGAACGGCAGCGATCGGCAGATCATCGAGGCGGTCGATCGACACCTGAACGAACGGCTGCAGCGTGAAGCCAAGCGCCAGGGCTGGCAGGGCGCACGCCTGACGCACGACACCAGCCTGCCGGCCAGCGCCGCGCGGCTGCCCCGCTGCGACCAGCCGCTGCAGGTTCGCCCCGCGGGCAGCAGTCCATCGCTGCTCGAGCGTCAACGGCTGGCCGTGCGCTGCCCGGGTGAAAACGGTTGGACCCTGGAGCTCACCAGCCAGGCCGGCGTGTGGCTGCCGACGGTGCATGCCCAGGGCATCATCGAGCGCGGCCAGACCATTGCCGGCTCCGACCTGCGGCTCGAACCGATCGACATCGCGCGGGCCCAGCGCGGCTACTTCCACCGCCTGGAAGAGGTGCAGGGCATGGCCGCCAAGCGGCGCATCCGCGCCGGGCAGACACTTACCCCATCACTTCTGGCACAACCGCTGGCAGTCAAACGTGGCCAGCCGGTGAAGATCATCGCCAGCAACGACGGCATAGAAGCCTCCACCAGTGGCGAAGCGCTGGCGGACGGACAGCCGGGCGAGGTGATCCGCGTGCGCAACGTACGCAGCGGCAAGGTGATCGACGCTCAGGTAGTGGAGGAAGGCGTGGTGAGCAGTACGTTCTAACCGGCGCGCGCTCGGTGAAATACGCCGTGTGGGGGCGTGGGGAATTGCCTGGTGGGCAAGTAGAAATTTTTGGCGCCAGGATTTAATCCTTCGTACAAGGCTGTCGCCTTACCCCTTCAGCAGGCAGTCAAGCCAGCTCCTACAGCCCACTTAGCACGAAGGAATTCATCATGGCCCTGTCCATTCATACCAACTACTCCTCGCTGGTTACTCAGACCAACCTCGGCAAGACCAACAATGCCCTGGGCACCAACCAGCAGCGCCTGGGCACCGGCCTGCGCATCAACAGCGCCGCCGACGACGCCGCCGGTCTGCAGATCGCCACCCGCCTGAACGCCCAGAGCCGCGGCATGGGCGTAGCCATGCGCAACACCAACGACGCCGTTTCCCTGCTGCAGACCGCCGAAGGCGCGTTCAGCGAAATGACCGACATCCTGCAGCGCATGAAGGACCTATCGACCCAGGCCGCGAACGATACCAACAGTGCCGACGATCGTACCGCTCTGAGCGCAGAGTTCGGGGAGCTGGCCAAGGAAGTGGATAACATCCTGGCCAACACAAAATACGCTGGCGAAGCCCTGTTCACCGGCGGCAAATTCGCTGGAGCGATGTCCTTCCAGATCGGCTCCAGCAGCGCTGAAACCCTGGCGCTGGACGTGTCTGCCGCCCTGACCACTCTGAGCACCAATTGGGCCACCAGCAAAGCGAGCACTCTCGACACTGCGGCGAACGCGGGCACTGCCATCGACAACCTGGAACAGTCGCTCACTGACGTAGCGGCTATGCGTGCCCAGTTTGGCGCCAACATCAACCGCCTGAACCACACCAACAACAACCTGGCCAACATGAAGGACAACACCGAGATGGCCAAGGGCCGCATCATGGATGCTGACTTTGCCTCGGAAAGCGCCAACATGACCAAGAACAGCATGCTGCTGCAGTCCGGCATTTCCATGCTCAAGCAAGCCGGCCAGATGCCGGGCATGGTCATGGGCCTGCTGGGCTGATGACCGTCGGGTTGGCCCGCGCGGGCCGACCCGCTCCGCTACAAATGAAAAACGCCCCGACTGGTTCGGGGCGTTTTTTTGCGTGTCGAACACTTCGGCCGTCCATCCGACCAATGGCCAGGCACCGCATCAGCCATGCCGATACACTTCTCGTCCCGCCCCGAGCGCCAGTAATGGCGCGCCCTGCACGTTCTCAGGCCTGACCACTGAGTCGCGTAAATATCATCATGATGTCATATAGCTATCATGCATGACAGCTATAAGCCTGATTAGTTCCCTTGTAAGTTCAAAAAAACGGCGCCAATATACTGCCGACCAGTTCACGGTACTCCTTTGTCCTAGATCACAGTCACCGCACCTTTTTCCGAGCCCTATGACCTCATCTCCGCCCAGACAGGCCACCGACGGCATCGCCTGCCCGCTTCTGCGAAGCGGACGCGAAGGATGCCTGGCTCGCTTCGATCGCACGCTCTACCAGCTCAGCCTGACCCTCGGCGACGAGGTGGAACGGGTCGATCTCGGCTTCTCCGGCAGCCGCGTTCTGGAACGTCTGCTGCACACCCCTGGGGAAGTGGTTTCACGCGAAGAGCTGCTGCGCTATGCCTGGCAAGACCGGGTCGTCGGCCAGGGCAGCCTCAACCAGCAGATCTACACCCTGCGCCAGGTGCTGCACGACAGCGCCAGTCAGATCATTCAGACATTGCCGAGGCGGGGCTACCTGTTCAACCCGAACTACCTGATCGATGCCGAGGACAGGCCAGCTGCGCAACCCGCCGACACGCCGGTCGCAGCGAGCGAGCCGATGGCGATGCCGGACGTGGCTGCGCAGATCACAGCGGTCAAGCTGCACGGCAGGCGTTCGCCATGGCTCGCCCCCACCGTATTGAGCACCACCGCAGTGATACTGCTGGGCGTCTTCGCATTGGGCTATCGCTTCATTCAGGCACCCAAGAGCGCCCTGACCCACAGCCACTCCATCGGCCAGCTGGAAGTGCTGTACGTGGAAAAGAGCCAACAGATGCTCGAACGCATGGTGCAGGAGACCCGCCGATTAGTGACCAGCCTGGCCGGCCTCAACACGCATCCGAGCCGCCTCATCGTCAACATGTCGCCCGGATTCTACGAGCTGCGCTGTCTGCGCAACGATGGTCATGTGAACTGGCTGAAGATCCACCGCAGCCAGGTCAATGTCGTCTCCAACGAAACACTGCAAGGATGTCTGCGATGAGTATTCACTCCGAGACCGGCATAGCGAGCAAGCGCATGCTACGCGTGATGGTGCCCACTGCCCTGGCACTCTGGGCGTTCGTCGCGATGGGCACCACCACCAACTACAGCACCAGCCTGGATGGGCGCTACGCCTCTAGCGGGCAGGTCCTGCTCAGCAACGGCCAGTTGGTGCAGGTCAGCCAGAGCATGGTGTTCAGGGATGGCCGCTTCTATTCGATGACACGCAACAGCCCGACCATCGTCGAGGCGTCGGGCCGGGTGGAAACCGATTTTCTCGGGCGCGCCCAGCTGGTGGTGGAGGAAGGCGATATCAACGGCCTGCCGGCCACCAGCGGGCTCGACGACGAACTGCTGTTCAATCTCTTCTATGGCAAGCACAGGGGTGCGCGCATCACCCTCGAGCAGGTCGGCGCCTGCCTCTACGGCGTCGAAACCCAGCAGGTGTACTGCGCCGAACAGGCCGTGGCACAGCGCTGAGGGCCAGCGTGCGGCCCGCCAGCGCTCAGCTTTCCTCGCTGGGCTCCCCGCTGTATTGCGCACCGCTCTCGGAGAAACGCACCTTGCCGTAGCTGTCACCGAACAGCTCCTTGTACAGCATCTCCGCCGAATCGGTCAGCAAGAGAATCTCCACCCGCCGGTTGGCACCGTCTTCCGGCGCCTCGGGGCGCAGCGGCATGACATCCGCCTGGGCCGTCACCTGCAGCACCGAGCGCGCCGGCAGGCCGGCCGACACCAGCACATTGCGCGCACGCAAGGCGCGGTCCCCGGACAGGTTCCAGTTGTCGTAGCCCGACTGCAGCCGATAAGGCGTGGCGTCGGTGTGACCGCTGATGATCAGCTTGTTCTCGACCTTGCCGAGCACCCCAGCCAGAACGCCAAGCAACTTGGCGAAGTGCGGGTTGAGCACCGCGCTGCCGCGCTGGAACATGAAGCGCTGCTGGTCGTCCTTGATCAGGATGCGCAGGCCCTGGGGCACCACGTCCACTTCCAGATTGGCCAGCGCGTCGACCTGTCCGGCGACCTCCTGCATCAGCGCCGCCAGCGCCTGCAACTCGGCGGTCGAGGCATAGCGGCGGGTGCCGTCGGCGGGCGTCTCGCTTTCCCGGCTTGCCGTCTCGTCATGCCGAGGCGCCGGTTCGTCCGGCGCCGGGCGCAGCGGTACACCGTCGAGTTCCAGCGGCGAGGTGCTGGTGCCGTCGAAGATGCCGGCACCGCCATCTACCAGCGGATTGCTTTCCTGATCGCCCGAGGCCGGGTTGGTCAGGTTCATCTGCGGCTGGATGATCCACAGCACCATGAACAGCGCCATCATGGCCAGGGTGAAGTCGGCGAAAGCCACCTTCCAGGCACCGCCGTGCTCGTCGCCGTGGCCCTTCTTGCTTCGGCGCTTGATGATGATCTCGCGTTCGCCGGCCTTGCCCTTGTCTCGGCTCTTCATGCCGCGTCCCTTTCTTCCTCGTACTGGTTGACCCAGACCTCGAGTTGACGGAACGCCGGCTTGACGTCCTGTTCGATCAGCTTGCGTCCGGCATCGACCGCCAGCAGCGTCGGCTTGCCGGCCAGATGCGCGACCAGAGTGGTGCGCACGCATTCAAGCGCCGACAGCTCGGTCTTGATCCGCTGCCCCATGGCGTTGGACAGCGGCTCCATCAGGCAGTAGCAGAAGAAGATGCCGAGAAAGGTACCCACCAGCGCCGCAGCGACGTGGGCGCCGATCTCGGCGACGCTGCCGCCGATGCTGCCCATGGTGATGATGATGCCCATGATCGCGGCAAGGATACCGAAGCCCGGCATCGCCTCGCCGATCTTGAACAGCGAGCGCGACGGCTGCATCAACGCGTGTTCCATCGCCTCCAGCTCCTGCTCGAGGAAGCCCTCGAGTTCGTGGGCGCTGATTTTGCCCATGGCCATCAGGCGGAAGTTGTCGGCGATGAACGCCATCAGGTTCTTTTCCTGCAGGATCAGCGGGTAGCGCACGAACAGGTCGCTCTGCTCCGGCTCCTCGATGTGCGAATCGAGCACCTTGAGACCGCCCACGTCGACCATCTCCAGCAGCTCATAGAGCAGCATCAGCAACTGGCGCTGGAACTCCTCGCCACGACGCTGGTAGGCGAACACGCCCTTGATCTGGTGCAGCATCTCGATCAGCACCTCCTTCGGATTGCCGACCACCAGGCTGCCGATCGCGGCGCCAAGGATGATCACCACTTCCGCCGGCTGCCAGAGCACCCGCATGTCGCCGTTGGCCATGGCGTAGCCACCGAGGACGCAACCGATGATGATGAACGCACCTAATACTTTCTGCATGACGTTACTGACTTCTCTCGGTTAAGGGTCCACCGACCCCAGAAAGCGACAGGCCTTGCCGATCGCCTGCTTGCTCAACTGACAGACCCTGGCGTCGCTGACTTCCAGCACCAGGGCGATTTCCTTGAGGCTCAACTCGTGCTGGTAGTACAGCGTCAGCACCAGCCGCTCGCGCTCGTCCAGCCGCGCCAGCGCCTGCTCCAGCAGGCGCTCCTTGAGCAGCCGTTCCTCGAACAGCTCGGCGGCATCGGGGAAATGCTCGTGGCCGCTCTGCAGCAGTTCGTCGAGGCTCTCGATGGCCTCCGACGAATCGGCCCAGAGGAAGGCCTGGTAGTCCTTTTCATCCAGCCCGGTGAACGCCTTGATCTCCTCGTCGCTCGGCGTGTGGCCGAGCTGGCGGGTGAGCTCGCGGATCGCGTCGCGCACCTTGTGCGCCTGCTGACGGACCTGCCGAGGCCGCCAGTCCTGACGGCGCAGCTCGTCGAGGATGGCACCGCGGATGCGCAGCGCGGCGAAGCGACCGAACTGCTCGTCCGGTTCGCCGTAGCGACGCAGGCCTTCGAGCAGCCCGATCATGCCGATCTGCTCCATGTCTTCGCGGTCGAGCACCTGGTTCGCCTGCAGCGACAACTGGCGCACGATGCGCTTGACCAGCGGCAGGTACTGCATCATCCAGCGCTGCTCGTCGGCCGGCGCGAACAGCGCGTGGCCGGCCGGGCTGGCGGTATAGCAGTCGACGGGGCAGGTGGCGTTCATGGCGCGGGCCTTTATTGAACGATCAGCTTGTTGACCAGCACATGGTGGAACGGCACCACCGCCTTCTTGCTGGCGAAGTCGGCGAACAACGCCTCTTCCAGGCGCGCCTGCAGCTCGCCGATGGGCATCGCGCGCAGCTCGGCGAATTCCAGCCCGGACAGGTAGCTGACCACCGAGTTGCGCACCAGCGGTTCGATCTGCTCGAAGTTCTTCGGCTCATCCGAAGCTTCGGCCTGCAGCGCCAGGTCGAGCACGAAATAGCGCTCGCGACCGTCCCCTCGCAGGCTGACGATGACCTTGGGCACGGCATAGAACTCGTACTGCACCGGCTCGATGGTTTCGGCCACCACTTCACCGCCGGCCGTGCCCGGCTTGAGCAGCCAGTAGGCGGCACCGACGCCACCGGCCACGGTGACGACATTGAGCAGCAGCATCAGAAGAACGAGACGGGGCGTCGACATAACCAATTCGGATCCTGTAGTTGAAAGTGAGCCGGTCAGACCGTGACCAGCACATCGTTGGCAAGCCCGGCCGAGCGCCCGCTGCGCTCCGGCAGCGCGGTGGCAGCGGTGGCAGCCGCGGCAAGCACCTGCTCCTCGTCACGGCTTTGCCGAGGCTGACCCTGGCGGTCCCGGCCGCTATCGGCACCAACCTGCACGTTGACCTGCACGAAATGCTGCGCGACCAGTTCCTGCCGCAGCCGGTCGCTGGTCTGCTGCAGCAGACGCGCGACATCGGCGTGGGCGGCGCTGAGCTGGACCGTGAGGCGTCCGGATTCATGGCTGAGGTGGATTTCCAGACTGCCCAGCTCCGGCGGATCGAGGCGGATGCTGGCGCTCTGCTGACGCTGCTGCAGCTGCACCTCGACGTGCTCGCGCAGCGCATGCAGCATCTGCTCGCCCCACTTGGCCTCCGGCGCCTGCAACCTGAGTAGGCGCTCGGCGCCTTGCAGCGACGGGCTGGCGGGTCGCTCGCCGGTGAGCAGCGGCGCCTCGCCTACTTCGCCCGGCGCAGCGGGCTCGAGCGGTGCCAGCTGTTCGGTCGGCAGCTGCGCATCGAGCAACGACGCGCTCGCTGTCGGCGCAGTCCACGCCGCGGCGGTCTCTAAGCCTGGCCGCAGCACCGGCGCCGGCTGGCGTTCAGCGGAAGCCGCGCCCTGGCGCTCGCCGACCGTCACAACCGGCCATGGCAGCGGCTGGCCATGCTGCTGCCGTTCGACGAAGCCCTCGACCTGCGCAACGGCCTGCTCGGTTGCCGCAGCAGCGACCGGCTCGGCCGGCAGGGGCCAGGCCAGCGGCTGGGCAGTGCCCGCCTCGCGCGCCTGCACCACCACCTGCTGCTGACCGAGCATGCCCTGCAACCACTGCTCGGCAGCGGTTTCCTCGAGCGGCTCGCTGTCGGTGCGCTCGGCCTCGGAGCCGGCCGGCGGCGCCACTGGCGATGGCAGCGGCTCAGGTGGCGGCGCGGTCTGTTGCAGCGTCTGCTCCGGATCGGCGCTGGCCGCACGCAGCAGGCGCTCGCGGAAGCCGGACGCGATCGGCGCAGCCGTCCCGGGAGGCACCGCGCCCCGAGCGCTCATCGAGGCCGGGCGGGGTAGCGCGCCGGTCAGCTCGGAGCCGCCTGCGGCGTCTCCGGCAATGCGCTGTGCAGGCAACTGAATCACCGGCCATCTCCTGCGGCGAACATGTCGATACGTTGGTAAGCCGCACGCCCTTCGGCGTACTCCAGGTGATTCACCAGCAGCAGGCGCAAGCGCTCACACTCCTCGGCACAGGCTTCCAGCGCCTTTCCGTGCAGCGTTCGGAGCTGCGCCCTGGCCGCCTGCACGGCCGGGTCGGCCGCAGGGTCGCGCGGCAACTGCTCGAGGCACTGCCGAATCGCCCCATCCACCTCGCCGACGGCACGCCAGTCACCGCTAGCCAGGGCAGCGGTGAGCTGGGCATGCAGCGCCTGCAGGCGCTGCGCATCACTTGCGTGCGGCACTGATGCCCTCCCAGCCTTCGCGCAGGACGCCCACCAGCTTCACCACTTCGTCCAGCCCATCGAGCGACAACGTCACGCTGACGTCCGAAAGGCGGTAGATGCAGTACTCGTACAGCCTGGCCAGGCTTTGCACGACCTCACCGCCGCCCTCCTCGTCCAGCGCACCGTTGAGGCCATTGAGGATGTTCATGCATTTTTCCAGCGAGGCGCCTTTCTGCTGATAACGCTTGTGCTCGATATGCCCACGGGCGCGCGCCAGCTCGTCGAGCAGGCCGTCCATCAGCACCAGCACCAGTTCGTAGGGCGAAGCGGAAGCGGCGCGCGCTTCCAGGTCCACCGCGCGATAGCTGTCGTAACTGTCGTTGGGGAGGTAGGTCATCAGAACATTCCGGAGGTCTGCTCCATGCTCTGCATGGTCTGCATCATGGAGGTGAACTGCTTCAGATAGCGGGAGTAGTAGGTGTCGTAGCGCTGCTGCAGGTTCTCGAACTGCTCGTCGATGCGCCGCAGGTTCAGGTCCAGCGTGTCCATGCGGTCCTTCAGCATGCCGTTGGTGCTGCTGGTGTAGCTGGCGACCGTCTTGTCGATGCTGTCGAGCAGGTTGTCCTTGCCGGTGAACAGCGCCTCGAAGGCGGCCGAATCCTTCGCCACCGCCGCCTCGAAGCGGCTGGCGTCGATGGTCAGCTTGCCGTTGCGGTCGGCGCTGATGCCGAAATCGATCAGGCTGCTGCCGCCGAAATCGGTGCGCAGCAAGGCATTCAACCGACCCTCGATACTGCGCACGCTGGAGTCGCCGGCCAGGGCGCCACGGGCGCTGCTGTCGCTACCGCTGGCAGTCAGCGAATCGAAGCTGGTCATCAACGCGTTGAACGCATCGATGAAACTCTGTGCCTTGCCCTTGGTGGCGCTCTGGTCCTGGCCCACAGTCAGCGTAAGCGCCGAGTCGCTGGCGGTGTGCACCTTGTTCACGGACAGGCTGACGCCATCGATGACGTTGTCGAAGCTGTTGCTCGAGCTGGTCAGCAGGATGCCACCGCTGCCGAACGAGCCGCCCATGCGGATCTGCGCATCGGCCGCCGTGGACAGCGTGGTAGTCGTGGCCGTGGTGCCCGCGAGCGACACCGCGAAGGCATTGGCGGCGCCACTTTCGGCACTGGTCATCACCAGGCTGACTTCGCCATTGCTGCGCACGAGCGTTGCCTGTACGCCGAGATCCGCGGCATTGATCGCCTTGGCTGCATCGTCGAGCGTGGCGTAATCGGCCAGCGCAAAATCCTGCCCTTCGAGGGTCAGGGTTCCGCTCAGGCTGCCGTCGACCAGTCCCTGCACGGCGACCTGCTGCTTGCTGGCCAGCTGTTCGACATAGAACTGGTAGCTGCCGGGCTGGGCCTGGGTGCCGACCGTCGCACTGGCATAGCCGTCCTGGCTGAACGAGGCACTGTTGACCAGCATCGTGGCGTTGCCGGTCTTCAGGCCGGACATGGCTGACTTGAACGTGGTCAGGGATGTGCGCAACTTGCTCAGCGCGTCACGCTGGGTCTTGTAGTTGCTTTCATTGCGATTGAGCCGGTCCAGCGAAGACTGAACTTCGTAGGTCGCCAGCTGCGTCGCCATCTGCTTTACGTAATCTGAATCTATCGCCATTGCCGATCCCCTTCCTGTGCTCTCTAGAGCAAGTTGAGTGCCAATACACAAATCATTGATTTAAAAGCACTTTTGCGCGATTGGCGCAGAAGAAGCACTTCCGCTCGACGGCCGCGACAGGAAACGGGGAAATGCCGCTTCCGCCTCGCCCGGACGGCGAAACCTCTCAGAACAAAGGCGACGAAGAAGGGGGGGCGACTTAAGCCGGTCGACGAAACAACACGCAGCCCATGACTGGAGCGGGCTGCTCAGGCTGCGAGATCGAGTAACGGGGCGGTCGTGGTCGTGCCGGGAGGGTCGGACGCGATGGCAGAGTCAGTACGGCTGCGGCTGGTACAACCGCGCATCGTGGCTGCCGGCCAGCAGCTGGCCGAGGATTTCGTGGTGCATGGCGAGCAGTTTGCCGTTGCGCTCGTTGATCTGCTGGCACTGGCTGGCCAGCGCGCCGAGCTTCTGCCAGAGCGTGCGCAGGCGCGTCGCCTGGTCGTCGGGATAGCAGCCGAGCAGCCGCTGCATACCTTCGGCATCGGCCTGCAGGCGGAAGGCGCCGAGCACCTTGGCCCGGCGCTGGGCGCGCAGGGCGAGGGTTTCGACGCGCGTGGTGATCTGCAGATTGAGGCGATCGATTTCCGAGCTGTCGCGCTCGAGCAGGAACGCGTAGAGCGCCTGCATCAGGTCGCGCAGGGCCAGGTAATCGTCGCCATCCTGCTCCAGGTCGTCAGCGACGACCGCGAGCAGCTTGTCACGCTGGTTCACGCATCGCTTCCGCGGTGATAGGCGAGCATGCTGCCGGCCAGCGCGGCGGGATCGGTGGAGATCTCGCCGCGCTGCAGCGCCTGCTTGATCGCCGCAACGCGGTCCAGGTCGATGTCCGGCATGGCGCGCAGGGCGTCGTGCATCTGCTCCAGCGGCAGGCTTTCCGGCTGGCGCACGGCGGCTTCCGGCGCCGGGCGCGCGGTGGGCTGGCGGGTGGAGCTGGCCTCGGTGGCCGGTGTCAGGGCGGGCTTGAAGTGCCGGCTGATTTCCATGATTTCTTTCCAACTCGGTGGTTACAGCCAAACAGGCGACCGCCCGGGCACGAAACTTAAATGCCTGTTCACAGCCTCGGGCGCGGCTAGTCTACCGACCGCCGGGAGCCGCCTCCACGCCCGTCGCGGCAGGCCGATGGAAGGCGCTCAATGGCTGGCACGCCAGTGGGCCTGGGCGGCCAGACCGTCCTGGATCTTCTGCTCCTGCTGGGCGAGCAGCTGCTGCCATTGCTGCAGCTTGCCCTCGATCACATGCTCGACCACCTTCTCGCTGCGCATGGCCTGCAGCAGCTCGCGCTGAATGCGCTCCAGCGCCTGCTCGGCCACCGCCAGCTCGCGGCGTTGCAGCTCCACCATCTTGTACAGGGTGGCCTTGTAGCGCTGCTGGTTGTCGCGCTGCAGCGGTGTGCTCATCGGCACGGAAAATCCGCACAGGCGGCTCAGGCCGGTGATGTTGTTGCGGTAGCGCTGGCAGAGGTTCTGCTGGTACTGCACGCGGCCGAGCATCTGCCGCACCCGGTGGCTGCGCAGGCTGGCCAGGCGGCCGAGGGTCTCGATCTGCTGTTTCATCGCGGTTTCCCGAGGATGTTCTGCAAGGTGGCGACGCTGGTTTCCAGTTCGGCGGCTTCACCGACGTCCTGGCGCAGGAAGCGTTCGATGGTCGGCGCCAGCTGCACCGCGCGATCGGTCTTGATGTCCGCGCCGGGCGTATAGCCGCCAAGCGGGATCAGCTCCTTGATTTTCTCGAAGGTGCTGTAGCACTCGTTGAGCTGGCGCGCCGCGCCCAGGTGCGCGGGCTGGCCGACCTGGCTCATGCAGCGGCTGACCGACGCGCAGACGTCGATGGCCGGGTAATGCCCGGCTTCGGCCAGGCGTCGCGAGAGCACGATGTGGCCGTCGAGAATCGCCCGCGCGCAGTCGACGATGGGGTCCTGCTGGTCATCGCCTTCGGCCAGCACCGTGTAGATGGCGCTCAGGCTGCCGTTGTCGCTGGCGCCATTGCCGGCGCTTTCCACCAGTTCCGGCAGCATGCCGAACACCGACGGCGGATAACCCTTGGTCGCCGGCGGCTCGCCGAGGGCCAGGGCGATCTCGCGCTGGGCCATGGCGTAGCGGGTCAGCGAATCCACCATCAGCAGCACGTCATGGCCCTGGTCGCGAAAGTAGGCGGCGATGCTGTGGCAGAGTTCGGTGGCCTTCAGACGCATCAGCGGCGATTCGTTGGCCGGTGCGACCACCACCACGGCCTTCTTCAGGCCCTCTTCGCCCAGCGAATGCAGGATGAATTCCTGCACCTCGCGGCCACGCTCACCGATCAGCCCGACCACCACCACATCGGCCTTGGTCTGCCGGGTGATCATGCCGAGCAGCACGCTCTTGCCCACGCCCGAGCCGGCGAACAGGCCGACGCGCTGGCCCTTGCCGAGGGTCAGGGTGGCATTGATGGCGCGCACGCCGACATCCAGCGCTTCACTGACCGGCTTGCGCTTGAGCGGATTGACCGAGGGCAGTTCGGCCGGAAGCGGGTCGCGTCCGCCAAGCTTGCCCAGCTCGTCCAGCGGCTCGCCGAGGCCGTTGAGCACGCGACCGAGCCAGGATTCGTCGATATGCAGCTTGGCCTCGTCCGGCGCCGGGAACACCCGCGAGCCGGCGGTCAGGCCGACCGGCTTCTTGAACGGCATCAGGTAGGTGATATCGCGGTTGAAGCCCACCACCTGCGCTTCCAGCATGCTGCCATCGCCCTGCTCGACATAGCAGCGCTGGCCAGTCATGCGCTGGCAGCCGAGGCTCTCCAGCAGCATCCCGGAGACGCGCACCAGCCGCCCGCTGACCTTGGCCAGCTGCACCTTGTCCAGCGAGCGCAGGGCCTCGTCGAGGCGGAAGCTGTCGCGCAGGGCCATGACTCAGCCCTGCGCCGTGATGTGTTCGGCGAGGGTTTCCATGCACGAATCCAGCCGCTGCTGGCAGCCGATATCGGCTTCGGCCTGAGCGGTGAGCACGCGGCACTCGCCGAGCGCGAGCTTCTCGTCCGGCACCAGGCGCCAGGCGGCGGCGCGTTCCGGCGCCAGCTCGCGGATGCGCGCGCACTCTTCCGGGTTGAGATGGATGCGTACGTCTTCCTGATCACCCGGCATGGCGCTCAGCGCTTCCTCGGCGAGGGTCAGCAGTTGCGTCGGATGCAGCGTCAGCTCGCAACGGATCACCTGGCGCGCGACCTTCTGCACCAGCTCCAGCAGTTCCTCGCGGCGCGCCTGCTCGTACTCGCTACGAAAGCGTTCGAACGACTCGATCAGCCGGTCCAGCGGCCGGCCGGCTTCGTCGAATGCGCGCTGGCCCTGCAGCCGGCCGTCTTCCAGACCCAGCGCCTTGCCGTCCTCGACGCCACGCTGAAAGCCTTCGCGGTGCCCGGCCTCGCGGCCCTGCTCCAGCCCTTCGCGGTAGCCCTTGTCGATGCCTTCCTGGAAACCGTCGGCCACCGCCCGCTGCAGGGCTGCCGGGTCGCCGGCCAGACTCTCCGCCGCCGGGCCTTGTGGCTTCACCCGCGGCGGAAAGCGGAACGGACGCCAGCTGCGGTCGGCACCCTTGATCACCTTGACCGTCATCTCATTCCACCGTCTGTTCGCGGAACAGCTGAACCTGCAGCTCGCCATCGGCGGACATCTCGCGCACCACGGCCATGATGTCCTTGCGCACCTGCTCGACACGGCTCAGCGGCACCGGGCCCTGACGCCGGTTGATCGATTCCATCTGCTGCGCCTGGCGCTTGGGCATGGCGCCCTGGATGGCCTTGACCAGCTCCGGCTCGGCGCCCTTCAGCGCGACCACCCACTCGTCCAGCGGGATGACTTCCAGCAGCGTCTGCAGCACGTCCTGGTTCTGCCGCGAGAGGATGAAGAAGTCGTACATCTCATCCTCGATCTTGCCGACCAGCTCCTCGTTGTGCGCGCGCAGCAGCTCGAACATCTGGTCGCGGTTGCCCTTGAAGCGGTTCATGATGTCCGCCGCCTGCTTCACGCCACGCACCTGCGAACCCTGCGTGCTGAGCACCTTGAGGCTGCGGTCGATCAGCTGCTCCAGCTCGGCGATGACGTCGCTATTGACCTCCGAGAGGTTGGCGATGCGGTAGAGCAGCTCGTCCTGACGCTCGGCCGGCATGCACTCGAGCACCTCGGTGGCCATGCCCGGCGGCAGGAAGGCAAGGAACACCGCCTGCATCTGCGCATGCTCCTTGGCGATCAGCGCGGCGAACTGCTTGGGATCGAGCCACTCCATCTTGGCCATCTTGGCGCGGATCTCCTCGCCGTAGATGGAATCGAGCAGCGAACGGGTGATGTCGCCGCCCAGCGCCTTGCCGAGCATGCCGGCCAGGTAGGAACGCGAGGCGCCCTTGATGCTGCTCTGCTCCTTGTAGTCGTCGAAGAAGCGGCTGATCACATCGGAGACCATCGGCTGCTTGACGTTGGACAGCCGCGCCATGGCCTGGCTGATGCTGATGATTTCCTCGCGGGAGAAGTTGCGCAGGATGCCGGCGGAAATCTCGTCACCCATGCTCAGCATGAGGATTGCCGCCTGATCCAGCGAACTGACCGAGCGCAGCTGCACCGGCCGCGCCTTGATCTCGCGGGACGATGCCTGGCCGTCTTCAGCCGGCTGGGTTGAGGTCTCTTTCATTGCGCCCTATCCAATGCTTGATAACTTCCGAGACCCGCTCGGGGTCGTTCTTGGCGAGCATCTGCAGATGCTCGATCTGCAGTTCCAGGCCCGAGCCCGGCGCCGGCAGGCGGATTTCCGAGAGCGGGTTGAGTTCGCCGAAGACGTGTGGCCCGCCAGGTTCGCGCGGGCTGGCCAGTGCCGGCCGGTTGTCGCCTTCCAGCGCGGCCGGTGCACTCGGCTCGACCAGGCTGCCTTCCAGCCCGTCGCCCTGCGGCAGCGCCGCGACGCTGCGCTGGGTCAGGTTGCGTACCGCCGGGCGCACCACGATCAGCAGCAACAGCAGGGCGATCAGCCCGGCCACGCCGATCTTGGCTAGCGCATGAACCTGGCTGTTCTCCCACCAGGGCAGGACTTCATCGATCTGCTCGACGGCAGCGAATGGCAGCACGCTGAGACTGAGCAAGTCACCGCGCGCCTGCTGGAAGCCGACCGCGCTGCGCACCATCGCCTCCAGCTCGGCGCGGGCCTCGTCGGTCCAGCCACCCTCCGGCGCGGCCGCGGCATTGAGCACCACCGCCACGCTCTGCTGGCGCAGGGCGAAGCCGGCATGCTTGACGTGCACCACGCTCTGGTCGTAATCCAGCTGGCGGGTCGACTCCTCGCGCAGCGAGGTGGCGCCCTTGGTTTCCGCCTTGGCCGGCGCAGGTTCCTCGTCCTCCTTCGGCGGCGCCACCGGGCGGTTGGCCAGCGAACCGGGAATGCCCAGCGCCAGCTGATCCAGCGCGCTCTCGTTGCGCAGCACCTCGTTGCGCAGGCGCGGCGTGTCGCCGTAGGACTGGAACGTCTCTTCCTTCTGGCTGAAGTCGATATCGGCGGCCACGCTGATGCGGTAATTGCCCAGCCCCAGCACCGGCGCCAGCACCTGCTCGATATTGGCCACCGCCTTCTGCTGGTAATCCTCCACCGCCTGCCAGTTCTGCGCCGGCCCGCCGCCGACGTTGAGCCCGCGCGAGAGCAGCGCGCCGTACTGGTCGACCACGCCGACATCTTCAGGCTTGAGATTAGGCACGCTGTTGGCGACCAGATTGATGATGGCGCCGACCTGATCGTAGCTGAGGGTATAGCCCGGCTCCAGCTGCAGCATCACCGACGCCTTGCTCGGCGCGCGCTTGCTGACCACGAAAGAGCTGTTCTCCTCCTGCGCCAGATGCACCCGCGCCTGCTGCACGCCCTTGAGCGCCATCACCGTGCGCGCCAGTTCGCCTTCCAGGCTGCGCTTGAGGCGCACGTCCTGGACGAACTGGCTGGTGCCGAGCGGCTCTTCCTTGTCGAACAGTTCGTAGCCGGCCGGCTGCGCGACCTTCACGCCCTTGGCGTTGAGCAACAGACGCGCCCGCGCCAGCTGATCCTCGCGCACCAGAATCTGGCCGCTCTGCGGATGGATGCGGTACTGCAGCGCCTCGCCGTCGAGTACCTGCATCACCTCGGCAGCGGGAAACGACTCGCCGGCGCCGTGCAGCGGGCGGAACGAGCCGTTGTCGCGCCACAGGTAGAAGGCCACGGCCACCGCCAGCGCGGCGGCGATCACCGCCATGCCCGCCAGCGTCACACGCGGATCGAGTTGCAGCCCGCCTTCGGGCAACCGGGATTTGAGTTTCTGCAGCACGTGTTAGCTCTCTGGGCCGATCAAAGCGGCATTCGCATGACGTCGTCGAACGCCGTGGTCAGTTTGTTGCGCACCTGCAGCAGCGCCGAGAACGACACGCTGGCCTTTTGGCTGTCGATCATCGCGCCGACCAGATCGTCGCTCTTGCCGCTGTCCACCGCGGCGACTGCCGCGCTGGCCTGATGCTGCTGGGCATCGACCGAGCGCATCGCCGCCATGAACAGGCTGCCAGCGTCGGCCGCCGGCTGGCTCGCCGGCTTGATTGCCGGGCTCCCGGCGACCTCGGCCAGCTGTTGCATGCGGCTCAGCAGATCCTGCTGTACCTGGTTGATGGAACTCATGGTCGTGCTCCCCGATGATTCAGAAATTCAGCTCGATGCCCTGCTCACGCATGGCGTTGAGGCGGTAGCGCAGCGCGCGCGAGGTCATGCCCAGGCTGGCGGCGGCCTTGGCCTTGTGGCCGTCGAAGCGGCGGATGGTGTCGATCACGTGCTGGTATTCGGCCCACTTGCCGCTCGCGCGCAGCGCCGCCTTGCCGTTCTCCGCGGCAAGCACCAGCGGGCGCTCGCTGCGTACCGGTGCGCCTGTCGGCACCGCCAGGCCCAGGTCCTGCGGCTGGATGAAGAGCCCGTTGCGCAGCACCAGCGCGCGCTGCACGGTGTTCTCCAGTTCGCGGGCGTTGCCCGGCCAGTCGTGCTGCAGCAGCGCGCGGCAGGCGTCCTCGGTGAGCAGCTCGTCGTGGGCTTCCTGCGGCGCGTACTTGCTGATGAAGCGGCGCGCCAGCGGCAGCACGTCTTCCTTGCGCTCGCGCAGCGGGCTGATATGCAGCGGCAGCACGTCGAGGCGGAACATCAGGTCGGCGCGGAAGCGGCCCTCGGCCACCTCCTGCTGCAGGTCGCGGTTGGTCGCGGCGATGATGCGCACGTTCAGCTCGATCTCGCGGCGCCCGCCGAGGCGCTCCACGCGCTGTTCCTGCAGCACGCGCAACAGCTTGGCCTGCAGTCCCAGCGGCAGTTCGCCGATCTCGTCGAGCAGCAGGGTGCCGCCATTGGCCAGCTCGAACTTGCCGGGCTGGGCGCTCACCGCACCGGTGAAGGCGCCCTTCTCGTGGCCGAAGAGAATGGATTCGAGCATCTGCTCGGGGATCGCCGCGCAGTTCACCGCGACGAAGGGCGCGTCCGGGCTGGCGGAAAAGCGATGGATGTAGCGCGCCATCAGCTCCTTGCCGGTGCCGGTCTCGCCAGTGATGAGGATCGGCGCGCGGGTCAGGGACACGCGCTGGGCCATGGCCAGCAGGCGGCGACCGGCCTGGGAGCAGGAAACGAAGCTTTCCTGGGCGGCCTCGGCACAGACCTGGCGGCGCAGCAATGCGCTCAGCTGGGTCTCGCTGAACGGCGACAGCAAGTAGTCGACGCAACCCAGTTCCAGCAAAGTAGCCGCCGTTTCCTGGTCGGCGTATTCGACTACCGGAATCAGGCAGATATTACGGGCGCGCTGCAGCAGTGTTTCCACCTGCGCGTAAAGCGAACGGGCCGGCAAACTTCCGACCACGATAAATGCCAGGGAAAGTTGCTCGAGTTCGCGCTTGCCAAGTTCCGTCAAATCTTCGTAACGGGCAACTTCGCAGCCCTGTCGGCGCAATCCCGCCTGAAGAAAATCACCAGCCGCCGCTTGCGTACCGCCAATGACGGCGACCTTTTTCAGCGGCAATTCATCGAATAGCTCGTCGCATGAGTAGTTCATTGCCTGACCGATACTTTTCAATGTGACCCACCTTGCCTTCCCGGCACCACTGCAATGACACGAAGCGGCCCAGCGGAATGCGAAAGAAAAAATCTGTTTAATTTTTCGGAACTACCTGCCGCTTTTTGGCTTCTGACTCGCAATCGACTCAGCGCACTTTCCGTCGGTACTCCGAACGAGTGCGCGCACGCTATCAGGGCTTTTCGCCATTCACCGAATCAGATCCGCTTAATTGAAATCAACCGATGCCAGATGAGCTCAAAAGAGGTCATTTGATATCTCTTGATTTAACCCTCTCACGCGCCCATGCCTAGGATGGCGGCACGCTAGAGCCGTGCCCGGAAAAACACCCGCGCCAGCCAGCCCACTTGTCTGCACCAATGGCCAGCGGCATCACCGCCGTGTTCACCGACCTCAGGACATACAGTTCACAACATGACTGGCAATGCAAAAGTCCACCATGGCGTGCCCGCCCAAAGCCTGACTGTATTGAAACCGCAGAAGCTGGGACGGCATCACCACAAGATTCCGCAGTACATCAAGGAAAGTACCAACAAGAATCCGCGACTGATCGGTGATTATTTCCTGCGCAACTACCGCATCAATCTCGAACTGAACCGCATTGATGTTCAGGAAGAGCGCAGCGAAGAGCCGGACTGCATCTATCGCTCGGCCATGGGCAAAGTGGGTTTTTCCATCGACCGTGCATTATTGACCGAGGCACTCGAGTGTTATTACGGCGGCACCGTCATTGCCAGCCAGGACACACCGCCGATCAGCACGTCGGAACAGCGCATGCGCAATCGGCTGGGCATGGATATCACCGATATATTCGCCCGCTCGATATTGTCCGGCGAGACCTTCGGCAAACTCGACAGTTATCGCAACGATTATGAAGAGACCAGCTGGGAGTATGTGGCCGAGTACGAGTACGTCAGCCATATCACCGGCAGTCGCTCCTCGATCTACATCTATCTGGACACCGAGCTGGTCGATGAACTGACCAGCCGCCTGGCCGGCCCGCCCGCGCCGCGCCAGCCCGGCAACCCCCTCGATCACATCAAGCACCTGCCGGTACGCCTCGATTGCGTGGTGGCCGCGGCACAGATGCCACTGGCCCAGGTGCTCGCGCTGCAGCTCGACGACATCCTCATGCTGCGCCCGCTGGACCGTTACGAAGTGCGCATCAACCAGCAGAAGCTCTATCGCGGCACCATCTTCGAAGAGGATGGCGCCCTGTTCCTCACTTCACTTGAAAGCGTGAACCCCCAATGAACGGCCATCTTTCCGACAACGAATTCGAAAGCCTCATCAACGAAGGCGACCTCAGCCTGGATGCGGTCGACGAGCCCGCTGCACCGGCCCCGGCGGCCGCGCCTGCACCGCGCCAGGACCTGAGCTTCTTCGGCAAGATTCCGGTGAACGTCACCCTGGAAGTCGCCTCTGCGGAAATCTCCCTCAAGGAGCTGATGGAGTGCGACACCAGCAGCGTGATCGTGCTCGACAAGCTGGCCGGCGAGCCGCTGGACGTGAAGGTCAACGGCACCCTCTTCGCCAAGGCCGAGGTGGTGGTGATGAACGGCAACTACGGCCTGCGCATCGTCGAACTGTCCGGCACCAGCCTGGACGCCTTCACGCCATGAACCTGCGTCGCGGCCTGAGCCTGCTCGGCCTGCTGCTGATCGGGCTGATGCCCCTGGCAGCCCAGGCCGCCGGCGGCGAGATCACCCTGTTCAACCTGAACGATACCGAGAACGGCCAGGAATTCTCGGTAAAGCTGCAGATCCTCATCCTCATGACCCTGCTCGGCTTCCTGCCGGCGATGCTGATGATGATGACCTGCTTCACCCGCTTCATCATCGTGCTGGCCATCCTGCGCCAGGCCATCGGCCTGCAGCAGAGCCCGCCGAACCAGGTGCTGATCGGCATCGCGCTGATCGTCACCCTGCTGGTGATGCGCCCGGTCTGGCAGGAAATCCACAGCCAGGCCTACGAGCCGTTCCAGAGCGACGAGATCACCCTGGAACAGGCGCTGGATTCGGCCAAGGGCAGCCTGGCCGGTTTCATGCTGGCGCAGACCAACAAGAACTCCCTGGAAACCATGGTCGCGCTGGCCGGCGAACAGCTGCCGGAAGACCTCGACGAGCTGGATTTCTCGCTGCTGCTGCCGGCGTTCGTGCTGAGCGAGCTGAAGACCGCGTTCCAGCTGGGCTTCATGATCTTCGTACCGTTCCTGGTGATCGACCTGGTGGTGGCCAGCGTGCTGATGGCGATGGGCATGATGATGCTTTCGCCGATGATGATTTCGTTGCCGTTCAAGCTGATGGTGTTTGTGCTGGTCGACGGCTGGGCGCTGTTGATGGGGACGTTGACCACCAGTATTCAGCCGTTTTAGGGGGCGGTGATGAACGCTGTTCGCGCGCGCTTGATGCCAATCCACGGACCTTATTGTAGGAACGAGCTTCCTCGCAGAGTTTTTGGGATTTGGGTTCGGTGCTCCAGGCTCGTTATCGAATTGGACCGACGCATTGGTTTCGCCCTGCTGGGCGAGTCCCTTTTGGCAATAGCCCCAGAAGGAACCAAAAGGTCTTGCCCCTGCATCCGGGTCTCGCTTCGCTCGACTTCCCTCATTCCATCGCTGCTCCGAGGGTCGCCGCGCAAGGGCCATCCATGGCCCTTCACGGCTCTCGCGGCATCCATGCCGCTCGCCCCTCTGCGCAGCGATTCCATTCGGCCTTCTGAAAGGGGCGTTCGGCGTCGTCTGGCAGGCCCTGCAATGGAAAAGCGGGAAACGGCGTCGAGCCAAGGTCGATTGACCAATGGCCGTGGAGAATTCGTAGGGTGGAAAACTGCGAAGCATTTTCCACCGCAATCGACGCAGCGATTGGTCTCGAACGTTGCGCGCAAAAATCGGTGGGTAAGCTTCGCGTTACCCACCCTACGCTCCGAAAGAGGCGTTCGCTGTCGCCTGCCAAGTCCTGCGCGTAGTAACCAGCGAAACGCTTTGGATCTATCGCTGCTTGAAAAACTCCAGGCAACTCGGTCCGGATTCCCCTTCAGGAGGCCGAGCACAGGCGTTGCGCAGGGGGGCTCGAGGCATGGATGCCGAGAGAGCCGTGAAGGGACATGGATGTCCCTTCGCGACGACCCCCGGAGCAATGCCGGAGCGAGGGGAGTTTTGCGAAGCAAAACCCGGATGCAGGGGTGGCCTTCTTTTTGGTTACATTTTCTTGGCCACACAAGAAAAAGTGACGCGCCGTGCAAGGCGCAACCTGTAGGTGGCGCCGAGGAAAGCGCCACGCCCCCATATCTGCGGCCGAGCCAATATGGCTCTTACAGAACGCCCCGCGTGATGGTGCCCCAATGCTAACCCCCGACACCGCCGTCCATATCGTCTCCAACGCCATCCACGTGATCGTCCTGGTGGTCTGCGTGCTGATCGTCCCGAGCCTGCTCGGCGGCCTCCTGATCAGCATTTTCCAGGCCGCCACCCAGATCAACGAACAGATGCTGAGCTTCCTCCCGCGCCTGCTGATCACCCTCGGCATGCTGGTGTTCGCCGGGCACTGGATCCTGCGCACGCTGAGCGATCTGTTCATCGAAACCTTCCAGCAGGCGGGTCGCCTGGTCGGCTGAATCATGCCCAACGATCCCCTCATGCACGCCGGCCACTACCTGCAATCACTGCTCGCCTACTGGTGGCCGTTCTGCCGGATCATGGCCGTGTTCAGCCTGGCGCCGATGTTCAGTCACAAGGCGATCAGCGTGCGTGTGCGCATCCTCCTGGCGCTGGCGCTGACCCTGGTGCTGGGCGCGGCCTTGCCGACTCCGCCGGTACTCGATCCGCTGTCGCTCGCCGGCATTCTCGCGGCCATCGAGCAGATCGCCATGGGCCTGCTGCTGGGTCTGGCGCTGCTGCTGGTGTTCACCGTGTTCACCCTGATCGGCGATATCGTCTCGACCCAGCTCGGCCTGTCCATGGCGGTGTTCAACGACCCCATGAACGGCGTGTCCTCGGCGTCGATCATCTACCAGCTGTATTTCATCCTGCTGGCGCTGCTGTTCTTCGCCATCGACGGGCATCTGGTCACGGTGAGCATCATCTACCAGAGCTTCGTCTACTGGCCGATCGGCAGCGGGCTGTTCTACGACGGCCTGCAGACCATCGCCTGGTCGATGGCCTGGGTGCTTTCGGCAGCCCTGCTGATCGCCCTGCCGATCGTCTTCTGCATGACCCTGGTGCAGTTCTGCTTCGGTCTGCTCAACCGCATCTCGCCGGCGATGAACCTGTTCTCGCTGGGCTTTCCCATGGCGATCCTCGCCGGTCTGTCGCTGATCTACCTGACCCTGCCGAACCTGGCCGAGGCCTACCTGCACCTGACCCGCGACCTGCTGGACAAGATCGGCGTCCTGCTCCGGAGCGGCGGCCATGTCTGAGCAGAACAGCAGCCAGGAAAAGACCGAAGAGGCCTCAGAGCAGAAACTCAAGAAGAGTCGCCAGGATGGCCAGGTCACCCGCTCCAAGGACGTCGCCACCACCGTTTCGCTGCTCGCCACGCTGCTGGTGCTCAAGCTCAGCGCCGGGTTCTTTCTCGATGGCATGCAGCAGAGCTTCAGCTACTCCTACGTCGACTTCCGGCAGAGCGAGATCGGCGTCGATGACCTGCAGCTGATCCTCACCCACAACCTGCTGGTGTTCATCAGCGTGCTGCTGCCGCTGCTGCTGACGCCGATCCTGGTGATCGCCTTTGCCCTGGTGCCGGGCGGCTGGGTGTTCGCCTCGAAGAACTTCGCGCCCAAGTTCAGCAAGCTCAACCCCATCACCGGGCTGGGGCGGATGGTCGGTGCGCAGAACTGGAGCGAACTGGCCAAGTCGCTGCTGAAGATCTCCGCGCTGCTCGGCATCGCCGCCTGGCAGCTGTATTACGCCGCACCACGCCTGATCGCGCTGCAGCGCACCGACATCTTCAGCGCCATCGGCGGCGCCTTCTCGCTGACCTTCGACCTGGCGCTCTCACTGCTGCTGGTGTTCGTGCTGTTCTCCTTCATTGACATCCCGCTGCAGCGCTTTTTCTTCCTGAAGAAAATGCGCATGACCAAGCAGGAGCGCAAGGAAGAGCACAAGAACCAGGAAGGCCGCCCCGAGGTGAAGGCGCGCATCAAGCAGCTGCAGCGTGCGCTGGCGCAGCGGCAGATCGCCAAGGTGATCAAGGATGCCGACGTGGTGATCGTCAACCCGACCCACTATGCCGTGGCGCTCAAGTACGACCCGAAGAAGGCCGAGACGCCCTTCGTCATCGCCCGCGGCGTCGACGAGATGGCGCTGTACATCCGCAAGATGGCCCAGGCCAACGCGCGTGAGGTGGTCGAGCTGCCGCCGCTGGCGCGGGCGATCTACTACAGCACCCAGGTCAACCAGCAGATTCCGGCGCCGCTGTATACCGCGGTGGCCCACGTGCTGACCTACATCCTCCAGCTCAAGGCCTGGAAACAGGGCCGTCGGCAAGGCAAGCCGGCGCTGGCCAGCAACATCCACATCCCCGAAGAACTGTTCAACCGAGCACGCTCATGAACCTGATGCAGAAACTCACGCCCACCTTCCGCAGCGGTCGGATCGGCATTCCGCTGATCATCCTGTCGATCCTGGCGATGATCATCCTGCCGCTGCCACCGCAGCTGCTGGACATCCTGTTCACCTTCAACATCGCCATGGCGGTGCTGGTGCTGCTGGTCAGCGTGTCGTCGAAGAGCCCGCTGGATTTCTCGCTGTTCCCCACGGTGATCCTGATCACCACGCTGATGCGCCTGACCCTCAACGTCGCCTCGACGCGGGTGGTGCTGCTCGAGGGCCATACCGGTACCGGCGCGGCGGGCAAGGTGATCGAGGCCTTCGGCGAAGTGGTCATCGGCGGCAACTTCATCGTCGGCCTAGTGGTGTTCGTGATCCTGATGATCATCAACTTCATCGTCATCACCAAAGGCGGCGAGCGCATCTCCGAGGTGACCGCGCGCTTCACCCTGGACGCCCTGCCGGGCAAGCAGATGGCCATCGATGCCGACCTCAACGCCGGCCTCGTCACCCAGGAAGAAGCCAAGACGCGACGCCAGGAAGTGGCCAAGGAAGCCGACTTCTACGGCGCCATGGACGGCGCCTCGAAGTTCGTCCGCGGCGATGCCATCGCCGGCATCCTGATCCTGCTGATCAACCTCTTCGGCGGTTTCGCCATCGGCGTGTTCGTCCATGATCTGGGCGCCGGCGATGCCTTTAAGCAGTACGCCCTGCTCACCATCGGTGACGGCCTGGTGGCGCAGATTCCGGCGCTGCTGCTGTCCACCGCGGCAGCGATCATCGTCACCCGCATCAACGAATCCAGCGACATTACTAGCCAGGTGCAGCGCCAGCTGCTGGCCAACCCGGCCTCGCTGTACACCGTGGCCGGCATCCTCTTCGTGCTCGGCCTGGTGCCAGGCATGCCGCACCTGGCGTTCATCGGCTTCGCCGCGCTGATCGGCTTCATCGCCTGGCGCGTCTCGCTGCAGCAGCCTCCGGCCGAGGGTGCCGATCTCAAGGAGATCCAGCAGCTCGGCCAGGCGATGGACAAGGAAAAGGCCCAGTCGCTGGCCTGGGAGGACATTCCGCTGGTCGAGCGGCTGTCGGTATCGCTCGGCTACAAGCTGGTCGGGCTGGTCAACGAAGCCTCCGGCGCGCCCCTGACCGCGCGGGTACGCGGCGTGCGCCAGACGCTGTCCGAGCACCTGGGCTTCCTCCTGCCGGAAGTGCAGATCCGCGACAGCCTGCGTCTGAAGGCGTCGCAGTACGACATCTACATCAACGGCGAGAAGATCGACGGCGCCGAGCTGCACGCCGACCGCCTGATGGCGATCCCCTCGCCGGAGCTGTACGGCGAGATCGACGGCATCCTCGGCACCGATCCAGCCTATCGCATGCAGGTGGTGTGGATTCAGCCGACGGACAAGTCCCGCGCGCTGAACCTCGGCTATCAGGTGATCGATTGCGCCAGCGTCATCGCCACCCACCTGAACAAGGTGATCCGCGAGCATCTGCCGGACCTGTTCAAGCACGACGACGTCGAGCACCTGATGCAACGTCTGACGCTGCAGGCGCCGAAACTCGCCGAAAGCCTGAAGGGCGCGCTGAGCTATACCCAGCAGATGCGCGTGTACCGTCAGCTGCTGCTGGAGGAGGTGCCGCTGCGCGACATCGAGACCATCGCCAGCACCCTGCTCGAATGCAGCGAGACCACCAAGGACCCGGTGCTGCTGGCCGCCGACGTGCGCTTCGCACTGCGCCGCAGCATCGTTTCGATGGTCGCTGGCGACCGCCGCGAGCTGGGCGTGTTCGTGCTGGAGAACGCTTTGGAGAACACCCTGCTCAATGCCCTGGCCATCGCCCAGCAGGCCGGGCCGGTCAGTCTGGACAACATCCCGGTGGAGCCGAGCCTGCTCAATCAGCTGCAGAACAGCATGCCGGTGGTGAAGGAAAAGCTACGCAAGGACGGCCATCCGCCGATCCTCACCGTGATGCCGCAGCTGCGCCCGCTACTGGCGCGCTATGCACGGGTGTTCAGCCCGGGGCTGCACGTGCTGTCGCAGAACGAGATTCCCGACCGGGTCGGGGTGAACATCCTCGGCACGCTGGGCTGACGCCGTCAGTAGAGCTTGCGTCGGCGCGGCGCCTGCTGCGCCACCATGGCGGTGAACTCGGGCGACGGTCGGTCGAGGGCGAAGCCCATTTCGAAACTGTCGCGCCGCGAGTCCTTGCGCGACCACTGGCAGATCACCACCACCTCGATCTGCCGCACCCGCTCGCCGTGCTCCGGCACGTGCAGCACCATCTCGTAGCAGCCGCCGACCGCCAGCGGCTGGCTGGCGACCAGGCGCAGGCCGCCGAGCGAGAGATCGGCGACATAGCCCATCGGTTCACCGTTCAGGCGGTTGCTGACCTGGATGCTGCTGATGTGGCGAAAGCTGAAGCGACTGTGTTGGCGCATGTCCGTTGCTCGGCTGATGGCAGTGATAGAGCCAGCAGGCGACCCAACGTCCGTCGGAGTTAAGTCGCCGCCATCGGCCGCGCGCCGGACACCCCGCAAAACGTGACCCGTATCACCCGCGCCCTCGCTCCGGGTCGGTATTCGACGAATCGTGCAACGCTTCCTCGTCGCTCACCTCCTCGGCCAGCCCCGGCGGCACGTTGTAGGCGCCACCCGGGACGTCGCTCTCATCGCCGCCAGCAATTTCACCCTGGGTCGAGGTGGTTTCGGGATTCTGTTCGTGGGCAGCACCGCTCTGGTCGATGGACTCGATGCTCTCGCGGCCCGGTTCGTTCTCGCTCATACGCACTCCTCGTTCGCTGTCGAAACCCCGGCCGATCCGGGGTGCCTGGTAAGTGTAGAAAGAGCCGCGCGCTCGGAAGTTGCAGCGTTAGCCCGGCTTTCTGGACCAATGGCCACTCGGCGGGGCAGCTGAACTAAACCAGCAGCCCGGCAGCCAAAACTCAACTGGAACTGCCATAGAACAGAATCATGCAACTGACGTCCCGCAGCCTGCCGAGCACCCCTGCCATCAACCCGGAGCCGGATCAGCCGTCACGGGCGCTGTACTTCGCCCTCGTCCGCGAGGTCGACGACCAGGCGCGGGAGACTGCCGCCGATTACCTGCGCATCCAGCTCGAAGCGGCCACCGCCCTGCCCTGCGACCTGCCCGACGACCCCGCCGGTCTGGACGCCTGGGTGCTGCAGCGCACCGAAGCGGTCGGCGGTCAGTACCAGGCTTATCTCGAGCAGCGTCGCGCCGGCGGCCCGCGCCGCTATTTCCCGAGCAAGGCCCATGCGCTGCATTTCCTGCGTGGTGTGGCGCCGACCAAGCTGGTCGACGGCGCCTGGCTCTACGGCCTGCTGCAGCGCTGGGACGATGCCCGTTTCACTGCGCTGATCCAGACCTACCTGGAGGAACTCGGCGAAGGGCAGCCGGAGAAGAACCACGTGGTGCTCTACCGCAAGCTGCTGGCCAGCCAGGGCTGCGACGACTGGCAGGAGCTGGACGACGAACACTTCATCCAGGGCGCCATCCAGCTGGCGCTGGCCGAGCACGCCGAGCAGTTCCTGCCGGAAATCATCGGCTTCAACCTCGGTTACGAGCAGCTGCCGCTGCACCTGCTGATCACCTCCTACGAGCTGACCGAGCTGGGCATCGACCCGTACTACTTCACCCTGCACGTCACCGTCGACAACGCCGACAACGGCCACGCGAAGAAGGCTGTGCAAGGCCTGCTGGATGCCTGGCCACAGGTGGGCGACAGCGCCGAGTTCTATCGCCGCGTGCGCGATGGCTATCGGCTCAACGACCTGGGCGCCAGCACCGTCTCGGTGATCGGCGACTTCGACCTCGATCGCGAGGTGCAACGCATCTTCGAGAAGAAGGCCGCGGTCGGTCAGTTCGTCCACTCCGACTACTGCCGCTTCGAAGGGCGCACCGTCAACCAGTGGCTCGGCGAAGATGTCGAGCAGTTCCTCGCCGTGCTGGACAAGCGCGGCTGGATCAAGCGCGGCCACGACCCGCAGGAAAGCCGCTTCTGGCAACTGATCGTCGGCGAACAGGCGCCCATGTTCGGAGTGTTCAGCGCCTACGAACAGCAGATGATCCATGACTGGATCGCCGCCGACTGGCAGGCCGAAGGTAAGCGCAGCCCGCGCGGTGCGCTGCTGCAACGCCAGGCGGCGTTCAACGCACGGCGCGCCGCGCCTGCGCCGGCCATGCCGCAACCCGCCGAGCACGCCAGTGGCAACGATTTCGACGAGGAGCTGCAGCTGCTCGAACAACAGGTCGCCCGCCTGCCCGACCGCGCCGCGCGCATGCGCCTGCTGCTGCCACTGCTGGCACCGCAGCGCCACCACAGCGCCGCGGGCCTGCTGGCCACGCGGCTGTTCAACGGACTGTTCAACTGACGAGATCGATCAAGGAAAGCACCATGACCATGGACACTGCGCAGGACCGCGCATTGCTGCATCTGGGCCAGGCCCTGCGCGATCGCGGCTATCACTTCATCACGCCCACCCCGCTGACCCACGAACGGGTCAACCAGCGCCCGGAGAACGCGCTGGCCGACGACCTGCACGGGGTGTTCGGCTGGAGCCGGCCCTTCCAGCACGAGCTGCTGCCGGGCGCGTTGTTCAGTCTGATGGACCAGGCGCAGGTACTGGAAGCCTGCGGTTCGCGCTGGCGCTCGAAGGTGCGGCTGTCGAGCCTCGACGGTCAGCTGTTCCTGCACTCGGCATTTCCCACCAGCGCCAGCGACGCGGTGTTCTTCGGCCCGGATACCTACCGTTTCGCCAACGCCATCCGCTGCCATCTGAACCAGCACACCGGGATGATCCGCCGCGCGGTGGACATCGGCTGCGGCTCCGGCGCCGGGGCGATTCTCACCGCGCTGGCACGGCCGCAGGCCGAGGTGCTGGCGGTGGACATCAACCCCGAGGCGCTGCGCCTGACGCACATCAACGCGGCGCTGGCCGGTGCCGACAACCTGCGCGCCCTGCACAGCGACCTGCTGAGCGCGGTGGACGGCGAGTTCGACCTGATCCTGGCCAACCCGCCTTACCTAATCGACGCCGATCAGCGCGCCTATCGCCACGGCGGCGGACCATTGGGTGCCGGGCTGTCGCTGGCGATCCTCGATGCCGCGCTGCAGCGCCTGGCGCCGGGCGGCACGCTGCTGCTGTATACCGGCGTGGCGATGCTGGACAACCAGGACCCCTTCCTCGCCGAGGTGCGCCGGCGCCTGCAGGGCGGCGCCTTCAACTGGACCTATCGCGAAGTGGACCCGGACGTGTTCGGCGAGGAGCTGCTCGGCGGCGCCTACATCAAATGCGACCGCATCGCCGCCGTGGTGCTGGAAGTGACGCGACCAGCGAACTGACCGTAGGGAAAGGGGTGCGTGGAAAACCCTTCGCGGTTTTCCACGGGGTGGCCATCCACCCTACGGCAGGCCCGCGTAGGGTGGATAACGCCGCAGGCTTATCCACGCGCCAGATGAACCTGCGCAGTTCAGACCGGCAACAGCACCAGGATCAGCGACAGGGTCAGCAGCGAGCCGAGCGTCGAGTACAGCACCACCCTCGACACCCGCGAGCCTTCGCGGCCGTAGAACTCGGCGAGCATGTACGGCCCGGTACCGGTCGGCAGCGCACTCAGCAGCAGCGCCGAATACGCCCACAGGGCCGGCAGCTCGAACACCTGAAACGCCAGGTACCAGGTGATCAGCGGCTGTACCACCAGCTTCAACCCCACCAGCGGCCACACACCCTGCACCCGACCGCCCGGCTGCGGCTGGGCGAGGAACAGGCCCAGCGAGACCAGCGCACAGGGCGCCGCCGCTGCGCCCAGCAGGTCGAGCAGGGTGGCCAGCGGCACCGGCAGCGTTGCACCACTGGCTGCCCACAGCGCGCCGAGCATGGGCGCGATTACCAGCGGGTTGCGCACCAGCGCCCAGCTCACCTTGCCCAGCGTGCGCAGCAGGTCCTGACCCGCGTGCAGCCCGGTCTCGACACAGGCCAGGGCGATGGCGAACAGCACGCAAACGACGATGATCGAGGCGACCATCGCCGGCTGCAGTGCCTCGTCGCCGAGCACCAGCATGCACAGCGGAATCCCGACATAGCCGGTATTGGCATACGACGCACCCAACGCATCCAGGCTGGCATCGACCAGCGGCTGCTTCTGCAGCAGGCGATACGCAAGGGTGAAGGTAAACACACCGAGGCAGCCGATGGCGAAGGCGGCGATAAAACCCGGCTGCCAGAGCTGCTCCCAGGTGGAGGTGGCGACCACGCTGAACAGCAGTGCCGGCAGGCCCAGCCAGACCACGAAACGGTTGAGTTCCGAAGCGCCGGTCGGCCCCATGCGACCGGTCCGACGGCACAGGTAGCCGAGCAGGATCAGCGCGAAGACGGGCAGGACAACATTGATGACCGAGGACATGGGCTCTCATCTGCAAACGGAAGCGTCGCTGAGCCCAGCGGGCGGACGACCGGAACGGCCGGCCACCTTAACAAAAACCTCGTCGAACCGAGACCGTACGGCGCCCCGGTTCGACGCGAGGGACTCAGTGCAGCGAGGGCGAGTAGCCGTTGGGCTCGGCACGGGCCGCGGCAAACTGCGCCTCGACGCTGCCGCGAGCCTCCTGCGTGCCTGTGGGGAAGCCGCTGCGATCGCTGTAGTCCCACTCGACCGCTGGCACCCGTTCGGCATCCAGACCCTTGGCGCAGCTCAGGTCCAGTGCGGTGATGCCGGCCACCGCCCCGGCGGCGATGGCCGCGTTGGCCGGCTCGTTGCCGTGTTCGACACTCCAGCCGAGACCGGCCAGATCCAGCGCGTCACCGCCGATGCGGCCATAGATCCAGGGCTTGGGATCATCGGTCAGCAGGATGCCGACCCCGGTTGCGATCTCGCGCAACCCGCAGGCACGAATCACCGTTTCACTGCCGGACATGCCGATGCAGCGCGCCACCTGCCGCGGCGCCACCAGCTGGACGACTCCCAGACCGATACTGAACCAGCCCAGTCCGCGCGCCAGCGTGCGCGCGGAATGGTTGGGCCGGGTGACTTGACGTGGAATGCTCATTAAAGACTCCTCGCTCGATAAGTGGCTCGGCCGATCCCTATTTTTGGGACGGCGACCGGTTCATGGCTTGAGGACCACCTTGATGCAGCCGTCATGCTTGTCGCGGAAGGTCTTGTACATCTCCGGACCCTGCTCGAGGCTGACGCTGTGGGTGATGACGAAGCTCGGATCGATCTGCCCCTCCTGGATGCGCTTGAGCAGGTCGTCGGTCCAGCGGTTGACGTGGGTCTGGCCCATGCGGAAGGTCAGGCCCTTGTTCATCGCGGCACCGAACGGAATCTTGTCGATCAGCCCGCCATAGACGCCGGGAATCGAGATGATCCCGGCCGGGCGGCAGACGTAGATCATCTCGCGCAGCACGTGCGGCCGGTCGCTCTCGAGCATCAGCGCCTGCTTGGCGCGGTCGTACATCGAATCGATCGAACGCGCCGCGTGCGCCTCCATGCCCACCGAGTCGATGCACTTCTCCGGGCCCTTGCCGCGGGTCAGCTCCTTGAGGCGTTCTAGCACGCTTTCCTCGTCGAAGTTAATGGTGATGGCGCCGCCGGCGCGGGCCATGGACAGCCGCTCGGGCACGTTGTCGATGCAGATGACCTGCTCGGCGCCCATCATGATCGCGCTGCGGATGGCGAACTGGCCGACCGGGCCGGCGCCCCACACCGCCACCGTGTCGGTGGGCTGGATATCGCACTGCGCCGCGGCCTGCCAGCCAGTGGGCAGGATGTCGCCGAGAAACAGCACCTGTTCGTCGGTCAGGCCGTTGGGGATCACCACGGGACCGACATCGGCGTAGGGCACGCGGACGTATTCAGCCTGACCACCGGCATAGCCGCCGGTGAGATGGGTATAACCATAGAGCCCGGCGGTGGTATGGCCGAACACCTTGTCGGCGATGTCCTTGTTGCGATTGGTACGCTCGCAGACCGAGAAATTGCCGCGCCGGCACTGGTCGCATTCGCCGCAGACGATGGTGAACGGCACCACCACGCGGTCGCCGACCTTGAGCTTCTTGTTGGCCGAGCCAACCTCCATCACCTCGCCCATGAACTCGTGGCCCATGATGTCGCCGTGCTGCATGCCGGGCATGAAGCCGTCATACAGGTGCAGGTCGGAGCCGCAGATGGCGCAGGAACTGACCTTGATGATGGCGTCGCGCGGGTCTTCGATGGAGGGATCGGGGACGTGGTTGTCGCAGCGGATGTCGTGCTTGCCGTGCCAGCGGAGGGCTCTCATGGGACATTCTCCTGATCGGGTGTGCGGAAACGCCGCCTGGTCAGGGCACGGTGAAAACGATGGTTCCGTTCTCACATGGCCTGTGAATGTTCCTTTGCTGCCTCTGTCGCTCCTCTGCGGCCGGTGCGGCGTGCTGTCAGGATTTAGTAAGCAGCGCCGGACGAGAGTTGCCCGCTGGCCGACGGGCTGCATGCCCGCCACGCCGCGGCGGGCGGTGAGCGCAACGGCATCCGTCGCTAGTGGCGGTCGCGCCCGAGCGCGGCGTAGCCGTCACGGTAGCTGGCGAACCGCGGCTTCCAGCCCAAGGCTCGGGCGCGGGCGTTGCTGCAGCGCTTGCTGCCGGCACGGCGGGTCATGCTCTGCTCGGCCCAGTGGGTGACGCCCAGCCGCTCGCGCAGCCAGTCGACCACCTCGTGCAGCGGCGCCGGGTCATCGTCGACGCCCAGGTAACAGGGCTGCAGCGCAGCACCACTGGCGTCGCTCTGCAGCAGGAAAGCCAACAGGGCAGCGGCATCGTCACGGTGAATGCGGTTGCTGTACTGCGGCGGGTCGCGCTCGACCCGCAGGCCGGCGCGCACCTGGTTCTGCAACCAGGGCCGGCTCGGGTCGTACAGGCCGCCCATGCGCACACAGCTGGCCGGCAGACCGCAGCCGAGGGCCAGTTGCTCGGCCTCGAGCATCACCCGCCCGGTGAAGCCGGTCGGCTCGGTGGGCGAATCCTCGTCGATCCACTCGCCGTCGCGCTGGGCATAGACGCCGGTGCTCGACACGAACAGCAGGCGGCGCGGCTGCTGGTTGCGCTGCCGCAGCCAGTCGAGCACGTTGCGCAGCCCTTCGACGTAGGCCTGGCGATAGCCGGCTTCGTCGTGCTCGCTGGCCGACGCGGCATAGACCAGATAGTCCAGCGTGCCGTTGGGCCAGCAGCGCGGACAGCTCGCTTCGGAAAGGTCCCCGCTGACCGGCAGGATCGGCACCGGCAGCTCGGCGGCGTTGCGCCGCAGGCCGTATACCGTCCAGCCGGCACGGCTCAGTTGCAGACCGAGACGACTGCCGACGTCGCCGCAGCCTGCGATCAGAACGCTCAGGCGCTTGCCCATCTTCTGCTCCCTCAGTGAGTACCCGAACGCGGGCCCTATGCACTGAAGTGTACCGGCTTTCGCATGCGTGCCACCGGTTGGTTATGGGCAGCGCAAAGGCTATGCTTGCTGGCACTCTGATGGATGCTGACTATGACTCTGACCGAACTGCGCTACATCGTCACCCTCGCCCAGGAACAGCACTTCGGCCGCGCCGCCGAGCGCTGCCACGTCAGCCAGCCGACCCTTTCGGTCGGCGTGAAGAAGCTCGAGGACGAGCTGGGTGTGCTGATCTTCGAGCGCACCAAGAGCGCGGTGCGCCTGACGCCCGTGGGCGAAGGCATCGTCACCCAGGCGCAGAAGGTGCTGGAGCAGGCGCAGAGCATTCGCGAGCTGGCCCAGGTCGGCAAGAACCAGCTGGCCGCACCGCTCAAGGTCGGTGCGATCTACACCGTCGGCCCCTACATGTTCCCGCACCTGATCCCGCAGCTGCACCGCGTGGCGCCGGACATGCCGCTGTATATCGAAGAGAATTTCACCCACGTCCTGCGCGACAAGCTGCGCACCGGCGAGCTGGACGCGATCATCATCGCCTTGCCGTTCCAGGAAGCCGACGTGCTGACCAAGCCGCTGTATGACGAGCCGTTCTACGTGCTGATGCCGGCCGATCACCCGTGGACCGCCAAGGAAACCATCGACGCCGAGATGCTCAACGACAAGTCGCTGCTGCTGCTCGGCGAGGGCCATTGTTTCCGCGATCAGGTACTCGAAGCCTGCCCGACTACCCGCAAGGGCGAGGCGGCCAGCCACACCACGGTCGAATCCAGTTCGCTGGAAACCATCCGCCACATGGTCGCCTCGGGCCTGGGCGTGTCGATCCTGCCGCTGTCGGCGGTGGAGAGCCACCACTACTCACCCGGCGTGCTGGAAACCCGCCCACTGACGCCGCCGGTGCCATTCCGCACCGTGGCGATTGCCTGGCGCGCCAGCTTCCCGCGGCCCAAGG
>Ga0207848_100137_pt1 | contig 52573 bp, 37 predicted proteins | sample TtaePargueraPR_10_FD_187737 | JGI IMG/M metagenome (GOLD analysis project Ga0207848, IMG submission 187737) | Aerobic enrichment media microbial communities from Bioluminiscent Bay, La Parguera, Puerto Rico - Tt and M2 (3) (SPAdes) | ecosystem: Environmental > Aquatic > Marine > Unclassified ... | reverse complement strand
TGCCGGCAAGCGTCAGGGCAAGGCGGTGAAGGTCTGGGACCAGCGCGAGTACAAGAACCTCGACGACCAGGTCGAACTCGGTACGCGCAACATCAAGATCGCCCTGCGCCGCCTGCGCAAGTTCGCCCGTCAGGGCGCGGCGGACGAACTGGATATCGACGGCACCATCGACCATACCGCGCGGGATGCCGGCCTGCTCAACATCCAGATGCGGCCGGAGCGGCGCAATGCGGTGAAGCTGCTGATCCTGTTCGATATCGGCGGCTCGATGGACGCCCACGTCAAGGTCTGCGAGGAGCTGTTCTCGGCCTGCAAGACCGAGTTCAAGCACCTCGAGTACTTCTACTTCCACAACTTCATCTACGAATCGGTGTGGAAGAACAACTTCCGCCGCACCTCGGAGCGCACCTCCACTCTGGACGTGCTGCACAAGTACGGCGCGGACTACAAGGTGGTATTCGTCGGCGATGCCGCGATGGCGCCCTACGAGATCACCCAGCCGGGCGGCAGCGTCGAGCACTGGAACGAGGAAGCCGGCTACGTGTGGATGCAGCGCTTCATGGAGAAGTACAAGAAGCTCATCTGGATCAACCCCTACCCCAAGGACACCTGGGGCTATACCACCTCCACCGGCATCGTTCGCGAACTGGTGGAGGATCGCATGTATCCGTTGACCCTCAGCGGGCTCGAAGAAGGGATGAGGTTTCTCGCCAAGTGACCGGACCGGCACAGGGACGCGCCGACACCAGGTCCGCGAACACCAATACCGCTGCGGTACTCAGCGAGACGAGCGGTAGCGCCGTACGCGGGAACGAAAGGGAAAGCTCGCCGCCAGCAGCAGGCTTTCCACCAGCCAGGCCAGCAGAACCGCGCAGCTCAGCCCCCAGGCGATGGCTTCGGGCGCCAGCAGTACCTGGAAGCGGTAGCTGTCCCAGACCTGCTGCCGCAGGCTGCGCTCCGCTCCGAACAGGACGTGCACGGCGCGCACATACCAGGGCCGCTGCATGGCTTGCCACTCACGCTCCAGCATATGGGCACGGCTCACCAGCTGTTCGATGCTCTGCGCATCGCTCTGGAAAACCGGGTCGGTGCTATCGCGGTAGTGCCGCACGAGCGCATCCAGATCGCCCTCGAAGAAGCGTCGCGCGGTCTCCTGAAAGCCCCGCAAGCCCTGCTCCGCCTCCAGCCGTCGGGCCTCGACATGCTGCGCATAAGCCTCGATGAAGCCCGGTACCTGGATGCCGACCAGCAGACCGAAGGTGAACAGCGTGAGCCGCAGGTAACTTCTCAGCATCAAGCCATCCTGCCCGTCGCCACACACTCGCCCAGTCGCCACAGGCTCCATTGCCCGGGTTCGTGCAGCGTCCACTGCTCGTTGTCGGTCAAGGGCTCGGTCGCCAGAACGGTGACCACGTCGTCCGGCGTGGTCTCGGCGTGGAAGTTCACCATCAACTCGGCATCCTTGAGCTGGGCAGGACCGAACGGGGCGCGCCGGGTGATCTCGGCCAGCTTGGTGCTGCAGAAGCTGAACAGCCATTCACCGTTGCTCAGCAAGCAATTGAATACGCCCTTGCGACGGTACTCCTGGCAGGCGCCCAGCAGAACCGGCAGCAGATCCTCGGCGGCGCAACGATCTGGGAAGTCCAGACGAATACGATTCAGCAGGTCGCAGAATGCGCGCTCGCTGTCGGTATCACCGACCGGGCGATAGATACCCCTAGGCGGCTCGAAGTCGGACAGCTGGCCGTTGTGCGCGAAGCACCAGTGCTGGCCCCACAGCTCGCGAACGAAGGGGTGAGTATTGACCAGGGCGACCTTGCCGACATTGGCGTGGCGGATATGGCCGATCACCACCTCGCTCTTGATCAGGTAGCGCTGCACCATCTTCGCCACTTCGGATTCACAGCTGGCGACCGGGTCCTGGAACAGGCGCAGGCCTCGCCCCTCGTAGAAGGCAATGCCCCAGCCGTCCTTGTGCGGTCCGGTCTTGCCACCCCGCTGCATGAGCCCGGTAAAGCTGAACACGATATCGGTGGGCACGTTGGCGCTCATGCCAAGCAGCTCGCACATGCGTCATCTCCCGATGATTGACTTGAAGCGTCGAGGCCCTAGATACGGGGCTCGGTACGGACACGCCCGCGCGCTGGCGCATAGTCCGGCTCGTAGTGGTCGTCCTCATCCTGCTCGAGGCGCTCACGCAGCGTGCGCGGATCCTCGACGTCATCCGCCGCCTCGCCACGGCGGCCAAAACGCCGTTCGAGCGGCCAGCGGATCGCCACGAGCATCAGATAGAGCGCAAAGGCGATCAAGCCGTAAAGGGCCAGATCGGCCACCGCCCGCCAGGCGTTGTTGCCGACCTGGAACAGGATATCCATGGCTGTAATGGCCACAGCCGGGGCAAACAGTTCCTTGGCAGGATCGACGATCGTCGGCGTGAACAACAGCACAGCGGCAGCCAGACGCAGCGATTCGCGCAGCCAGCGCCACATCCAACGTGTCACACGGAACCAGAACAGCAGGCAGCCCAGCGCAGCGATGCCGTACAGGGCCCAGGCGAGCGAATAGTCGGAGTCGAACATCAGCATGGTGTTTTCTCGATCACAAGCCGTTCACGGAAGCCGCGCGGCAACAGGTCCGGCGTCACATGATCGTGCAACGGCTCGACGAGCCGGGACAGTGACGCGGCGCAAGGGCCGCCATCATAACAGCCCGTACCCTGTCGACGTCATCGCTAGTGACAACAAGCCACTGGCACAGCTCGAAGCAAGGTCGTATAAACCCCTTAAACAAAAGGGTACTTACCCATATGAAGCCGGAAAGCCAGCCACAGCCGACCGGTACGCAAGGAGAAAAAGCCATGCCCTATCAGCACATTCTGGTCGCCGTCGATCTGACGGAAGAGTGCCACCCGGTCGTCGCGCGTGCCCAGGCACTGGCCAGCACCAGCGGCGCCAAGCTCAGCCTGGTGCACATCATCGAACCCATGGCCATGGCCTTCGGCGGCGACGTTCCGATGGACCTGTCCATGCTGCAGCAGCAACAGTTCGACCAGGCGCGCGAGCGCATGAACGGTTTCGCCGACAGCTACCCGAGCCTGGCGCCCGAACAGCGCCACCTCGCCTACGGTCAGCCGCGCCAGGAAGTGCACCGCCTGGCCAAGGAACAACACTGCGATCTCATCGTGGTCGGCAGCCACGGCCGTCATGGCCTGGCATTGTTGCTGGGCTCAACGGCCAACGACATTCTGCACGGTGCCCCGTGCGACGTGCTGGCCGTACGCCTCAAGAAAGCCGAGTAAGGACAGCTGCAGGCTTGCGCGGATGCCGGCCGCGCAAGCCGTCGCTCAGACGGCTTCGACCCCTTCGCCGGCACTCATGACCAGCGGCCGGATCTTCTGCAGCTGGGTCTCCAGCGAGTAAGTTAGGCTCGACGCCATAGAAAAGAAGGTCAGGAAGGCCTTGAGGTTGGAGTCGGCGTGACAGGTATCGTGGATGCGCTGCCAGAACGCCTGATTGACCAGCTGCAGCTGCTGGAAGGAACGCACCAGCCCGCGCAGCTCCCAGTCGGCATGGCGACCTTCGCGCAAGTTGAAGTACTGCCGCGCCAGGTAGAGCGACACTGCGCGCAGAACGAACTCATGATTGCTGGCGAACGGCAGATGTTGCTGGGCCATGGGCTTGAGCCGGCCGAGCACCGGACAGGCACTGGTCGCCATGATTACCCCGAGCAACGCGCGTAGACCTTCGTCCAGTCCCACCAGCTTGGTGTACTCGCGTTCCGGCGTACGCACCCAGACGAGTGCCTTCTTCACCGCCGGCAGGCCCTGAAAGTCCTCGATCACCCGATGCAGATCCACCGCGGCCGGGCAATGGCTGAACTGATCCTTGCTGAGCGGGCAATTCGAGCAACGTTGATGTTCGAGGCGAGTCCATTTCGGCGCCTGTGCGGCGACCTCCCGGTCATAGTCACGATCCAGTTCGATCCGGTAACTGAAATCGTGTTCATCATCCAGGGTGATGCGGTATTCGATTGCCATTGACGCTCCATCATGACTGCATGATCCAATGCGGCTACTTAACTACGCGTCAGCGCGCATGGCATTGATCCATCTCATAAGCCGTGACCGCAGCCTGCCCTGCTCGCTCGAACCGCCTGCGAACGTACCGCCTTACTCCTCCAGCTCGGCCCAGCGCTCCAGCAACCCGTCCAGCTCCTGTTGCAGCGCTTCGAGACGAGCCAGCGCGGCGGCAGTCACGTCAGCCGGCTGCTGGTAGAAGGCCGGCTCGGACACTTCGGCCTGCAGTACCTCGATCCGCTTTTCCAGCTCATCGATTTGCCCTGGCAGCGCTTCCAGCTCGCGCTGCAGCTTGTAGCTGAGCTTCTTCTTCGCTGGCGCGGCCTCGGTCGCGACCGGTGCGACCGGAGCCGGCTGAGGCTTGCTCGCCTCTTTCGTCTCGCCGCCGGATTCGGCAACGCCGAGCAGGCGCGGCGATCCCCCCTGGCGCAACCAGTCCTGATAGCCACCGACGTACTCGCGCACCTCACCCCCGCCCTGAAACACCAGGGTGCTGGTGACCACGTTATCGAGGAAGGCACGATCGTGGCTGACCATCAGCACCGTGCCCTGGAAGCCGAGCAGCACTTCCTCGAGCAGCTCGAGGGTCTCCACATCGAGATCGTTGGTCGGTTCGTCCAGCACCAGCAGGTTGGCCGGCTTACTGAACAGCTTGGCGAGCAAGAGCCGTGCCCGCTCCCCACCAGACAGCGCCTTGACTGGCGTGCGCGCCCGTTGCGGGCTGAACAGGAAGTCGCCGAGATAGCTCAGTACATGGCGATTCTGGCCATCGATGCTGATGAACTCGCGCCCTTCGGCGAGGTTGTCCACCACGGTCTTCTCCAGCTCCAGCTGGTGACGCAATTGGTCGAAATACGCCACTTCCAGCTTGGTGCCGAACTCGATCACGCCGCTGCTGGGTTGCAGCTCGCCCAGCAGCAGCTTGAGCAGGGTGGTCTTGCCGGTGCCGTTGGCACCGAGCAGCCCGATGCGGTCGCCGCGCTGAATAACGATGGAGAAGTCACGAATCAGCGGCTCGCCACCTGGATGGGCGAAGCTGATGTGCTCGGCGACAACCACCTGCTTGCCCGATTTTTCCGCGACTTCCACTTGGAAGCTGGCCTTGCCCTGCCGATCACGCCGCTCGCCGCGCTCGGCACGCAGCGCCTTGAGCGCACGTACCCGACCTTCGTTGCGGGTGCGTCGAGCCTTGATGCCCTGGCGAATCCAGACTTCTTCCTGAGCGAGCTTCTTGTCGAACAGCGCGTTGGCGGTTTCTTCGGCGGCGAGCTGCTGTTCCTTGTGCACCAGGAAGCTGGCGTAATCGCCGTTCCAGTCGATCAGGTGGCCGCGGTCCAGCTCCAGAATGCGAGTGGCGAGGTTCTGCAGGAAAGCACGATCGTGGGTGATGAATAGCACGGCACCGTTGAAGCCGGTCAGCGCCTCTTCCAACCAGGCGATGGCACCGATGTCCAGATGGTTGGTAGGCTCGTCGAGCAGCAACAGGTCGGGCTCGGACACCAGCGCCTGTGCCAGCAGCACGCGGCGGCGCCAGCCACCGGACAGCTCGGCCAGAGTCCGGTCGGCCGGCAGCTGCAGGCGGCTCAGCGTACTCTCCACCAGCTGCTGCAGGCGCCAGCCGTCCTTGGCTTCCAATGCCTGCTGCACATGCATGAGCTTGTCCAGGTCGTCCTGATCCTGAATGTTCATGCTCAGATGATGGTACTCGGCGAGCAGCTCACCTACGCCCGCCAGCCCCTCGGCGACCACGTCGAAAACCGTGCGGTCGTCGGCGCGCGGGAGCTCCTGCGGCAGCTCGCCGATCTTCAGCCCCGGCGCGCGCCAGATCTCGCCGTCATCTGCCGAGCGGTCGCCCTTGACCAGGCGCAGCATGCTGGATTTGCCCGTCCCGTTGCGGCCGATGATGCAGACCCGCTCGCCCCGCGCGATCTGCCAGGACACGCCATCGAGCAGCGGCGTGGTGCCGTACGCGAGAGATACATCGGTGAACTTGAGCAGGGTCATGACTACCTCCGGAAAACAGGGCGCGCATTCTAGCAGATGCCGCTCGCTGGGCCCCGATCACATTGGCTGCTCCCCCCTTCGACGACGCGTGTGCACCCCTCAGCGAAACGGCGATTTCGCTGTTTGGAGGCTACGCTCGTCGGAAGTCCGCCATTGTTTGTTTCCAGAGCTTAAACCGCGTTTAACTGGCCGATCCGGCACGCTAAGCTAGTTGCTGCAGCAGGCCGTTCCTGAGCCCCCCCCAGCACAGCACGCCGCCTGTTATCCGAAGCCCCCGTTTTACGGATGTACCATGCGCGGCCGACTCTCCAGTTTGTGTTTCTGCCTGTTCGTTGCAACTCTTGGCCTGGACGCGTCCGCCGCCACCCTCAGCCAGCAGCGCCAGTATTACGATGAGGCCAAGCAGGCCCTGGCCAAAGGCGACAGTGGACCCTATCGCCGTCACCTCAATTCCCTGCGCGACTATCCCCTGACGCCGTACCTCGCCTACGACGAGCTGACCAACCGCCTCAAGAGCGCCAGCAATCAGGAAGTCGAGAAATTCCTTGCCGAGCACGGCGACCTGCCGCAGATCAGCTGGATGAAGCTGCGCTGGCTGCGGCTGCTGGCCGCCCGCGGCGACTGGCAGACCTACGTCCGCCACTACGACCCAAAGATGAACTTCACGGAACTGGACTGCCTGTTCGCCGGATACCAGCTGCGCAACGACCTGCCGGGCGCCGACGCTGCCGTAGAGCGTCTCTGGCTGGTCGGCAAGTCCCAACACAATTCCTGCGACCCGGTGTTCGAGCTCTGGCAGGCCAAGGGACTGCTGACCGAGGAGCGGCGCTGGAAGCGCACCAAGCTCGCGGTCGAGAGTGGCAACTACGGCGTCGCCAGCTATCTGGTCAAGCGGCTGCCGACGTTGCAGGCGCAAGGCCAGCTGATGATCGATGTCGCGCAGAAACCGCAGATGCTTCGCCAGCCGGAACGTTTCGCCTCGACCAGCGCGACCATGGCCGACGTCGTCTCGATCGGACTACGTCGGCTGGCGCGACAGGACCCGGAACAGGCGCTGACCCTGCTCGACAGTTATGCGCGTCGCTTCGCCTTCTCGAGCGACGAGAAGGTCGCGATCGCCCGGCAGGTCGGGCTGACGCTCGCCAAGCGCTTCGATAGCCGCGCCCTGAAGGTCATGGCCGAGTACGATCCCGAGCTTCGCGACAATACCGTCAGCGAATGGCGTGCACGCCTGCTCCTGCGCCTGGGCCAGTGGGACGAAGCCTACCGGCTGACTCAACGCTTCCCCGACGAACTGGCCAACACCAATCGCTGGCGTTACTGGCAGGCGCGTAGCCTGCAACTCGCCAAGCCGGAGAGCAAGCAGACTGCCCTGCTCTACAAGCCGGTGGCACAGGAGCGCGACTTCTACGGTTTCCTCTCGGCCGATCGCATCCAGGCGCCTTACAAACTCAACCACCAGCCGCTGGCGCTCGACGCTAAAGTCGTGCAGAAGGTACGCAACACCGCGGGCATCCGCCGCGCGCTGGAGTTTCACGATCGCGGCCAGATCGTCGATGGCCGTCGCGAGTGGTATCACGTCAGCCGACTGTTCAGTCGCGACGAACTGGTGGCCCAGGCGCGGCTTGCCTATGAAAAGGAATGGTATTTCCCGGCCATTCGCACCATCAGCCAGGCCCAGTACTGGGACGACCTGGACATCCGCTTCCCCATGGCTCATCGCAGCGCGCTGGTCCAGGCCGCCCGGACCCGGCAGATTCATCCGAGCTGGGCGTTCGCCATCACCCGCCAGGAAAGCGCATTCATGTCCGATGCGCGCTCGCACGTCGGCGCCACCGGCCTGATGCAACTGATGCCCGCCACAGCCAAGGAGACCGCCAGGCGTTTCGGCATCCCGCTGGCCTCAACCCAGCAGGTGCTCAATCCGCACACCAACATCCAGCTGGGCACCGCCTACCTGAGTCAGATCTACGGCCAGTTCAACGGCAACCGCGTCCTGGCTTCGGCGGCGTACAACGCCGGACCCGGGCGTGTCCGGCAATGGCTGCGTAACGCCGAACATCTGTCGTTCGATGTCTGGGTGGAAAACATCCCGTTCGACGAAACCCGCCAATACGTGCAGAACGTGCTGACCTACTCGGTGATCTACGGACAGAAGCTGAACTCACCACAGCCACTGGTGGAATGGCACGAACGCTTCTTCGAGTCGCAATGAGCGAGCAGGCCTGCGCTGCAACGCAGCTCAGGCGTGCTACTCCAGCACCTCCAGCGGCATGCCGACCGCCAGCTCGCCACAGCCCTCGGCGATCAGGTTCTGCCCGAAGAAGACGCCACCCGGCCCCTTGCGATAGCTCAACAGCGTGGTCAGCGGTTCCCGATCGGCCGCCCGCTCGGCGGTCAGCGGGTCGAGCATGGGGATGACGCATCGCGAGCAGGGCTTGACCACGCGAAACGTGAGAGCACCGATGCGAATGCGCTTCCAGCGATCCTCGGCGTAGGGCTCGGCACCGCTGACCACCAGGTTCGGCCGAAAGCGCAGCATCTCCAGCGAACGGCCGACGCGGCGGCTCAGATCGTCGAGTGACGCCTGTCCGATCAGCAAAAACGGAAAACCATCACTGAACGCCGTGCGCTCGCCCAGCCGCGCGTAATCCAGATCGACCTGGATGCCATCGTCGATAGGCAGATGCACCAGCCGACAGGCCTGGCCAAGCGCTTCTGACAGCCAGGCCGCGGCGGCCTCGCCGGCATCGGGGACCACCGGGTTGGAGTTCCAGATCTGTACACAGCGCAGCGTCGTATCGTCCGGCACCGGCACGAGCAACTCCGGCATCCCCGGCGCGCCCAGACGCAGGGTCACTTCGTCCTGCCAGTGCGCTTGCAGCAGTGCCATGCGTGGCACCGCGCGCTGCGTCAGGAACCGACCAGTACCGGCCGCGACGACCATCCAGCGGCGATCACCGAGCAGACCCAGAGCATCGCTCGGGCACTGCTGCAATGCTTCGCCAGCGGCAGATTTCAGAGGAAAGCGATAAAGCGAGGAGAGATGCATGCTGCGCCTCCTGAGCCAAAGCACAGCAGCATACAGGGCAGCCCGGCGGATTTCAGCCGCCGGGCCGGTGTCGATCGGTCAGGCGTCTTTGCCCTGCTGCAAGCGATCCTGAATGACGTCGACGAGCTTTTCCGGCTGGAACTTGGAAAGGAAGTTGTCACAACCAACCTTCTGCACCATCGCCAGGTTGAAGCTGCCGGACAGCGAGGTATGCAGCACTACGTAGAGATCGCGCAGGCGCGGATCGTGGCGGATCTCGGTGGTCAGCCGGTAGCCGTCCATCTCCGGCATCTCGGCATCGGTGAAGACCATCAGCAGCTTGTCGGTCAGCACCTCACCGGCGTCGGCCCAAGCCTTGAGCATGTTCAGGCCTTTCAGACCGTCACTGGCGGTGTGAACCTTCAGGCCGAGCTGGCTCAGGGTCTCGCGCAACTGCGCCAGGGCAACGGTGGAATCGTCCACACAGAGCACCTCACGGCCGCGAGCTCGTTCGAGAATAGGGTCGGCCAGGCGCTCGGCGGAGATACTGGTGTCGTAGGGCACGATTTCGGCCAGCACCTTCTCCACATCGATCACTTCCACCAACTCGTCGTCGACCTTGGTGATGGAGGTCAGGTAATGCTGGCGGCCGGCGGTGCTCGGCGGCGGCATCACCTCATCCCAGTTCAGGTTGACGATGCGGTCCACACCGCCGACCAGGAATGCCTGCACGGTACGGTTGTATTCGGTGACGATGATGGTGCTGCGCTCATCCGGTACCAGCGGTCGCAGGCCGATGGCACGGGACAGGTCGATGACCGGCAGCGTCTGGCCGCGCAGATTGACCACGCCACAGACCGAGCCGTGTCGATGCGGCATGAGAGTCATCTTCGGTAGCTGGACGACTTCCTGCACCTTGAACACATTGATGGCGAACTTCTGTCGCCCACCGAGCCGGAACATGAGAATTTCCAGGCGATTCTGCCCCACCAGTCGGGTGCGCTGATCGACTGAATCGAGTATGCCGGCCATATCCAGGCTCCTTGGGAAAACATCGTAAAGCACATATCGGCCGTATCCGGCCTGGCTTTAAGCGCCAAGGACAATAATTCAGCCAGCCAACCGGAGCCCTTACGCCGGGCCGGCAACGGGGCGCACCAGCAGCGGCGAATCTGCCGGCAGGTGCATGCGCAACGCACCGGCGCGCACGCCGAAATGCAGAGTGGCGCCGGAAAACGGTTCGCCGTCGAGGTTGATGTCGATTGCCTTCGGCGCCTCGACATTCAGCCAAGGGACGCGCGCACTCACCGACACCGCATCGACGCCCAGCAGTCCCCCGCTGAGCAGGGTGCCCAGGGTGCCGACGGTATCCGCCGGAGCAGGCACGATGCACAGATCGAGCAGACCGTCGTTGATGGTCGCCTGCGGACAGAGCAGCTGACCGCCGCCAGCCTGCCGACCGTTGCCGATACCAAGGGCGAGGAAGTCGCCTTCCCAGTCGAAACCCGGACCGCTGAAGCGACCTCGCGCCGAATGGATTTCCGAAAAGCGGGTGAGGCCGGTCAGCAGATAGGCGCCGCCACCGAGGAAGCGCTTGAGCTCCTCGGACGTGGTGGCCGTGACCTGCGAACCGAAGCCGCCGGTGGCCATGTTGACGAATGGCTGGCCATCCATCTCGCCAACATCGACCGCCTGCGGCGGCTCATCCAGCAATGCCAGCGCCTCGAACGGATCGAGGGAAATTCCCGCAGCCCTGGCGAAGTCGTTGGCACTGCCGAGCGGCATCAGCGCCAGGCTGGCGTCGGTGTTCGCCTCGAGCATCGCCTCGGTGACCTCACGCAACGTGCCGTCACCGCCTCCTGCGATCACGATCGGGTATCCGGCGGCTAGCGCCTCACGGACCAGCCGCTGTGCATCGCCCGCCTCCCATGTCACGCGCACCGCCAGCTCCCAGCCGAGCTCACGCTGCTGCCGTACAGCCTCACGCACCTCATCATTGAGCGCCTGTTTCCCATGCAATATCAGCAGCGCCTTGGCGTCGCTCATGACAGTAGTTCCCTTCGCAGATACACCGCTGCTTCAGACACGGCACACGGGTCGAAGTTGTATGTGCCAAACGCAGCGGTATTAATCCAAATGTTCGATCAATCGTGCCGCCGGTCAGCGGCTCGGCACCGCCATGCCAGCCTTGGCCCGCCTCCCGCCTTCGATAAAACCTTTGCAAAACAGCTGTTTGCGCCGCTCGAGTGAAAAGCGTCCTTTTTCTGGCAGCCGGCTGCCTAGTACTGAACTCATTCTGAGAGGCACGGTCGGAGCAGGAGTCCCGATCACGGTTGCGATGGCGGCCTGCTATCAAACCCCCGCGTACCGCGGCGATTAATTCGAGATTTGAGCCAGCTTTGAGCTGAGGATGGAGCCTTGTATGCGCGTACAGTCTGTTGGAACCCTTGAATATGCTCACCCGAGTTTCGTCGATTACTTCCTGGCCAGTGTCCGTCTGATCCATGGACTGACAGCCATCCTGCCCGGCCTGTTGCTGCTGGCGTTTCTGGAGCTTCCTGCGAGCGGTCCGTTCAGTGCGTTTCTCGGGTTCTTCGCGGTACTCAGCATCATCATCTTCCAGACGGTAGGCATCTATAGCGAAGAGGTGTTCAGCACCCTGCTGCGCTTCCGCGTGATGTTCGTCGCCTGGGCGGCGGCCTTCAGCTTCCTCATCTTCATGCACCAGGGCATGGGACTGTTCAGCTACCTGAACGCCCAGCACCTGGCGTTCTGGTTCTTCACCAGCGCCGTCCTGTTCGGCGCCGAGCGCCTGGCCATGCTTGCACTGTTCCGCCGGCTGATGGCCCGCGGCATGTTCCTGCAGAACGCGGTGATCCTCGGCGGTACGGAGAACGGCATGCGCGTTGCGGAATATCTGCAGCACAACCGCGACATCCGCACCGGTGTGCTCGGTTTCATCGATGATCGCCTGGAGCGCCTGCCGAACCAGCTCGCCAACCTGCCACTGCTGGGCAACACCCGCGACCTCGAACAGATGATTCGTGAAGAGAAGGTCACTCAGGTGCTGGTCGCCCTTCCCTGGTTTGCCGACAGTCGCATCGGCCAGCTGATCGCCGAGCTGCGCAAGCTGCCGGTCAACGTCCTGCTGGTGCCGGACATGGTCGCCTTCCGTCACGCCGACAAGCGCATCACCGAGGTCGGCGGCCTGCCGACGCTGATCGCCTCCGATCTGCCGCTGCGTGGCTGGTCGCCTTTCTTCAAGCGTCTGGAAGACATTGTCATCTCCAGCATTGCGCTACTCGCCGCAGCCCCGGTCATGCTGCTGATCGCTCTGGCCATCAAGCTCGATTCGCCCGGCCCGGTGCTGTTCAAGCAGAAACGCTACGGCTACAACAACCGCCTCATCGAGGTCTTCAAGTTCCGCTCGATGTACCACGAGAAATCCGATGCCAATGCCGACCGCCAGACCACACGCGGCGACGACCGCATCACCCGCGTCGGTCGCTTCATCCGCAAGACCAGCCTGGACGAACTGCCGCAACTGCTGAACGTCTTCCTCGGCAGCATGTCGATGGTCGGCCCACGCCCCCATGCGACCGCGACCAAGGCCGCCGGCGTGCTGTTCGAGGACGCCGTGGCCGAATACTCGGCACGCCACCGGGTCAAGCCGGGCATCACTGGCTGGGCCCAGATCAACGGCTATCGCGGCGAAACCGACACCCTGGAGAAGATCGAGAAGCGGGTCGAGTTCGACCTCGATTATATCGAGCGCTGGTCGGTCTGGTTCGACCTCTACATCCTCGTGCGCACCCCGCCAGCCCTGCTGCTCAACAAGGACGTGTACTGATCGGCGAGCGCACCCGCGCAGCGCTGAAAAGACTGGAACAAGTCACGTTCAAGGCGCGTGACAGGACGGAACTAATGATGCTCCCAAAAATCTCATTTTCGTTCACCCCGGGTGGTTTCCCGGAGGCTGCGAATACGCGGCCGCGAGGGTGAACAGCATGTTCAAGAACATCTTGATCGTCTGTGTCGGAAACATCTGCCGAAGCCCCACGGCCGAAGCGTTGTTCCTGCACAGACTCGGCGACCAAGGCCTGACGATCAGTTCGGCAGGCATTGGTGCACTAGTAGGTAACCCCATGGACAAAACCGCTCATGAAGTATTGCAGGATCATGGACTGGAATTTCCGGCCCACTGCGCGCGCCAGGTCGACAGCCACATGTTGCACGAGGCGGACCTGATCCTGGCAATGGAGCATAGCCATATACAGCATCTTCGCCAGATCGCACCCGAGGTGCATGGCAAAACGTTTCTCATCGGCAAATGGCAAGACGATTTGGAGATTCCGGACCCCTACCGTCAATCCAAACCCGCTTTTGAACACGTCCACAATCTCCTGACGAAATCCGTCGAGAGCTGGCTTCCTTACCTGAAATGAAGAAGGAACTTCGATGACAACCATGCCCCGCCCAATCTATGAAACCAAAGAGGACAAGGACATCGATCTGGCCCACCTCTTTGACACCTTCATCAATAACCGCGTGCTCATTCTCGGGATCACCGGCTTCTTCGCCGCGCTCGGGATCGCCTATGCGCTGCTCGCGACGCCGGTTTACCTGGCCAGCGCGATGATCCAGATCGAGCCCAAGAACGGGTTGCCGAGCCTGACCGACGTGGTCAACACCAACCCGCCGGTTTCGCCCGCACAGACGGAAATCGCCCTGCTCAAGTCGCGCTCGGTGGTGGGTGGCGCGGTGAGCAACCTGAACCTCGACATCATCATCAAGCCGCATCACTTCCCGATCATTGGCGGTTTTATGGCGCGCCGTTTCGAGCCGAGCGAGGAAGGCGAGCTGGGCTGGCATCCGGCCGGGCTGGGCGGCTACGCCTGGGGTGGCGAGACACTTAAGGTCACTCAGCTGGAAGTGCCGGACAAGATGCACGGCAAGGAGCTGACCCTGGAGGCGGCCGAGAACAACGGTTTCATCCTGCGTGACGAGGATGGCGAAGTGCTCATCCAGGGCATCGTTGGCGAGCCGGTCGAGAACGAAGATTATCGGGCTACCGTGGCCGAGCTGAATGCACGCCCAGGCACCACCTTCACCGTGATCAAGAACCGGACCTACAACACCACCGAGAGCTATCAGCAGCGTCTCTCGGCCGCCGAGCGCGGCAAGCAGTCCGGCATCGTCAACGTGACGCTCGAGGATCAGGACCCGGCCCATGCCATTCGTGTGCTGGAGGAAGTGGCCAACCTCTATGTCGAGCAGAACGTTGCACGCAACGCCGCCGAAGCCACTCAGAGCCTGGAATTCCTCAACGAGCAAGTGCCAGCGGTACGCAAGAAGCTGGAAGCCGCACAGACCGCTCTCAACAAGTACCAGACCGGGTCCGGCTCGGTGGACATCACCGCCGAGACCCAGTCGGTGCTCGACCGCATCGTCGACCTGGAGAAGCAGATCTCCGAGCAGAACCTCAAGCGCACCGAGATGGAGCGCCGCTTCACCCGTCAGCACCCGAACTTCCAGGCACTGATGAACCAGATCAACCAGCTGCAGATGCAGAAGGAAGAGCTGGAGAAGCAGATCGGCACCCTGCCCTCCACCCAGCAGGAGCTGCTGCGCCTGAACCGTGATGTCGAGGTCTCCTCGGAAACCTATTCCATGCTGCTGAACAAGACTCAGGAGCTGGACATCATTCGCGCCGGCACCGTGGGCAACGTGCGCATCATCGACCATGCCGCAGCTGACCTGGAGAACCCGGTCAAGCCGAACAAGCCACTGGTGGTGATCGTCTTCACCCTGCTCGGCGCCCTGCTCGCCACGGCCTTCGTCTACGTACGTGAAGCCCTGAAGCGCGGCGTGGAGAATCCGGAAGACATCGAGCGTACCGGCACCCCGGTGTATGCCTCGATTCCGTTCACCGACAAGCAGGCCGCGCTGGAAAAACGCCTGGCCAACTTCAAGCGGGACAAGAGCACCGCCTCCTACCTGCTGACCATCAACGAGCCCGCCGACCTGGCCACCGAAGCGATGCGCAGCCTGCGTACCAGCCTGCACTTCGCCATGATCGAGGCCAAGAACAACGTGCTGATGATCACCGGCCCGAGCCCGGCGGTGGGCAAGTCGTTCGTCACCACCAACCTGGCAGCCGTGGTCGCGCAGTCCGGCAAGCGCGTGCTGCTGATCGACGCCGACATGCGCAAGGGCTACCTGCACAAGGTCATGCGTTGCGATGGCGACAAGGGTCTGTCGGACATCCTCTCCGGCCGCATCACCCTGTTCGATGCCATCCAGAAGACCCAGCTCAACAACCTGCATGTGATCACCCATGGCCAGCTGCCGCCGAACCCGTCGGAACTGCTGATGCACGAGAACTTCTCGCGCTTCGTCAAGGAGATCAGCCACATGTACGACCTGGTGATCTTCGATACCCCACCGATCCTGGCCGTCACCGACGCCGCTCTGGTCGGCAGCCAGGCCGGCACCACGCTGATGGTCACCCGCTATGGCCTCAACGGCCTGAAGGAAATCGAAGCGGCCAAGCGTCGTCTCGAGCAGAACGGCCTGCTGGTCAAGGGCGTGATATTCAACGCCGTGGTACGCAAGGCCTCCACCTATGGCGAGTACGGCTACTACCAGTACGAATACGCCAGCACCAAATAACAGGTGAGCCGCAAGGCGACGGTTTTCCCGTCGCCTTGCCGAACCCACCGGTTCGCATTCTTCCTCTGCCTTTGCAACTGACCAAGCGCGTCAGTAGACGTTTTTTTGCCTGAAGATAGGTGTTAGCTAATGACCAGACACCCCAACCGGCCCGCCAGACGCTCGACGCGACTGGCCCTGGCATTGACGGCCGCGCTGTCGGCCATGGGCGTCTGCGCCGCCGATTGGCCGAAGGGCGATGACGGCCTCGCGTTATTGGGGGTCAATCTGTCCGGTGCCGGCTTCGCGCCCCATATCACCCCCGGAAAGAACGGTACCCATTACTTCTATCCGGAAAAGAAGCACTTCAAGTACTACGCCGATCAGGGGATCAAGCTGATCCGTTTCCCCTTCATCTGGGAGCGGGTTCAACATTCCCTGGACGATGGATTGAACTTCGACCAGATCCGGTTGTTGAAGAAGACCCTGGATCTGGCCGCGATGAATGGCCAGAAGGTCATTCTCGATATGCACAACTACGGTCGTTACCACGGCGAGCTGATCGGCTCGAGCAAGGTGCCCTACGAAGCCTATGCCTCGGTCTGGCGACAGCTGGCCGAACGCTTCAAAGGCCATCGCGGCCTGCTCGGCTACGACATCATGAACGAGCCGCACGGCACCGTCGGCCTCTGGCCAGGCGCGGCGCAGGCGGCGGTCGATGCGATTCGCGAAGTCGATGATCAGACGCTGATATTCGTCGAGGGCGAGCGCTGGTCGAGTGCCTATCACTGGCCGCTGGTGAACGCCAACTTCCTTATCAACGACCCGGCCGAGCGCATCGTCTACGAAGCCCACCTGTACTTCGACCAGGACTTTTCCGGCAAATACATGGCGCAGACCAGCCGCGACATCGACCCGATGATCGGCGTCGAGCGCGCTCGCCCCTTTATCGAGTGGCTGAAGAAACACGGCCAGCAAGGCTTCCTCGGCGAATACGGCATTCCCGACGATCTGCCCGAAGCGGCGGTCGCCATGGACAACCTGCTCGCCTACCTCAATGACAACTGCGTACCCAGCGCCTACTGGGCCGGCGGCCCCGGCTGGGGCACCTACAAGCTTGCAATCGAGCCGCGCAAGGGCGAGGACCGTCCTCAGATGGAGCTCATGCGCAAACACCTGGCGAACGACTGCACTGCCATTGGCCCTACCCCCGCGCACACCGCTGACTGATTCTGGAGTGACTCGAACATGAAATTCGGACTGCTATGGCACTCGTTCTCTTCCGGCAACCTCGGGGTTGGCGCCCTGAGCATTTCCAACATGCTGCTGATCGACGAGGCCGCGCGCAAATGCGGGATCACCCCGGAGTTTCTGATCATCGGTTCATCCGGCCCCTGCGACTACCCGCCGTCCACCGAGCGTTTCAAGTACGAGTTCATCGAGTTCAACGAGAAGGCGCTGCTGAAGAATCCACACGGCCTGTACCAGGCGATCAGCTCCTGTGATGCGGTCTTCGATATCGGCGAAGGCGACAGCTTCTCCGACATCTACGGTGCCAAGCGCCTGATCAAGCTGCTGGTCAGCAAGGGTATGGCGCTGGGCGGTCGCGTGCCGCTGATCCTCTCGCCACAGACCATCGGCCCGTTCAAGTCGGACTGGGGCACCAAGGCTTCGGCCTGGGCGATGAAGAAGAGCACCATGGTCTTCGCCCGCGACCACCAGTCGTTCGACGTCCTCAAGCAGCTGAACATCCCCAATCGCGACGAAGTCATCGACGTCGCCTTCGCCCTGCCCTTCGAGCGTCAGAGCGAACAGCGCGATCCGAGCAAGCTGGCCGTCGGCCTAAGCGTGTCGGCGCTGCTGCATCACGGCGGATATGAAGGCACGGCCAATCAGTTCGGCCTGCGTGCCGACTACAAGGCGCTGACCGATCGGCTGATCCGCACGCTGCTCGAACGCGGCCATGAAGTACATCTGGTACCCCACGTGATCCCGATCGGCTTCCCGGCCGAGGATGACTACACCGTGTCCCAGCAACTGCAGCAGCAGTATCCCGAGCTCAAGCTGGCGCCACGCTTCAAGGGGCCGATCGAGGCCAAGTCCTACATCAGCGGCATGGACTTCTTCGTCGGCGCACGCATGCACGCGACCATCGGCGCGTTCTCCGCCGGCGTACCGGTCGTGCCGCTGGCCTACAGCCGCAAGTTCGCCGGCCTCTATCAGTCGCTCGACTACCACCGTGTGGTGGACCTCAAGACCGAGGATACCGAGAGCGCACTGGAACTGGTTCTGTCGCACCTGGACAACCGCGAACAGCTCAAGACTGAAGTCGCCGCCAGCGGTGCGATCATCCGCCGCAAGCTGGACGCCTACAGCGTGGCGCTGGAACAGATCCTCGCCAGCCTGCACCAGCCCCAGGCCGCGTATCAGAGATAATCATGCGCGATCACGCCCTGATGGGGGTTACCACGGCGGCTCGCACCGCCGTGCAGCTCGGGACATTGCTGATCCTCGCGCGAACGCTGGGGCCGAGCGATTTCGGCTTCATTTCGATCGTGATCACCTGGTCGACCATCGTAGCCCTGGTGACCGACTACGGCTTCGGCATGCGCGCGCTGCGCGACATCGGCGCCGAGCGCCATCGCGCGGGCGAGATCATGTCCGCCAGCCTGGCGGCGAAGTCTGTATTGGTATTGCCGGCCTGCATCGTGCTGCTGCCGATCATCCTGTTCGTCCTCGACCTGCACACCACCGAGCGCTTTGCTGCGGTGTTGTTCCTGCTCGGCACCCTGGCCTCGTCCTACGGCGACCTCGGCCTGACGGTGTTTCGCAGCATCGGCCAGTTCCATCGCGAAACGAAGATCGTGGCCGCAACGGCACTGGTGCACTTCATCCTGATCGGCGCCGCGATCCTGCTGCGCAACGACGTACTAGCCATCGGCCTCGCTTTCCTGGTTTCGCGCCTGATCTACGCCACCTTCGCCCTGCGCGCGCTGTCGAAGATCCTCGAACTGGGCGGCATCCTGCGCAACTCCTGGCAAGTGCTGGGCGAGCGCTTCAAGTCTTCCACCAGCTTCGCGGTGGACAGCGGCGCGACCAACATCTTCGCGCAGCTCGACGTCATCCTGGTCAACCACCTCGCCGGGCGCGAAGCCGCGGGCATCTATTTCGCCGGCTCGCGGCTGATTCAAGGCGCGGTGCCGTTCAGCGTGCTGCTGGCCAGCGTGCACATCCCGCGCTTCGCCTACCAGCTGCACAACAAGACCGCCGGGCTGGCCCGCTACGGCCTGCGCATCCTTGGCGAATACGCCGGCATGGGACTGATCTTCGCCCTGGCGTTCTTCTTCATCGGCCCGCTGTTCACCGACTACTTCCTCGGCGCCGAGTACGCCGAGCTGAACACCTTGTGGCTGGCTTTCGCCTGCTTCACCGCGGCGCGCTTCATCGCCGCCGGCCTGGGCGTGCAGCTGATGGCCATGGGCACGGGCTTCTTGCGCACCTTCGGGATCATCGCCTCGGGCGTGATCACGGTGCTCTGTTACTGGATTTTCATTCCGTCGCACGGAATACAGGCGGCCCCCTGGGTGTCCACTCTGGGCATGGTCGTCCTGACAGCTATCTACGGTTATGCGGTGCTCGCCATCTACCGCAAGCGGCGCCAGCCCGCATGACCGGACTCGTCAAATACTGCCGGTCACGCCATGCGCTCGACCGGCCGCTCAAGGGAAGGCAGGTATGAAAGCTCTACTGAACCGCGTACTGAACAACGACCTGTGCAGTGGCTGCGGCATGTGCAGCTCGGTCGCCGAGGACGATGCCATCAAGATTCGCCTGACCGGTGATGGCTATCACCGCCCGGTGCTCAACAGCCAGTACCAGGACAAGCCGGTGGCCAGCGAACAGACCAGCGCGGCGTTCGCCAAGTCCTGCCCGGCACTGAATCTGGACATCCGCCCGTACAAGTCGGCGAACTACCACCCGATCTGGGGTGAGATTCTCGACACGCTCAAGGGCTACGCCGCTGATGACGAGATCCGCCAGGCCGGCTCCTCCGGCGGCGTGATCTCTGCCCTTGCGCAGTACTGTCTGGAACACAAGCTGGTCGATGGCGTGATCCAGATCCAGGCTTCGACCACTGATCCACTGGAGAACGTCGCGACCATCAGCCGCTCGCGGCAGAACGTCATCGCCTCCTCCGGCTCGCGCTATGCGCCGGCCAGCCCGGGTGAAGCGCTGAAATGGGTCGCCATGTCCACCGAGAAATACCTGTTCATCGGCAAGCCCTGCGACGTGGCCGCGGTGCGCCAGATGCAGCAACACAACCCGCGGCTGAAGGAAAACATTCCCTACATCGTCTCCTTCATGTGCGCCGGCACGCCGAGCCTGCAAGGCACCGAGCAGGTGCTGGACAAACTGGAAGTCGAGCGCAAAGACGTCACCGCCTTTCGTTACCGCGGCGACGGCTGGCCGGGGCTGACCAAGGCCACGCTGAAGAACGGCGACGAGCGCACCATGACCTACAACGACTCCTGGGGAAAGGTGCTCAACCGCCACCTGCAGACCCGCTGCAAGATCTGCCCGGACGGCATCGGTGAGTTCGCCGACATCGTCTGCGCCGATGGCTGGGAAGGCGACGAGAAAGGCTATCCGTCGTTCGAGGAGCGCGAGGGCAACTCGCTGATTCTGGTACGCACTGCAAAAGGTCGCGAACTTTTTCGCAACGCGGAGGCTGCTGGCGTTGTCAAAGCCGAGGCTTTCGATACCGGCAGCATCTTTGCCATCCAGCCGTTTCAGTACTACCGCCGCACGACGATCTTGCCGCGGTTGCTGGCAATGAAGCTGCTGATGCTCAAGACCCCGGCGTACAAAGGCTTCGAGCTTGGCAAAGGGGCAAGGGAAATCGGGTTCTACCAGAGCTTCAAGGCGTTCACCGGCCTGCTGGTGCGGCGCAAGAAGATCAAGAAGCGAGCACTGGAGACGGCATGAAAGGCCGTAGCGCTCAGGGAACCAATACCTAAGGACTCAGGTTGATGACGAATTTCACCTCACGCTTCTTCTTTTTTCCGCTGCTGATCCTGGCGATCGTGCTGCATTTTTCCGTGTTCGGTGACAGCCCGCACAACCCCTACGGCATCAAGGGGCTGAACGAGGCGTATCTCGCGGTCTGCATCATCTTCACCATCCTGCTGTTGCTGGCCTCGGCGGAAGACGCCCCGCGTGAGTTTCGCATCCTGATGTACTACTGCCTGTACAGCACAGTGGTCTTCCTGCTGATGCCGGCGGTCTTCGCCTACTACACCTATGGCCAGCCGATCGTCTTCGGGCTCATCGAAGAGCGACGGGTACTGTTCTGTCTGGGCTTCGCGCCCCTGTTGTTCCTCGGCAAACGTGTCAGCACCCTGCAGTTCGAGCGCGCCCTGCTCTATGCGGCACTGGCCGCTGCGTTCTTCTCCTGGTGCTTCAAGTTCGGTGTGATTCCCGACATGCGCCCGGAAGTTCGTTCGGATGACCGCCCGGACCGCTCGTCGATCGGCCCTTACCTGCTCTGCCTGGGCTATTTCTACTGCATCCAGATCTGGTCGAAGGGCGCCTCGCCCATTAACGGCGCTGCTCGCAGCAAGACCTTCTACCTGGTGATCGCCGCACTGTTGCTGCTGACGCTGGTGTTCGCCACCCAGACCCGCCAGCTGATCGTGCTGTGCCTGGCCTTCACCCTGTTCTGCCTGCGCGCCAAGGCAGTCATCTGGGCCGCCTCGCTGGCGATTCTGCTATCGCCGTTCTATTTCTATCCGAGCCTGCTGGAGATTCTCGGCCTCAACGTCGAGTTCTATGACAGCTCCCTGGAAAGCGTGGAAGACGGCGCTCGCTCCCATACCATCGCCGCGATCTTCGCTCACCTCGACCAGGTCAACTGGCTGCCCAGCGGTTCGCTATCGCTGATGTGGCAGGACGGCTTCATTCCCTATTTCGGAGAGCATTTCTTCCTCTCCGACGTCGGCATCATCGGCACGCTGTTCCGCTTCGGCTTCCTCACCTTCCTGATCGTACCGATGACGCTGTTCGTCTATCACCGCATTGCCAAGAACATCGCCAGCGACATGACCTTCATCTACGCGACCATGCTGGCGTTCTTCGTCATCTGGCCGCTCAACGGCTTCTTCGAATACGGCCAACCGGTTTTCGCATTGCTGTTCGTCATTCATGCCCTAAGGGCCCGTCATCTTCGCAGCCAGGAACGTATCCATGAACGTCGCGCTTATCCTCAACTACAAGGCAGCTACTGAAACCATCAGTTGCGTTGAGAGCCTGCTCGCTCATTGCCCGGCTCTCGACCATGTGGTGGTCATCGACAACGACTCCCAGGACGGCTCCGTGGTGGCGTTCCACCAGTGGCTGGAGGCACAGCCACGACACAACGTGACCGTACTGGCCAACCCGGAAAACAACGGCTACGCCGGTGGCAACAACTACGGGCTGCGCTGGGCGCTGGATAACCTGCCAGTGACCAATTTCTGGATCGTCAACAACGACACCTATGTCGACAGCGACGCGCTCTCTCCGCTACTGGCGGCCTTGGCGGAGAACGACCGCCAGTTCGTCGGCTCGGTCATCCTCAGCGCCGATACCGGGCGCCTGGAGTGCTATGGCGGTGGCAAGCTCTACCCGCTGCTGGGCAAGGCCAAGCTACTGGGCAAGGACCAGTCGCTCGAAGCCATGGCGAACAACAGCGAGCAGCCCGACTACCTGATGGGCTGCAGCCTGGCGTTCTCGGCCAAGCTGATCGACCGCATCGGCATGATGGACGAGGCGTACTTCATGTACTCCGAGGAAGTCGACTGGCAGTTCCAGGCGAAGAAGAAAGGCGTGTCGATCCGCGTCGTGCCCGAGAGTCGCCTGTTCCATTACGGCTCGCTCAGCTCGGGCGGCCGTTCGGCCTTCTACCACTACTACCGCAACCGCGCGGCGACCCGTTTCAACAAGCGCTTTTACGGCCAGGGTTTCGCACTGGCGTCGGCCTGTTTCCTGTCGGCGATCACCGTCATCAAGGAGTACAACCACCCCAGCCTCGCCTGGTCCGGCATCAAAGGCGCATTCAAGGGAGTAACGATGAGTGTCTAACCAGACTAACCACGCGTTCGGTGTGAACTTCTATACCGGCAGCAAGGCAGCCCTGCTGGACTGCATTCGCGAAGGGGTCAGGCAGCCCTACTCGTTCGTGGTGACACCCAACGTCGATCACCTGGCACAGCTGCAGGACAACCCTGCCCTGCGCGAGGCTTACGCCAAGGCTCGCCTGCGCCTTTGCGACAGCCGGATCCTGCAGCCGCTGCTGCAGCGGCTCGGTGTGCAGATCGAGGAAGTCATTCCCGGCAGCGACCTGACCATGGACCTGCTCGACTGGGCCAATCGCGAGCATCTGCGCATCGTACTGATCGGCGCCACCGAACAGGAATGCAGCAAGTTGCGCGCGCTCTATCCTGGCATCACGGTGTACCACCATAACCCGCCCATGGGTTTCATCAATAAACCGGAAGAAGTGCAGCGAGCCCTGCAGTTCGTTCGCGAACACCCATCCGAACTGGTGTTCTATGCGGTCGGCGCGCCGCGTCAGGAAATACTCGCCAGTTCCATCGAAGGTCACGAACGAACCGGCATGGGCTTCTGTATCGGCGCATCCATCTCGTTTGCCACCGGCAGTATTAAGCGTGCACCCGTATGGATGCAGAACTGCAAACTCGAGTGGCTGCACAGGATGCTTTCCGAGCCCAAACGATTGGTAAAACGTTACGCCCATGATGCGCTGTTCATAGTTCCGGCATTCATGCGGGAGAAGAGCTACCGGATGGACAAGGCCAAACCGGCCAAGCAGGACAGTTGAGTCATTCATCGAAAAAATGGCTGCAATTGCACTGAAACACGATGAACCCCGCCTGACCGGGACGGTCTATCCCTACTGTGAAAAGTGCGACGCGATGGCAATTCAACATCGAACTAACCACGCGCGTCGCGCGTCCCAGGCAGAAGGCAGCGGTGCTTACTCTCAACGAATAAAGGATTAAACCCTGCCGAATTAAACCGCAGTCTTACTGCCAGGAGGAAAAGCAATAACGCTTCCGCGTAGCTGAAATAGAAAAGCTGCAGGAGATGAACATTCAGGAAGGAGAGAAACTTTGGCTACCGATCCGATTTGGTCGCTGAGGAGTATGGAGTAATGACTCCGATCCTCTTGGAAAGGCGAAACAACAACTCGAATGCCTCAGGCAGAACAGTGAATCCAGCCGTCTCACTCTTTGAACAACAACCACTCCGTCAAGGATGAACAACCCATGAAACCATTTATTGCTCTTGCTTTTACTTCCGCACTGGCGCTGCAGGGTTGCGCCTTCGCCCCTGGCCAGTATCTCGATCCCGATGAATTCAAGGATGGCGCCGAAGCCGAGCACGGCACGGTCCAGTTGATCCGCATCACGCCGGAGATGCTCAAGGGCGACCTGGCCTCCGACATGGGTACCTCCAGCAAGCAGGAACTGCTCAACTACAAGCCCAGCGCCTACCGCATCGGCGCCAATGACCTGCTCTACATAACCGTATGGGATCACCCGGAATTGACTGCACCCTCCGGCCCGCAGCAGCAGCTAGACGCCAACGGTCGTCTGGTGCGCCCTGACGGCACCCTCTTCTATCCGTACATCGGCAACGTCGAGGCCGCTGGCAAGACCATCGAAGAGCTGCGCTCCACCATCGCCCGTCGCCTGACCAACTACATCGACAGCCCGCAGGTCGACGTCTCGATCCTGCGCTTCGGCAGCCAGCGCGTGGTGGTCTCCGGTGCGTTCGATACCGCCGGTGAAGTACCGATCACCACCGCGCCGATGACCATCACCCAGGCCATCGGCCAGGCCGGCGTGGACACCGAAACGGCTGACCTCACTGGCCTGACCCTCAAGCGTGACGGCCGCGAGTACATGCTCGACGTCGACTCGCTGAACCGTCCGGACTCCTGGCTGCATCAGGTCTACCTGAAGGACGGCGACCAGCTGCACCTGCCGTACAACGACCAGCGCAAGATCTACGTGTTGGGCGAGGTGAACCTGCCGCAGGCTCTGTCTTTCAAGGCCACCACCATGAACCTGATGGATGCAGTGGGCACCGCTGGCGGCATTCGTCAGGAGACCGCCGATGGTGAGGCGCTGTACGTGATTCGTGGCGCGGAAGACATGATGACCGAGCCGGCCAAGGTCTTTCAGCTGAACGCCAAGTCGCCGACCGCCTTTGCCCTGGCCAAGCACTTCCCGCTACAGCCGCAGGACGTCGTGTTCGTCGGACCGGCCAACATCACCCGCTGGAACCGCTTCATCAGCCAGCTGCTGCCGTCGGCCAACGTCATCGGCATCGGTGCCGCAGCGGACTACAACCTGAACCGTTAAGCAGCATCGCCTGATCGCCTGACGGTCAGGCAAAAAAGAAGCCGCAGAGTCATCGCCGATGCTCTGCGGCTTTTTCGTATGTCAGCGGTAGCCATTGCAACAAGCTGCCTGCAAGGCGATGCATCCAATGACAACCGGATGAAAAGCCGCCATCGGCGGCGGCACTCGCCCCACCGCCCCCGCCAGTCCGCAGCGGCTGAGCAAGCACACGGGACTCACCCCGAACGAAAAACGGGCCTGCTACAGCTCGGTAGCAGGCCCGTTTCGCTAACGGTTTCGATGGCGTTAACGCACCGCCTCGAACAACCCGGCAGCGCCCATGCCGCCGCCGACGCACATGGTCACCACGCCGTAGCGCAGATTGCGCCGCTGCAGTTCGCGCACGATGTGTCCCGCCGTACGCGAGCCGGTCATGCCGAACGGATGGCCGATGGAGATCGAGCCGCCGTTGACGTTGTACTTCTCGTTATCGATGCCCAGCGCGTCGCGGCAGTACAGACACTGCGAGGCAAAGGCCTCGTTGAGCTCCCACAGATCGATATCGGCGATCTGCAGCCCCTTGGCCTTGAGCAGACGCGGCACGGCGTACACAGGGCCGATACCCATCTCTTCCGGTTCGCAACCGGCCACGGTGAAGCCACGGAAGAACGCACGCGGCTTGAGGCCAAGCTCGATGGCCTTGTCCAGGCTCATCACCAGCGTCATCGAGGCGCCGTCCGACAGTTGCGACGCGTTACCGGCGGTGACCGAACCATCCTCGGCGAAGGCCGGCTTGAGCCCGGCCAGGCTTTCCAGCGTGGTGTCCGGACGGTTGCAGTCGTCACGGTCGACCACGCCCTGGTGCAGCGTACGTTCGCCGGTGTTCTTGTCCTCGGTGAAGTACTGCACGTTCATCGACACGATCTCGTCGCCGAACAGCCCGTCGGCCTGAGCGCGCGCGGTGCGCTGCTGGCTCTGCAGGGCATAGAGGTCCTGCTGCTCGCGGGTGACGTTGTAGCGCCGCGCCACCAGCTCGGCGGTCTGGCCCATGGTGTGGTAGATGCCTGGCACGCGCTCCTGGATGATCGGGTTGAACAGGTGATCAGTGTTGCGGCTCTTCAGCGTCAGGGTGATGGACTCGACCCCGCCGGCGACGATGATGTCGCTGCAGCCCGAGGCGATCTGGTTCGCCGCGACCGCGATGGCCTGCAGGCCCGACGAGCAGTAACGGTTCAGCGTCATCCCCGAACAGGCGATGCCCAGGCGCGATAGCACGGCCACGTTGCGGCCGATGTTGTAGCCCTGCGCACCTTCATTGGAGCCGGCACCGACGATGCAATCCTCGACCAGCGCCGGATCGAGGTCGTTGCGCGACAGCAGCGCATCGACGCAATGCGCCGCCATGTCGTCGGGACGGGTCATGTTGAACTTGCCGCGGAAGGACTTGGCCAGGCCGGTCCGCACGCTATCGACGATCACTACTTCACGCATGGGATACCTCAGTTATCGAGGCGGTCGCGGGGATGTTATGACGGCGCCGGGCGCACGGATTGTTCCACGACCGCTGGGTGGACGGTGATCCGAGCATAGTTCCGGCGTCGCGAGCATGGCGACGACCATTCAGCAAGCATATGCACGGCCATCGCCTCGCTGGCCGGCAACCCTTTTGCGCAGGCTTGCCGGCAACCCTTAGGTGAGCGCAAAGCGCCTGACCCGCGGCCTCGCTGATTTGCGCACAAGTCCGCTCCCACAGAGGCGTGGTGCGCCGGACTAGGGATCGTTCCGAACCCTTAACAGGGCAGCGGAATCACCCTTGCAGGAACAATACGAACGACAGGAACAGGCCCGGTGTGGGAGCGGCATTGACCGCGAACAACCCTCCGGCAGCTCCGCGGTCACAGGGACGCGGTCAACGCCCCTTCTCGATCGCCGCCTCCAGCGCCTCGTTCAGCGTTCGCAGTACCTTCACCCTGGCGAACCGCTTGTCGTTCGCCTCCACCAGCGTCCAGGGCGCGATCTCGGTACTGGTGCGGTCGACCATGTCCGCCACAGCGTGGCCGTACTCATCCCAGCGCTCGCGGTTGCGCCAGTCTTCATCGGTGATCTTGAAGCGCTTGAAGGCGGTCTCTTCCCGCTCTTTGAAGCGCCTGAGCTGGGTCTTCTTGTCGATGCTCAACCAGAACTTCACCAGCACCACATCGCCATCCACCAGCTGCTCCTCGAAATCATTGATTTCCGAATAGGCACGCAACCACTCGTCCGGCGTGCAGAAGCCTTCGACCCGCTCGACCAGCACACGCCCGTACCAGGAGCGGTCGAAAATGGTGAACTTGCCGCGCTCCGGCACGTTGCGCCAGAAGCGCCAGAGCCAGGGCTGCGCCAGCTCCTCGTCGGTGGGCGCGGCGATCTGCACGGTGCGGTAAAGCCGTGGATCCAGCGCCCCGGTGACGCGCCGGATCGCACTGCCCTTGCCCGCCGCATCGTGTCCTTCGAAGAGCGCGAGCACCCCGCGTTTGCGCAAGCGGCGGTCGCGCAGCAGTTGCGACAGGCGCGCCTGCTCCGTCACCAGCTGCTGCTGGTAATCGTCCTTGCTCAGCTTCTGTGACAGGTCGAGGCTGTCGAGCAGGCTCAGATGATCCAGATCGACCTGCAGCGGCGCCGAATGCGGCTGGGACATCGGCGCGGTGGGTTGCTCCGCGACCTCCAGCGCCGCTTGGAGCCCCTCAAGGATCACCCGCCCAACGGTCAAGCTGCGATAACGCTCGTCGGCTCCCTCGACCACGTACCAGGGGGCGAAATCCCGGCTGCTCAAACGCAGGATCTTCTCCCCGTGGCGCACGAACTTGTCGTAGGTCTTGGACTGCTGCCAGTCCAGCGGGCTGATGCGCCAGCTGTGCAAGGGGTCGTTCTTCAACGAATCGAGTCTGGCGTTCATCCGGTCCTTGGACAGGTGCAGCCAGAACTTGAAGATCAGCGTGCCTTCGTCGCACAGCATCCGCTCCAGACGTTGCGCCCGTGCGACGGCGAGTTTGAGCTCGGCGCTGTCGATACGGCCATGCACCCGGTCCTCGAGCATCTTGCTGTACCAGTTGCCGAAGAAGATGCCGGTATGCCCCTTCGGCGGCAGCCGCCGCCAGAAACGCCAGGCCAGCGGACGGGCCAGTTCTTCGTCGCTCGGCACATCGAAGCTGTCGACCCGAATCAGCCGCGGGTCCATCCATTCGTTCAGCAGCTTGATGGTCTCGCCCTTGCCCGCACCCTCGATGCCGTTGATCAGGATGAGCACCGGAAAACGCGCCTGCGCCTTGAGCCGATACTGCGCCTGCAGCAACGCCTCACGCAGCTCTGGCACCGCGGCGTCGTAGGTTTCCTTGTCGATGGCGTGACCGATTTCGGCTGATTCGAACATTACTGGCTCCATCCCGGGTGATGCACTCAACCCTAGCAGGCAGACCGCGAAAATAGCGAGCCAGAGGCAGAGCTAGATCGATCTCCATTGATCCAGGTCGCTCGTCGCCTCACGCCCACGAGCGTTTTCACCAGGGATTACGGCACAATGGCGACCATGAACGACCTCCCCCCGATCCCGCGCTGCTGCACGCCACCACTCGACCACTGGCCGCTGCCCCGGCCGTTGCCCGGCGTACAGCTGCTGAGTACGCGTTTCGACCCGACGTTGCTCGAACGCGACGATTTCCTGCGCTGGAACATTCCCGAACCCAAAGGCGTGAGCAAACGGCAGACCGAGTTTCTCGCCGGCCGCCTGTGCGCCCGCGAAGCACTGCATCGCCTGACTGGCTCGGCGTACGTGCCCACGGCCGGAAAGGACCGGGCGCCGCAATGGCCGGCCGGTACCGTCGGCTCCATCACCCACGGTGCAGGCTGGGCCGGCGTAGTGGTGGCGCGCCAGGAACAATGGTGCGGCTTGGGCCTGGATGTCGAGCGCCTGCTCACATGCGAACGGGCCGACCGCCTGGCCGGTGAGATTCTCACCGGCGGCGAGCTGGAGCTCTACGCGTGCCTGAACGACAACGAGCGCGCACTATTGGTCACCCGCACCTTCTCGCTCAAGGAGAGCCTGTTTAAAGCGCTGTACCCCCTAGTCAAACAGCGCTTCTATTTTCAGGATGCCGAAGTGCTGGACGTTAACGCAGACGGTATCGCTCGCCTGCGCCTGTTAATTGATCTATCGGAAGGCTGGCGCAACGGCGCAGAACTCGACGGCCAGTTCGCGATCTTCGATGACTACCTGCTCAGCCTGATCGCCATCCCGGCAGAGCACCCGGCCGGCTGATTGTCCTGCCACACATACCTGGCGAGCGCCGGCCGGCCCTGGTAGTGCTCGTGCCAGAGCCTTGCGACCGAACCCTCGGCGCCACAGCGGGTCAACCAGACAGCCCAATTCACCGGCGCGCACGCCTATAATCGCGCCCTCAGAAATCGACACAGGTGCACCATGGCCAATCCATACCACGATCACAACCTGGCTCTGCTGGCCCATCTGCGCGGCATCCTGCTTGCCATGGGCGAAGCCGAACAGGTCTCGGAAGAAAGCCACGCGCTGTTCCTCGAGCGCTTCGACGAGCTGATCATGAATCTGCAGAACGTACCGGAAGAGCGCCACATGGGTCAGGACCTGATCTGCCAGGTCTTCCACCGCTACCCACAGATCGCCCACCTGGTTCCGCGCGACCTGCTCTGGTTCTTCGGCGGCGACTGCCTGCACTTCATGCCCGACGAGGAAATCGCTGTCTTCCAGCAACTCGAGGAACGCCGCTATGAAGCCGAGCAGAACGACGAGCCCTTCGACTGGAACCTGGAAAAGCAGCTGCTGAGCATGCCGGACGAGGGCGCGCGGCACTGACGAGTCGGGCGTTGGCGGTAAATCTGTAAGCGCTCAGCAAACCGAGCGTCGACGTTTCCGGAGACAGTGAGCCCAAGCCCGCCTAAGGTCTCGATGGCGGGCCGGTCACCGCAAAAACAGCGCTCCGATCAGGCGTTGGCCCTCTACGGAGTTACCCGACTGGACGACCAGCAGAGCGCTATCCGGGGGCAAGCGCGTTATTCCAGCTCCACTCGCCGCTGCTGATAGATCCAGTCGACGATCTCACCCTCCGGCACATAACCACTCACTACTTCGCGAAGCAGCTGCCGCACCTGGGGATAGTCGTCGTTATCTACCGCTTTCAGCAGCTTTGCCAGCCGGTCCTTGAGTACATCCCAATCGAGATGCTCCTCATTGGCGCGCATGATCATCGGGTGCTCGGTGGCACTGACGTTGTCACCAATCAGCAGCTCCTCGTATAGCTTTTCACCGGGTCGCAGGCCGGTGTACTCGATGGCGATGTCCCCGTGCGGACACTTCTCGGAACGCACGCTGAGACCAGATAGATGAATCAACTTCTCTGCCAACTCAGCGATCTTCACCGGCTGGCCCATATCCAGCACGAACACGTCACCGCCCTGCCCCATCGAGCCCGCCTGGATCACCAGCTGAGCCGCTTCGGGGATGGTCATGAAGTAACGGGTGATCTTCGGATGCGTCACCGTCACCGGCCCGCCCGCGCGAATCTGCGCATAGAAGCGCGGAATCACAGAGCCTGACGAGCCGAGCACATTGCCGAAGCGTACCATGGTGAAGCGGGTTTTGTTGACGTGATGAACATCCGCAGCGTTAAACAGGCAGGGCGCCGGCTCCCGGCTCAACGCCTGCAGAATCAGCTCAGCCACACGCTTGGTGCTGCCCATCACATTGGTCGGGCGAACTGCCTTATCGGTAGAGACCAGTACGAAGTTGTCGACGCCGGCCTGCACCGCAGCCTGCGCCGTGTTCAGCGTGCCAATCACATTGTTCAGCACGCCTTCGGCCACGTTGTGCTCAACCATCGGCACATGCTTGTAGGCCGCTGCGTGATAGATCGTATCCACCTCCCAAGTTCGCATTACCTCTAGGAGGCGATCCTCGTTACGAATCGAACCAAGAATAGGCACTAAACGAGTCGATAGAGCTTCGCGACCGATACGACGCTCCAGTTCTAGATGAATGCTGTAAAGGTTGAACTCGCAGTGCTCAAACATAAGCAAGACCGCCGGACGGCTCGCAATAATTTGCCTGCAAAGTTCCGAACCTATAGATCCACCGGCCCCGGTAACCATCACCACTTTTCTTCGAATACACCTTTCTAGCAGGTTTTGGACAGGCGGTACGGCATCTCTTCCTAACAGGTCGGCAATATCAACCTCTTGGATATCATCGACTTGTACCTTACCACTCGCCAGATCCATAAAGCCAGGAACACTCCTTACATGGAGAGGGTACTCCTCGAGCATCTCGAGTATTTCGCGCCTACGAGCACGGGTAGTGGAAGGAATGGCCAGCAGTATTTCAACCGCCCCCGTGTCGTCTACCATTTGGCCAATGTGTTTTGCTGAATACACCTGAAGACCAGCAATGGAGCGATTGTAAAGATTCGGATCGTCATCAATAAATGCGACCGGTCGCATCACACGTCCTAATCGAAGGGCGGCCACTAACTGATTACCTGCGGCCCCAGCCCCGTAAATCGCAACTTTCGCTAGCCCTGCGTCTCGACCCGTGAATTTAGTTAGAGAAGCGGGCGAAAACCAATTCCCCATGAAATAGTGCCGCATTACCAGTCGCAGCCCACCGATTAGCAGCAGACTCAACCACCAATAGTTGAATACCATTGACCGAGGAATAAGCTTAGGAGCTTCCGTATACCAGTAGATGGCTAATGATAACGATAGCGCTGAAAGCGAAACAGCTTTTACAATAGCCATCAGTGCATCGTTACCAAAATAACGCATAACTGCGCGATACATGCCAAGACGTATGAAAAAAGGAATTGAAACCAGCGGCGCGATAGAAAATAGCCAAGCGTGGCCACCAAAAGGTTCGGCAAAACCAGCATTACCAAGCCGAATATAAAATGCTAGCCACAGCGCCAACCAAACCAGAGAAACATCCACGGCAACCTGGATCAAGCGTTTTTGCCGTCGTGGCAATCGAACCAAACGACCTCTAAGTTTCTCTGCCTGCCTAAGCATAAAATTAATATTTTTCGTAATAGAGTGGATTAAATGTAAAGCCAGCTAAATAACCTAGTCCGTTACACGATCTCCGGCGCCCTGCCCCATAACCGTCCTTATAATATATTTAAAATAAGTAGACAGCGTAAGATTCAAGATCATTTTCCGGTCGACCTCAGCAAGCAGCGCAGGAGTCGACATATCTATCCCTAGCAACTGCGCAAGGCCGGTAATGCCAGGCCGAGCAGTAAAGACACCTCGCGCAGCCCGCTCTTTGGTCAACTCCTTCTGGTTAAGCAAACCGGGCCGCGGCCCGACCAAGCTCATATCCCCCTTTAGAACGTTCCATAACTGTGGCAATTCATCCAGCTTGGTTCGACGTAAAAAGCTACCGAACCGTGTTACCGACGACTTGCAGACCAAATGAGTTGGTACCGAAGCAGTGCCTCGCTTCATGGTCCTGAATTTAATAAGAGTAAATGGTTGCTGGTTACGCCCAACACGTACTTGGCGAAACATGGGCGCTCCCGTATCAAATAGACCGATGATTACAAGCGCTATGAGTAGAGGCACGCCAAAGAGCAGCCCTATAAGTGAAAGCACAACGTCGAATAATCGAATCACTGGTTGCCTCCTTGGCCATAGTCACACAAACAGCGATAGAGCCCCTCTTCGAGCGATTGTCTAGGCAGCCAGCCCAGCAGCTCACGCGTCTTGCTTATATCCAGCTGAAGTGAGTCCAGCAGTCGCTGAGCCACGGCCCGCTTCCCTATGAGGGATGCACTTAACCTGATTATTTCAGCCGGAACGGGAATTAGCCAAACCCTAGTACCCATCGTCCCAGCGATGGAATGGAGCAACTCTGTGGTGGAAACATCCTCCCCATCACCTGCAAGAAAAATCTGATTAGCGGCTGCATGATGGGTCATGCATCGGATCACAAGATCAACCAGATTGGCGATGCTCACAAGTGAACGCTTGTTGTGAATGGCGCCGAAAGGAAGAGGGAGCTGTTTATCGACCAGCTTTATCAAGCTTTCAAAGTTGCCCTTGACGCCGGGGCCATAGACCAGCGGCGCGCGAATAATCACTACCTCCATTCCAGTGCTCGCCGCTACCTCCATCAGGCCTTGCTCCGCTTCCAACTTGGAAAGCGCGTATGCGTTTTCTGGCGCCGGCATATCGTCTGCACGAAAAGGAACACCCCATGTCCTCTCCCCATTGACCTTGACGCTGCTCAGGAACACGAACCGTCTCACCCCTTCCAGCGCTGACTGTTTCGCTAGCTTAATGGTGCCGTCCACGTTCACCGCCCGGAATGCCGCAAATGGATTAGCATGACCGTCGTTCATCATATGAACGCGTGCTGCGCAGTGAACGACTACGTCGATGCCCTCGAATAAGCCATCGAGTCGTTCTGCCCTAGCCAAATCGCCCAACTCAAGCCACCGCACTGGCGCAGCAGCGATGGTCGTTACATGAGATGTCCTCTGCCCTAGCGATCTCACAGCACCGACGACCGAATGCTCGCCCTCTGTCCCCAACCGCCGTACTAGCGCACTACCAACGAAGCCCGTCGCGCCGGTGACCAAGATATTCATCAGTCGCCTCCCTCAACAAGTTGGAGCACATCAGCAGCCATCTCATGCATGATTCGACTACGGGCAAAGCGTGCGACAAACTCAGGGCGCGCGGTTTGCCCCAACCGCAGCCGCCGCAATGCCTCTATTGCCCCAGCACTATCGCAGGGTGCAAAAACTGCAGCGTTTGTGATCTCGGCTTGAACGAACTCTGCCGCGTAACCCGCCACACCGGCCCATACAGGCTTGCCGCTAGCGGCATACTCAAACACCTTGGATGGCAGCACGCGGCGGAACGCCTTGAAATCATTCAAATGCAGAAATAGCACATCCGCCTTATGGTAAAGGCCCAGCAGTTGTCCTCGCGCCGTAGGCTCTATCAACTCGACGTTGTCCACACCACTGGCCGCTATAGCTTGGCGCAAAACCTCAAGTCGACTACCCGCACCGACAATACGGAACTGCACCTCGTCACCCAATCGCCGTGCTAGTTCGGGAACGATCCGATGCAAACCCTGCCCATCGCCCACGTTGCCCGCATAGAGAATCTGTAGCGGGCGCCACTTGCCCAGGTCGCGGCAGTCATGCAATGGAAATCCAACGAAATCGTCATCCACACCGTTTGTAAATTGCGAGAACTGTTGCTTCGGGTATCTGGCTTGGAAATATCCCAGAAAGCCCGCGGTCACCAAATTTACTTTATCCGCACGCCGAACGGCCCAGCGTTCAAGAGCGCCAAACCCAACCATTAACATGCTGGAAACAGGGCGAGAGAAAAGCTCACCGAGGTTTTCAACGAAGATATCGCGAATATCTAAATACAGCCGAGCGCCCTGCCGGTAAGCGATCCAGGCGCCAAGTACAGCAGTCATCAGCCGCGAGGAGGTGGCAACAACCAGGTCATATCTTCCACCACGCGCATAGCGCGTCGCCTGCCAGGCAAACGCCACGAATGCTACCGCCTGATCCCGAAACCCGCTGCGATGCGCGGGCAACCGGATGCGTCGGATCCTTACGCCATCGACGCTCTCGAAAACCTGCGTTTCGCTGGCATGTCCGTGATACCGGTTTGGCTGTGTGGTGAGCACGTCGATGTGCACCGTCTCCCCTGCATACGCGCGCAATGCCCCGACCAGAGCGCGCGCGCGAAAGGATCCAGCCGACAGATCCGGAGGGTAAAAGAAAGTAAGCAGCAGGATGCGTTTGGGCATTACAGAGCGCTGGTCAAGCCGGAACGGGATCAGACAATACACTCTCGTACAATGCCACCAGTTCGTGCTCCTGGCTCTCCCAGCTAAGGGCTACCGAAGCCTTGCGTGACTGCGCAGCGTAATACTGACGCTTACTCCTATCGGCAACCAGATCGCGCAATGCCGAGCTCAACGTGGCACTATCGCCGGGCGGAACGAGTAGACCAAGGTCATGCTCCCGGACGACCCGGCGAATCTCGGGCAGATCCGAAGCGACCACCGGCAACCCGGCCTGCACATACTCAAAAAGCTTGTTCGAATCAGTCGTGTAATGATTCAGACAGGTGTTTTCGATAGGTTGCACGCCGATGTCTGCCGATGCGGTATAGCTCGGCAACTCGGCTAGCGCGACTGTAGGAATGAAGCGCACTCGCTCTTCAAGGCGTAGCTCCGCGACGATGCTACGCAGGCTGGCCTCAAGCCGGCCGCCTCCAATAAAGACAAAGTAAGCGTCGGGTACGTCGAGGGCCACGCGAGCCAAACGCTCCAAACCTCTGCCCTGCTGCACACCGCCCTGATAAACAATGATCGGCCAAGGCCGAACTAGGCCCAGCTCGTCGCGAATACGGTTGGACGCCAAGACCTGCTGCTGTCGCGGCCGATTCTGGAGCACTACAGGACGCTCGACACCATAAGCCCTCGCAAAAAACTTGGCACGCGCCACGGTCGTTGTGATGGTGCCACTTGCGCGCGGCATGAGCGCCTTCTCTACCACCGCAACCAGCTTACGGAAACTGGCGTAGCCTTCTCGGCTGGTGCTGATTTCATGAGCGTCATACACCAGGCTTGCGCCAGAAAACACCGCAGCCAGCCAAGCGGTTGGGAGTGTGTTGACATCATGCGCATGGACGACATGGGCGCGGCAGCGTGTCAGGTGCCAAAGCAAACCTGCATGCGTCCACAATCTTGCACATATTCGAAGCACCTGCCTGAAAGGACTCAAACGTCCTATAGGCCCCCTTGCCCCAGGCGCTGGCGCCTTGGTTACTGAGTCCCCTACCGACCCCGCTGGTGCTTTTCCTTTGCGCCATTTCCATAGCGGACTGCGTGCAACCCGTACGACACGCACTCCGCTTGGAAGCACTTCGTGCTCTCGCGTAACTCCAGGCGTGTGCAACGCATGGACGGTGACCTGATGGCCCGCCGAACATAGGGTTTCTGCTTCCTTCAGAACTCGCGCATCATTGCGGAACTCGTTCCAGACGACCATGGCCACTTGAGCCACATTACCTCCCAATGAATAGCCGATGACGGCCTTCGAAAATGAACCAATCAGAGACTATGAAACGGCAAAAAGGTTCGCATGATAATAGAGATTGGGCGAACAATTGCCGAAACGGGCGTTCGGACTTGGGAATGGGCTCTAATGCTTACCCATGGCAGGTTTAGGATCTGGCGCATACCGGGTGACTGCCGCGCTTGCGTCATCAAGAGCCGATGCGTCAAAGCCGAAAAGCGTGACAAGGCGAACCGAGCGCCCGCCAGCGGTGTAACCGAGGGCCTGACGGTCGATCATATTTCCGTAGCTTTCGGTCACCCAGCCCTGAGGGTTCGGCTGCGTCTGGCCTCGAGAAGCAACGAATTGCGCGCCTGAAAGGTGACGAACCAGAACCGCACGACCGGACGAGCTCACCAGCCGGAGGCCTTCTTCTGCCTGTTCGAGCCGCCATTGCGGTGCGAAATGAAACCATTGCGTGTACTGATGCAAGGCATCCCCTTGTAACGTGTCCACAATCGCGAGCCAGCGTTCAGGCCTAAACAACACCAAGCGCTCGTGATCTATACCCCCCTCTCGCGGCACCGTTCCTCGGATCAGAAACGTCTCGCCCATCACCTTAGCGTCCTTGATGGCCGAGCCGTAACGCATTGCTTCTGCCAGCTTGCGTGTCGTGCCATCGATTTCGATGGTGTTATGGGCAGCGGTAGAAGTGACATAGTCGCGAAATGGGCCATTGCTGTAGGAATATTTGCCAGCATTGGTCAGTATTCGCTCCCCTTGGTCGAACCATTCGAAGCTGAGATCATCGGGCAGCTTGTGGCCCGTCTGGAAAAACATCCCCATAACGAACAGCATCGACGCCTTCTCCACCGGCACCGCCCAATCGCTGCGTACAATCGCGTACCCGGACTCCCGGAAGTTTCCAAGTAAATAGCAAGAAGGTTCCGAGTCCTGGCACTTAACGGACGATTTTGGCCAATCGATGCTTACTGGCTTTGGCTCCGAATCGCCAACCGTCACGATTGTTTTATCGGGATGCACCATCCAGACACGATTTTGCGCGACTCGCTCCATAAGGTCGCGAATAAAGTCGAACTGCTCGTACCAACCGCTATCCATAAAACGCTTAACGGTGTTGTAAACGAAGAGGTGATACTCCGGCGAGTTTTCGAGATGCACCCCCTCGGAACTGAATTGCCGCAGCAGCAAGTCCTGCATTTCTGTCTTTACGAAATCCTGCGCGCCAGCACAGGTCCCGATAGACGGCACGACATTGCACAGCGCTAGTAATCCATGCAGCTGAAACAACCCATGATTGCCCTTGGAAAGCAAGCGCTCGTCCATCAGGCTCTGCGCATGTAACCACGCCAAGTGAATGAGCTTCGCCTTCTCCGCCTCATCCAGTTGCACATCGCCTTCGAATGCACGTTGAAACAGATACGCCAGCTTCATTGCTCTAAGACCGACCGCCATGTCGTACCACTCGTAATCACTTTTCTGGCCGCGAACCGAATGGAATTCGTACCAATCGAATACGATGCGCAACGTGTCGTCGAGATATGCGGTATTGCCAGTCTGCTCCCACGCCCCTAGAAGCGGATCTAACATGCGCCAAGCGTGCAGCTGGTAACGCCAATTGCGGTCCCTGAACGGATCGGCATTCCAATCCAGTGGGACCTGGAACGGCCAAGGAGCCACAGCACGCCCCGCCGGGACGAAACCTGTTTCCCACAATTGGCGAGCCTGGGTTATCGCGTCGCGCGTAACTGCGATATTGGCGTTTCGAGCTGTAACGGGCGGAGCATGCTTGGCTTGCTGAGCGAGCACATTCCAGACCTCGGAAATAGCACAGGGCTGAGCGAAACTCCCATGGTCGACCCGCTCACATGGAGTTAAGGCAGCTCCAGTCTCACTCAAATAAATTGTGCCTGTCGCTACCATTACGGCAAAAAACAGACCACAAGCAGCCAACACGGACCTAGGCACTGTCACCTCATTATCCTTTTGAAGTTTGACCACCTATGCTGTCGTGAGCACTGAGTATTGGCTCAATAAGCTCAATCGCAGTCCGATATGCCTGGCGTTGACAAGCCTTGTCGAAAGCGAACACCAGCGCTGCCAACTCTGCGTGCCAGATGGTCATCGCTTTCAGATCGGTACGCAGAAGTTGTGCCTCCTCAAAAGCCGCAGGCAACAATGGCAGGATTTTTTCGCTAACCGGCCAGCTGGCCCCCACTGGCTCAAGGGCCCAATATCCCCATTGCGAAGCCCATAGCTCACCTTGGCGGTCAAGCCAGAGAGCGTCCGGGGGAAGATCTGAGGTAATGATGGCCAATGGCATCGCCTCAAGCTTGGCTTTTATGTCGGTCAGAGAGGCGGTGAAATGATCAAGTAATGATAACTCGTCATCTCGTGCAAACAAACGCAACCGCTCTTGCAGTTTGCTATCGAGCCGTTGCCATATCATGGGCCGCGAGCGAGTAAACAGGGCCACGAGAGAAGACGAAGGCCGGACGCTGAATAAACCGGCCGTTACCGCCCTCGATGCATCTTTGGCCGCCAACAGTTTCACGGTCTTGAGCATTGGCCAGTCGAAGAGGTGACAGTTGAAGTTCTCAACCTGCTCCACCAAGCACAAGCGGGGTAATGGTGCAGCGGTGCACTCCATAGCACCAAACAGGCTAGCTTCGTGACGTGCTAATGCGGTACGATTCTTGCCGAACAGCTTGACAAGATAAGTGCGTTTTGGATCCGCTACCGAATTCACAACGCCCATCAATACATCAGGCGTACCGGATTGCACCCAATGCACCTCCACCCCCCCCGCCACCGTACCGCCGACACGCTCAATTAAAGGCGTCAACCAGCTGCCAGAGATGTCTGGCTCTGCGAGCGCCCACAAACCTCTCGCGCCCTCTGGTATTGCCGTGCCGGCATACAGATGCCCGTGAAACAGCAACGCATTCAATTGCAGCCGCTGCGAATACAGGATGGCGATATCCCCTACGAGCGAAGCCAGACGTCGAAACAGTTGCCGCACCAGCAGCAACGTGACGATGGCCCAGAATACCGAAACCCGGGTGCCTAAAAGCAAATCAAGAACAATAGTGGCGAAGCTTACAAAGAATCCAAGGTTTGCGAGCACTCCCACCAGACGGACAAAATCACCCACCTCTTGCTCCCGCAAGACTTGGATCAACCTCCGAGAGAGCACCAGCATCGCCCATATAGTTACGAAATAGCCGCCGGCAACCACTGCTTGCAGCGGATATACCCGGGCCAACGCCAAAGCTGCGAACACAATGAACACCCCACCTGCCAGCGTCTCTGCGAATCGCTGATAAGCTTTGGACAACAACTGCTCTTGGTTTTCGAACAAAGCTAGCTTACGGCTATGCAAAATAAGTGAAGATGCACCGTAGGCAGCCAACCGCTTGATGAGCCATTCTGCCAATAGATGAATGGCGAAGCAGGCGAGCGCTGCGGCTCCAAGCCCCACAATGAGTGCCGTCTTACCGTAGCCTTGTAGTTGCGGCGGGAAATAGGAGGGAATGCGCTCGGAGCCGAGCAAAATAATTACTTTCAGTGGTAACAGCGCGGCTAAAAGCGAGCCAACTTGTGAAACTAGCGTGAATATCGCGCCCAAGCTGGTGGCCAAAGGTACTACACGAAATACTTTAAACCCAACGGAGATAAACCAGCGCAGTGCAGCCAAAACTTTCATCGCCACCACTCAAAAAAACGGCCCTTCAAGAAAGGGCCGGCAGGTTACATAGCCGCTCAGGCGCTCTTCCAGCTCACCTTGAGCCGAGTGAAAGCCGATGCATCCTTGTTTTTAGCCGGGACGCGCTCGAAGCTCATCAATACAGACACACCGTTCTTCATAACATAATCCACCACAAAGAGACCGTCGTCTTCGCGACGCACTTTGCGCTGATAGCCTCGCTTAGCCAACGTAGCGAAAACGGCTGCTTCGATGGGCATGATGTCTTCGGAAAACTCAAAAGTATAACGATCAAACTGTCCTTTCTCGTTCTCAACCAGTTCATACCGCCGCAGCTTCCCACTGAATTGAAGCTCTTGACCATCGGGAAAATAAACCGCGTCCTTATAAAGATAACTAGCGGGCACTTCCGATGAAACACTGCCATCTTTCCGAGCACCTGCATCACACCCAGCAAACAAAAGCACAGAACATAGCGCCAATATGATTTTCATCTCCACCCCTAGCTTCTCCAAACTTCCGCAGCACAAGCATACTTCACAAGAGTTCCCGCACCCAAAACACTTGAACAACCCAAACCAATTATATAGACGGTATAACCCGAGGCAGGACTAAATATCGCAATCGTTTCTTATTGCCTCCAAAGACCATTTGAAAGAATGCTCAGCCCCTAGCTTCAACTTGACATACAGCAACACGGTATTCGTTGTAGACATAAACGACGTGCCCGCAACGCCAATAAACCCATCGCGTTCTTCCCCAAGCCCAACTATTTGAATCGTTTCCTCAGCAATAAGGCGTAACGACCAACTCGACATAGGATGTGACAAGATGAGACCTTTCGGACCCTCGCACACCACGACTCCTTCGCCAAGATGCCATACAATATATGGCTCTAGATTTATAGAAAAAGAGCCCGAATCCAAAACCTCGATAGAAAATCTATCGAGCGCGCCCGTTACTAAGCGGCGTACATCCCCAACCGAATAAGCCGAATGACTGCCTGAAAAAACAAACCGCGCCCCATCCTCGGAGCCGGATATCGATGCCAGTCCAGGCTCCAAAGAATAATCAAAGTTCTCGATAGAAAAACAATTGTGCGCTTTCGCGCTACGCAGAAAAGCAGGAATTTTTTCCCCGTATTCATGGGAGTACATGCTCGGATCTATAAGCCACTCTACCCCATCGAAGTGCAACACAACCGAAAGGTTATCTTGATGCTTATGCGTAGAGCATAAGCTGGTTGCAAACATACATAGGAAATACGGCTCAGCATCATGCAAACCCTTAGCCACCGCATAACCAGCCACAGGCAAAACAAGTACACCTTTATCAAATGAGCCGTTGGCTCTTCTACTTTCGTTTGCTATTCTGAAAGTATCACCTTGCGCCGGCGCACGCCCGTCGGGATAACGGAAGTAGCTAGACCAAGAGTCCAATTCATGCGCAATTTTTGGTATATCGCCGTCAATTCCAGCTATCGAAATTAGCTTACCAGCAAAGGCTACTAACCTTTGAATACCGTGATGATAGCCAATCGAATTCTCAACGAATATTGCGTAACCTTGATCCCGCACTATTAGTTTACTAAATTGATCGCGGAGCCTATTTTCACCGACATTAAGCCACCGCGACGCACATGGCAATTTTGAGAATACCGCTGCAGAAGCGATCAAGGCCATATCTTGGAACCAAGCATGGTTATGGTAGCGTGTTTTTTGATGCGCAGCGTAAAACACTTCAGATTCCAGCAGGCGCGCGTGATCAAAACACGCGATACTGAGCCGCGCCATATATCTTTTATCGAAGTTATATTTTTTACCAAGACAAAGAAGCAATAGAAACGCGAGCAACCTTTCAGCGGAACCATGGTCGTACCATGTATACTTCTTATCAGAGTCAGGCTTAAAAAAACTTCGCTCTAACCAGTCAGCTATAAGCTGGCGGCCCGCCATTAAAGCACTCATATCATTAGTGCGCACATGATACACCAACAAAGTTATGGCCGGCTGCATAGCATGCCACAAATATCTAAATGTACCTGACGTCTGGAGCTCTTCCGGAGTTTCTTTGTCCGCCTCCCATTCGAGTACGGTACGTCCAGTCAAAGGTAAGCGACCCTGGCGTAAAAATATTTCCGCGTGCGATTGAATATCCGGGTTGCACTTTTCAAAATAAGCAACAAGTGCTTCGGTTAGCTTCTCGTCCTTATCAATCTCCCCACCTTGCACTTCAATAGGATACTGTCCCGCTACTTCTACCCAAACGGACAGCCACTGCAGGTCCAATTGAGATTGTCCTTCTGGCTCCCCCTTTATAAACAGTCTGAGATCATAAAAATCCCCCACATCGAATGCCTTCCAATCCTGCTGCATACGATACGCAAGATCATTCAGACCCAAAGTAAGTGTTACCCATTCCCCGTCGACCGGGTTCGCAATCTTAACGTGTCGAAATTCTCGACCCTCGGTATTGCCTATCGCCAAATACGAAACTTTTTTCCAATTACTTAACCGATAACGAATCGAAAACCCATTACCTCTACAAGGCTTTTTTAAATTGACTCTTAATTGATAAACAGCCCCCTCACCTTTCGAAAGACATATCATCCGAGCATAATCATCATGGATCTCCATTAGTCCGTCCGAGACAAATGGCTTCTCCGCCTCACCCTGCTCAGAGCTCGATATCAGACTCTGCGCAACTACGCCAGCTAGGTGGAAATCTGAAATCTCCCGTTCGGAAACTGACGCAAGATATTCATCTCGATAAGGCAAGAGGTCTTCTCTTACTTCACAGATATGTTTGCTATTAGCCAAAGCACAACCCACCAACAAAAAGACTTATTTTAAACCAACAACCAAACGTAAAGCGCCCCCTAGATCAGTGCGCCTTAATCAAGCGACACTCTTTATCAATAACAATCTCGCTCGAAGTTTGATGGCGTACTCTGCGCGCAGATGCACTCGAAAGCTTCTCGAAAACATGAGGGGCACCGTAAACCTCTGAGATAGCATTGGCCAAACCAATATAATCTTCCGCCCCAGCCAAATAACCGCACCCGTCATCTACAAACTCCGGAATTGCAGCAACTGCGTTTGTAATCGGTATTAGACCGGACGCCATGGCTTCATCGCGTGACACACCTTGCGCGTCCATACGTGTTGGACAGAGGAAAACCCCGTACTCTTTATGCAGTTCGGATATCTCTCGTTGCTTTAAAAAGCGCCGCTCTATTATAACATTTGGATATTTTCGCAACGGCTCCAAAATTTCGTCAAAAAGCGGCCCATCCCCAATCATTCTAAATTCTAGCTCACTAAAGAAAGGTGTCTCTGCAAGATAGCTTATGGCTTTAGCACTTAAATCATTAGCATATTTAGCAGACGCGTAAGGACGGATAGACAGGATTTTTTTTCGTTGCTCGGCGGATTTCGGTCGGTACGAAAAAATGTCTGTATTGATCGGATTATGGATAATCTGATACTGATTTTCGCTTATCCGAATACCCACGTCTTCCATTACCTCTTCAGCAAAATAGCGTGACACGAATACTAACTGAAGGTTTTCAGGCATAGGAGAAAGCAGCGAACGCCAGAATGCCATACGTTTATCGCTTTCCAGCTTAGCCACCTGCAATTGCCCTTCTGTCGAGTAATTGTATTCGCGGCGCCACCAAGGCTGAACTTCTGAACCATGCACCCAAACAATCACCCGGATTCGAGCAACATAATCTTTAAGAACGTGCCACATATCAGGATCAAGAAAATGAACCAGTACACTCTTATAACGAGCTGAGTCCAGCAACCTCCTGAGAGTGGTTTGGGAGCCGGTAATTACATCGATATTCTCAAATTCGTGATAGGTCGCTGTGTCGTCTTTACGCAGCCGGAAAACGTCCACATTCATACCGCGCTCACGATACGCCGCAACACGGCTATGGACGAAGCCATTGCGGTAAAGGTCTTCGTAGCTTGGATAATGGTTGGTGACCAATAGGTGCTCGGCGCGGCCTAGCATTTCGGCGGGCTGGAGATCCTTGTGGCCTAGTAGTAGGCCTTTAATTTCTGCACAACCACCCTGATAAACCCTCCACCCCATCCGAATATATGCAGTCTCAGGCGGTACTTCGACCACTTTGTTGCGGTTGGCATGCTTGATAACGTGACTGATGCGCTGCTTTTGCGCATCTAGGAATAGCATGACCAACTGCAAGTTCAACCCTGGTGTTACATCCAGGAAGAACTTCAGTTGCTCTTCGCCTCCCAGCTCCTCAGGCGTTAGGTCCCGTGCGGCGTAGATATATTCGTGTTTGCCGTCCTCCAGCGTGGACGTCACCAACCAACCGTGTTCCTCCATCTGAAAGGAAACATTATTGCTTTTGCATGGCCCGAAGATTTCCTGCAGTTGCTGGAGGCGTATTTCCGGTACATCGATTGCACCTTGTTCGGCTGGCGCGATGCGTTCCGCACGTGCCTGCAACTCTTCGATGGTGAAGCCGGTGTCCAGCGAAAGGTCGTCGACGCGCTGATGAACTGCATCCATTTCGGTCGCAGCCCCACCCTGGCAATAATTAAAGGGGTCGACCGCCAGTAACGAGCCTTCGCCATAACGACTGCTGGCCAACGCTCGGCACCACTCGAAGCAATCGAACGCGGCAAATACCTGGGCACGCACTACCGCACTACGCAATTGCAGCGAACCAGCGTTGTGGTAGGCACGGCCAGGCTCCAGCAATTCGATCCCGGTCTCTGCGTAGCTGTAGCGGGTCACTTTGCCAAAGGCATTTGCGCTGCTAAAGCGCGTGGCAATCGCCATATCCAGCAGGTAGTTGGGACCGTAGTAGTCCTCTGCGACCATGCCGGCCACCAGCTGTGCAGCACCGATAACGTCGCTTATGGTCTTGCCTTCCACCTCCTTGCGGCGAAGGTAACGAATGCGTGAGTCTTGAATTTTAGGCGTTGGCGCTTTGCGTCCTAACACCAGAAAGAGGGTGCTTCTGCCATGGGTCTGCCGCTGGAAGTTGGCGATGATCCCTTGTGCATCCTCCTCGGTACGCGCATAGCCGAGCACCGCAACGTCCGGTAGCAGACTGGTCACGGGTGAGCCGCTTACCTTGGCCACGATGTAGTTAAGGCGCTGCTCGTAGGTGTGCTCCAGCATGACCTTGCGAAGAGCTGCCAGGCGCAGCTTGCCGCTGCTTTCTGCATCGCCGGCCAACGCTTCCAGCCGACGCACCATTTCTTCTCCACTGTCGGTGGTAATGACCAGATCACCGAACATCAGGCGTACGCCACGCGAGTAGTTGCTAACGGTGACGGTATTGCAGCCCAGCAGTTCATACACGCGACGGGCGAACATGGTCTGCGATTGTTTGATGGAGTTCAGGTTGATCGCGTAGCGATAGCCCTTGTAAGCCCGGTCGATTTCCGAGAAGGGCAGCGTGCCGACGATGAATGGCTGATATTCAGCTGGGAACTGGTAGTTGGGGTCATTCTTACCGTAGTTGCGGTCGTATATTTCAACCGGACGGAACTCTGGCAGCTTGGCGACGAAGTTCCCCAGGTCACGAGTCCGCTCCGGATAGCGCGCATAGTAGGCACCGGCGAAGCAGAACGCATCCTTACGCTCGTAGAGTTCGATGGGATTGTGCACGCTCGGCTGACAGGCGAACGGCAGGAAATAGACGCGGTCATGCCCCAACGCGGCCTTGTAGCGATGAATACAGTCCATATCGGTGGTGAATACGAAATCGAACTGCTTGGCTGTGGTCAGGAAAGTTTCGAAGTGGACAGGGTCTTCCTTGTTCCAGAACATAGTAGGAACGCCGCGGGCGCGGCACCAACGCACGATCTGCTGCAATTCGCTGGCGTTATGGCCAACCTTACTGCCCCATAATTCATCCTTGCCACGCCAGGCGGACTCGATGAACAGCAGCTCCGGCTGGAAGTCTTCGAGCTCTGCCTGCCAACCTGCCGGGGTGAGCTGCTGGAGCTGGGCCTCGGGCTGATAGGAACCGTAGGTGAAGTCATCCATGATGCAGGCAATCTTGAGCTGTCCTTGCGCCATGCGCTGCGGCAGCAATGCGGCGGACTGCCTGGCATCGGCGAGCACTTCTGGCTCGGCCGGCCTGTCGGCGGGCGCATGCTCGAAAACCTTCGGTGCTTCGAACACGGACGGCTGATGACTGCGAGCCTGGCGCTGTTTGCTCGCCTGCCGATACAAGCGAGCCAACGAGACAGGTAGGCGTACCAAACCACCGAGCGATCTGGCGTTCTTGATCTGGTAGCCAAGCTGATAGGTCATGCTGGCTCGAGCCTGGATCAATCTCTGTTCAGCGACTCGGCGCCTGTCGCTCTCCTTTGCGAGCTCTTGCGTTAGCGTATTGATCTGCGCCTGCTGTTGCTCGAGTGCTCGACGCAAGTTCGCCAGTTCCGTCTCTTGTTCGTTGCGCCGTTTTTCGTCGCCTTGCTTATGTTCCGCCATCAATTCATCCCGCAATTTATTCCCCTCCCCGACAACGCGGTCCAGCTCCGCTTCCAGCAAGGCAATCCTTGTACTCAGTTCTTCTTGTTTGTCGTTTGCCAAAAGCTCATCAAGCTTGAGTTGAAGCTGGGCTGCATGAGATTCAGCGTCGGCTAAAGCGTCTGCCATCTTTTGAGCAGCTCCCAGCTCTGCTTCAAGCAGGGCAACCCGCCCCATCAGTTCATGCTGCCGGTCGTTCGTTTGAAACTCATCGAGCCTTGCCTGTAGTTGAGCCGCATGCGCTTCTGTAGAAGCCAAGACGCTTTCAAGCGTCTTTTGGGCTCCGCGTTCGCTTGCTAGCTGCTGCTCAAGCGTTTCGATATGGACGGTCGCGCTACGATGCTCCTGGATCAGCTTCTCATGCTGTTCTCTTTCCTGATCGAGTTCAGCTTCTATCAGCGCTACGCCATGCTCGCGCTGTTGTAATAAACCTGCCTTGGCATCCAACCGTTGATTGAGGATTGCTACTTGCTCAATGAAAACCTTGCGCTCACTACTCCAGGCCTCTTGCACATTTTCAAGTTGGCGTCGGCTCTCCAGCCCCTGCTCACGAGTAGCCTCCAAGCGTTCACGAATGGACTGCCCGTTGCGCACCTCTTCTTCGTATCTCGACTTATAGCGTTCCAGCTCTTCGCTAAGCGCGTCGTAGGCGGTGCGCAGCTCCGCGCTTCGCTCGCGCTGCACCGCTAGCTCAGCTATCTGCTGCGCGGCCAACTGCTCTCGTTCAGCCAAGTTTTTCTCCAATAGGCTGCTGCGAGCTCGCTCGGACTCCAAGGTCCGCCGGGCCTCGTCCAGTTGTGCTGTGAGCTCGTGTTCCCGTGCTTGTCCCTCAGTCTTGTCGGCAGCGATAGCTGCCATTGCTGAAGCCAGTTCATCGAGCCTTGCGGCGTACTGCCGCTCTGCCTGGTGCAAGCGCTGGCGCATCTGCTCGACTTCCTGCCGGGCCGCTTCCAGCTCCTGTTGGCGCTCGCTCAATTTCGCCTTCAGCTCTTGTTGGCGCGTGTCACTGTTGTGAAGCTGCTCCTTCAATACATCGATTCGCTGGCACGCCTCACGATACTTCTGGTTGGCGTTGGCAAGGTTGTCACGCGTTGTTTTCAGCAGCTGTGCATTCTGGTAGTTCGAAAGGACTTCATGGTGTTGAAGCCGCGCAAGGCGCATGTCGAGTGAAACGCTCTCTGCTGGGCGGAAAAGATGTGTCGGAGTGGCATTGAACGTAGCCCAGTACACGTAACCGTGACTTTCCATCCAGGTGGAAATGGTTTTGTAGTGATCCGCATTTATGCACTCAACATAGATAAGCGGCCGATCTTTATCTATCAGTCCTACAGCGCCTTCCAGCACTGGCAGTTCCATCCCCTCTACGTCGATCTTGATCAATCTCACGCGTTCGGGGAATTCGAGTTCATCGAGCGCAACGATACGTATATCGCCTTCGCCTATGTCGATGCTTTGCCCTCCGAGGTTCTCCTCCATTATCGCGGCGAAATGCCCCTGACCTGCCGCATGCCCTACTCCGAAGGGCATCAGCGTCACGCGCTCACCTAACTGGTTTATTTCGACGCTGCGACGCAATGCTTCGATCAACGAGACATTGGGCTCAAAGCTTGTCACCTTGCATTCCGCTATCGCAGCGAGGTAGAGGGTGTGGTTACCGATATTCGCGCCAACGTCCAGTACCAAATCCCCTGCGGACACATTCGCCTGAATGTCTTGGAGCATTTCCAGCTCGTAAGGCTGGAGTTCGGTGCTTATCTTTTTCTGTATGTAATCAATATCGACGTTAGGCAAATAGATACTGTACTGCTTGGTTCCGATAGACAAAGCAACCACTTTGCCCTGTTGCTCCTCGTCGTTAGACGGATTTTCTTGCAAAGTGGTCGCCATGGTTACAGTCCTTGATTCAATACACCGCAAAAGTCCAGGCAAGCTTTACTCTTGAGCTGCTCGCACTCTTTGAATTGCTTGTGGGCAACAAGAATCGCGACGAGTGAATTCCCTTGGTCGCCCACGCAATCGTCAAAGTCAACCAAAGAGCAGCGCTCGTCTTTGAGAGACGACGGCAGCGTTTGGATATTGGGTTCGACGAGTTTGACCGTAAGGCCTGCATCTAATAGCCGACGAATGATCGCGACGGAGGGACTCTCACGCAAGTCGTCGATATCAGGCTTGAATGCGGCTCCAAGGCAGTAGACGGTGTTGTTAGCACGAGCCTCGGCATGCAGCGATATTTGCTCAACAACCAGATCAGGCTTGCTGTCGTTCACGATGCGGGCCGTGCGGATCAACCGGGCCTCTTGCGGGGACTGAGCAACGATGAACCAAGGGTCAACCGCGATGCAGTGGCCACCCACACCTGGTCCTGGCTGGAGAATATTTACCCGTGGGTGGCGATTCGCTAAGCGGATAAGTTCCCACACATTGATTTCTAGCTTCTCGCAGATAATGGACAACTCGTTTGCAAACGCGATGTTCACATCACGAAAGCTGTTCTCGGTCAGCTTGCACATCTCCGCAGTACGAGCATTTGTGATAATGCATTCTCCCTCCACGAAGGTCTTGTAAAGGGCGGCGGCGGCAGCGGAACATTTAGCGGTCATACCACCAATGATGCGATCATTCTCGACCAGTTCTCGCAGTACGTGGCCAGGCAATACGCGCTCGGGGCAGTGAGCAACGCGAACATCAGAGCTCTCGCCCGCAGTTTGCGGAAAGCTCAAGTCCGGTCGTGCTTCGGCCAGCCAAGCAGACATTTGCTCGGTCGCACCTACGGGGGATGTGGACTCCAGAATTACCAGATCCCCTGTCTTCAGGACTGGCGCGATGGCCTTGCTGGCAGATTCGATGTAGGAAAGGTCAGGCTCATGATCGCCCTTGAACGGCGTGGGCACGGCAATCAGAAAGGCGTCAGCAGGCTCCGGCTTGGTAGTAGCGCGAAGAAAGCCCTCAGTGACAGCGGCATGCACGACCATATCAAGATCCGGCTCGACGATATGAATCTCACCGCGGTTGATGATCGTAACCGCATGTTCGTTTACATCAACACCGATGACTTTTTTCTTGCGGGCCGCAAAAACCGCTGCGGTGGGGAGGCCAATGTATCCGAGGCCAATTACGGAAATGGTTTCGAAGTTCATTCAGTTCTTCTTAAGTTGTGAAAGTGTTTCGAGAATGCGGGCGCACGCGAGGCCGTCGCCGTAAGGGTTGTGCGCGAAGCTCATCTCACGGTAAGCGTCATTGTCGGTCAGAAGCTTTCTGAGGTTGCTCGTCAGCGCTTCTACCTGAGTGCCGACCAGCTTCACGGTGCCCGCTTCTACTGCTTCCGGGCGCTCGGTGGTATCACGCATCACGAGGACCGGCTTGCCCAGTGAGGGGGCTTCTTCTTGTATGCCACCTGAGTCGGTAAGAATCAGGTAAGAGCGGTTCATCAGATAAACGAATGGCAGGTAGTCCAAAGGCTCGATCAGATGAACGTTGTCAATGCCGGCAAGAAGGCGGTTGACCGGCTCACGAACGTTCGGGTTCAGGTGAACGGGGTAGACGATCTCAACATCAGGAAACGCCTTCGCGGTATCAGCCAAGGCCTGACAAATACGCTCGAAGCCGCCACCGAAACTTTCCCGGCGGTGGCCGGTTACCAGTACTAACCGACTATTCTCACGCAGGAAGGCGAACTGCTCTAGAAAACGCTGCTGCAACTGTGCGCTTTGATCGAGCTTGGCAACCACTTGCAACAATGCGTCGATGACGGTATTGCCGGTTACTTCGATGCCTTTCGTGATGCCTTCGCGAAGTAGGTTCTGACGGGAGGTTTCAGTCGGCGCAAAGTGGATGGCGGCAAGTGCTCCGGTCAGCTTCCGGTTGCCCTCCTCCGGCCACGGCGAATAGATATTGCCGGTGCGCAATCCTGCTTCGACGTGGGCGACGGGAATCTGGTGATAAAAGGCCGCTACGGTCGTGGCGAAGGTAGTGGCGGTATCACCATGAACCAGTACTACGTCGGGTTTGAACGCCGCGAAAACCTTCCTCATACCCAACAGGATGGCACTGGTGACGTCCGTCAGGTCCTGGCCGGGCTTCATGATGTTCAGATCGAAGTCAGGCGTTAGCTCGAACAGCTCAAGTACCTGATCAAGCATCTGCCGATGTTGGCCGGTGACACACACTTTGGCTTCAAAACGCGAGTCGGCACTTAAGGATAGGGCCAGAGGCGCCATTTTGATCGCTTCGGGTCGTGTGCCGAACACACAGAGGGTTTTCACAGTCATACCGTTTCCATAGCTATTGCGTCGGCACGGGGTGCCTTATTGCGGGATTTCTAGATGCAAGGCTTGTTGCCTACTTTGGTAAAGCGCATTTAGCCTTTCAGCCAGCGCTTGTTTTGCTTTTGGTTCGCCGGAACGATACGGATGTGCAAAGGCGGCTTGCGCATTCCGGAAACGAACTTGAGCAGACCATCTTGATCTGCGTGTGCCGAGTAACCGCCGATGGTCGCCACGCCAGCCCTTGTCCAGCCGTTCGCCTTCGAGATCAAGGTACCCGCCCTTCGGGCCAAAGGTCTGATGGGCCTGGCCAGGCGTCCCCGCCGCCTGGTAGCCCACGAACAGCACGTTGTGCCTTGGGTCGCCCAGCATGGCTTTTAAGTAATTAACAATACGTCCACTTGAGCACATGCCATTACCCGCAATCACGATTGCCGGACGAGCGGTACGCGAGAGGTGCTGAACCATGCGCATGTGGTCGCTATGACTATCGACCGTAATCAGCTGTTCAAAGCCCAGTGGATGGCAGCCGGATTTTACACGCTTGAGCGCTTCCTGATTCCAGAAAGGCTGAAGCTCTGGATAGGCTGCAGTGAAACGGCTGGCCAATGGCGAGTCGAGAATGATGGGAAGTTCGGGCCAGTTGGCTTCTGAATCAAATGACTTAGAGCTGCCATCACGTCCTCGCCCCCCTTCCTCAGCAGGCCTTGTTCGTGTGCGATGAATGGTTTGTTCGAGCTCATAAAGCAATTCTTGGGTTCGGCCGATGCTGAACGCGGGGATGAGCCTAGTGCCGCTGTCTTCGAGCGCTTGGTCGATGACGCGTTGCAGGCGCTGCCGCCGGGTGCGGCGATTCTCGTGTTGGCGATCACCGTAAGTGCTCTCGATGACAAGGACGTCCGCTCCGTACGGAGCTCTGGGTGCCGGCAACAATGGCCCATGAAGTGCCCATAGGTGTCCGGAAAACACGACTCGCGTCTTTTCGCCGGTTAATGAGTAAGTCAGGTCGAACTCGACATAAGCGGAACCGAGAATCTGCCCGGCCCGCTGCAGCCGGACACGGCAGAGCAGTTCGGCGGTATCACTCAACGTGAACCAATAGTTATAGGGCAACGCGATGATCCGCTGCTGGACCAGAGCGATATACCGCTCGATTACTTTCTGATTGCGACTGATTCCCAGCTTAAACGCATCTTCCAGCACCATTGCAAGCAGTTTGGCGGAAGGCTCGCTGCAAAGAATGGAACCCGTGAAGCCTGCCGCAAGCAAGTAGGGAATTCGGCCAACGTGGCCGATATGAATGTGCGTCGCGATCAATAATGTAACGGTGTCCAGCGGAAAGTCGATATGCAGAGCATCTCGCTGGACCTGGCCTGTGCTAGAGGTATCAGCGCCCTGAAACAAGCCGCAGCCAATCAGGTAGCTGGCATCAGCTGCTACATGGAGCTCATGGCATGAGCCGGTCACCCCGGTCACTGCACCATGGTGGAGAATGTGTGGATAGAGCATTGGTTAGGTCCGTTAACCGAAGCCATGTGACAGGCCTCACAAAACGGCCGCATTCTGCCATGCGCTTAACCACACACCAATAGCGGATACAAAAATAACTAAGCAACTGGCGGAACTTTTTGATTAGCGGCAGAAACAGCCCAGATTTAGCATTCTGACTAGTCAGTCCTCATCATTCACCCGATCCCGCAACTCCTTTCCAGGCTTGAAGTGCGGAACGAATTTGCCGTCGAGGCTGACGGACTGGCCGGTTTTGGGATTACGGCCGATGCGCGGGGCGCGGTAG
>Ga0207848_100121_pt1 | contig 57512 bp, 46 predicted proteins | sample TtaePargueraPR_10_FD_187737 | JGI IMG/M metagenome (GOLD analysis project Ga0207848, IMG submission 187737) | Aerobic enrichment media microbial communities from Bioluminiscent Bay, La Parguera, Puerto Rico - Tt and M2 (3) (SPAdes) | ecosystem: Environmental > Aquatic > Marine > Unclassified ... | reverse complement strand
GCGCAGGGCGCAGGCCGCCCGCGACTATCTCGTCGCGCAGGGCGTGAACGCCACCCGGATCAGGACGATCTCCTACGGCAAGGAACGGCCGGTCGCTGTGTGCAACGACAACAGCTGCTGGTCCCAGAACCGGCGCGCGGTGACGGTGCTGAACAACGCGACCAACTGATCCCGCCTAAAACCGATCGAAAGGCCGGGCCTCAAGCCCGGCCTTTTGTGTTTTGACGAAAAAACGGGCGGGTTCGCAGCTTTCAACCGGGACAATCGTCAAAATTTAGCCGAAGTCCGGGCGCTCTGTGCACTTGAGAACCAAGCCGGGCATGGTAATACCAAAGATCATTGGTATTACGACAACCATGCGCGTGGATCTGCTTGAGTAACGGCGTTTTGTCCGGTCCGCGGCCAAACCCGATTTCAGGCAAATCCCAGACCGGAGGAGCGAATGCGGAATTTAAAGGGACTGGCAGGTCTCGTCATGGCGTTGGTCTTCATCGCCGCTGCCACACCGTCCGAAGCTCAGCTTTTCGGGCGCAAGAACGACGATTCATCGGTGCGCATCGGCCAGCTGGAAGAACGGATCCGGGCGCTGACCGGACAGATCGAGCAATTGTCCTATCAAATGCGCGAACTGCAGGACCAGATGCGCCGCATGCAGGAGGACAACGAATACCGTTTCCAGCAGCTTGAGGGCGGCACGCCGGGCAAACGCTCCGAAGCCGTTCCGGGAAGCACCGCGCCGGGGCTCGCCCCGGACGGCTCCCCGCAATCGGGAACCCTGGTCGCGCCCGGCGGCGGCTTGGCGACGCTTCCCGCCAACGGGTCCGGCGACGGCGACTGGTCCGATACCGGCGGGTACGAAAACGACAACGGACTGCCGTCCGACGGGCCGATCGATCTCTCCGCCCTGGCGAAGGGGCTGGAGAACCTGCCCGGAAGTGGCGACGGGATCACGCCCGACCCCGGTCTGGCGACGGATGACGACCAGATCGCCAACGTCATCGGCAGCGGCGATCCGCGTTCCGATTACGACCAGGCCTATTCGCTTGCCGTCAACGGCGACTACGCCGCAGCCGAAAACGGTTTCCGGACGTTCCTGGAGAACTACCCGGACGATGCGCTTGCCGCCAATGCCCAGTACTGGTTGGGAGAAAGCCTGCTGGCGCAGCAGAACTACCGCGAGGCGGCCGATGCGTTCCTGAAGACCTACACGGACCATCCCGGCAATGCCAAAAGCCCCGACAGCCTCTTGAAGCTCGGCGTTTCGCTGCGCGGACTGGGCGAAGGCGATGCTGCCTGCGCAACGTTCTCCGAACTTCTGAACAAATACCCGAACGCTGCTCCCGCCGTTCTGTCGCAGGCACGGGATGAACGCCGCCGTGCGCAATGTTCCTGACGAGCCGGTCGAGCCCCAGCTTGAACTCCAGTTGGACGGGCTCCCGGCTGAAGACGTCGATTTTCTCTTTTCCGGACTGAAATCCTTTTCAAGACTCACGCTCGCCGTCTCGGGCGGAGCGGATTCCCTTAGCCTTCTCGTTCTTTTCAGCGAATGGTCGCGACGCGCCGCCTGGCAAGGAACCGCGGACGTTGTCTGCGTCGATCACCGGCTGCGTGCGGAAAGCGCCGACGAGGCGGCATTTGTCGCCAGGAAGGCCGCCGAATGCGGTTTGGCCGGGCATATTCTGAGCTGGGACGCTGCAAAGCCGGCCGGCAATCTCCAGCAAGAGGCCCGCCGGGCCCGATACCTGCTGATCGCCGGCCACATGAGCCGGACGGGCGCCGAAGCGCTGTTGCTCGGCCACCATCTGGACGACCAGGCCGAGACCTTTCTCGACCGGCTGACGCGCGGCAGCGGTCTTTCGGGCCTGAGCGCCATGGCGGCGGACGAGGCGGACGGCCCGCATGGTCTGCGCCTGCTGCGCCCTTTTTTGAGTGTGCCGAAGGCGCGTCTGGAGGCGAGCCTGCTGGAACGCGGGCTGACCTGGTGTACGGATCCGTCCAACCGCGACCCGAAATACAAGCGCAGCCGGTTGCGCCGGATCATGACCTTGCTGGCGGAGGAGGGACTTACCGCTGATCGGATCGCGCAGACGGCCGGGAACCTGCGGCGCGCGCGCCATGCGCTGGAGAAAACGGTCCGGGACCTCGCCGCAAGGCTTGTTACCGAGCACCCTGCCGGACCGCTGAAAATGCGCCGGGATGGCTACCGCGAAACCGAGGAGGACCTGCGGCTGCGTCTCCTGAGCCACACCGTCGGCCGGGTGACCGGAGAGCGGCCTCGGATCAGGCTGCGAAAGCTGCAGGCCCTGGACGCGGCTTTGCTGGCGGAAGAGGGGTGCCGGCAGACGCTTTCAGGCGCGCTCTTCCAGGCAGACGGCGACACGATCGGGATCTGGAAGGAGCCGGGGCGGGTTCCTCCCGAAACGCAGCCGGTCACGGAGACAGCGGGTATCTGGGACAACCGGTACCGCTATTCGCTGCCTTCGGACGCATTGTTAACAGAATTCGCGGGCAGACTGCTCATCGGTCCGCTTTGCCGCGCACCTGTTCAGGCGAAGGAAATCACCTGGCCGGACGGCTGGCCGAAAGAGGCTTTCGACTGCTCGCCGGCGATCTGGACAGCGGAGGGAGATATATTTCCGGTTTCCGTTTCGGCAGAGTTCCAGATAGGCAATTCTGACAAGGTGGTCGCTTTGGATTTGGAGCGAATGCCGATCCAAGGTAAATTGGAAGCCAATTATTTGGATGATGGGGACACAGAAGAGGAAATCTAGAGTTTTCCTAGCATCCAACTTCTGTTAGAGGTCCGGGCTTAACAAATTAGTCAGTGCATCTGCGCAACTATGGCGCACCGCCTTGGCAGCGGGCTTTGAGCGACCTATCTTCGCTTAAAGGAAACTAACCGCGTGAGTTAAGTCGCGTTGGGCGGTTAAGGGAACAAAATGAACGCACATTTTCGCAACTTTGCCCTTTGGGTGATCATCGCCCTGCTTCTGATCGCATTGTTCCAGCTGTTTCAGAGTCCCGCGCAACACGGCGCGACGAATGATATCGCTTATTCGGACTTCATGAAGCAGGTCGACAATGGCGAAGTCAGATCCGTTACCATCCAGGAACAAAAGATCACCGGCAGCTATAACAGCGGCGGTGCCTTCCAGACCTATGCGCCCGACGGGGCCCAGTATGTCAACGAACTGCGCGGCAAGGGCGTTCTGATCAATGCCCGTCCGCCTGCGGAAAGTTCCCCGCTGCTCGGCGCCCTGTTCTCCTGGCTGCCGATGCTGATCATTCTCGGCATCTGGATCTTCGTAATGCGCCAGATGCAGGGATCCGGCGGCAAGGCGATGGGTTTCGGCAAGTCCAAGGCGAAGCTTCTGACCGAGGCGCATGGCCGGGTCACGTTCGAAGACGTTGCCGGCATCGACGAAGCCAAGGAAGACCTTCAGGAGATCGTGGAATTCCTGCGCGACCCGCAGAAGTTCCAGCGTCTCGGCGGCCGTATCCCGCGGGGCGTTCTGCTGGTCGGCCCTCCGGGCACCGGTAAGACGCTGACGGCGCGCGCCGTCGCCGGCGAGGCGAATGTGCCGTTCTTCACCATTTCCGGTTCGGATTTCGTTGAAATGTTCGTCGGCGTGGGCGCCTCCCGCGTCCGCGACATGTTCGAGCAGGCCAAGAAGAACGCGCCCTGCATCATCTTCATCGACGAAATCGACGCGGTCGGCCGTCACCGCGGCGCCGGTCTCGGCGGCGGCAACGACGAGCGCGAACAGACGCTGAACCAGCTCCTCGTCGAGATGGACGGCTTCGAGCCGAACGAAGGCATCATCATCATCGCTGCGACCAACCGTCCGGACGTGCTCGATCCCGCGCTGCTGCGCCCGGGCCGTTTCGACCGCCAGATCGTCGTGCCGAATCCGGACATCACCGGCCGCGAGAAGATCCTGAAAGTTCATATGCGCAAGGTTCCGCTGGCGCCGGATGTCGATGTCAAGACGCTTGCCCGCGGCACGCCGGGTTTCTCCGGCGCCGACCTGATGAACCTCGTCAACGAAGCCGCGCTGCTGGCCGCCCGCCGTTCCAAGCGGCTGGTCACCATGGCCGAGTTCGAGGACGCCAAGGACAAGGTCATGATGGGCGCGGAACGCCGCACGCTGGTCATGACCGAGGAAGAAAAGAAGCTGACCGCCTATCACGAAGCCGGTCACGCGCTGGTCGCTCTGCATCAGGATGCGTCCGATCCGATCCACAAGGCCACCATCATCCCGCGCGGCCGCGCGCTCGGCATGGTGATGCGCCTGCCGGAGAAGGACCAGGTGTCGCTCACCCGGGCCAAGTGCAAGGCCGACCTTGCGGTCGCCATGGGCGGCCGTGTCGCCGAGGAAATGATCTTCGGCTATGAGAAGGTCACGTCCGGCGCGTCCGGCGACATCCAGATGGCCACCAAGCTGGCGCGGGCGATGGCGACCCAGTTCGGCATGTCCGACAGGCTGGGCCCGCTGCTCTACGGCGAGAACCAGGAAGAGGTGTTCCTGGGCCATTCGGTCGCCAAGAACCAGCATGTCTCCGACGAGACCCAGAAGATCGTCGACGCGGAAATCAAGTCCTTCGTCAATCAGGGCTACGAGACCGCGAAGAAGATCCTGGGCGACCATGAGGATCAGCTCCACACGATCGCCAAGGGTCTTCTGGAATACGAAACCCTTTCGGGCGACGAGATCCGGGACCTCCTGAAAGGCAAGCCGCCGGTGCGCGACACGGACGACGACCAGCCGGTCGGCCGGTCCTCCGCGGTGCCGTCCGCGGGCGCCAAGCGCGGCGGCGACGAGGCCAGCGGCGGCATGGAGCCGCAGCCGTCCTGATTGCTGCCGGGAGATTTCCGACAGGAACGAGAAAGGCCCGGCAATCGCCGGGCCTCTTTCATTTGGAAAGGAAACAAGGTTTCCGGTGGATCGTCAGTGAATAGTAATATTTGCTCACATATTTTGAAGAGCAGCGAACAGGAACTGCGCTAAAAGTGCGCAAGACAAAAATCATCGGACAAAAGTGATGCGCAAGTTTTTCGGCACCGACGGTATTCGAGGTCATGCCAATACATTTCCCATGACGGCGGAGATGGCCCTGAAGGTCGGAATGGCGGCCGGTCTGGTCTTCAAGAACGGCGGACACCGCCATCGGGTCGTGATCGGCAAGGACACGCGCCTGTCCGGCTACATGCTGGAAAACGCGCTTGTCGCCGGGTTTACCTCCGTCGGTATCGATGTCTTCCTGCTCGGTCCGATGCCGACGCCGGCGGTTGCCATGCTGACCCGGTCGCTCAGGACTGATCTGGGCGTTATGATCTCCGCTTCACACAATCCTTTCGAGGACAACGGCATCAAGTTCTTCGGGCCCGACGGCTTCAAGCTCAGCGACCAGATCGAAAAGACCATCGAGGGCCTGATCGAGACCGACCTGAGTTCCCGGCTGCCCGGGGCGAGCGAGCTCGGCCGGGCCAAACGGATCGACGGCGCCCAGCAGCGCTATATCGAGTTCGCCAAGCGCACCTTGCCGCGCGAAATGAGCCTGGAAGGGCTGCGCGTGGTGATCGACTGCGCCAACGGCGCGGCCTACAAGGTGGCCCCGGAGGCTCTGTGGGAACTCGGCGCGGACGTGATTTCCATGGGCGTCTCCCCGGACGGCTTCAACATCAACAAGGAATGCGGTTCGACCTCGACCGACGCGCTGTCCCGCAAGGTGCATGAAGTGCGCGCCGATATCGGCATCGCCCTCGACGGAGATGCGGACCGGGTCATCATTGTCGACGAGAACGGCGACATCGTCGATGGCGACCAGCTCATGGCCGTCGTGGCGCAGTCCTGGCAGGCCAGCAACCGCCTGTCTGCCCCCGGCATCGTCGCGACGGTGATGTCGAACCTTGGGCTGGAACGTTATCTGGAGAGCCTCGGGCTCGGTCTGGCGCGCACCAGGGTGGGCGACCGCTACGTGGTCGAGCACATGCGGGCCAACGGCTACAATGTCGGCGGCGAGCAGTCGGGGCACATCGTGCTGTCCGATTTCGCCACCACGGGAGACGGCCTGATCGCCGCGCTTCAGGTTCTGGCCTGCGTGAAGGACCAGAACAAACCGGTCTCCGAAGTCTGCCGCCGGTTCGAGCCGGTGCCCCAGATCCTGAAGAACGTGCGCTACAGCGGCGGAACGCCGCTCGACAAGGCGCAGGTGATCTCGGCCATCGAGGACGGCGAGGCGCGTCTCGGCAAATCCGGGCGTCTCGTGATTCGTGCCTCCGGCACGGAGCCGCTGATCCGGGTGATGGCGGAAGGCGACGATGCGGAGATGGTCAACCAGGTCGTTAACGATATCGCCGGTGTGGTTGCCTCCGCGGCGGCCTGAAAACCCTGTTTTGGACGAAAGCCGCCCCGGAAGGGGCGGTTTTTTAATGAACCGTAAATAAAAATTCTCTCGTTAAGACTTTTTTAAGGTAAAAAAACGCGGTTAAAGATTACGGTTAAGTCAGCATTAATGAATTCCTCTCAGTATGCTTCCAAGTTTGATGTGTCCGGCATTGGTTGAAGCGGGCGCTCACTGGAAGAGGACGAGGACATGAATAATTTCTTCAAGCGTTTGTCTTTGACCGGCTTTGCTGTTGTGCTTTCCACTGCGGGCTATGCCGCAGATCTGCCGACACCGGTCATCGAACACATCCCGGAAATCCCGGCCGTCGGCGGTTTTTATCTCCGGGGTGATATCGGTTACAAGATCTATGAAGATCCGACCGGAAGCTATAACAGCGCTCAGACCGGGGACCTCCGGTTCGACCGGGAAAGCATGGACAATTCCTGGATGTTCGGCATCGGTGCTGGGTATCAGTTCAATGACTATTTCCGGACTGACGTAACGCTCGACTACGAGACCGCTGCGACTGCTACAGGGTATGCACCCTGTAATGGATGTTCAGAGTCTGAAGAAGGTACCGACATCGACGTGTGGACGGTGATGTGGAACGCTTATGTGGACGTCGGTACCTGGAACAGGTTCACGCCCTACGTCGGCGCCGGTATTGGTGCAGCCTACGTCCGGACTGAAAACACCTATTCCATCAATCCGGGCCTTGGGCGGACCGACTACAACGGAACGAACGGGCAGTGGAATTTCGCTTGGGCTCTCATGGCTGGTGCTGAATACGCCTTCACGCCCAACTGGAGCCTTGATGCCGGATACCGCTACAAAAACCTCGGTGAAGCTAAGACCGTCAGACTGACCGATGCGGGTAACGCGAGAGTCAAGTGGGAGGATCTGACCGCCCACGAATTCCGTCTGGGCGTTCGCTATAACTTCAATAGCGGCACGGCTCCGGCAGGCCCGGTCTATTACGAGCCGCAAGGCCCGATCACCAGCAACTTCTGATCCTCCCGATCAGCAGTCCTCGAAAGGCCGGTCCGAGACCGGCCTTTTTGCGTTTGCCGCCGATTTGAATTGACGGTCGGCCGGGATCGTCCTATCCCAATAGGTGGGCCACCCCTCCCCAACGAGGGGCAACTATCTGTGAGGGTAGACGACATGACAGATCTCACCGCAAAGCCGGACGTGCGTCCGGCCAATCCCAATTTTTCTTCAGGTCCCTGCGCCAAGCGTCCCGGTTGGGCGCTGGACAATCTCGGCGATGCTCCGCTGGGACGGTCCCACCGGGCGAAACCCGGCAAGGCCAAGCTTGCCGAGGCGATCGAACTCACCCGCAAGGTTCTTCAGGTGCCTGCCGACTATCGGATCGGCATCGTTCCGGCCTCCGATACCGGCGCGGTCGAAATGGCGCTCTGGTCGCTGCTCGGCGCGCGCGGCGTCGACATGCTGGCCTGGGAAAGCTTCGGCTCCGGCTGGGTCACAGACGTGATCAAGCAGCTCAAGCTCGACAATGCCCGGGTCCTGGAAGCCCCTTACGGCGAACTGCCGGACCTGTCTCAGGTCGATTTCACCAATGACGTCGTCTTTACCTGGAACGGCACCACCTCGGGCGTGCGCGTGCCGGACGGGGACTGGATCCCGGCGGATCGCGAGGGGCTGACGATCTGCGACGCGACTTCGGCCGCCTTCGCGCAGGATCTGGCGTTCGACAAGCTCGATGTCGTCACCTTCTCCTGGCAGAAGGTCCTGGGCGGTGAAGCCGCGCATGGCGTGTTGATCCTCGGCCCGCGCGCCGTCGAACGGCTGGAAAACCATAGCCCGGCCTGGCCGCTGCCGAAGATCTTCCGCATGACCAAGGGCGGCAAGCTGATCGAAGGCATCTTCAAGGGCGAAACGATCAACACGCCCTCCATGCTTTGCGTCGAGGACTATCTCGATGCCCTGAAATGGGCCGACGGTCTCGGCGGGTTGTCCGGGCTGCGGGCCCGGGCGGACGCCAACCTGAAGGTGCTTGCCGACTGGGTGGAGAAAACCGGCTGGGTGGATTTCCTGGCCGTCGATCCGGCGACCCGGTCCAACACCTCTGTCTGCCTGAAGGTAACGGACCCGGGAGTCGTGGCGCTTGGCGCGGACGATCAGGCCGCCTTCGCCAAATCCATCGTCAGCGCGCTGGATGCGGAAGGCGTCGCCTATGACATCGGCGCCTATCGCGACGCGCCTTCGGGCCTGCGCATCTGGGCCGGTGCGACCGTCGAGGCACGCGATCTCGAGGCGCTGACCCTTTGGCTCGACTGGGCCTTCCAATCGGCGAAATCGAAACTGGCTCAGGCTGCCTGAGCATTTCCTTTCTTCATGACGACATCCCGGGCGGGTCACTGCCCGGACCGTTCTGCCTATTCAAGGAGATGCTCAAATGGCTCCCAAGGTACTGATCTCAGACAAATTGTCGCCGGCTGCGGTGCAGATCTTCAAGGATCGCGGCGTGGAGGCGGATTTCCTTCCCGATGTGGGCAAGGACAAGGAAAAGCTCAAGGAAATCATCGGCCGGTATGACGGTCTCGCCATCCGTTCGGCCACCAAGGTGACGGAAAAGATCATCGCGGCCGCCGACCGACTGAAGGTGATCGGCCGGGCCGGGATCGGTGTCGACAATGTCGACATCCCCCAGGCAACGGCACGCGGCATCATCGTGATGAACACGCCGTTCGGCAACGCCATCACCACGGCGGAACACGCGATTTCCATGATGATGTCCCTTGCCCGGCAGATCCCGGCGGCCGATGCTTCCACGCAAGCCGGAAAGTGGGAGAAATCCCGTTTCATGGGCCGGGAGATCACAGGCAAGACGCTGGGGCTCATCGGCTGCGGCAACATCGGTTCCATCGTCGCGGACCGTGCCATCGGCCTCAAGATGAAAGTGATCGCCTTCGATCCCTTCCTGACGCCGGAACGGGCCGTCGCGCTCGGGGTCGAAAAGGTGGAGCTTGAAGAGCTGCTCCATCGCTCCGACGTGATCACGCTGCATACGCCGCTGACGGACAAGACCCGCAACATCATCGATGCGGCGGCAATCGCCAAGATGAAAAAGGGGTCTTATCTGGTCAACTGCGCCCGCGGCGGCCTGGCGGACGAGGCGGCCGTCAGGGCGGCGCTCGACGAAGGCAAGCTTGCCGGGGCGGCGTTCGATGTGTTTGTCGAGGAACCGGCCAAGGACAACGTGCTTTTTGGCGCCGAAAACTTCGTTTCGACCCCGCATCTCGGGGCGTCGACCTCGGAAGCCCAGGAAAACGTCGCGCTGCAGGTCGCCGAGCAGATGTGTGATTATCTGGTCGACGGTGCTGTCCGCAACGCCCTCAACATGCCCTCGATTTCGGCGGAGGAAGCGCCGAAGCTCGCCCCCTTCGTCCGCCTTGCCGAGCAGCTCGGGTCGTTCGCCGGCCAGCTTACCGAGACCGGCATCGAAGGGGTCCGGCTGGAATATGAAGGCGCGGTCGCCAAGATGAACGTCCAGGCCCTGACGGCGGCGGCGATCACCGGGCTGCTGACGCCGCTCCTGCAGACCGTCAACATGGTGTCGGCGCCGATCCTGGCGAAGGAACGCGGCATCAAGGTCGAGGAAATCCGCCGGGAACAGCAGGGGGCATACGAGACCTATATCCGTCTCACCGTCATCACCGAGCGCCAGGAACGCTCCGTTGCGGGGACCGTCTTTGCAGACGGCAAGCCGCGGATCATCCAGGTGAAGGGCATCAATATGGAGGCCGAGCTCGGACCTCACATGCTCTACATCACCAACGAGGACAAACCCGGCTTCATCGGCCATCTGGGCATGGAACTCGGTGACAACGGTGTCAACATCGCCACGTTCAACCTCGGCCGGATTGCGCCGGGCGAAGACGCGATCTGCCTCGTCGAGGTGGATGTCGAGGTGCCGGCCGACGTTATGGCCCGGCTCGAGGCGGTGTCCCACGTCAAGCAGGTGAAGTCACTGAGGTTCTAAGGCGGGAAGTCCAGAGCTTTCCGGTAGAGCTTTCGTTCGAAACCGCAGTGCCAGTCCCCCTCCCTCTTGTGGGGGAGGGCTATCGCACTTGGCCAAGCGTGACTCCCTCTCCCATCGGGAGAGGGTTGGGGTGAGGGGCTCAAACGCCGAAAAATGTCGGAGACGCGTAACCCCTCACCCGGAGCTGCGCTCCGACCTCTCCCCATGGGAGAGGTTACAGTGGGCCAATCACGGAAATTTTCGGTCAAATGCGACAGCCCTGCCCTTCCCCACAAGGGGGAAGGGGACGAGGCCGAGCTTGACGGATCTTCCGGGGAAAACAGAAGTGTCCGGAACCAAGTGAGTAAAGAGGTTTCCTCACGCTGCCCGCGTGCCCTTTCGCCGCAGGATACGGCCGTCCAGGACCACCAGCCCGATCAGCAGCACCGCAAAGCCGCCGAGCTGCAGGGGGCCGAGCCTTTCGCCGAGCAGCAGCCAGCCGAAGAGCAGCGCGCTGGCCGGCACGAGCAGCGTGACCAGGGAGGCATTGGTGGCGCCGGCCTCGGCGAGCAGCTGGAAATAGATGAGGTAAGCGAGCGCGGTGGCGAGAATGCCGAGGGCGAGGACGTTCAGCCAGGTGGTCATGCCGGGATCGGCGAAGGACCAGCCGGAACTTGTCAGCAGGGCGACGGGCAGCATGATCGCGCTCGATCCCATGAGCTGCCCGGTGGCGGAGACCTGGGGCGGCAGGGACCTGAAACGCCGGGCAAAGGTCGCCGCGCAGGCATAGGAAAACGCCGCTCCAAGGCAGCAGAGCTGCGCCCAGACCGGATCCGTCGCAAGTCCCGACAAGCTGCTCGACAGCATGATTGCGACCCCCGCCACGCCAAGCACTACGCCGGCGATCCGGTGCGCCTGAAGAGTTTCCTGTTTGGCCAGGACATCGGCGACGAGCACGGTGAAGACCGGTGTGGTCGCGTTGAGGATCGATGCCAGTCCGGCGCCGATGACGGTCTGCCCGAGAAACAGGAGCGAAAACGGCACGGCGTTGTTCAACAATCCCATGACCAGAAACGGCACCGCCAGACGTAGTTCCAGCCTGCCCAGAAGGCGTCGGTGCCAGAGGATCAGCAGCAGGGTCGCGCAGGCGATCGATACCCTGAAGAACACCAGGACAAAGGGCGGGATCTCGGCCACGGCAACCTTGGCAAACAGGAAGGAGCCGCCCCAGATTGCGCCTAAGACGATCAGCAGGATCCAGTTTCGAAGAGGCATCGGAACGACTCGCAGCGGGTGAGTGGAGCGACTGAACTACCATGCGGCTGGATAGCAGCCCACCCGAAAACCGATTGACCGGCGTTTCCCGCGTCTCTTTGGTTGCATCGGGCAGCATGCGGACGGGAATTCGGCGAATGCCTAAATACCGCCCCAAATTCTGCACAAGAGGGCTCTAAAAAGCAGGCCTGAAAAAGTGAAGGGACAGGATCATAATTTCCTTTCCGAGACTCGCAAGAGCCAAGAAACCTGTCTATAGTCCGCGCCGTTTGCCCCGGTCAGGTCGCCGGGGCTTGTCGTGTTGACACTCCGGGTTGCGCCCCGGGGTGTGAAAAAGCTGCTTCAGGAGAGCGAAGACTAGATGGCGAATGTGGTTGTTGTCGGTTCGCAGTGGGGAGACGAAGGGAAAGGCAAGATTGTCGACTGGCTGTCGGAACAGGCCGATGTCATCGTCAGGTTCCAGGGCGGGCACAACGCCGGGCACACGCTGGTGATCGACGGTGTCAGCTACAAGCTTTCTCTCCTGCCGTCCGGTGTCGCACGTGAGGGCAAGTTGTCGGTGATCGGCAACGGCGTCGTCCTCGATCCGCACGCTCTTGCCGAAGAGGTTGAGCGCCTCGGCCAGCAGGGCGTTGTCGTGACACCCGAGAACCTGCGCGTCGCCGAGAATGCCACGCTGATCCTGTCGCTGCACCGGGAGCTGGACGCGCTGCGCGAAAACTCCAATACCGGCACCCGCATCGGCACCACCAAGCGCGGCATCGGCCCGGCCTATGAAGACAAGGTCGGCCGCCGTGCGATCCGGCTGATGGACCTGAAGAACCTGACGACCCTGCCGGCGAAAATCGACCGCCTGCTGACCCACCACAACGCCTTGCGCCGCGGTCTCGGCCAGGACGAGATCTCCGCCCAGGCGATCTACGACGAACTCGCCAGCGTCGCCGACAAGGTGCTGCCCTACATGGACAAGGTCTGGTATCTGCTGGACGCTCTGCGCCGCGAGGGGAAACGCATTCTGTTCGAAGGCGCCCAGGGCGCGCTTCTGGACATCGACCACGGCACCTATCCGTTCGTTACCTCGTCCAACACGGTCGCGGGCCAGGCGGCCACCGGCTGCGGGCTTGGCCCGGGTTCGGTCGGTTATGTGCTCGGCATCACCAAGGCCTATACCACGCGTGTCGGCGAAGGTCCGTTCCCGACCGAGCAGCAAAATGAAATCGGCGAGTTTCTGGGCAGCAGGGGCCATGAGTTTGGCACGGTAACGGGACGCCGCCGCCGTTGCGGCTGGTTCGATGCGGTTCTGGTCCGCCAGACCGTGTGCACCTCCGGCATCAACGGCATCGCGCTGACCAAGCTGGACGTTCTCGACGGACTGGACGAAATCAAGATCTGCATCGGCTACGAGCTGGATGGAGAACGGATCGACTATCTGCCCGCCTCGCAAGGGGCGCAGGAGCGGGTGGTTCCGGTCTACGAAAGCCTGCCGGGCTGGAAGGAATCGACGGAAGGCGCCCGGACCTGGGCGGATCTGCCGGCGCAGGCGATCAAATATGTCCGCCACGTGGAAGAACTGATCGGCGCGCCGGTGGCGATTCTCTCGACCAGTCCGGAGCGGGATGACACAATTCTTGTGCAGAATCCGTTCCAGGATTGAGATCGGAGCCGGTAAACGCACAATATTGGCGGAGCGTTCGCGCATTGCGAATCACAGCGTGCTTCGCCAAGTATTCTCTGACGTGCTTCTGCGCGTTGAGACAATAATAACACGATAGGAAATGAGTACTGTTGGGATCCCTGTTTGAGCGGGATATTTGAAGAAATAGCACCGGTCTTCAAAAACTTGCTATAAGCCTGACAAAGATCCGGAATTTCAGGCCCGCAGATCAGATCCCCGCAGTTGGCCGGTAGGCAGGAAGATGGCTGATTACTATTCAATTCTGAAGAAAACGATCGCGTCTTTGCCGGAAAGCAATGGTGCAGCCCGCAGAAGCGTCTACAGCCGTGCGCGCAACGCCATTGTCAATCAGCTCAAGGCCTACGAACCGCCGCTGTCTCCTTCTGAGATCACGGCCGAACAGCTCCGCCTGGAAGAAGCGATCCGCAAGGTCGAAGCGGAAGCCGCCCGGGAGAGCCTCGGACTTGGTCCCGTCGCGCCCAAGGTGGAAACCCCCGCTCCACAGCCGTCCGCTCCGCCGCCGGCGCCGGAGGCCGATGAGGAACCGGCTGACGTGGAACCGTCCGCTGCGCCTGCCTCCGCGGAGGCGGCCCCTGCACCGGGCGATCGGGAGGAGGACATTCCCTCTCCGCTGAAGGACACCCTGTCGGAGGCGCAGTCCCTCGGTACCGCGGCCAACCAGGCGGTGCAGAACGCGAAGGGCGCGGTCGAACCGTCGGTCGAGCAGGCTCCCCAGGCGGCCTCTCAGCGACAGGAGCCGTCGTTTGAGAACCGGTCTCAGCCGGATGAAGGTATTTTCGAACCGGACGCGGATGACGGCAGCCAGACCGAAGCGCCCTATTCCGGCGGTGCGGCGGAACCTGCTGTCTCCCAAGGCAAGTCGCGGAAAAGCGGCCGGACCCGGCGCGACCGCCCGAGCGCCTCGGATGCGTTGCGCGAAGGGCCGAGCGGCCGCGTCGTCATGTTCGCGGTCATCGGCGTTGTGGTGCTGCTGCTCGTCGCTGCCGGCGGGTATTTCTTCCTGTCCTCCGAAGACCAGTTTGCAGGCAGGACCTCCGGCTCGCAGTCCGGCACGGCTCAGACAGAGACGACGCCCCAGCCCGCCGAGGAAACGCCGGCCACGGCCCAAACAGAGGCTTCCGGGGAGAACGAACCGTCCAAGAACACCGACCGGTTGCTGAATGACGGTGAGACGGAAGTGGTCGCGCCGGATGCCAGGACCGTGACCACCACCACCATCACGCCGCAGGAACCTTCCGCACCGGCCTCCCCCGCGCCTTCGACCGTTACCAATGTGGAGAGCGCTCCCGAAGAACCGGCTGCTCCGGAAGCCGCACCGGCTCCCGAGACACTTGCCGCCGGCGTGACCGACACGCCTGCGATCGTCGAAGAGCCGGCCGCGGTTCCGGAAGACAATCTGGCGGCCATCGCTCCGGAAGAAACCTCCCCCTCCGAACCTTCGGCGGGCACGGAAGACGGCGTTCAACGTTCCATACTCTACGAAGAGGGCGAGGAAACCGGCGGTGCGGGCACGGCGGCGCAAGGCGCGGTGGCCTGGACCGTCGAGGAAGAAACCGATCTCGACGGCAAGGCTCAGGCGGTTCTGAGCGCGACGGTGGAGATCCCCGAGCGGGACGTGAAGGTCGACATCCGGATCAAGCCGAATGACGACACGTCCCTGCCGGCCAGCCATCTCGTCGAGATCAAGTACGAGTTTCCGGACAGCTTCGCGGCCGGTGACGTGGTCAACGTTCCGGGCCTGGTCATGAAGCCGACGGAAGAAGCGCGCGGCGATGCCCTGATCGGCGCGTCGGTGAAAGTGTCTCCGGGATATTTCTGGATCGCGCTTTCCAGCCTGCCGAACGAACAGCAGCGTAACCTGGCGCTTCTGCGCGAGCGGGGCTGGATCGACATTCCCATGCTCTATGAAAACGGCAAGCGCGGTATCCTGACGCTCGAAAAAGGCTCCGCCGGGGACGAGGCCGTCGAAAAGGCGATCTCCGCCTGGCAAGCCGGCTAAGATTTTCCGCGTCTGAACAAACGGGCCATTCAACGGCTTGCCTTTTTGAGCGAGCCGGGGCATGGTCCGTCTTGGTCCGAGGGGTGCTCCGGTGACCGGAGCTGAGATGGCGTTGAGCCGAACCCTTAGAACCTGATCCGGGTCATGCCGGCGAAGGGACGGAATCCTTAGCCTATTCCCGGATCTCCAATGTCATTTTCGGCCCTTGCCGAAGACGGGAGATCCTATGCGTTCGTGCCAGCCATCGCGGCGGCGTCTCGATGTTCAGAGACCGTTTGCCGATTTTGAAGTTCCAGCATCCTTTTGTCCGGTTTATCCCATCCGGGACGGCTCAGGTTGGTGGGGCAGCGGCAAGCCATTTTCTCCCTGCCGTCCCGGACTCGATCCGGGACTTCATCCCAAGAGCGTGACAGGTCCCGGATCAAGTCCGGGACAGCTATCGGTGATGTTTTCCATGAGATCCGGCCAAACAGAGTTGTTGGCGAAGCTGGGGGGCTTTGCGTTTGTTTCGATCCGCTCGATGGCGAAAACCAATCCGGGTCGGGAGGCGTCATGAAGGCGCTTTTGACCGTGTTGCTGAAATTCGCGGCCGGTGTTGTCGCGGTGTTCGGTGCCTGGGCGTTGCTCGTCGCCGTCGTAAAGCCGCCCTCCTTCATGCTGCCCGGCCCACTCGAAGTTCTGCGCGCCTTTCCCGTACACGCCGGCTTCCTGCTCCACCATGCGGGCATCACCGCTTATGAGACGGTGCTCGGCTTCGTGCTCGGTGTCCTGTCGGGAGCTATGCTGGCGGTCTCCGTCTGGCAGTTTCCGCTGGCGGGCCGGGTGATCATGCCGCCCGTGCTGATCACGCAGGCCCTGCCGGTCTTTGCGATTGCGCCGGTGCTGGTGCTCTGGCTCGGCTTCGGCATCTCCTCGAAAATCGTGATGGCCATTCTGGTGATCTTCTTCACGGTCACCTCCACGGTCTATGACGGCCTGAGGCGGCTCGACACCGGCCTTGCGGATCTGGCCCGGCTCTACCGGGTGCCCCGATACAAGGAGCTCTGGGTCTTCCGGCTGCCGGCGGCTTTACCCGCCTTCGCGTCCGGCGTTCGTGTCGCCGCCGTCTTTGCCCCGATGGGCGCCGTCGTCGGTGAATGGGCGGGTGCCAAGGGCGGCCTTGCCTTCATCATGCTGCAGGCGAATGCGCGCGGAAACACGGATGTGCTCTTTGCCGCCGTCATCCTGCTTGCCCTGATGGTGCTGGCGATGCGCTACGCCGTCGAGCATCTCACCCGAATTCTCGTTCCCTGGCAGGTCGAAGACTGACCGCCCTATCCCGGAGGATTGAATGAAAAAGACGCTCCATTCGCTCACCCTTGCTCTGGCCCTCGCCGCCGGAGTGATTGCCAGCGCGCCGGTTCAGGCCGCAGAGAAGCTGACCGTGCTCCTGGACTGGTTCACCAATCCCGATCACGCGCCGGTCATAACCGCGCAGACCAAGGGCTTCTTCGCGGCGGAAGGCCTGGATGTGGAACTGGTGGAACCGGCAGATCCCGCCATGCCGCCGAAACTGGTGGCCGCGGGGCAGGGCGATATCGCGGTCTCCTATCAGCCGACGCTCCACGCCCATATCGAGGAAGGCCTGCCCCTGGCGTGGATCGGCACGCTGGTCGAAACGCCACTCAATTGCCTGATCGTGCTCAAGGACGGGCCGATCAAGGAGCTGACGGACCTGAAGGGCAAATCCATCGGCTTTTCGGTCTCGGGGTTCGAGGACGCCATGCTCGGGCAGATGCTGCGCTCTGCCGGCCTGACGATCGACGACGTCGAGCTGATCAACGTCAATTTCTCCCTGTCTCCGGCGCTGATGTCGGGCCAGGTCGATGCGGTGATCGGCGGTTACCGGAATTTCGAGCTGACGCAGATTGAAATCGAGGGCAAGGAAGGCAAGGCTTTCTTTCCGGAGGAAAACGGCGTGCCGGCCTTCGACGAGCTCATCTATGTGGTGAACAAGGACAAGACCGGCGATCCGCGCTACGCGAAATTTCTCGCCGCGGTCGAAGCGGCGACCATCTATCTGACCAATCACCCGGAAGAAGCCTGGAACGCCTTTATCGAAGCCTATCCGAACCTCAACGACGAGCTCAACAGGCGCGCCTGGTTCGACACGCTGCCGCGTTTCGCCAAGCGCCCCGGTGCGCTCGACACCGGCCGCTACCAGCGGTTCGCAGAGTTCATGGAAGAGGCCGGTCTGATCGGCAAGGTGGTGCCGGTGGCGGATTACGCGGCCGAGATCCGCTAGGGTGGGATGGCGCCGAGGCGGCGCTTTTACGAAGAAATCCCAACTCGTCCGCTTCATCCTGAGGAGCCGCGCAAGCGGCGTCTCGAAGGATGGGCGTCTTGCTCGGGAGTTTGCAGCCCATCCTTCGAGACAGCGCTCCGCGCTTCCTCAGGATGAGGATGCAGGTGTTTGGATCTCACCGGTTTTTCTGGATTGGCGACGGAAAGCACTCAAACGAAAAACGCCGGAGACTGGCTCCGGCGTTTTCAGGCAGCCTGTCAGGGGAAATCAGGCTGCGGGCTGGTCCATGTTGCGCGCGCTGTTGCGCACGGCCTTCTGGACCTTTTCAAAGGCGCGGACCTCGATCTGGCGCACGCGCTCGCGGCTGACGCCGAATTCGCCGGACAGGTCTTCCAGCGTCATCGGATCTTCAGACAGGCGGCGGGCCTCGAAAATGCGGCGCTCGCGGTCGTTCAGCACGTCCATGGCGTCGCTCAGAAGCTTGCGGCGCATGTCCAGCTCTTCCTGATTGGCGAGCAGGGTTTCCTGGCTGTCGCTTTCGTCGACAAGCCAGTCCTGCCACTCGCCGGCATCGGCTTCCGCGCGCACGGGTGCGTTGAGGCTGGCATCGCCGCCGAGACGGCGGTTCATGGACACCACTTCCTCCTCCGACACGCCGAGGCGCGTGGCGATTTCAGTCACCTGATCCGGCTTCAGATCGCCCTCGTCCAGCGCCTGGATCTTGCCCTTGAGGCGGCGCAGGTTGAAGAACAGCCGTTTCTGGTTGGCGGTGGTGCCCATTTTGACCAGCGACCAGGAGCGCAGGATATATTCCTGGATGGCCGCCTTGATCCACCACATTGCATAAGTGGCGAGCCGGAAGCCCTTGTCGGGCTCGAAACGCTTGACCGCCTGCATCAGGCCGACATTGCCCTCGGAGATGACTTCGCCGATCGGCAGTCCGTAGCCACGGTAGCCCATGGCGATCTTGGCAACGAGACGCAGGTGGGAATTGACCAGCCGCTCGGCCGCTTCAGGGTCCTCATGCTCCTTGTACCGCTTGGCGAGCATGTACTCTTCCTGCGGCTGCAGCATCGGAAATTTGCGGATCTCATCCAGGTAACGGCTGAGACCGCCTTCCCCGGCCGTGAGGGTCGGTACGTTCTGGGCCATGGCATGCACCCCCTTTCGTCTGTTGCGCCCTTAACTCCAGACCGCTCCGCACGTCTACGCAAGCCGGTCGTTTCAGAGGAAAGGTGGACGCAGAATCGTGTCCAATCAGGCACACAAGAAAGACTAATATAGGTTGGAATTGGCCGATTGCATGGCCAGAAAACGAAATTGGTTCCTAAAATTTTTGTAATTCGGATAAAAGTTTTGCGAAATCAGCCGGATAAGGGCTCTCGAAACGCAAAGTTTTGCCATTTGCCGGATGTTCGAACGCCAATAATCCGGCATGCAGCGCCTGCCTGCGGAAGCCGTTTATAAGGCTTTTGAGCGGCTCCTCCAGACGATTGCTCTTCGTCTTGAACCCGGATCCGTAATCGTTATCGCCGATCAGCGGGTGGCCGATATAGGCCATATGGACGCGGATCTGGTGCGTGCGGCCGGTCTCCAGCCGGCATTCCATCAGCGAGGCCAGGGCCGGCTGATCCGCCTTGCCGAAGCGTTCTTTCACCTGCCAGTGGGTGACGGCATGCCGTCCTCCGGTTTTTACGACCGCGATTTTCTGCCTGTTGGCCTGGGAACGGGCCAGATTGGCGTCGATCGTGCCTTTCAGGCTGGAGGGCGCGCCCCAGACGAGTGCCGAATAGGCGCGCTCGAGCGGGCCGCTGCGGCCGTGATCGGCAAACTGGGCAGCCAGCCCCTGATGGGCCTGGTCGGTCTTGGCGACGACCAGCAGGCCGGAGGTGTCCTTGTCGATCCGATGCACGATGCCCGGGCGCCTGACGCCGCCGATGCCCGACAGGCTGTCGCCGCAATGATGGATCAGCGCGTTGACCAGCGTGCCGGTCCAGTTGCCGGCGCCCGGATGCACGACGAGACCGGCCGGCTTGTCGATGACGATCAGGTGCTCGTCTTCATAAACCACCGATATCGGGATGTCCTCGCCCTGCGGCTCGGGGTCTTCCGGTTCCGGTAAAGTGAGCGCGAGCGCGTCGCCTTCATTGACCCGGTATTTCGGCTCCACTATTTTCGCGCCGCCGACGGTTACGTCGCCGGATTTGATAAGGGCCTGTATCCTGTTCCGGCTAAGGGCATCCAGATGGGCCGCAAGCACCGCATCCAGCCGCTTTCCGGCGTCGGCTGCACCAACTGTCAAACTGAAATCCGTGCCCAGATCGGCCGGATCTTCATGGGAAAGTTCTGTCATGTCACAACCTGATTACGGGGACGAGGGCCGGGAAGAGGCACAGCTCGATCCGGCTGCGCAACGCGTGCAGGCGAAACTGAAGCGCCTGTTGTTCGGATCGACCCTGATCATGTTTGCCGGGTTTATCGCTGTCTTTGCAGCAATTCTTTACAAGATCAACACTTATGAGGCCGACCCTTCCGAGGCCGCGTTCGCCGGCAGGCTGGCCGTCGGTCCGGACGCTGACGTTCTTCAGGTGACGCTGGCGGAGGGGATGCTGCTCGTCCTGGTGAGCGAAGGCAGCGGGAAAGCCCTGCTGCGCTTCGATCCGCAGACCGGAAAAGAGCTGGGCCGCACCGACTTTTCCGCCCGGTGAGGGAAGGGTGGAGGCCTGTGCCAAAAAAATGAAAAAAGGGGTTGCGTCCTGAGCCGCGCAGCCGTATACGCCTGACCTCGGCTTGAGACAGTTTTTCTCAAGCCTGTGCGCGCCCATCGTCTAGCGGTCTAGGACGCCGCCCTTTCACGGCGGAAACACGGGTTCGAGTCCCGTTGGGCGTGCCATTCTTGTCAGCTTCCGGCCTGTTTGAGCGCCCCGTGCCCGAATTCGTGGCGCAGAGGCGCCGGTTTTCTCCCCAGACACCCCACAGCGTTTCCACATGCAGCACACAGGTTTTCCCTGGTTCGTCTGCCGTGCGCCTTATCCGGCTTCCTCGACCTCCTGGCGGCCGGTCTGGATCAGGTTCACTTCGGCTTCCGCCGCGATCTTCAGGAATTCGGGATCGGGGCAGTAATCGGTGACGAAGGTCGTCACCTGGGAAAGGTGGCCGACGCGCACCGGCGCGGTGCGCTCGAACTTGGTGCTGTCGGCGGCCAGGATGACGTGACGGGCATTGTCCATGATGGTCTTGGTGACCTTCACTTCGCGGTAGTCGTAGTCAAGCAATGAGCCGTCCGGATCGATGGCCGAGGCGCCGATAACGGCGAAATCGACCTTGAACTGGCGCATGAAGTCGACGGCCGCCTCGCCGACGATGCCGCCGTCGGAATGGCGCAGGACGCCGCCGGCGATCACCACCTCGATCTGGGAATAACCGCGCATCAGGCTTGCGACGTTGATGTTGTTGGTGATCACCATCAGGCCGCGATGCTGCAGCAGCGCCTGGGCGACGGCTTCCGTCGTTGTGCCGATATTGATGAAGATCGAGGCATTGTCGGGAATGAGCGCGGCGACGCTTTCGCCGATATCGGCCTTTTCCCTGCTGGAAATGATCCTGCGGGCCTCGTAGCCGACATTCTCGATGCCGGAGGAGAGCAGCGCGCCGCCATGGGTCCTGGCCAGCAGGCGCCGCTCGCACAGCTCGTTCAGGTCCTTGCGGATGGTCTGCGGACTGACGTCGAACCGTTTTGCCAGATCGTCGACATTGACTCGGCCCATCTGCCGGGCCAGCTCCAGAATAGCGTTATGGCGTTCGATCAGCATCTAGCGCGGACTCATCAGGCATTTGTCTTCGCTCAAGCCACATCTTTCTTTTTTTGCTTGGACGGTTTTTCCTCACCGGCCTGTCCGGAAGCCAGCCGCTGGGTCGTCTGGGGGGCTGCGCCCGCAGCGGGAGCGGGAGCAGCCGGGGCTGGCGGTTGCGGCGTCTCCTTGGCGCGGCTGGACGCGACGATCCGGCTGACCAGAGCCTGGGCGGCGGAGGCGATCTCGGTGGATTTAACGGACGCCGCGCTTTCTTCTTCCGGCTGCATGGGCCTAGGCGCGTGAGGGCCGCCGGTTTCAGGCATGCTGACGTTGTCGCCGTTAACGGTAGCGGGCGAGGCGGACTTGCGCGCGCTCCCGGTTTCCGGCGCCGCCGCCTGGTAAGAAGATCCGGCCGGAACGGCTGCCTGTGCGTTTGCAGGCGGTGCGGCGTCTGCGGGGGCAATCGAAATGGAGTCGGCCGAAGAGATTCTGGAGGCAAGCGTCCGGAATTCCCGGCGCAGCTCGGCAAGCGCCGGAGTGGTGGCCAGATCTTTCTGGAGCTTCTGGATCTGGCCCGCCATCCGTTCCAGCACGCGTTCCTTGGTCTTCAGTTCGGCCTGGTGCCTGAGATTTTCGCCGGTGACCTTTTCGATCTGCGCGCTCAGGCGCTTCTGCAGCTCGGTTTCGGTGACATTCGCCGAGTCCAGCAGCAGCGACAGCCGGGTTACTTCGGCCTGGGCCGCAACGTATTTCGATTCCGTATCGACGAGCTGGCCTTCCAGTTCGGTCAGCCGGGTCTTTGCCGTCTTGTCGCGCGAAGCCTCGACCTCGCCGGCCACCGTGGGTTCGTATTTCGCCAGCTTGGCCTTCAAGGTAGCGACTTCGGCTTCCAGGCCGGTGATGGTCGCCAGCGTCATGGTGTCGGTCGCAGGCAGCCAGCCGGCATCGTCCGCTTCGCCGCCGGCCGCCCTGGTGCCGGATTTTTCTTCCGAGGTCCAGCTTTCGGCGAGGGCCTTTTCGGCATCCGACAGTTTCTGCTTGAGGGTGCTGACTTCCGCCGTCAGCAGGTCGACCGCCTGCTGATCGCCTTCGATCGCGAAAATCTTGGCTTCCAGTTCGGCGATCCTGGCCGCATGGGACTTTTTCAGGTCCTCGATCTCCACGCGGGTGCCGGTGGCATCGAGCTGGAATTTCGCGGCCTTAGCGCGCTCGCCGTCGAGCTGGCGTTCGACCCGGCGCAGTTCGACCGCGTGCCTTGCCCGCTCTTGATCCTGGGCCGCCCTGACTTCGGCGTAGCTGGACGGATTCACTGCGCGCAGCGCTTCTTCGGTCAGCCGCGCAGCCCGGCGATAGAAGGCGGGCAGGATCGCCAGGCCGATCAGTCCGGCCGTGCAGAACCCAAGTGCCACATACATCGCTGCTTCAATCAAGTCAGGCTCCCGCTGCGGTATAAACGCCCATCACTCCATCATTAGACGACACAAGCCTTGCCGCCAAGTATACTTAAACCAAAGTATCCAAGTTGGTTTATACGTCCGGTCGCGACTGAATTCCCGTCAGAACGGATTCCAGGTCGGTTTGTCGGTGAATTTCAGGTACCCCATATTCAGTCCCAGACGGGCGCCGACGCCGGCCCGGACGGGAACCAGGACGATCTGATCTCTGAGCAGAACCGTCATGCCGACGCCGCCGACCAGATAGGCGGATCCGTTCACTCCGGCAAAGCGCGCGTAGACCGAATTCACCGTGGGCAGATTGTAGACGAGCATCATCACCCGGGCACCGTCGGCACCGAAATCCCAGCCGACCGAGGGCCCCTGCCAGAAGACCTTGTGGGTGCCGGCATTGCGGGTATAGAGATGGCCTTCGCCGTACCGGGCGCCGGCGACGAATGCCCCGGACCCTTCTTCGCCGAGAATGTAGCCGTTGGGCTCGCCGTAGCTGGAGAACGCCTTTTCGACAACGGATGCCAGTCCGCCGGATACCGAGCCGAAGAACTGATGCCCGGTCTTGAGGATTTCATCCTGTTCGTAGGTCTGTCCCGGCGGGATCGGTTCGTTGCCGGAGGTCTGGGCGATGGAGGAATTGAAGGCGGCGGCAAAAAGCAAGCACAGTACCGCGGCGGAAAACAGGGACGCCACTCGCAGGGATCTTTGTGCCATTCAATAAATCTCCTCGTAGCGAACCTGAGCGCGCGCGTTGTTGCCGTTCAGCCAGGCCGCGATGCTAGACTGATGTAACATCATGCTGATTCGCATGGGTCCATGCATCTTACAAAAGCCGAATCGATGAAAAGCTGGCCTGAAAAAAAGACATGGATGTGTCTTTCCCTAGTATTGGCGGTGCTTCTGTGTGCTTTTGCGGGAAATAGCTTTGCCCGTCCCCAGGTTTTCGTCCCGGATCCGATCACCGGATACGCCATCGGCGGACACGATCCGGTGAGTTTCTTCGTGGACGGATACCCGCGCAAGGGCAAGCGCCAGTACGAATATGAGTGGGGCGGGGCTGACTGGATCTTCGTCAACGAGGGCAATCTTGCCGCCTTTCAGCGCGATCCGGATGCCTATGCACCGCTTTTTGCTGGATGCGGCGGCCATGCGTTGTCGGAAGGGTTCGCGACTGCTGGAAATCCGTTCATCTATGCGATGGTGGAAGGCAGGCTCGTCTTCTTCCATTCGGTGGTGAACCGGTTTCTGTTTATCGTCAACGGCACCCAGCTGATGAAAGCCGCACAGGAGAACGCGGAAAAGGTCGGCTGCGTGCCGTTGCTCAAGAGATAAGCGGCCGCGGAGGACGTTAGGGTACCCGCAGGACTCGATCGGCCGCCCGGATTTGCCAACTTTCATCTGGATGATCTGAAAATGCGGCCCGGCCGTGCCTTGGCAGGGGCTTTGCGGATGTGTAACTCTTTAGCCGAATATCGCGAATCATTTCCTTGCCGGGATCTTCCAGAAGAGCTTCACACCGTCATGTCCGCACTTAAAGAGCTTTCCTCCCTGGACCTCGCCGCTCTGGTGGCCAGCCGCGTTTGCCACGACATCATCAGTCCCGTCGGAGCGATCACGAACGGTCTGGAGGTGCTCGACGAAGAGGGCTCCGAGGACATGCACGAATTTGCGATGGATCTCATCCGCAAGAGCGCGCGGCAGGCCTCGGCAAAGCTGCAATTCGCGCGGCTGGCCTTCGGTGCGGCCGGCTCCGCCGGGGCGGAAATCGACCTCGGCGATGCCCAGGTCGTTGCCTCGGGCTTCATGGAAAACGAAAAGTCGGACCTGGACTGGCAGGTCGCCCGGCATCTTATGCCAAAGAACTATGTCAAACTTCTCCTCAACCTCATCCTGATCGCCAATCAGTGCGTTCCGCGCGGCGGGGAGATCAAGGTTGCGATGGAAGGCGAACCGCAGTCGCCGTCCTTCACGCTGCATGCCAGCGGTCTGAACCCCCGGATCCCGCTCGGAATGAAGGAAACCCTGAGCGGAGAAGAGCCGGAAAGAGTCGATGCGCATTCCGTGCAACCCATCTTCACTTTGCTACTGGCGCGTGAATCCGGCATGGTATTGACCATAGACAAACAAGAAGAATTGGTAAAAATTACAGCCATTCCGACAGAATAAACACGTCGAATAAAAGTCTCGGTCTGTTTCAGCGTATCTTAACTGTTTGCCGTCAACCTAGCTCTCATGGACTTCTCGGTCCAGACGTCCCAATCGGGATGCGGAACCAGTAACAAGTCGGGTGAGAGCAGGCCATGGACGACCTCCTCAGGGAATTTATTACCGAGACGAACGAAAGTCTCGACGTTGTCGACGTAGAGCTCGTGAAATTCGAGCAGGAACCGAACAACGCGACAATTCTAGATAACATTTTCCGTCTGGTGCACACGATCAAGGGCACCTGCGGCTTCTTGGGCCTCCCCCGGCTTGAAGGAATCGCGCATGCGGCCGAGACCCTCATGGGCAAGTTCCGCGACGGTGCACCCGTCACGCAGGAAGCCGTGTCGCTCATTCTCACGTCCATCGATCAGATCAAGGACATTCTCGGTGAGCTCGAGGCGGCCGAGGGCGAGGAGCCCGAGGGCGATGACAGCGAGCTGATCGGCCAGCTTGAAAAGATGTCCGCCAAGGCCGATGCGGCCATGCAGGGCGGCGCTGAGGAAGAAGCCGAGGCGGAAGCTCCGGAAGCTGTCGAAGAGGCTCCGGCGGAAGCAGAGGCAGAAGCTGAAACCGAGGCGGAAGCCGCCGCCAATGACGATCAGCCCGAGCAGACGCTCGAACGGCCCCTGCGTCCGGGCGAAGTCTCCCTCGACGAACTGGAGCGGGCCTTCCGCGAAACGGAAATCGAGGTCGAGGTCGCGGAAGCCGCGGTACCGGAAGCCGAGGAGGCGCTCGACGAAGCCGAAGAACCTGCCCCTGCGCCGGCCGCCGCAAAAGTGGAGGCCAAAAGCGAAGCCAAGGCTCCGGCAGGCAAGAAGGCCGGCGGCGAGGCCGGCGAGAAGAAATCTTCCGGCGGCGGAGTTTCCAACCAGAGCATCCGCGTTGCGGTCGATACGCTCGAGCACCTGATGACCATGGTGTCCGAGCTGGTTCTGACCCGTAACCAGCTTCTGGAAATCGTGCGCCGTCACGAAGACAGCGAATTCAAGGTGCCGCTGCAGCGCCTGTCCAATGTAACCGCAGAGCTGCAGGAAGGCGTCATGGCGACGCGCATGCAGCCGATCGGCAACGCCTGGCAGAAGCTGCCGCGTATCGTGCGAGACCTCAGCCAGGAACTCGAGAAGCCGATCGAACTGGAAATGATCGGCGCGGACACCGAACTGGACCGCCAGGTCCTTGAGATGATCAAGGATCCGCTCACTCACATGGTGCGCAACTCCGCCGACCATGGCCTGGAGCGTCCGGAAGAGCGCCGCGCCGCCGGCAAGCCGGAAAAAGGCATCATCACGCTGGCCGCGTATCACGAAGGCGGCCACATCATCATCGAAGTCCGCGACGACGGCAAAGGCATCGATGTCGACAAGGTGAAGGCGAAGGTCGTGGAACGCGGCCTTGCGAGCGAAGCCGAAGTCGACAAGATGACCGATGCTCAGGTGCACAAGTTCATCTTCGCAGCCGGCTTCTCTACCGCTGCCAAGGTCACCAGTGTGTCCGGACGCGGTGTCGGCATGGACGTGGTGCGCAACAATATCGAGCTGATCGGCGGTACCGTCGACCTGCGCTCCACGCAGGGCAAGGGCTCCAGCTTCATCATCAAGATCCCGCTGACGCTGGCGATCGTCTCGACGCTGATCGTCGAGGCGGGCGGCGACCGGTTCGCGATCCCGCAGCTCTCCGTGGTCGAACTGGTCCGTGTGCAGACCAATTCCGAGCACCGCATCGAGCGGATCAAGGACACGCCGGTCCTGCGCCTGCGCAACAAGCTGCTGCCGCTGGTGCATCTGTCCCAGCTGCTCGGCATCTATGAAGGCGAGAACGCGGACGAGGCGATCGACGCGGACAACGGCTTCATCGTTGTCATGCAGGTCGGCAGCCAGACCTTCGGCGTCGTTGTCGACGGTGTCTTCCACACGGAGGAAATCGTGGTCAAGCCGATGTCGACGATGCTGCGCAATCTCGGCATGTTCTCAGGCAACACCATCCTGGGCGACGGCTCGGTGATCATGATCATCGACCCGAACGGGATCGCAGGCGCCATGGCAAGCCATGCCTCCAGCGCGGTTACCGAGAACCAGGAAGACGAGCAGGAAGACCTGCAGCGCAGGGCGATTTCCGGCCAGAGCTCGATCTCTCTGCTGCTGTTCCGCGCCGGTGCGCCGGAACCGAAGGCGGTGCCGCTGTCGCTGGTTACGCGCCTGGAGGAATTCGAGGTCTCCAAGATCGAACGGTCCAACGGCCGCGACCTGGTCCAGTACCGCGGTGCGCTCATGCCGCTCGTCTATGTCAACGACGGCGACAGCCACAAGACGGAAGGCACCCAGCCGATGCTGGTGTTCTCCGACGCGGGCCGCTCCATGGGTCTCGTGGTCGACGAGATCGTCGACATCGTCGAGGACCGCATGAACATCGAAGTCGGCTCGGAACGTCCGGGCATCCTCGGCTCCGCGGTCGTGAAGGAACGGGCAACCGAGATCATCGACCTCGGCTATTATCTGCCGCAGGCCTTCGAAGACTGGTTCATGCGCAAGGAAATGGACATTGAGGCCCTGACGAAGAAGGTTCTCTTCGTCGACGACTCGTCCTTCTTCCGCAACATGCTGACCCCGGTGCTGAAAGCCGCCGGTTACGATGTGACGACCTGTGTCGGTCCGCAGCAGGCCTTCGAGCTTCTGGAGAACGGCGACAAGTTCCACGCGATCGTCAGCGACATCGAGATGCCGGAGATCAACGGTTTCGAGTTCTGTGAATCGCTGCGCCGGGATCCGCGTTTCCGCAACATTCCGATCCTGGCCCTGTCCTCCATGGTCACGCCGGCTTCGATCGAGCGCGGCCGCCAGGCAGGCTTCGACGATTATGTCGCGAAATTCGACCGTCCCGGCCTGATCGCCGCTCTGAAAGACGTATTCTCCGGTGAAATGGGAGCTGCAGCATGAGTGTGCTGGAACACAAACTCAACGAGGTCGCCGATCAAAAAGCCGGCAGTGACATGATCCAATATGTCACTGTCGTGATCGGAGGCCAGCTCTTCGGCCTGCCGATTTCCCAGGTGCATGATGTGTTCGTGCCCGAAAGCGTGACCCGCGTGCCGATGTCCGCCCCGGAAGTGCAGGGCGTGCTCAATCTGCGCGGCCGCATCGTCACGGCCATCAACATGCGGCGCCGTCTGCACTTGCCTCCGCTCAAAGAAGGTCAGATGATGGCCGTGGGCATCGAGTACAAGCAGGAAAGCTACGGTCTGGTCATCGACACTGTCGGCGAAGTCCTGACGCTGCCGGCCGCTTCGGCAGAGCCTAATCCGTCAAACCTGGACCGCCGTTGGGCTGAGATTTCCGGAGGCGTGCACCGCCTGGATGGCCAGCTCATGGTCATTCTGGACGTGGATCGCCTGCTGGGCGCGATGTTCACAGAACCCATGGTAGCAGCATAACAGGCCCGAAAAGGCCGCCCAAGTGGAGTTACGCCCGATGAAACAGTGCCTTGTAGTTGATGACTCAAGCGTCATCCGTAAGGTGGCCCGTCGGATCCTCGAAGACATGAATTTCGAGATCACCGAAGCCGAAGACGGCCAGCAGGCGCTTGACGAATGCCGGAAGACCATGCCGGATGCGATCCTTCTGGATTGGAACATGCCGGTGATGGACGGTCTGGAATTTCTGACCAGCCTCAGAGCGGAAGAGGGCGGCGAGAATCCGATCGTCGTCTTCTGCACGACCGAAAACGATGTCGCGCACATCGCGCGGGCCATTCGGGCAGGTGCCAACGAGTACATCATGAAACCGTTCGACCGTGAAATCGTCGAAGCCAAGTTTCAGGAAGTCGGGCTTATCTAGTTTCTGGTTGGGCAGTCTAAATGGCATTTGCGCAAAGAAGTATTTCTGCGGGAGCCAATCCCGGCAGCGATCCGATCAAGGTGATGGTCGTCGATGATGCCGTGGTTATCCGTGGTTTGCTGACCCGGTGGCTCGGGGAAGACAAAAACCTGAAAGTCGTCGGTTCGCACAGAAACGGCAAACTTGCCGTCGAAGACATCGAAAAAAGCGATCCCGACGTCGTCGTGCTCGATATCGAGATGCCTGAAATGGATGGCATGACCGCGTTGCCGCTGATGCTGGCGAAAAAGCGCGACCTTGTCGTGATCATGGCATCGACTTTGACCCGCCGGAACGCGGAGATCAGCCTGAAGGCCTTGTCTCTCGGCGCGTCCGATTACGTGCCGAAGCCTGAATCGACCTCCGAGGTGACGACGTCGATCGATTTCCGCCGGGAACTGGTCGAAAAGGTCAAGGCGCTGGGTGCGCGGGCCTTGCGCATGCGCGGTCCGGCGCGGACGATGCGCGCCGAAAGCAGCGCGGGACGGGTTGCGCAGCCGGCAAGGCCGGTCACGGCTCGCCCTGCAGTGGATACGCGGGCGAGCTTCCGCGGAGCCGCCCAGCCGGCCGCTGCAGCTTCGGCCAAGAGTTTCCAGACGCGGCCTTATTCGTCGGCCCGTCCGCGGGTCCTGGCGATCGGATCGTCTACGGGCGGTCCCCAGGCTCTGCAGGAAGTAATGCGGGACGTGGGCACGGCCATGAACGATGTGCCGGTCGTCATCACGCAGCATATGCCGCCGACCTTCACCGCAATCCTGGCGGAACACATGGGCAAGGCCGCCCTGCGTCCGGCCAAGGAGGGCGAAGACGGCGAAATCCTGAAGCCGGGTAACATCTACGTGGCTCCGGGTGGAAAACACATGATCGTGGAAAAAGATGCCGGTGCGGTGAAGATCCGCCTGACGGACGGTCCGCCGGTGAATTTCTGCAAACCTGCCGTCGATCCCCTGTTCGACAGCGTCGCGAAGGTCTACGGATCGGCAAGCCTTGCCGTGATCCTGACTGGGATGGGGCATGACGGCGCAGATGGTGTCAAGACCATCGCTGCAGGAGGGGGCAGTGTGATCACTCAAGACGAGGCAACCAGCGTTGTCTGGGGCATGCCGGGTGCGGCCGCGCAGACGGGCGTGTGCAGCGACATTCTCCCCTTGAAGGAGATCGGGCCGAAAATCGCGCGCGTATTGAAGGGGAACACGAGATGACCCCGAGCGAATTCGAGTTCCTGAAAACCTTTCTGAAGACCCGCTCCGGCCTGGTTCTGTCGAACGACAAGCAGTATCTGGTCGAAAGCCGGCTTCTGCCGATCGCGCGCAGCTCGAAGCTGGAGACCCTGAGCGCGGTCATCCAGACCCTGCAGCGGGGCGGAAACCGCGCGCTGGAGACGGATGTGGTCGAGGCGATGACGACGAACGAGTCGTTCTTCTTCCGCGACAAGACACCGTTCGACCATTTCAGGGATACGATGCTGCCGGCCCTCCTGGAGAGCCGGGCGAGCCGCAAGCAGCTCAAGATCTGGTGCGCCGCTGCGTCGACCGGGCAGGAGCCCTATTCCCTGGGGATCTGCCTGAAGGAAGATGCCGCCAAGATGCCGGGATGGCGGACGCGTATTCTCGGGACGGATCTGTCCCAGGAAGTGCTCGAAAAAGCCAAGACCGGCCTCTATAGCCAGTTCGAGGTGCAGCGCGGCCTGCCGATCCAGATGCTCTTGAAATATTTCGAGCAGAAGGGCGATATGTGGCAGATCAATGCCGGCATGCGCGCCATGGTCGAGTGGAAGAAGCTCAACCTTTTGGAAAACTTCACGCATCTGGGCGAATTCGACATCGTCTTCTGCCGGAACGTGCTGATTTATTTCGACCAGGCAACCAAAACGGAAATCCTGGGGCGACTGGCGAAGACATTGCCCGACGACGGATACCTTGTGCTTGGCGCTGCCGAGACGGTCGTCGGACTGACGGATGCGTTCAAGCCGGTTCCGGGCAAGCGCGGGCTGTTCCAGAAGAAACAGGCCGTTCAGGCCGCGGCCGGCTCCGCGGCAAGCCCCCGGCTTGCCGTCGGCGGCCTTGCCTCCTTCCAGAGGTAGCCGGCTCTCATCCGCGTTACGGCCCGGAAACAACGAAAGGCGGCCAGCAGGCCGCCTTTTTCCGTTTCACGGCATCGTGACCCGATGGCTGTCTTCGTGAGGGATCGGTAACACGCGGAAATAATTCATAGAATTCCTTCAAGCCAAAGCCGGCTCCGGGTCCGTGCTCCGTCGCGGTCTTCTTCCTCTTGCCAGTCAGCCCAAGCCTTCCATCTGTTTGCGGGTACCGTTTCAGACGGCTTGCGGAATGCGCCGGGTTCTCCGGTGAAGGGCTGTCTGCAGAAAACTGTAAGGGCAGGGAGTTTCGAATATGACGGAGATCAAGGTTGAACTGACGCGCCGGGCGGCATTGCTCGGGGCGGGAGGAGCGATTGCCGGCGCAGGTCTGGCTGCGTCCACGACGGTCCACGCGGCCGCCGAAAAGCAGGGGGCGCTGTCTGCGCCGGTGGCCCGCTATCCGCTTGGCGGCTTCGAGGTGAATACGCTTCTGGATGGAGCTGTCAGCCTGCAGGAACCGCAGAAGACCTTCGGCATGAATGTGGATGCGGACACGTTCTCCGCGGCGTCTGCGGAAAACTTCCTGCCCCACGATACCTTTCAGATCAGCTTCACGCCAACGCTGGTCAACACCGGCAGCGAACTGATCCTGTTCGATACCGGCAACGGCGAAGGCGCGCGGCCCGGGCGCGGCAACTTGCGCGCGGCCCTGGAAAACGCCGGGTACACGCCGGAGCAGGTCGATATCGTCGTGATCACGCATATGCATCCCGATCACATCGGCGGCCTGATGGAGGGCGGCGCGCCGGCTTTCGCCAATGCGCGCTACGTGACCGGACAAAGGGAGTATGACTTCTGGGCGGCGATGGAGCCGGAGGCCAACGGCGTAACCAAGCTGATGGCGACGCATGTCAAGCCGCTCGCGGAGAAGATGACCTTCCTGAACGGCGGCGGCGCGGTCACGTCCGGCATCACGGCGATGGATGCACCGGGCCATACGCCGGGTCACATGATCTACATGATCGAAAGCGACGGCAAGCAGCTTGCGCTGACGGCGGATACAGCCAACCACTTTGTCTGGTCCCTCGCGCATCCGGAATGGGAAGTCCGCTTCGACATGGACAAGGAAACCGCGGCCGCGACACGCAAGACGGTGCTCGGCATGCTCGCGAGCGACAAGGTTCCGTTCGCCGGCTATCACATGCCGTTTCCGGCGGTGGGCTATGTGGCGACCGACGGCGCCCGGTTCCGTTACGTTCCGGCCTCCTATCAACTGCATCTTTGATCGTCGCATCTCAGGTTCATGCGGATGAGGAACGTCGTAGGAATTGGAGGCGTGTTTTTCAGGGCAAAGGACCCTGAAGCACTCGCGGCCTGGTACGAGACCCATCTTGGGATCAACAAGGCCCCGACGGACATGGTCGCCGAGCCGTGGCGAACGGAAGCCGGCGTCACCGTATTCGCGCCCTTTGCGCAGGACACCGATTATTTCTCCAAGGAAAAACAGTTCATGCTGAATTTCCGGGTGAGCGACATGGATGAAATCCTCGCTCGCTTGCGATCAATCGGTGTCGAGGTGGCCAATGAAGTGTCGCATGAAGGTCTCGGCCGGTTCGCGCATGTTCACGATCCGGAAGGAAATCCGATCGAACTCTGGGAGCCGGAGAAGGCGTGACCGGTGTCGTGTTCTGGAAACGGAAAAGGGCCGGCTGCGAAGCCGGCCTTTCTTGTAGGATGCACAGTCTGCAGAAAGGCTGCCCTTTCTCACGGCGCCGGAACGGATCCGGGCAGGATTTCCTTTGCGAGCCGGAGCTCGCCTTCGCTGACTTCAATTAGGGAAACGGATTTCAGCGGGATGCGGGAGCCGTCCGGAAAGCTGATTTTTCCGGTCACGCCGTCAAACTGCTTGATCTGCAGCAATCCGTTCAGAATACCTGTCTTTGTCGGCTCGCCGGAGGTCGTCACGGCCGCGGCGAGGAGCCCGGCCGCGTCATAGGCAAGGGCCGCGAACGATGTCGGTGCTTCGCCGGGGAAGGCCGCCGCGTAGGCGTCCTTGAAGCTGACCACCTCCGGTCTGGCGGCACCCTTGCCCAGATAGACATGGGTGGTGAAATAGACGTTGCCGATCTCCGGATTCCGGCTCCAGACACCGTCGTCGTCATAGCCGTCACCGCCCAGCACCGGCCCCTGATAGCCCTGTTTTCTGAGCGCGCTGACGATCCGCGCGGCATTGTGTGCGGTCTCCACGCTGACGAAAACCATATCTGCGCTGCTGGTATCGGGCAGTGTCCAGCCTCGCGCGTCGGGATCGATCTCCGTCCGGTTGAGAATTCTGCCACCGAGCCCGGTGAAGGCTTCGGCGAAATAATTCTGCAGCAGCTTCGGATAGGTGCGCTGCATGTCGGCCAGGACAATAGCGGTTTTCGCGCCGCGCTCCGTAAAGGCCCATTCCGCAGCCGCTGCCGCCTGAACATTGTCGCCGAAGCAGGCCAGGAACAGATAGGTGGGGACCTCGTCGGGCAGCTCGGGGGAGGTCGCGCCGCTGGTCAGGAAGACTTTCCCTTCTGCCGCGGCGGAGGGCGCCGCGGCAAGGACGTTGTCCGTGTCGGAGAGGCCGAAATAGGCAAGGATCTCGGGATTTGCCGCAAGGCTCCGGACGATTTCCGCCTTCAGGACCGTGAGGTCGGTCTTGCCGTCCACCGGGACGAGGGCGAGTGTCCGGCCGAGAACGCCGCCTGAGGCATTGATTTCGTCCACCGCCAGGCTGGCCCCGTGAGACGATGGGATATCGTGCGGTGCCTGCCGGCCGCTGAGATTGAAAACGGCACCGAGTTTCAGGGGAGGTTCGTCTGCCGCCGGGTGCCCCATGAACGGAAACGCAAGGAGCGCAAGGGCAAGTGCCTGGGAAAGAAAGCTGGAGCGGATCAATGAAGGCCATCTCTTGATGATTTGCCGGCAGGCGTGTCACTCGCGTCAAAACGCAAGAGAAGGACAACGTTTCGGCGGCAATAAAAAACCCCGGCAAAAGGCCGGGGCTTTTCAACGAAGGTGGTTTCCGCTGCTTAAGCGGCTGCTTCGACGTCCGGTTCGCGCAGCACGTAGCCGCGGCCCCACACCGTTTCGATGTAGTTCTTTCCGGAGGTGGCTGCGGCCAGTTTCTTGCGCAGCTTGCAGATGAAGACGTCGATGATCTTCAGTTCCGGTTCGTCCATGCCGCCATAGAGATGGTTGAGGAACATTTCCTTGGTCAGCGTGGTGCCCTTGCGCAGCGAGAGCAGTTCCAGCATCTGGTATTCCTTGCCGGTCAGGTGAACACGCTGGCCGCCGACTTCAACGGTTTTGGTGTCCAGGTTGACCTTGAGGTCGCCGGTGACGATCACCGACTGTGCGTGGCCCTTGGAGCGGCGGACGATCGCGTGGATGCGGGCGACCAGTTCGTCCTTGTGGAACGGCTTGGTCATATAGTCGTCTGCGCCGAAACCGAGGCCGCGGACCTTGTCTTCAATTCCAGCGTTTCCGGACAGGATCAGGATCGGTGTCTTGACCTTGGAAACGCGGAGCGTCCGAAGAACCTCGTAACCGGACATGTCCGGAAGGTTCAAGTCCAACATGATAATGTCATAATCGTACAGCTTACCGAGGTCGATGCCTTCCTCGCCAAGATCTGTCGTGTAGACGTTGAAGTTCTCGGACTTCAGCATCAGTTCGATGCTCTGCGCAGTCGCGCTATCATCCTCAATCAACAGTACACGCATTGCCAATCCCCTTGTTCTGCCTTTCCTGGGCAAGTCGCAACGGCTTTGTCGGTGAGCGCTACGAAGGACTGTTGTTAACCCCGACTCAAAGCTATCGATTAATGGTTAACAAAATATGATTCGTAGCGGCAAGCTCTGAAGAGAGTAATCTGTGAACAACAGTCAACTTGTTGAATCGTCTGTAAAAACACTGATTCACAAATCTTAATGTTGAGCTTTAAAAAACCGGTCTAACCGATTCCGTTCAGATTCCTTTCGACAAACCCGTTTTGACTCCGAAATGGCTCTCGCTTGTCAGCCTTCCAAAGGTTAAGATTAACCAGAGTCGTAAACGATCGGTTACCAAAACCGTTAACTGGGGAAGGAATCTTAATTGAAGGCGCTTTTTGCCGAGATTGATTCGCTGATGCCCACCGAGATTTATGGCCGGGTTACAGCGGTTCAGGGCCTCCTTGTGGAGATCGCGGGGCCGATCCACGAGATGAGCGTCGGTTCGCGTCTTTTGATCGACAGCGGCGAGGATAACCCCAAAGTTCCGGCAGAAGTGGTCGGATTCCGCGACGGTCACGCGCTGTGCATGCCGTTTTCCGGGCTCGAAGGCGTCAGGATGGGCTGTAAGGCGGTGATCAATTCCCGCGACAGCGTGGTGCATCCGGGCAATGCCTGGCTCGGCCGGGTGGTTAATGCACTTGGTGAACCGATTGATGGTAAAGGAGATCTTGCGAATGGCGGAGTGCCTCGCAAATTGCGAAGTGCGCCGCCGCCGGCCTCCGAACGTAAACGGGTGGGGCCGCCGCTCGACCTCGGTGTCAGGGCGCTCAACACTTTCGTGACCTGCTGTGAAGGCCAGCGCATGGGCATCTTCGCGGGCTCCGGTGTGGGCAAGTCCGTGCTGATGTCGATGCTGGCGCGCAACACCAAATGCGATGTCGCCGTGATCGGCCTCATCGGCGAACGGGGCCGGGAAGTGCAGGAATTCATCGAGGACGATCTCGGCGAGGAGGGACTGGCGCGCTCCGTGGTCATCGTCGCCACCTCCGACGAAAGCGTTTTGATGCGCCGGCAGGCGGCCTATCTCACCATGACGGTTGCCGAACATTTCCGCGACGAAGGCAACAACGTGCTGTGCATGATGGATTCGATCACCCGATTCGCCATGGCCCAGCGCGAGATCGGCCTGTCGATCGGCGAGCCCCCGACCTCCAAGGGCTATACTCCCACGGTGTTCACCGAACTGCCGCGTCTTCTGGAACGCGCGGGACCGGGAGTGGAAGGAACCGGGTCGATCACCGGCCTCTTCACCGTGCTTGTGGAAGGTGACAATCACAACGAGCCGGTTGCCGATGCGGTCCGCGGGATCCTGGACGGCCATGTGGTGATGGAGCGCGCGATCGCCGAACGGGGGCGCTATCCGGCGATCAATGTGCTAAAGTCGGTTTCGAGAACCATGCCGCGCTGCGTGCCGCAGGAACAGCTTCCGGTGCTGCGCAAGGCAAAGCAGCTTCTGTCGACCTACACAGATATGGAAGAACTGATCCGGCTCGGCGCCTACCGGAAAGGATCGGATCCGACGGTCGACGAAGCCATACACCGGTTCGGACCGATGGACGAATTTCTGAACCAGGGAAAAGACGAGGCCACGTCACTTTCTGAAGGTTATCTGCAACTCGCCAACCTTTTGGAAATGACTCTGGAATAGACTGCCCGTGTTAGGGGAGTATTGAGTAATGAAAACCCGAGACAGTTTGATCCGTTTGAAGCGGTTTCAGGTTGATGAAAAGCGGCGGCAACTCGCTCAGATCGAGAGCATGATTGCCGAGTTCAATCGTATGGCCGATGAACTCGATGAGCAGATCCGCTCCGAGCAGGAGCGGGTCGGGATTACCGATGTCACTCATTTTGCTTATCCGACTTTTGCCAAGGCCGCGGCTGACCGGCGCGACAATCTGCGCAATTCCGCGCATGAACTGGACGATCAGCTTCAGCGTGCGCAGGACGAGCTGAGCGAGGCGATCGAGGAGCTGAAAAAGTTCGAGCAACTGGAAGAACGCGACCAGCAGCGCGAGCGCACGGCTCAGGAAATCGCGGAGCAGGATCAGCTCGACGAAGTCGCCGCGCGGGCGCGGGTGCGCTAATCCGCCATCAAAATTCCCCTTCGGCCGGCCTTTCCCGACGGATGGCCGGCGAGGCTTTTGCCTGACCGCCAGCCCGGCGGTCGGGTTTTGTGCTTTCTGGCCTTGATGTTATAGGAAATGCGCATCCTGCACGCGGCATGCTCCACCGGGGTACGGCATTCTACATGCGATTTTTTCTGGCGTTTCTTCTTCCCGTCTCGACGTTTTCCTTCGCGCTCGGGCTCACCCAGCCGCTGATGCGGTTCGAAAGACTGTATTTCCTGGAAGACCGGCCGACGCTGGTGGAAATGATCCGAAGCCTTTGGGTTGAGGGCGATGCTCTCCTTGCAGCCATCGTGGCCCTGTTTTCCGTCGGCTTTCCGGCCGTGAAGATCGTTCTCATTCACGTTGCCGTCCTGAGCGGCGGCAAATCCCGCTCGCTGGCGCTCTTGTCGATGGTCAGCAAGTGGTCGATGCTGGATGTGATGCTGGTGGCGCTGGTGCTGTTTGCCGCAAAGACCAGCGGTCTGGCGGCAGCGGCGATCCTGCCGGGTCTGTGGTTTTACGCTGCGGCGACCCTTTCGACCGCAATTGCGGCGAGCCTTTGCGCGAGAAGCTAGGGTCTGTGGGGAATTAGGATTTGGCCGTAGCGACGGGATCTTAGCTGGCGGAGGTCTGTACGGCCGACTCGCGAAAGGACTTGGATTTCTTCTCCCTCCGGTTCGCCTGGAAATCTCCGCACCGGGACTGTCTTGCCTGCAGCACGGTATCAAGATGCTTCTTGTAGGCCGTCGTCCATTCCGACCCCTCGGCGGAGGAAATTTTCAGATGATCGCAGCGAACCTTTGAAAACAGTGCGAAGGTGGGCGTCTTGAGCCCCGATTTTTCCGCCGTCCTCAGAACGAGATCCTTCTTGCCGCTGACAACGGCTTCCTTCAGGGACGTGTGAGCCGTCCGTCCGCGGGCGCTGAGCAGTTCGAGGGCGTGCTCGAAGCGCCCGTCCTGCAGGAGCAGGATCATCAGTTCATCGACGGAGATGTCCTTCCGTTCCGCATCCTGCCACAACATGCCGATGTCGGTATTTTCCAGCGCTGCGCCGAATTCCTTGCGGAGCACCTTCAGCCGCGCGATCTGATCGAGCTGGTCCTGGCTCAGGGCTCCTTCGATGATGGCGTGCAGCCGTTTCCTGGTTTCTTCGTCGACGAGCGGCAGAAGGGCCCGGCAAACGGCCGGCGACAAGTCGGATCTCAATGCGAGATCCTCCCTCAGCACGACGTCCTCGGCCGCATATTTGACAAACTTGAGCATCGTTTCACGCGACAGCCGGATTTCCCTGTTGCCGGCGAGGATCCGGTGCACATGCCCGTCGCCCTTTTCGGCGATCGCATCCGACACCTGGGTGGACAGGTCCCTGCGGCGCGCGAGGACCTGCATATGGGCGGTGCTGAGGCGTTCCACGAAATCGAGCAGATCTTCCTGCGAGAAGACCGGGCATTTCGCCAGGACGGGCATCGCCACGGCGACGTCGTCCTCCGCTATCCGGACGGCGAGTTTATAGGGTGTGTTTGTCTGTTCCGCGAGTTTCTGGGCAAGCCTTGCCCGGTCCTTCGCGGAGCCGGCGCTGTAAAGTTTCAGGATGACCTCTGCGAAAAGGGTCAATTCCCGGTCCGTACGCTGATCGAGATTGGCGATGACAAGCTCGGTCACTTGCGCAAACAGGCGTTTGCGTGACTCTGTCGTGCCTTCCTGGGCAAGCTTGATCAAAGAACTCGCCATTCTTCCTCCACAATATTCCAGACTGCGAACAATATAGTTATTTTTAAGTTACCGGCACAGAAAAACTCCGGCAGAAACCGTCCTGTATACGGTGGAGCAAGAGTAGTTTCGAAAGTTCTCAAGTTTATTCAGTCTCGATTCCGATCAGCAAAGATTTATCGCGGTTCTTCTTTTTTCGGCGAGAAACCGGTTGGCACCCGCAGCTTCAGCCTTTTCATCGCCTGCGGTTCTTCCCTATTGTCTGAACCGAAAACGATGCCCGATCCCTGAAATGGAATGAATTTGAAATGAAAGCGTTGTGCCGAAGCCTTGCCGTCCTTGCGGGAATTGTCCTTTTAAGTCTGGCACCGGCCGCGGCGCAGACAGCCGATGCCCAGCAAAGCGCCTCGAGCGAGGTTCAGCAGGCCAACGACGCGCTCATCAATATCCTCAACGATCCGGACAGCCGGGCACAGCTTATCGATCTTCTGAAACAGAACGCTTCCGGAGGCCAGGGACCGGAAGGCGATTCCATGGTTGCCGGCGAGGGAACCGACGCGCAAAGCGAAACGCCGGCGGACACGACCACGACAAACGAGAATTTCGCGCTCAGGGTGGGCGAATACACCCAGCATCTCGTCGACGATACGGGATATCTTCTTCAACAGGCGATGCGGTCTCTGAACGGTCTTGTCCTGATCGTGCGCGGCGACGTTCCGATCAAGTGGGACACAGCCAAAGACATTGCCATTCAGGTCTCGGTGGTGCTGGCTGCAGCCTATGCCGCTTTTCTTGCAAGCCAGTTCATCGCCTTGAAGATCTATCCAAAGGTGGCGGTTTATGCCCGCTATGGCGGCGCGCTCACGCGGACCTCCATTCTCATTCTCACCACGATCGGCGATGCGATCACTGTCGGCATCGGCTGGCTTGTGGGCAACGGCGCCGCGCTCCTGAGCATCGGCAATCTCGGCAGCGGTGTCACACTTCAGGAAAGCCTGGCGCTGAACGCCTTTTTCGTCTGCAGCGCCGCCAATGTGTCGCTGCGGTTCATCTTTGCGCCCAGGCGGCCGGAGCTGCGTCTGCTGCCGTTTACCGACGAGGGGTCGCTATACTGGTACCGTCTCCTGCGGCTGTTCATGTACTGGATCATCTACGGAGTGTTCCTGATCGTGCCGCTGGCCAACATCGCCGCGTCCTTCGTGCTCGGCAACGCCTTGCGCTTTCTTATCGTCCTTCTCGGCATGCTCTACCTGGCGGTGCTCGTGAAAAGAAATCGGCAAAGGGTCTACCAGGGCACGAAAGACTATGCCGAGACGCTGCAGACCAGCCTGGCGAAAAAGTCTCTGACGCTCGTCGGCCGCCTCTGGCACCTTGCCGCCTACATCTATATCGTCGCGGTCTTCATCATCTGGGTCATCCGGCCTTTCGACGCAACGACGATCATCCTGCGGGCGACAGGGCTTTCGATCGTGACGATCATGGCCGGGATCGCGCTTTCGCTCGTGATGACGCGCGCGATCAAGGGAGGCATCCGGCTGCCGGAGGATCTCAACCGCACGCTGCCGGCCCTGCAGCACCGCCTCAATGCCTTCGTGCCCCGCCTGCTCAAGATCATCCGCTTTGCCGTCTTTATCGCGACCGTGCTTCTGCTCATGGAGATCTGGAGCGTGATAAGCGTCTTCGAGTGGCTGGCAAGCGAAGCGGGCGTTCAGCTTCTCAGCAGTTACGGATCGGCCTTCCTCGTTGTGCTCATATCCTTCCTTGTCTGGCTCGGTGTCATGTCCTGGGTCGATCTCAGACTGCAGTCGCGGTCCGGCTACATCGTCACCGCTCGCGAGCGCACGCTTTTCCAGCTGTTCCGCAACGCGTCGACCGTCGTGATCATCGTCATGGCCTTGCTGCTATCCCTGTCGGAGATCGGTGTCGACATCGGTCCGCTGATCGCCGGTGCCGGTGTCGTCGGTCTGGCGATCTCCTTCGGCGCGCAGACGCTCGTGAAGGACATCATCACCGGCGCCTTCATCCAGATCGAAAACGCCATCAACGAAGGCGACGTGGTGACGGTTGCCGGTATCACGGGAACCGTTGAGGGGATCACGGTCCGCTCCGTGCGGATCAGGGACATGGACGGCACGACGCATATCGTCCCGTTCTCTTCCGTCGACATGGTGTCGAATTTCATGCGCGGGTTCTCCTATCACGTCGCGCTGATCGGAGTGTCCTACGACACCAATATCACTTACGCGAAAGAGGCGATGATGGAGGCTTTCCGGCGGTTGCAGGAGACCGACTACAATTCCAAGATCTTCGGCGACCTTGAGATGCACGGCGTCACGAATTTCGGCGCCAGCTCGATCGATATCCGTGCCCGGATCAAGACCACGCCCGGCGACCAGTGGGCCGTCGGCCGGGCCTATAACGAATATGTCAAACAGGTCTTCGACGAACGGGACATCGAAATTCCGTTTCCGCAGGTCACCTATCATGCCGCCACGCCGCCTTTTGCCGGCGGCGATCAGAAAGCGAAACTCCAGGCGGATCCGGACACGAAAGTTACCAATCTTGCCGATGACGCTCCGCCTGCGGAGGATAACAATTAAGAAAAACAAACGTTTGATGAGTGATTTGCGCTGTCCTGTTTCCGGAGCCCCGCCTGGACAGGCCTCCAGGGCGGGCCGCTCTTCAAATCAAAATGGCGATTGAATTTCGACAAGTTTCGCTTTATTTTCATTTTGAAATGAATGTGAGAGCGCACCCGAGCCGGAGACTGAATTCATGGCGGCTGATTACGATCTTCTGATCATCGGCGGAGGGATCAACGGAACGGGGATAGCCCGCGACGCGACGGGCCGCGGCGCATCCGTCCTCTTGGTGGAAATGGGCGATCTCGCCGGAGCCACGTCTTCCGCCTCGACCAAACTCATTCACGGCGGTTTGCGCTATCTCGAATATTACGAATTCGGCCTGGTCCGCAAAGCGTTGAAGGAGCGGGAAGTGCTGTGGCGCGCTTTGCCCCACATCGCCCGGCCGCTGCGCTTCATCCTGCCACATCACAAGGAACTGCGCCCCGCCTGGCTGCTGCGCCTCGGGCTGTTCCTCTACGACCACCTCGGCGGACGGGAGCTTCTTCCTCCAACGCGTACCGTCCGGCTGGATGAGGCTCCCTATTCCGACGGGCTCAAACCGCTCTTCAGGAAAGGCTTCGAATATTCCGATTGCTGGGTGGACGATGCCCGCCTGGTGGTCCTGAATGCGCTGGACGCCTCCGATCGGGGGGCCGATGTCCTCACCCGGACCAAATGCACCGGCGCGCGCCGGGATGGGGACTGCTGGAAAGTCGCCCTGAAAGACCTGAAAACGGGTGAGGAGCGAACGGTCTCGGCAAAGGTTCTCGTCAACGCGGCCGGTCCCTGGGTTGCCGACATGCTCCATGAGATTGCCGGCATCCACAACAAGGCGCATATCCGCCTGGTCAAGGGCAGCCACATCATCGTGCCGCGCCTGTTTGGCCATGACCGCTGCTTCATTTTCCAGAACGGCGACGGACGGATTGTCTTTGCCATCCCCTACGAGCAGGATTTCACGCTGATCGGAACCACCGATATCGATTTTCACGAGGATCTGGGCGCGGTGCGGATTTCCGGCGACGAGATTTCCTACCTCTGCAAGGCGGCCAGCGAATACCTGGAAAAGCCGATTACGCCGGATGATGTGGTGCACAGCTTTTCCGGCGTGAGACCGCTTTACGACGACGGCGCCAAGGACGCCAAGGCGGCGACGCGGGACTACGTGCTCGAGATGGATGGCGGTGGGGATGAGCCGCCGGTGCTGTCGGTCTTCGGCGGCAAGATCACCACATTCCGGAAGCTTGCCGAAGAGGTGCTGAAAAAACTGGAGCCGTATCTGCCCTTCAAGCGCGGCGTCTGGACCGCCTATGCGCCCTTGCCGGGCGGCAACTTCAAAACGGATGAATTTGATGCCGAAGTGGCGAAATTTGAGAAGGATTTTCCTTTCCTGGGCAAATCCCTCGCAATCCGCCTGATGCGTCTCTACGGAACCGACGCGCGGCTTTTCCTCGGGGATGCGTCGTCGCCGGGGGATCTCGGCCGCGATTTCGGATCCGGTCTGCATGAAATCGAGGTGAAGTGGCTGATCGACCGGGAATGGGCGCGTAGCGCCGACGACATCCTGTGGCGGCGGACGAAGCTCGGCCTGAAGATGAGCCCGGAGGAGGCGGGCGAACTGGAGCGCTTCATCTCCGGCTATCTTGCAGAGCGCGCCGGCGCTGCGGCATAGTTCTCTAAAATGCATGATCTGCCGGCTCAGCCGGCAGTTTCTTTGACAAAAGCAATAACAACGGGAGGAGCGCCATGGCCGGATGTGTTTTGGCTATCGACCAGGGCACAACGTCAAGCCGTGCGATTGTCTTCGGCGACGATTTCAACCCTGTCAGCGCGGGACAGCAGGAGTTTCCGCAGCATTTTCCGAAATCGGGCTGGGTGGAGCATTCCCCTGCGGACATCTGGACAAGCACGCTTCGGGTCTGCCGCGAAGCGATGGCGAAGGCGCCGGGCGAAGGCGCGGACGTTGCCGCGATCGGGATCACCAACCAGCGGGAAACGACCCTGATCTGGGACCGGACCACGGGGGAGCCCGTCTATAACGCGATTGTCTGGCAGGACCGGCGGACCGCCGAGACCTGTGCGCAATTGCGCAGCAGGGGGCTGGAGGGAAAATTCACCGCCAAGACGGGCCTGCTGCTCGACCCCTATTTCTCCGGCACGAAGATCGCCTGGATCCTCGACCATGTCGAAGGGGCGCGGGAACGTGCGGACCGGGGCGAACTGGCGTTCGGCACGGTCGACACCTGGCTGATCTGGAAACTGACCGGCGGCAGGGTGCATGCGACCGACGCGACCAATGCCTCGCGCACCCTGATCTACAACATTCACAAGAACGAGTGGGACGAAGAGCTCTGCCTGCTTCTCGACATTCCCTTGAACCTTCTTCCGGAGGTGAAGGACAGCGCGGACGATTTCGGCTTTGCCGAAGCGGATCTGTTCGGGCGGGCCCTGCCGATCCTCGGCGTGGCGGGCGATCAGCAGGCGGCGACGGTCGGCCAGGCCTGTTTCGAGCCCGGCATGGTGAAGTCCACTTACGGCACCGGCTGTTTCGCCCTGATGAACACCGGCGACACGCCGGTTGCCTCCAAAAACCGCATGCTGACGACGATCGCCTATCGCCTTGACGGCAAGACAACCTATGCCCTTGAGGGATCGATCTTCGTGGCGGGCGCCGCGGTCCAGTGGCTGCGGGACGGGCTTGGCCTCATCAAGGATGCGGCGGAGACCCAGGAGCTCGCCGAGCAGGCGGATCCGAATCAGGACGTCTACCTCGTTCCGGCCTTTGTCGGGCTGGGCGCTCCCTACTGGGACGCGGACGCCCGCGGCGCGCTGTTCGGGCTGACCCGCAGCACGGGACCGAAGGAGATCGCCCGCGCCGTTCTGCAGAGCGTCGGCTACCAGACCTGCGATCTGATCGATGCCATGCAGGCCGACTGGCCGGACGCGGAGCAGCCGGTGCTCAGGGTCGACGGCGGGATGACGGTTTCCGACTGGACCATGCAGTTCCTGGCCGACATCCTGGGCGCTCCGGTAGACCGGCCGACGGTCGCAGAGACGACTGCGCTCGGGGCTGCGTGGCTTGCCGGATCGAAGGCCGGGATCTGGCCGGGAGCCGAGACTTTCTCCGCTGAGTGGAAATTGGAGCGGCGGTTTGAACCCCGGTTACAGGAAAGTGAACGCATCCGGCTGTTCAAAGGCTGGCAGGACGCTGTGATCCGCACCCGTTCTACGCTGGATTGAAGAAAAAGAAGGCTCTCGTGGATACGAGAGCCTATTTGATTCCAGAGACTTAGCGGGGTCCGTAAAAACCTTTACCTTGCGGTACCAGTTTCCATTCGCAGCGCTTTGAATCGTTAAAAATTTACGGCAGCAAAGCTTACCTAGCAAAAATATTTCAAAACGAGTGCCAAATTAGAAATATGTTGGCAGTTGATTTTCTGACAAAAAAACGCCTTAGTTTGCGCTGGCTTGGGCTTAACTCCTTTGCACGATCTCAACGATGCAAGGCCCTTGCTTCTTCATCAAGGGGAGAACAGTTTGATGAATTTTCAAAAAACCTTGAAGGCAACCCTTCTCGGCGCCAGCCTTGCCGTGATTGCGGCAACCGGCGCGTCCGCAAAAACGCTGGTTTATTGCTCCGAAGGCTCGCCTGAAGGCTTCGACACGGCCCTTTATACCGCCGGCACCACGTTCGACGCTTCCTCCAAACCGGTCTACAACCGGCTTGTCGAATTCAAGCGCGGCACGACCGAAGTTCTGCCGGGTCTGGCGGAGAGCTGGGAAGTTTCCGAAGACGGTCTGGAATACACCTTCAACCTGCGCAAGGGCGTCAAGTTCCACACGACGGATTTCTTCACGCCGACCCGTGATTTCAATGCCGACGACGTGCTCTTCTCGTTCAATCGTCAGCTCAAGAAAGACGATCCGTGGCATGAATATACCCCGGGCGCGGCGTGGGAATATTTCGACGGCATGTCCATGCCGGATCTCATCAAGGAGATCGTCAAGGTCGACGACTACACGGTGAAGTTCGTTCTGAACCGTCCGGAAGCTCCGATGATCGCCAACCTGGCGATGGACTTCGCGTCGATCCTGTCGGCCGAATACGCCGATCAGCTCGACAAGGCCGGCAGCAAGGAACAGCTCAACCAGCAGCCGGTCGGCACCGGTCCGTTCTCGTTCGTCGGCTACCAGAAAGACGCCGTGATCCGCTATGCGGCCCACCCGGACTACTGGGGCGGTAAGCAACCGGTCGACAACCTGATCTTCGCCATCACGCCGGATGCGGCCGTGCGCCTGCAGAAGCTGAAGGCCGGCGAATGTCACGTGATGCCGTATCCGGCGCCGGCCGACATCGCCGACATCAAGGCCGACAGCAACCTGACCCTGATGGAACAGCAGGGCCTGAACGTCGGTTACCTCGCCTACAACACCAAGGTCGCTCCGTTCGACAAGACGGAAGTCCGCAAGGCGCTGAACCACGCGATCAACAAGCAGGCGATCCTGGACGCGGTGTTCCAGGGCTCCGGCCAGGCCGCCAAGAACCCGATCCCGCCGACCATGTGGTCCTATAACGATGCGGTCGAGGATGACGATTACAACCCCGATCTGGCCAAGGAAATGCTGGAAGCGGCCGGCGTCACCGATCTTTCCATGAAGATCTGGGCCATGCCGGTGCAGCGTCCGTACAACCCGAATGCCCGCCGCATGGCGGAAGTCATTCAGGCCGACTTCGCCAAGATCGGCGTGAATGTCGAGATCGTTTCCTATGAATGGGGCGAGTATCTGTCCCGTTCCAAGGAAGAAGACCGTGACGGCGCAGTGCTGCTTGGCTGGACGGGCGACAACGGCGATCCGGACAACTTCCTGGCCGTTCTGCTCGGCTGTGACGGCGTCGGCGGCTCCAACCGCGCCCAGTGGTGCAACGAAGAGTTCGAAGCTCTGATCCAGAAGGCAAAGACCGTGACCGACAAGGCAGAGCGCACCAAGCTCTACGAAGAGGCACAGGTGGTCTTCAAGGAGCAGGCTCCGTGGGCAACCATCGCGCATTCCGTCGTCTTCATGCCGATGTCCTCCAAGGTCACCGGCTACATCATGGACCCGCTCGGCGGGCACTGGTTTGACGGCGTGGACATCGCGGAGTAAAAGCCGCCTAAATCTCGGGAGGCGCTGGCAGCAATGCCGGCGCCTTCAAACATTCTGACCGGCGGATGCAACTCTTCCTGGAACTGTATCCGCTGGTTCTTCGTATCTGGAACCCGACATGCTCCGTTTTCTTCTAGGCCGGCTCGGCCTGTTGATACCGACATTCATTGGCGTCACGCTTGTCGCCTTCTTCTTCATCCGCCTCCTGCCCGGCGATCCGCTGGAGCTGCTCGCCGGCGAACGCGGCATCGACCCCGCCCGCAAGGCCGAACTGATGGCGCAGATGGGTTTCGACCAGCCCATGTGGAAGCAGTATTTCGATTACGTCGTCGGTATATTCCACGGCGACCTCGGCACATCCTTTGCCTCGAAGAAGCCCGTGCTCGTCGAGTTCATGACGCTCTTCCCGGCGACCGCCGAACTTGCGCTTTGCGCGATCATCCTCGCGGTCTGTCTCGGCATCCCGGCCGGTATCTTCGCCGCCGTCAAGCGCGGCTCCGTCGCCGACCAGGCCATCATGGGTACGGCGCTCGTCGGCTATTCCATGCCGATCTTCTGGTGGGGCCTGCTGCTGATCATCCTGTTTTCCGGCATCCTGCAATGGACACCGGTTTCGGGGCGCATCTCGCTGATGTTTTTCTTCCCGCAGGTGACGGGCTTCATGCTGATCGACAGCCTGCTCTCCGGTGAAAAGGGCGCCTTCCTGTCCGCGGTCCGGCATCTGATCCTGCCGTCTATCGTGCTGGCGACCATTCCATTGGCCGTGATCGCCCGCCAGACCCGCTCCGCCATGCTCGAGGTTCTGGGCGAGGACTATGTGCGCACGGCGCGGGCCAAGGGCCTGCCGCCCCGGTCCGTCATCGGCCTTCATGCCCTGCGCAATGCGCTCATTCCGGTGATCACCACCATCGGCCTTCAGGTCGGCGTGCTGCTGGCCGGCGCGATCCTGACGGAGACCATCTTTTCCTGGCCGGGCGTCGGCAAGTGGCTCGTCGACAGCATTTCCCGGCGCGACTATTTCGTGGTCCAGGGCGGTCTGCTGCTGATTGCCGGGATCATCATGCTGGTCAATCTGATCGTGGACGTGCTCTACGGCCTCATCAATCCGCGCATTCGCCACAATTGAGCGGAGGATCAAGAAAAATGACAAACACCTCCCCGGCCGCCAAGGCCGACACCGCGAAACTCGAAGCTGAAAGCCGCAATGCCACCAAGGCCCAGCTTGCCGAGTTCTGGTACTACTTCGCCCAGAACAAGGGGGCCGTCGTGGGTCTCGCGGTCTTCGTTCTGCTGGTTCTGATGGCTGTGTTCGCACCGCTGATCGCCCCGCACAATCCCGATATCCAGTACCGGGACAGCTTCCTCGTCCCGCCGGTCTGGGAAGAGGGCGGCAAGGCGGCGTTTCTTCTGGGAACGGACGCGGTCGGCCGCGATATCCTGTCCCGGCTGATCTTCGGCGCGCGCTTCTCGCTGTTCATCGGTGTCGTCGTCGTCACCATCGCGCTCACCGGCGGCATCGTGCTCGGGCTGATCGCCGGATATGTGCGCGGCGCCGTCGACACGTTCATCATGCGCGTGATGGATATCATCCTGGCCTTCCCGTCGCTGCTTCTCGCCCTGGTGCTGGTGGCCATTCTCGGCCCGGGCCTGATCAATGCCATGATCGCCATCGCACTCGTTCTGCAGCCGCATTTCGTCCGCCTGACGCGGGCCGCGGTCCTGTCCGAACGCTCTCGGGATTACGTGGTCGCGGCAAGGGTCGCCGGTGCGGGCCATCTGCGGCTGATGTTCAAGACCATCCTGCCCAATTGCCTGGCGCCGCTGATCGTCCAGGCAACGCTGTCCTTTTCCAACGCGATTCTGGACGCGGCCGCCCTCGGCTTCCTCGGCATGGGCGCCCAGCCGCCCACGCCGGAATGGGGCACGATGCTCGCCGAAGCGCGCGAGTTCATTCTGCGCGCCTGGTGGGTGGTCACCTTCCCGGGCCTTGCCATCCTGATCACCGTTCTTGCCATCAACCTGGTCGGCGACGGCCTGCGCGATGCGCTCGACCCGAAACTGAAGAGGAGCTGAGCGATGCCGCTTCTTGAAATCAGGAACCTGAGGGTCGAGTTCGATACCGCGAAGGGGCCGTTCCGAGCGCTCGACGGCGTCGACTATACGGTCGATGCCGGCGAGGTGCTGGCGATCGTCGGCGAGTCGGGATCCGGAAAATCCGTCGCCATGCTGGCGGTCATGGGCCTTCTGCCGGACAGCGCGACAATCACCGCGGACAAGATGGAGTTCGAGGGCCGGGACCTCAGGACCCTTTCGCCCAAGGCGCACCGCAAGGTGATCGGCAAGGAGATCTCGATGATCTTCCAGGAGCCGATCGCCAGCCTCAATCCGTGCTTCACCGTCGGCTTCCAGCTCGGCGAGACGCTGAAGACGCATATGGGCCTTAAGGGAAAGCAGGTCAGAGAGCGGGTGATCGAGCTTCTGACCGCCGTCGGCATCCCCGATCCGGAGGGGCGCATCAGTGCCTTTCCGCATCAGATGTCCGGCGGCCAGTGTCAGCGCGTGATGATCGCCATGGCGATCGCCTGTTCGCCCAAGCTGCTGATCGCGGACGAGCCGACGACCGCGCTCGACGTGACCATCCAGAAGCAGATCCTCGACCTTCTGGTGAAATTGCAGCAGGAAAGCGGCATGGGTCTCATCATGATCACCCATGACATGGGCGTGGTGGCGGAGACCGCCGACCGGGTGATCGTTCAGTACAAGGGCCGGAAGATGGAGGAGGCCGACGTGCTTTCCCTCTTCGAAAGCCCTCAGAATCCGTATACCAAGGCGCTGCTTTCGGCCCTGCCGGAAAACGCGACCGGCGACCGCCTGCCGACGGTCGGCGATTTTGCCGAAGCGGGAGGTTTCTAAGATGTCGGATGTTATCCTGAAGGTCTGCGACGTCTACCGCACCTACGACCTCAAGGGCGGGATGTTCAAGAAGGCTTCGACGCTGACCGCCGTCAAGGGCGTCAGCTTCGACGTGGAGCGCGGCTCGACCCTTGCCGTGGTGGGCGAGAGCGGCTGCGGCAAGTCCACGCTGGCGCGCATGCTGACGATGATCGATGCGCAGTCTTCCGGATCGATCGAGATCGACGGCCTGCCGATCGACATTTCCACGACCGGCATTTCCAAAGAAATGCGCCAGAAGGTGCAGATCGTCTTCCAGAACCCCTACGGCTCGCTGAACCCGCGCCAGAAAATCGGCCACGTGCTGGAAGAACCGCTGCTTCTGAACACGGACATGCCGGCCGCCGAACGCCGGGACCTTGCCCTCGAGATGCTGGACAAGGTCGGCCTGCAGCCTGAGCATTACGGCCGCTATCCGCACATGTTCTCCGGCGGCCAGCGCCAGCGGATCGCCATTGCCCGCGCCATCATGATGAAGCCGAAACTCCTGGTGCTCGACGAGCCGGTCTCCGCACTGGACCTTTCCGTCCAGGCGCAGATCCTCAATCTGCTTGCCGACCTTCAGGACGAGATGGGCCTCACCTACGTGTTCATTTCCCACGATCTTTCGGTGGTGCGCTACATCGCCGACAAGGTGATGGTGATGTATTTCGGCGAGGTGGTGGAATACGGCACGCGCGACGAGGTGTTCAGCAATCCGCAGCACGACTACACCAAGACCCTGTTCGCCGCGACCCCGCGCGCGGATATCGAAAGCATCCGGAAGCGGTTGGCGGCCAAGGCCGCTTGAGGTCAGACCGTCTCCAAAGGCCGTCGCCCCGGCTTTGTGCCCGGGCCTTTTGTCCGGAGGCATGGTAGCCGGTCCAGGATCAGATCCGGGATGGCGCTGAGTTCAACTCTGGGCCCGCTCCGGCAATCTCCTTCGTCATCCCGGCTCGCGCTGCGCTTGGCTGGGATCGGAGAGCCACCGGTTTTTCCAGATCCGTCACCAAATAGTTGGGTAAGGGGCTCTCCGATCCCGGGTCTTCGCTTCGCTGCGTCCGGGATGACGTATCTGATGTGGGAATTGAATTCATAGCTGACGGATAGAGAGCGAAAGATCTCTTTAGCCGATTCGCTTCCGGTTGATTTTCCGGAGTTTTCCTCTCTTTCTCGCCGTTTTCGATCCAGCCATCGATAAATTCTACAAAAGACAACTTGTATTATTCGATATTTCGAGTATTCTCGAATTATGGAAAGAGAAGACGCCTTGAATGCCTTGGCGGCCCTGGGTCAGGAAACGCGCCTCGACGTTTTTCGCCTTCTGGTGAAAGCGGGAAAAGAAGGCATGACCGCCGGAGCCATCGCAGAATCGCTCAAAGTGCGTCCGAATACCCTGTCGACCCACCTGGGCGCCCTGTCCCGGTCCGGCCTTGTGCAGCCGGAAAGGGACGGGCGCTCGATTCATTACCGCGCCGACCTCAACACGATGCAGGCGCTGGTAATGTACCTGCTGCAGGACTGCTGCGGCGGCAATCCGGAACTCTGCGCGCCGATCTTCGATCTGGCGGGCGATCGCACGGGTTCCAAGGCATGCTGAACCCGACGCCTGTCGGCGTTCGAATTCTGGCGGGGCAATTTGAACGATGAGACATGTCTGAATTCACTCTCTCCCGGCGCCTGGTTGCCGAAGCTCTCGGGACCGCGATGCTGGTCGGAACCGTGGTCGGATCCGGGATCATGGCGGACAACCTGTCCGACGATGTCGCCGTTTCTCTTCTCGGCAATACCATTCCGACCGGTGCGATCCTGGTCGTCCTGATCACCATTCTCGGGCCGGTCTCGGGTGCCCATTTCAATCCGGCGGTGACCTTCGTTTTCTGGCTGCGCCGCGAACTCGACCTCGGGCTGGCCGCTGCCTATATCGCCGCGCAGGTTCTGGGCGGTATCTGCGGATCGCTGATCGCCCATGTCATGTTCGAGCTGCCCGTCTGGCAGGCCTCGACGCATGTGCGCACGGGCTCCGCGCAATGGGTGGCGGAAGTGGTGGCGACGTTCGGTCTGCTTGCCAGCATTCTCGCCGGGATCCGCTTCCGCGAAGCCGCGGTGCCGTGGCTGGTGGGGCTCTATATCACCGCCGCCTACTGGTTCACCGCCTCGACTTCCTTCGCCAATCCGGCGGTGGCGATTGCCCGCAGCTTCACCAATACCTTTTCCGGTATCCGCCCGGTGGATCTGCCGGGGTTCATTGCCGCCGAATTTATCGGCGCTGCTCTGGCGCTGGCCCTGTTTTCCTGGCTCTTGAAATCGGAAAAAGCCCCCGGCTGACATTCTCGTCCGGAACATGAACGGGCCGCTTGTCGCGATCCGAGTGTCCGCCTGCTTTTGCTTGGCAGGCGAAGGACGAAATGCTCTAAGGGATATGAAACGAATAACGGGCAGCGTCCGCAGGCGCTGCCCGAATTCGGAGAGACTGCCGGAAGAGGGAATGAGCAAGGGTCGTGTCCATATCGCCGGGGCGGGTATCGTCGGCCTTGCCATCGCAGCCAATCTGGTGCAGCGCGGTTACCAGGTGACCGTCTTGGACCGGGAAGGTCCGGCCGCCGGCGCGAGCCAGGGCAATGCCGCCGCGATCGCCTGGACGGATGTCGCGCCGCTCGCTTCTCCGGGGCTTTGGAAACAGGCAATCAAATGGCTGGCCGATCCGCTTGGGCCCCTGACCGTCCGGCCGGCCTACGCGCTCAGGATCCTGCCGTGGATGCTGCGCTTCCTGGCCGCGTCCAATCCGAAGAAAGTCGCCGAAAGCACAAAGGCTCTCGCCGCGCTGAACGGTGCGGCGCTGCCTGCCTGGGAGCGGCTGTGGCGGATCTCGGGAACCCATAACCAGGTGCGCCGCGACGGCTGCCTGGAACTGCTCGACACGGCAGCGTCGCTTGCCGACGCCCGCGCGGGCTGGGCGGAACAGCGGGCCTACGGGATCACGGTGGACGAACTCGACGCAGGCGCGATCCGCGCGCTCGAGCCGGATCTTTCCGACCGGGCGATCGGCGGGGCGCTGGTGCCGGACTGGGCCCAGGTGGAGGATCCGAAAATCCTCTGCCTGTCGCTAGCGGACTGGCTGAAGGGGCAGGGCGTGGAATTTTCCGTTGGCGAGATCGAGCGGCTTCAACCGAAGGACGCCGGTTGCGGGCTTGTGCTGAAATCCGGCGAACGGATCGAAGCGGAATGCCTTGTGATCGCCTGCGGCGCCTGGTCGAAAGCCCTTGCCGCCCAGCTCGGCGACCGGATTCCGCTCGACACGGAACGCGGCTACAACATCACGGTCCCGGAGCCGGGCATCAGCGTGAAGCGGTTCATCATGCTGCCGGGGCATGGCTTCGTGCTGTCGCCGCTCTCCACCGGCCTTCGCGTCGGTGGCGCGGTCGAGTTCGGCGGCCTCGACCTGCCGGAGAACTGGAAGCGCGTCGATGCCATGGTGGCGAAGGCGCGGCTGTTCTACCCGGGCCTGAAGACGGAAGGCGGCAAACGCTGGATGGGCTTCCGGCCGTCGATCCCCGACAGCCTGCCGGTCATTTCTCCTGCCACCCGGCACGACAGGATCTTCTATGCCTTCGGCCATGCCCATCACGGGCTGACGGAGTCCGCCGTCACCGGCGAGATGATCGCGGATATGATCGACGGCAAGGCTCCGGCGGTCGATCCGTCGCCCTTCGCAGCCGGCAGGTTTTAGAGCATCGACAGATTGTCCTTCGGGACCTGTGCGCCCCAATCCTCTCATCCTGAGGAAGCGCGTCAGCGCTGTCCCGAAGGATGGGCCGCACATTCGGGAGCAAGCGGCCCATCCTTCGAGACGGGCCTGTAGGCCCTCCTCAGGATGAGGTTCCGGTTCAGGGTCGATTTCTGCTCAGACCGAAGGACAAGCTGTCAAAACTCTACCTCGAAAGTCTCTCAGATCTGCGGCATCGGCGATTGCCGGTGTTCGCGGTGGAACCTGTCGAGCCTCAAGGTGACGATGGCGAAGACCACCCAGCTCGCGTGGAAGAACACCCCGGCGAGCATGACCAGCCCGCCGGGGATCGGCCCGATGGCGGCGCGGGCGAAGGCTTCGGACAGGCTGGTCAGGGGAACGGGATGAATGGCGAGCTTGCCGTAATAGGCGACGGCCTGGATCGCCAGGATCCAGGAATAGTTGCTGCGCAGCCTGCGCCCCGCCGCCCGCACCAGGCTGATGTGGTAATGCGGCATCTGGTAGTCTTCGGCGAGCATCTTCGCCCAGTCGCCGCGCCAGGGCACTTTCCTGCCCTGGAGGATCGGCGCGTAGATATCGGTTTCCATCAGCCGGGCCCGGGCGCGGAACATGTTGTAATAGCGGTAGCGGCGGGCCTCGAAGATCAGGAAGACGGTGACCAGCAGGCCGACCAGGACCATCGGCAGCGGAGAAGCCTCGCGGTTTGAAAAGGTCGCCGAAAGCGCGATGCCGGTGGTGACGACGGCCCAGTTTGTTGTGTTGTCGAGGCGCGTGCGCCAATGGGTGCTGCGGAACACCTCGGCCCGGTAGAGATGGGCAAGCGCGCCCAGGGTGCCGGACTCGATGTCCTGCCTGGGCCAGTCCCGATCTGCGGTCTCTTCCGGCATGTGCCGACCCCCGATCTTGTGCGCATGTCCAGTATCTTAGCGCAGACGCGGCGGTTTGCCAGTGCGGGGCTCCCGCAGTTGATCATGGTAGGCTGAGTGACCCCCACCCCAATCCCCTCCCACAAGGGGGAGGGGTTTTGCGTGTTGAGAGGCAGCATCCTGTCCAGCTTTTGAAAATGCAGATGGTGAGGGGAGTTTGCGGTGGCCGCAGCCGAATTTCCCCTCCCCCTTGCGGGGAGGGGATTGGGGTGGGGGTGAAGGTTCGAGCAGGAGGCGGCGGATTCAATCCGATAGCGGTAGGGGGCTGTGGTCTACTTCCGCTTCTTGTTCATCGCCGCCGCAAGTGCTGCCGCCATAGCGTTGTTGCCGTCGCCGCCGCCGGAGGATCTCGGCGCGCCGCCGCGCGGAGCATTGCCGCCGGGACCCTTGCCGCCCGGGCCGCGTCCGCCGGGCCCTCTGCCACCCGGACCGTTGCGGTCCTGGGAGCTGCGTTCGCGCTGGCCCTGATAGTCGGCCTGGGACTTCATGGTCATGGAGATGCGCTTGCGCGGTACGTCGACTTCCAGAATGGTCACCTTGACGATGTCGCCCGCCTTGACGATTTGATGCGGATCGTCGACGAAACGGTCGGCGAGCTGGGAGACGTGGACAAGGCCGTCCTGATGGACGCCGACATCGACGAAGGCGCCGAAATTGGTGACGTTGGTCACCGTGCCTTCCAGTTTCATGCCGGGCTTCAGGTCGGAAATTTCCTCCACGCCCTCCTGCAGGGCGGCGGTCTTGAATTCCGGGCGCGGGTCGCGGCCGGGCTTTTCCAATTCGGCGAAGATGTCCTTCACCGTCGGCAGGCCGAATTTCTCGTCCGTGTAATCCGCCGGGTCGAGGCCTTTGAGGAGCGCGTTGTCGCTCATGATCTGGCGCACGTCGCGGCCGCAAGCCTTCACGATGCGTTTGGCGAGCGGATAGGCTTCCGGGTGGACGGAGGAGGCGTCCAGCGGCTCCTTGCCGTCATTGATGCGCAGGAAGCCAGCGCACAGTTCGAAAGCCTTGGCGCCGAGACGCGGCACCTCCTTCAACTGGGAACGGCTGTCGAACCGGCCGATCGACTCGCGGTGTTCGACAACCGCCTTGGCGAGACTGTCCGACAGGCCGGAAATGCGCGACAGCAGGGCAGGGGACGCGGTGTTGAGATCGACGCCGACCGCGTTGACGGCGTCTTCCACCACCGCATCCAGCGCCCTTGCCAGCCGGGTCTGGTTGACGTCGTGCTGGTACTGGCCGACGCCAATGGATTTCGGTTCGATCTTGACGAGTTCAGCGAGTGGATCCTGCAGGCGGCGGGCGATGGAGGCCGCGCCGCGCAGGGAGACGTCAACATCCGGCATCTCCTTTGCCGCCAGTTCAGAAGCGGAATAGACCGAAGCGCCCGCTTCGTTGACGATCACCTTCACCGGGCGCTGTGCGGCCGGAATGTCGGCGAGCACGTCGCCCGTGAGCTTGTCGGTCTCGCGGCTCGCCGTGCCGTTGCCGATGGCGATCAGCCCGACCTTGTGTTTTGCGATCAGCGCGAGCAAGGCCGCGCGCGAGCCGGAAATGTCGTTGCGCGGCTGGAACGGATAGATCGTCGCCGTGTCGGTGAGCCTGCCGGTCTCGTCCACCACGGCGACCTTCACGCCCGTGCGGATGCCCGGATCGAGGCCGAGCGTCGCCTTCGCGCCCGCCGGGGCGGCAAGCAGCAGGTCCTTCAGGTTCTTGGCGAAGACCTGGATGGCTTCCTCCTCGGCCTTCTCCCTGAGAACGCCCATCAGGTCGAGCTCCAGGTGGAGCGCCAGCTTCACCTTCCAGGCGAAGCGGGCGGCTTCCATCAGCCATGTGTCCGCAGGGCGGCCGCGGTCGGCGATGCCGTAGGTGTCGGCGACCATTCTGACTGCCGGAGCGACGGGGGAAACGTCGTCGGCGTCGACCGTCAGGTCGACGGAGAGAATACCCTCGTTGCGGCCTCGGAACAGCGCCAGGGCGCGGTGGCTCGGGATCGTCGACCATTTTTCGGAATAGTCGAAATAGTCGGCGAATTTCGCGCCCTTCTCGGCCATGCCGTCGATCAGTTTCGACTGCACGACGCCACGGTCTTGGACATAGGAGCGCAGGCGGCCGACCAGTTCGGCATTTTCGGCGAAGCGCTCCATCAGGATCTGGCGGGCGCCGTCGAGCGCGGCCTTGGTGTCGGCAACGCCCTTGTCTTCGTCGACGAAAGGGGCTGCTTCCGCATCCGGGGACTTCGACGGGTCGCAGAGCAGCAGATCGGCCAGCGGCTCCAGTCCGGCTTCCCGGGCGATCTGGGCTTTGGTGCGGCGCTTCTTCTTGAAGGGCAGATAGATGTCCTCAAGCTGGGACTTGGTCTCCGCGGACGCAATGCTCGTGGTCAGATCGTCGGTCAGCTTGCCCTGTTCCTCGATCGACTTCAGAATGGCGACACGGCGCTCTTCCAGCTCGCGCAGATAGATCAGTCGTTCCTCCAGCTTGCGGAGCTGGGTGTCGTCCAGCCCTCCGGTCGCTTCCTTCCGGTAGCGGGCGATGAAAGGCACGGTCGAGCCTTCGTCGAGAAGCTGAACGGTCGCATTGACCTGGCCCGCCTTGCAGCCGATCTCGTCGGCGATCCGGTGTGCGATCCGCAAAGCGGTATCGGCGGACATCGCGGCATCGGGGGTGGTCTTGCTGGTTTCGGAGACTGATACGCTGGCCATTAACGCGGTGACTTTCAGTGGTAAGGACTTCTGAACGGCAGACGATAATCCGCTTGAATGGGGCGGAAAAGGGACAGAGTGCCGCCATCCACGGGTCTTGTGTCAAGCGTCATTCACGGGCCACCGGATGGGGCCCCGCGATGACGCTTGGCATAAAGCATGACGTAGACGTAAGGTCAGTTTTCAGGCCGTGCACGAGAGGCCCTTCGGCATTTTTCCGCATAGGCAGGAGCATTCTTTGTGCAATTTGGAGTTGCTTTCCTTTCGTGTCCAGAACGATAGGCAACAAAATGCACTTTTTCGAACGGGATGTGCTGAAATCCGTTGGCTAAATCATTGTCTTTTGCTGTGCAAACTGCAAGAAAAGAGTTCGATGGTTGTAATTATCCAGACAATTGCCAAATGTGAATGTGTAGGGGTTATGACACTGCTTGTGAAAAGGAGGCCCGGCCAATGGCACGAGGACGGCCGAGGAAAGTAAATACAAAAGATGCCCTGCACTCTGTCATGATCGCATTTTGGCAAAATGGTTATTCCGCGACATCGATGAGCGACCTCGCGGAAGTCTCCGGAATGGCCAAGCCCGGTCTTTATTCGGCCTTTGGGGACAAGGAAGCGATTTTCGAAAAGGCGCTGCTGCATTATTTCGAAACCTATGGCGGCCCGGTTTTCGGGCAGCTCCAGGCGGCGAAAAAGCATGTGGTGGAGGATCTGCGCGATTTCCTCGGTGCCGTCGCGGACCTGACGCTTGACCAGAATACACCCTCCGGTTGTTTTCTGGTGA
>Ga0207848_100117_pt1 | contig 59259 bp, 62 predicted proteins | sample TtaePargueraPR_10_FD_187737 | JGI IMG/M metagenome (GOLD analysis project Ga0207848, IMG submission 187737) | Aerobic enrichment media microbial communities from Bioluminiscent Bay, La Parguera, Puerto Rico - Tt and M2 (3) (SPAdes) | ecosystem: Environmental > Aquatic > Marine > Unclassified ... | reverse complement strand
ATCCCACACCCGCGCCGCCGACCTGCCAAGATGGCTCGCCTGGTACAACCACAAACGTCCCCATGCTAGCCTCAACCGACGAACACCAGCTCAGGCCCTCGCCGGAACAACCTGATCAGAAACCACAGCTAGGCGCTCTTCGCCCTCTTCGCCCGCTCCGCACGGCGGGCCCGCCAGGCCTCGCAGAGTGCCCGGTTGAACGCACCCGCGAACAGCAGGATGACGCTCGCCAGGTAGAAGAAGATCAGCACGGCGACGATGCCGGCCAGTCCCGCATAGACCCGCGCGTAGTTGGCGAAGGAGGCGAGATACCAGGAAAAGCCCCGCGCGGCGAGCCACCACAGGACGAGCGTCGCCAGGATGCCCGGCCACAGTTGCGGCCGCCCGTCGTCGAAATCCGGCAGCGCGAGGTGCAGGGCATACAGGAGCGCGGCCAGCACGACCGCCAGGAACGCCTCCCGGAACAGCTCGATGTCCTGAAGGACACTGATGGTGGGATACAGGTCGACCGCATTCGGCACGAAGCTGGGAATGGCGGCAAACGCGACCGGCGCGATGACGGCGGCAAACGCGATCGCGGTCAGCGCGACGGTCGTCAGGATCACGAAGGCGATGCTTTCCAGCCGGGTCCGGAACACCGACCGCGTTTCGGGAAGTCCGTAGGCCCGGTTCAGGCCGCCGCGGACCGTCTCCACCGCGCTCGACACCGAAATCAGCATCACCAGCAGCGAGAACGTCAGCAGTCCCCCGCCGGCGTCGCGGATCAGCACGTTCCAGATTTCCGGTTCCAGCGCCTGCGCCACCCGGTCGGGCATGGTCTCGAACAGCGCATTCGTCAGCCAGCTGGCAAGCTGCGGTCCGCCGACGAAACCGGCCAGCGCCGTCACGAAGATGATGAACGGGAAGATCGCCAGCACCAGCGAGAAGGCCAGCGCGCTGGCCATGTAGAGCCCGTCGTCCATCAGGAACCGCTCGGCGGCGCGATAGATTGCCTTCGACAGCCACCAGGCGCCCTTGCGCGTCCCTCGCCAGTGCAGGAACCGCCTGACCCCTGCCGCGGTCGCGGGCGGACCGGGATCCAGGTCGGGATCGGGGGGAACCGGGCCCGCGTCGTCCGCTGGCGCCGCGCCGGCAGGGCTGTCGGGCACCGAATCTCTGTCTGCGTTCATGCCTCGCATCCTGACGAGACCGGTCCCAAAGGCAAGTATCGCGGCGGCATATGCCGTGCGCGCATGACGGGCAGCCACGGCCGACGCTTGTGCGCCCGGCGACAAACCGGTAACCGGGCGGCATGCGTTCCAGCCCGCAAGACCGGCCCTCCTCACCCGCCGCACCCTCGGCGCCCGGCACGCCTCCGGATGCCGGCGGTACCGGATTCGTCTTCGTCCATCTCATGCCGGCGCTGTTCGTCGTGCTGTGGTCGACCGGGTTCATCGGTGCGCGCGCCGCCGCCACCGGCGCGGAACCGCTCAGTTTCCTGTTCGTGCGCTTCGTCCTCGCCGGGGCACTGCTCGCCGCCGCCGCGCTGGCCGGTCGCGCGGCCTGGCCGCGCAGCCCGCGCGGCTATGCCGATTCCATCCTTGCCGGCGCCCTGATGCAGGGCGCCTATCTCGGCGGCGTCTTCTGGGCCGTCTATCACGGCCTGCCCGCCGGCGTCGCCGCCCTGATCGTGGCGCTGCAGCCGCTGATTACCGCCTTTCTGGCCCGGCCGTTCCTCGGCGAGATCGTCACCCGGGCGCACTGGCTCGGCATCGCCATCGGCCTCGTCGGCCTGGCGCTCGTGATCGGGCCGAAGATCGAGCTGACCGGCGCCGGCATCACGCCCGTCACGATCGCCGCCGTGATCTTCGCCACCCTGGCGATCTCGCTCGGCTCGATCTACCAGAAGGCGCGGGCGGGAAGCGCCGACCTGCGCGCCGGAACAGCCCTGCAATATGTCGGCGGCGCCCTCGTGGTCGGCCTCGGCGCTCTCGTCAGCGAGGAGTTCCGCATCACCTGGACGGCGGAGGTCACCTTCGCGATGGTCTGGCTGGTGCTGGTGCTCTCCATCGGCGCGATCCTGATCTACATGATCCTGATCCGCCGCGGCGCCGTGGCGAAGCTCGCCACCCTGTTCTATCTGGTGCCGCCGTTCACCGCGCTGACCGGCTGGCTGCTCTACGACGAGACCCTCACCGCGGTGCAGATCGCCGGCATGGCCGTCACCGTCGGCGGCGTCGCGATCGCCACGCGGGTGAAGGGGTAGAGCCTGTTCCGCCATCCCGACAGCGAGACCCTCTGCGATCACTTGGTCCAGGATATGCTGGTGCCGGCGGAATGCCGGGCGCATCGCCCGGCAGGGTGTCCGCAAGGACGCCCCCCGGTGATTGGGTGAAAGGCGTGCCCCGCCCGGCCAGCGGCTTGGCCCGCGCCAGGCCCCGCGCCGTCAGTCGAGCGTGATCGACGATCCGTACAGCACATTGCGCCCGCCCGCCCGGGCCTGCCCGGTCCACGTCACGACAAGGGTACCGTCCTGGGTGCTGACAATGGCGGGCTGCCGCTGCACGCCCTTCGTCGTGCGATTGACGCGAAACTCCTCATCGACCGGCGATCCGGACTCGTCGAAGCGCTGCGCATAGATGCCGGTGCCGGACCCATCCTGCCCTGCGGATGTCCACACAACCACGAAACCGCCATCGGCAACGCTTTCGACGACAGGAGACGACTGATGGCTTTTCGTATAGCTGTTGACGGGAATCTCGCCGCCGCGCGCCTTGCCGCGGGCATCGAATCGCCGGGCATAGACGCCACTGCCGGATCCGTCCTGGCCTTTCGAGGCCCAAACGGCCACGAACCCTCCGCCGTCACGCGGCGCCAGCGCCGGCATCCGCTGATCGTGCTTCTTGCGCTTGGCGATACGCAGTTCTCCGCCGAGGCGCTTGCCCTGCGCCGTGAAGCGCTGCGCATACACACCGGATCCCGACCGGTCCTGTCCCTGCGACGTCCAGGAAACCGCAAACCGTTTCTTCGCCAGCGCCGTGACGACGGCTTCCGACTGGTCGCCACGTGTGTAGGAGTTGACGAGGAACTCGGTTCCGATGCGTCCGCCCGTGCGATTGAAGCGCTGCGCGTAGATGCCAAGCCCCGGCGCGTCCTGGTTGGTGGACTGCCACACGACAACGAACCCTGCCTTGCCGAGGGAGCCGATCGACGGCTTCGTCTGGTTGTCGGCCGAGCGCGTGCTGACGCGGAATTCCCGTCCGACTGGCCGTGCCTTGGAATCGTAGCGTCGCGCGTAGATACCGTATCCGGAACCGTCCTGGCCGCTGGCCGCCCACGCCACGACGAAACCGCCGCCTTTGAGCCCGGTCACCACCGGAAGAATCTGGTTGCCATTCGTCCCGCTGGTCACCCGGAAGGCCCGCCCTGCGGGACGGCCGGCGGCCTTGAAGCGGCGCCCACGGATGGAATAGCCGTCGCGCCCGGACTGCCGCGCCTGCCAGACGATGACATATCCGCCACCGGCGAGCGGCACCGAAACGCCGTGTTCCTGGTCCAGGGCCGAGGGCCTGTCGTCCAGCTTCGTTTCGCCATCGTCGACATAGGCCGTCACGGTCGCTGCCACCCTGGATGACGCGCTGCCGGTCCAGTCCGAGGTTCCCTCGTAACGCGCCTTCACCTTGTGGCGTCCGACCCCGAGTTCGACGGCGAGGGACGCCGCCCCGTCGACCAGCGCCACGGTGCCAAGCACCGTCGACCCGTCCAGGAAGGACACGGACCCGTCCGCCGTACCCGATGCGGGGGCCACGCTTTTTACCGCGGCGGTGAAAGTCTGGGACTGCCCCTCCTTCACCAAGGCATCGGAAACCGACAGGGACGTTCTCGTTTCCCCCGGTTCTATGGCCTGGTCGATGGTATCGGACCTTGAGTTCTCGAACCCCGTATCGCCGGTAAACTTCGCCTTGATCGTATGGTCACCAACGGCAAGCGCATCGGTGGAGAAGCTTGCCGACCCGTCCGCCAGGGTCTCGGTCGCAAGCGTCGTGCCGCCTTTTTTGAAGACGACGGATCCGGACGCCGCGCCGTCAGCGTATTCGACCGTTGCGGTGAAGGTCACGGTCTCACCGATCGCAACGGACGACGAGGATGTTTCGAGCGCCGTCGTCGTATTGGTGGTGACGACCAGCGAGGCTGACGCTTCACTGACGTTGTCGTCTTCATCACCGCCGTACACCGCCGTCACCGTCTGGTCGCCGGGCAGCAACGCTGCCGTGGAAAAGGTCGCGTCGCCGAATATCGCGGCGACGCCGTTTCCAACAGCCGTCGCGTCCACGGGAGTGGACCGGCTGGTCGTCGTCCCGTCACCAAGCTGTCCGGCAAAATTGTGCCCCCAGCATTTCAGTTCGCCGTTATCGGTAATGGCACAATTGTTGTTTCCGCCGATTTCGAGAGCGCTGACGCCGCTTGTCAGGCCACTCACGTCGACCGGGGTGGAGCGGTTTGCTGTGCCGCCGTAGCCGAGCTTGCCGTGGTTGCCGCGTCCCCAGCACTTGATGCCTCCGTCATCGGTCAGCGCACAGGTGTGGGTCGATCCCGAACGGATGGCGACGACACCGCTCGACAGGCCGTTGACCTGAACCGGCGTATACCTGTTGGTCGTCGTGCCGTCGCCGATCTGATTGTTGGTGTTCTGCCCCCAGCAATAGACGGCGCCGCCCTCCGTCAGGGCACAGGTGTGATCGTTGCCCATGTCCAGGGCGACGACAACGTCCGACAGGCCGACGACATCGACGGGGACGGAACTGTCGGCGGTCGTGCCGTCGCCGCGCTGTCCGAAGTCGCTGCGCCCCCAGCACTTGACGCCACCCGCCGCCAAAGCGGCACAGCTGTGCTGGGCGCCCAAGCCAATTGCCGAAACGCCCGATTGCAGACCGACAACGTCGACCGGTGTCAGACTGTCGGTGGTCGTGCCGTCGCCGAGCCGGCCGTGAGCGTTGCTGCCCCAGCATTTGACGCCACCGTCATCGGTCAGCGCACAGGTGTGGAATTCTGCCGTCGCAACGGCACTGATACCGCCGGTCAGGCCCGTCACGTCGGCGGGGGTAGACCGGTCGGTCGTGGTGCCGTCACCGAGCTGGCCGCCATCGTTCCGGCCCCAGCACAGAAGGCGGCCGGCGCCGGTCACGACGCAATATTGATCGGTATCTCCTCTGATCGCGACGATGTCTGCCGGCAGTCCGATCACGTCGACCGGCGTCATGCTGTTCGTTATGGTCCCGTCGCCGAGCTGGCCGCGGTTGTTGTTGCCCCAGCATTTCACGCCGCCGGACGAAGCCATAACGCAGGCGGCGGAATAGGTCGCCGCCATCGGAAACCCGTTGCCCAGCGAATCCAGAACGACACTGCCCAGGGTCGTCGATCCGGAACTGAACGTTACCGTACCGGTGACCGCATTGGAGCCCGTCGTCCTGACGGACAGGGTGGCGGGATCGCCGTAGTCGATCTCAGTCTCGCTGCTGGTGAGCGTAGTCGAGGTTGCCTGCGCCAGGGCGCCGCCGGCCGGGGCCATCACGATCGCCAAGAAGAGCCAGCTTGCCGTAGCGGCGGGCAATACTGGCCAACGGCATTTTTTCAACCTATAGGAGAAGTTTTCAAAAGGTATAACCCGCATACCAAAACCCCCGACATTGCGAGCGACACCCGCTTTACGGTACGGACACTTTGCAGCCCCACACAGTCATTTCACGATCGAGGATTACTCAAATTGCGAAATAATTTGTTACTTCGGAAGAAAAACAACCTATTCTAGAAATAATACAGATACTCGCCTTGATTGGCGGCTTGACCGAACGAAACTCCGGATGCCGCATGAAATCGACTCGATACTATGTCTAAACACGCCCGAGCCTCAGACCAAACGCGCCGGTGCAACCTGGTTATACAGCGGCAACGATCACTGTTTGCGTTCCGCGGCATTCCCGCTATTTTTGCCGCACCGCAACAAGAAGCCGGAAAACAAGAATGTCGCTCGCCGAAGCCCCAGAGAACCCGTCCACTGCGCCGCTCGACGGTCTCGCCACCGCCCTGACCGAAGCCGCCGACGCCGCCGGCCGCCTGCTGGCGCAGGCCCGCAGCGCGGTCGCGAACCGGGTGACCGAGGACGGCAAGGTGTCGGCCGGCAAGCTGGAAGCCGAACAGCACGCCGCCCACGGGCTCGCCTGGCTCGCCACCTATGCCGAGGCGATCCGGCAGCTCGCGTCCTATACCGGGCGGATGAGCGGCGAAGGCCGCTTCGGCGAGGCGGAAGAGCTGTGCGTGCGGATCGGCGCGGCCGAGTACCTGGCGCAGATCACCGGCGGCATTCCGATGAGCCAGGGCGAGTTCCTGCGCCCCGGCGACGTCGGCCTGACCGACGCGGACGTCGCAGCGTTTGCGACCGACACCGTCCGCGCCCTGATCGCCTCGGGCAACACGCCGGAAAACCGCGCCCGCCTCGTCGCGCTGATGCGCGACACGGGCCCCGGCGACATCGGCGACCCGGGCCTTGATGAGACGCTGGAAGCGATGCGCGTCGAGATGCGCCGCTTCGCCGACGCCGAGGTCGTGCCGAATGCGCAGGATTGGCACCTGAAGAACGAATATATCCCCATGGAGGTGGTCAGCCACGTCGCCGAGCTTGGCGTCTTCGGCCTGACGATCCCCGAGGACTTCGGCGGGCTCGGCCTCGGCAAGGAATCCATGTGCGTGGTCTCCGAAGAGCTGTCGCGCGGCTGGATCGCCGTCGGTTCGCTCGGCACCCGCTCGGAGATCGCCGCCGAACTGATCCTGGCCGGCGGCACGGAAGAGCAGAAGCAGAAATGGCTGCCGCTGATCGCGTCCGGCGAGGTGCTGCCGACCGCCGTCTTCACCGAGCCCAACACCGGCTCGGATCTGGCGTCCCTCAAGACCCGCGCGGTCAGGGAGGGCGACGTCTACAAGGTGACCGGCCAGAAGACCTGGATCACCCATCCCGTCCGCGCCGACGTGATGACGCTGCTGGTGCGCACCAATCCGGACGTAAAGGGCTATCGCGGCCTGTCGATGCTGCTGGCCGAAAAGCCGCGCGGCACCGACGCCGATCCCTTCCCGGCCGACGGCATGACCGGCGGCGAGATCGAGGTGCTCGGCTATCGCGGCATGAAGGAGTACGACATCTCCTTCGACGGCTTCGAGGTGAAGGCGGAAAACCTGCTGGGCGGCGAGGAAGGCCAGGGCTTCAAGCAGCTCATGCAGACGTTCGAATCCGCCCGTATACAGACCGCCGCCCGCGCCATCGGCGTGGCGCAGTGCGCCATGGAGCTCGGCCTCGCCTACGCGATGGACCGCATCCAGTTCGGCAAGCCGACCGTGTCGTTCCCGCGCGTTTCCGACAAGCTGGCGATGATGGCCGCCGAGATCCTGATCGCGCGCCAGCTCACCTACTACGCCGCTCGCGAGAAGGACGCCGACCGGCGCTGCGACCTCGAGGCCGGCATGGCCAAGCTGCTCGGCGCCCGCGTTGCCTGGGCGGCCGCCGACAACGCCGTGCAGATCCACGGCGGCAACGGCTTCGCGCTGGAATATCCGGCAAGCCGCGTCCTGTGCGACGCGCGCATCCTCAACATCTTCGAGGGCGCCGCCGAGATCCAGGCGCAGGTCATCGCACGGCGCCTGCTCGACGGCGCGAACTGAGCGGGCGGACTGGGCGGGCGGACTGACCGGCCTCCACACCCGTGGCACCTTTATGTGTCACGGAGTGCCCTTTATTCTGGGTTGAAGACGGCTTCCCGCATGACACATGGGAGGCCGAGTACCTGAGAGGCCTGGCTCCCCGGGGCACGTGGCGCCGGGACTAGAATGAGAATCGTAATTAATTGAAATATATGCAAAAAATATATTGTATTCTAAGATATACCGTCAATTGTACCGCAAAGCGATGACGCTGCTCGGATTCCCAGAACGCTCTGGTAGGCTTCTTGGCGCCGTCCGCTAGAATTTGGCAGAGCGGTGTAGAACGGCGTTTCTAAAAAGCGAACCGAACGCCATCGCGAATACCGATAATGGATACTCGGACCCCAGAACAGCGCCGTCGCATCATGCAGGCGGTAAAGAGCAAAGACACGAAGCCCGAGATGCGGGTTCGTCGACTATTGCATACAATGGGGTATCGGTACCGATTGCATCGCAAGAATCTGCCGGGAAAACCCGACATCGTTTTTCCTAGCCGGAAGAAGGTGATTTTCGTTCACGGGTGCTTCTGGCACTCGCACGGTTGCAAGATTGGGCAGCCGCCGAAATCGCGTACCGAGTATTGGCAACCAAAGCTTGCGCAGAACGTGCAGCGTGATAGAACGAAAGAAGAACATCTTCGTGCGCTCGGTTGGGACGTACTCGTCATTTGGCAATGCGAGACCCGAGTCTCGGACGCCCTTGCGCCTAAGTTGATTTCTTTTTTAGAAGACCGGGAAGAGCCGATCGACAAGCGCGACGATGATCGCTAAGCTAACGAGGGGAAGCACAAAATGAGCGAGTCGCGACGCATGAGACCTATCGGGATTGACCTGTTCGCTGGCGCCGGCGGCCTCAGCTTGGGATTCGAACAGGCGGGGTTCGACATTGCCGCCGCGGTCGAAATCGATCCCGTTCATTGCGCCGTTCACAAATTCAATTTCCCGAATACAGAACTTATTTGCGGGTCAGTAGACGGATTGACCGCGGAAGAGATCAGGGACCGTGCCGGAATCGGTGACAAGCCGGTCGATTGCGTCTTCGGCGGCGCGCCGTGCCAGGGTTTTTCGCTGATCGGGCACCGCGCATATGACGACCCTCGCAATCGCCTTGTCCGAGAATTCGTTCGCATCGTTGCCGAACTCGAAGCCAAGACCTTTGTGTTTGAGAACGTGAAAGGGTTGACGGTCGGAAAACACAAGGCGTTTTTGGAGGAACTTATCGAGGAATTCCAAGTTGCCGGCTACGATTCAGTCGTTCCTTACAAAGTCCTGAACGCAGGGCATTACAACACACCGCAGTCTCGCGAACGATTGTTTCTGATGGGGGCTCTGAAGGGGCATCGGCTCCCCGAATACCCGGCACCGTTGTCGAATATCGCCGGCAAGCGTAAGCGGTTCTCCGACTTAGAGGATGGACCGACTTGTCGTGACGCGCTCGACGATCTTCCGGATGCCGATGCGTATGATGCGCTGTTAACTGGCGACGAAGTCCGACCGGATGCCTTCGGCGTGCCGTCTCGCTATGCGATGGAATTACGCGGTCTCACGAACGATGCTTGGCATTGGGGCTATAGGCGTGAGTGGGATACCTCGGTCCTGACGTCCAGTGCGAGAACAGGGCATACAGATATTTCTAAAAGACGGTTTTCCGAAACCGATCCTGGAACGGTCGAGCCCATTAGCCGATTTTTCAAGCTTCCCGTAAACGGAGTGTCGAATACGCTTCGTGCAGGGACGGATGGTGCGCGCGGTGCGTTCACGAGCCCAAGGCCGATCCACTATCGGTATAACCGTTGTGTCACCGTTCGCGAAATGGCCCGTTTACACGGTTTCCCAGACTGGTTTCGGCTCAACGTTACTAAATGGCACGGAGCCAGGCAGATTGGAAATGCGGTCCCGCCGCCGCTCGCAAGGTCGGTCGCAGGCGAGATCATTAAGGCGCTTGGCATTGAGCCGAGCCGGCCAGACGGCGTGCACAAGCTTGGCGCACCAGAACTGCTTTCGTTCGATATGTCCGAAGCCGCTCGCTACTTCGGCGTCGACGCACCTTCGAGCCGTCGAGATAAGAAAAGCGGTGCCAAGAAACGCAAGCAGGTCGACATAGAGCGGGAACGTTTGGGACTGCAGGTAGCAAATGGCTAAAAAACCGAGTCGCCAAAGCCAAATAGTTCAAGCGGTTTTCTTTGATAGATTTTGCGATGGCGATATTAGTGTCGAGTTTAGCAGGCAAGATTTATTCGATGCGTGCGAAAAATATGGAATTGAACCTCTTAAGAATATGGGAGACGGCGCCTTATATTCCTATAGGTACAGGACAAAACTTCCAAAAAAAATCCTTAAAACACAGCCTGAGGGTAAAGAGTGGGTTATACTCGGTCGAGGGATTTCAAAGTATGAATTTCGACTTGTTTCTAAAAGCAATATAGAGCCAAATAGAAACTTGATTTCGATTAAAATACCTGACTCAACACCAGAAATAATAAAGAAATACGCTTTTACGGACGAGCAAGCGCTTCTTGCTAAAATAAGATACAACCGTTTGGTGGATACTTTTTTTGGTATAACAGCATATTCTCTTCAAAATCACTTAAGGACTACTGTTAATTCGATAGGACAGATTGAGATAGACGAAATTTATGTGGGGGTTGACCGAGACGGTCGCCACTATGTTATTCCTGCACAAGCAAAGGTTGGCAACGATAAGATTGGTTATGCTCAGTTGTACCAAGATTTGGCATACTGTAGTGAGAAATATCAGAATTTAGTTTGTCGTTCGCTATCGGCAAAATTTATGCAGGGTGGAACAATCGCCTTGTTCGAGTTGGTCATAGATAAAAATTCTGTGAAAATTATTCAGGAAAAGCATTACGATCTCGTTCCCGAGAAATACGTTACTGAAGAAGATCTAGAGTCCTATAAGTTAACAGCGCCATAATATTTCCTAAGTTCGCAGAATTACAGATTCCGCTGACCCAGCCAGCCGAGCACAAACCGCGCCCACCGGGCCTCTGCAAACTCGTCTACAGCTTCGAGGGTGCTGCCGAGATCCAGGCGCAGGTCATCGCACGGCGCCTGCTCGACGGCGCGAACTGAGCGGGCGAACTGGGCGGGCGACGCTGCCGCGCCCGGGGCCCTATTCGGTTGCGTCCACCGTGATTGTCACCGGTGCCGAGAAGCCGGGCGGATCGAGCGGGATGTGGTTCATGTCGCCGAGCAGCAGCCGAAGGGTATGCTCGCCGGGCGACAGCACCACGTCGGCCTCGGTCTGGCCGCCGCCGAAATGGATGTGCTGCTCGTCGGCAGGGACAGCATTCTCGAGGTCGATCGTTGCGGGATCGACGTCGATCAGCAGATGATGGTGGCCGGTATTGGGCTTGTCGACGCCGGCCGGGGCGACGCCCATGCCCTTCAGGCCGAAACGCACCGTGACCGGGCTGGTGACGTGCGCGCCGTTCTCCGGCGAGATGATGTAAAGGCTCGGCGAATCCGGCTCGACGACCTCGGCGGCCGACACCGAAAATCCGGTAAGAGCCAGCGCCACGCCGGCGGCGGCCAATACGGTCTTGATCATGACGTGTCCTTTCCGTTTCCCCGTCCCCTGCGCGGTCTCCGGACGATCTTCGCCGCGCGTCCAGACACAGCGTGCCAGGACATTATGAGCCGAATTACGGTTAAGGGCCATGCCGCAGGGGCAGGAATCCGGCAAACCGCTCCGCCGAACCGGCTACGGTGCGCTCCAGTTCGGGCAGCGGACGCGGGACGCCCCGCAACAACCGCCGGTCGGCTACTGGATCGCGCACAGCGACTGGCCGTCGGTCCCCTCGCAGCAGCGCCAATCTGTCCACGTTCCGCAGCTCTCCGGCGGGGTCGAGACGCGGTAGCAGATCTTGCCGGCGTCGAAGACCTGCTCCCACGGCTGGTTGATGTCGCCGAACTGCTGCACCGGCGCGTCCGGGGCATTGTCGCCCACCGAGACCTCGAGCCCGCAGACCTCCGGCGCGTATTCGTTGCGCAGGATGATCTCGCCGGCGAGCGCCGCCTGCGCGGTCATCGCCACCGCGCCGGCCAGCGCCAGCATTCTGATTGCATTCGTCATGTCGGGCTCCTCTTCACGGGTCGCGCCGGCCGCCGTGCACGGACGGTATCCCGGCTGCCGCTGGGTCAGGCGGCGAGCGTACACCGCTTCGCCCGCGCGCGATATAACGCCCGCGAAATATGACGCCCGCGCCCGATACAACGACGGCGCCCGATACAACGACGGCGCCGATGCCGTCTAGGAGAGCGTGCAGCTCAGAACGACCGTCTTGCCGATCTTCGCCTTCACGGTCGTCCCGGGTTTCACGTTCGGGAAATTGTCGGGCCATGCCTTGCGGCCGGACGACCGCTTTGTGGTGAGCTGCAGGTCGGCTTCCAGGTCGCCGTTTTCGTCCTTGATCAGCTTGCGCGAGCCGACCTTGACGCCGCGCACGAGGAACTTCACCCACTTGCCTTCCTTGTAGTCGGCGCGTGAAACCTCGAGCGAGGCGTCGAAGTGTTTGCTGACCTTGCCCGACTTGACCTGCCGCGTGTAGGTGACCGACAGGCGCGCCGCCGGGCCGGTCGAAATCTGGCACTGCCGGATCACCGTCGAACTGGCCAGCGCGCCCCCCGCACTGCCGAAGACCGTCATGGCGAAAACCATCGTTCCCAGGACGAGGCCGGCAACCGGCATGGAAAAGCGGAAAAGGTGAGACTTCATTGCAGACAACTCCTGTAAGTCGTTGCCGTTCAGACGCGTGTTTCCCCGCGCGTCGCCGGCCATTACTCTACGGCACATCCGATGTGAGAAGAATATACGGAAAGGCCCCGGATCGCATCTGCGACCCGGGGCCCGTGATTCGGAAAGCCGGATGGCCTACTTGAAGGTCTTCGAGATGTCCTCGAACGCCTGTTTCCACTTGGCGACGTCGATATGGGCGACCTTGCTGCCGGCGACCTTCAGCGCATCGGCGACCGAGATCTTGCGGACCTGCTGGTCCGCATAGGTCTTGAACGACCACGTACCGGCGGCCATGTCGGCAACGGCCGTCCACTGGGTGTAATCCGGCTCGTCCTTGGAGGCATCACTGCTGCTGCGCACCGCGCCGTAGGGGATGTCGAAATTGTTCAGCAGGTGGAATGCCTGTCCGATCGCTTCCGCGCCCGTCTCCGACGGAATGGCCGACTGCGAGAACACCGCGGCGCGAACGAAGCGCGACGGCGGCGTGAAGTCGCCCGGCAGGCCGTGCATGCCGGCGCCCTGGCCGGCGGCCTCGAGGTTCACGTCGCCGATCTTGACCGGCGGAACGTTGACGACCGACAGGTTCACGAAGTTGGACAGGTTCGTCATGTGCCAGTCGTAAGTCGGCGAATTGGTGATCACGCCGAGCGGCGCATCGAAGATCTTCAGGGCCTTGTCGGTCGGCTCGATGACCACGGTCTGGCCGGTCTTGTCGGTGACCCGAACATGCATCGGCAAGATTTCGCCAAGCTGCTGGAACTTCACGGCCACCGGCGTCGCATCGTTGTAGTGCGCCTTGACCTCGTCCACCGAGGCGAAATTGGCGAGCAGCCAGGAGGCATACTGCTGCGGCGCCAGGGCCTTGTCCCGGTTCTCGTCGCTGAGCTCGGGATAGCTGGCGTACCCCGGGAAGTAGAACAGGCCGACATACAGGCCCTGATCGTTGACCGCGTCCACGAAGTCTGTGGTCTCGAATGCGGTCATCCCCACGGCGCCGTATTTCGTCGTGTAGGTCATTCCGCCGGAGCCTTCCGGCACCTCCGGCTTGATCTCGATACCGGCGGGAACGGCAGTCAGGTACCAGTCCACCGGCTCACCGAATTCCATGGTGCGGCCCGCGATCACGGTACCGTCCTTCGCCGACAGATGAATGCCGGTGCAGGCGTTGGCGACGGGGGCGAAGGCAAGTGTTCCGGACAGGACGGCAACGGACAGGCGACGTAGCATCAAGGCACTCCTGAATTGGCAAGATGTCGGCGGGGACCCGCGACAACCGGACCCTCGCACACAACCGTTAAAGAGAGTGAAATTCGCCGCCTGAGAATCGAACGACCCGGCAAAAACGCAGACATTGTTATGCGGCTTTGGCGGATCGCCCTTCTGTTCTCCATCGCGCGGGCACATCCCCGCGGGCGCGGCGGATCGCCCTGGTGCGGACCGCCCGGCCCGGCGTCAGACGAGCCCGTGGCCCAGGAGATACTCAGCCGACTCGTGAATGCTCTCGCGCGTGTCGCGGAACCGGATGCCGAGCAGGGTCCGCGCCCGGGCGTTGTCGACGTCCTGCCGCCGGCCGAGATTGGGCAGCGCGGTGCGGATCGCACCGTCGAACAGGGCAATCAGGCGGACCAGCGCGTCGGGCGCCGTCCGCGACGCGATCCTGCGGTCGGGATAGGCGTCCCGCAGCACCGTCGCGATATCGGAAAACCACAGGAACCGGTCGACCCCGGCGACACGTTTGCCGGCCGATTCCGCGCGCTCCAGGGCGCGCACATGCATCGCCGCCACGTCGCGCACGTCGACGGACGAGAAGCCGATGCGCGGCAACATCGGATCGCGCCCGCGCAGCAGCCGCTGGATCACCTGCAGCGACGTTCCGAACCGGTCGTCGAGTGGCGGCCCGACCACGAAGCCCGGATTGATCACCGTGAGCTTCACCTCCGGCGCCCGGGTATCGACATAGGCCCATGCCGCCTTCTCCGCGACGGTCTTCGACTTTATATACGGCGTCGCATGCGGGTTGCCCGGATCGGTCCAGTCGCGCTCGTCATACGCGCTCCGGCCCGGCGGCAGGGCCGTGTTCATCACGGCCACCGTCGACGACGTCATCACCACCCGCCGGATGCCATTGGCCTGCGCCGCGTCCAGCGCCCGCAGCGTGCCGTCCACCGCCGGTCGCATGATCTCCGCATCGTCGCGCGGCTGCGTCAGCGGAAACGGCGAGGCGCTGTGGATCAGCATGTCGGCGCCGGCCATCGCCTCGCACCAGCCCTCCTCCCGGTTCAGGTCCAGTTCGACGAAGGACAGACGCGCGGCCAGGTCCGCGTCGGTGTGCGGCGCGACCGCGCGGACGACCTCCTCGCCGCGGTCTGCCGTTCGAACGGTGCCGCGCACCGAATAGCCTGCCGCGAGAAGTTCGCGGACGATGTGTTTGCCGATATAGCCGGATGCCCCGGTTACGACGACGGTCCCTTTCGATGTCATCTCACACCCCTCTCGATCCCGACGCCGCCGGCCGGACGCATGACACCGGCGCAGGGCACCGGCGCTCGGCACCGGCGCGGCGCGCCAGCGCCGCCATGCCGCACGGCGGGAATGTTCGTAAGCCGATTGAATTCCATGCGGGTCCCGGCAGACCAAATGCCACGTTTCCCTCTCCGCGCCGGCGCGCGCCCATTGCATTCCGCAACGGCACAGTGTCTTCTTGGCACCGATCCCCCATCCCCAACCGGACCAAAGGCGAAGGACGGATGCTCTGGGACTTTTCGATCGGCACCAGCATATCGGCGCTGCTGCGCACCTGGCCGTTCATCATCGCGCGGATGGTCGTCTACGGCGCCATCGCACTGGGATATGTGTTCGTGACCGGTGTCGGCGCGACGGTGGGCTGGGGCATCGGCGCCTTCGGCAGTGACGGCTTCCAGGGCGGCGCGACGCTGATCGGCGGCGTGATCGGCTTCGGGCTCGTTTCCGCCTTTCTCTACCTGATCCGCGAATGGATCCTCTACATGGTCAAGGCGGCGCACATCGCCGTGCTGGTCGAGGTGCTCGACGGCCACCCGGCCGGTACGGGCCTTGCGCAGATCTCGCGTGGACAGGCGGTCGTGAAGGACCGTTTCGCCGAGGCCAACGTGCTGTTCGTCATCGACCAGCTGGTGAAAGGCGTCATCCGGGTTGTCGCGGGCATCGTCGACGTTGTCGCCGCCATCCTGCCGGTGCCCGGGCTCGACGCTCTCGCGCGGTTTATCCGCGCCGTCGTCAGGATCGCACTCGGCTTCGTCGACGAGGTGATCCTCGCCTACAACATCCGCATCGCCTCCCGGAATCCGTATGCGACCGCGCAGGATGCACTGGTTCTCTATGCCCAGAACGCGACCTGGATCCTGAAGAACGCGGTGTGGCTCGCCCTCATGGTCTGGGGCTTCGCCTTCATCCTGTTCCTGATCTTCCTCGCGCCGGCAGCCGCCGTCGTCTACGCCCTGCCGGGAACCGTTTCGAACTTCGGCTTCGTCTTTGCCATCGTCTTCGCGCTGTGCCTGAAGGCGGCGGTTCTGGAGCCCTTCGCGATCGCCTCGCTGATTCAGGTTTACTTCCACGCGATCGAGGGACAGAGCCCGCGGGCCGACTGGCGGGGCCATCTCGAGGAGGTGTCCGGCAGGTTCCGGGATCTCGGCGACAAGGCCCGCGACTTCGTCTCCACGCCGCCCCCCGCCAACCGTCCAGGCGATGCCGGCGCCCCGCCGCCGGCAGGTCCGCCTCCGGCGGCAACCCCGCCGGCCTGACGGCAACCCGGCCGCGTCCGGCACGGCGTCAGACCGCCGCCAGCCGGGGCGATGCCGGCTGCGCCGGCCGGGTCTCGATGCCGAGCGCATCGAGGCTGTCGCGCACGGCCCGGTCGAACGGCGTGTACGGCACGTCGCCTATGGCGCAGTCCAGCTTGCCGCCTTCGAGCCGGTGCGGAACGTGCCACAGATACGCGAGTTCGGCGATTTCGCGCCACATCGGCACGAACGGCGCCCCCAGCCGGATCATCCGCCAGGGCATCCGCGCCACGGTCACCCGCCGGCCGACAGCCCCCTGGACGGCGGCCACGAGGTCGTCGCCGGAGACGGTATGGCCAGGGAAATGGAATGTCTCGAAACGGCCGAATTCGTCGCGCTTGCGCGCCAGCCGCTCGAAGGTGGCGGCCAGGTCGGGCAGGTAGGCCCAGGCGTGCGGCACGGTCAGCGGCCCCGGATAGGTGACCTTGCCCTCCGCGGCCTTCGGCGCGATCACCAGGTCGAACCAGCTCCCGCGTCCGCTGCCGCCGAAAAAGTCGCCCGCCCGCAGCAGGATGGTGCGCACGCCGTAGAGGTCCGCCGCCTCCCGGTAGCGCCGCTCCGCCTCCACCCGGATCGCCCCCTTGCGGGTCGTCGGCCGCTGCGGCTGACACTCGTCGATCGCCTCGGGAACCGGCCAGCCGTAATTGTAGAGGTTGCCGGGAAACAGATGCACCGCGCCGGTGACCCGCGCGGCGGCGATCACCGCTTCCGCGACCTCGAAGGTCGCCGGGTCCCAGGCGGTATAGGGCGGGTTGATCGCATTGAAGAGGACATCGGCGCCCTCCGCCGCCGCGGTCACGTCATGGGGAGACCGCGCATCGCCCTCGATAACCTCGACCCCGGCGGACGTCGATCCGCCGCGCCCCGGCCGCACCAGGCCGCGAACATGCCAGCCGCGCCGTTCGAATTCCTGCGCCGCGACGCGGCCGAGCCGCCCGTTCGCGCCCAGCACCAGCACGGTCTGCCGGTTCCTCTCGCCATGCATCGATCCATTCCTCCGCGGTCAGGCCGGCCGGACGGGCCGGGACCCCTTGCCCTTGCGGCAGAGATGGGACCTGCACGGCTAGATTGAAACCGGCCAAAATTGACTTGCCGCTATTCAGAATTGAATAGTTTCGCCTATCTGTGCGTTCAGCTGCGCAAAACACGGTCGCGAACGGCAATGTCTTCCAATCTGGACTGGAGCCTCATCCCCGCCTTCCTCGCGACCGCGCGAACCGGCAGCCTGTCCGGCGCGGCCCGGGAACTGGGGCTCAGCCAGCCGACCGTCGGGCGCTACATCGCCGACCTGGAAACATCGCTCGGCGTGCGCCTGTTCGACCGCACCTCGGCGGGCCTGCGGATAACGGAAATCGGCCTGTCGCTGGTGGAAAACGCGGAGGCCATGCACGAACGGGCCGAGAGCCTGCGTCGCATCGCCGAGGGCCGCGCCGAGGCCATCGAAGGCTCGGTGCGGCTGACCGCCAGCGAAATGGTCGCCGTCTACATCCTGCCCGAGATGCTCGCGGCGCTGCATCTGGAGGAGCCGCGCATCAGGGTGGACATGGTCGCCAGCATGACGACGGAAAACCTGTTGCTGCGCGAGGCCGACATAGCCTTGCGCATGTTCCGGCCCGAACAGAATGACGTCATCACCCGCCATGTCGGGGACATGACGATCGGCATGTTCGCCCATCCCGACTATCTTGCCCGTCGCGGCGTTCCGCGCACGATCGCGGACCTTGCCGGCCATTCCGTCATCGGCTTCGACCGCATCGACGTCATCATACGCGGTTTCCGTCAGGTCGGATTTGAAATCGACCGCGACTTCTTCGCCTATCGCTGCGATTCCCAGGCCGCCGGCTGGGAAATGGCGAAGGCCGGCTTCGGCATCACCTTCGGCCCGACCGTCCTGGGCGCGCGCGACGGGCTGGAACGCGTCGCCCTGGCCATCGACCGGGAGGTGCTGACGCTGCCGATCTGGCTGACGGCGCACAGCGACCTGCGCTATTCCCGCCGCATCCGGTTCGTCTATGACTTCCTTGCCAGCCGCCTTTCGGCCGCCAATCTGACAGGATGACGCGATTTTGTCCGACCGTTCGATCCTGATCACCGGCTGCTCCAGCGGCATCGGGGCCCATTGCGCCGGGCGGCTCAAGGAACGCGGCTGGCGGGTGTTCGCCTCCGCCCGCAAGCCGGAAGACGTCGAGCGGCTTGCCGGCGCGGGATTCGAGGCCGTCCGGCTGGATTATCAGGACGAGGCGTCGATCGATCGGGCTGTCGACACCGTCTTGCAGACAACCGGCGGCACGCTCGATGCCGTCTTCAACAACGGCGCCTACGCGCTCGCCGGCGCCGTCGAGGATCTCCCGAGCGACGCGCTGCGCGCCGAGTTCGAGGCGAATTTCTTCGGCTGGCACACGCTGACCCGGCGGCTCGTCCCCGTCATGCGGGCCCAGGGCCATGGCCGCATCGTCCAGTGTTCGTCGGTGCTCGGCTATGTGCCGATGAAGTATCGCGGCGCCTATATCGCGTCGAAATTCGCGCTCGAGGGCCTGAGCGAGACGCTGCGGCTCGAACTGCTCGGCACCGGGATCCATGTCAGCCTCATCGAACCCGGCCCCATCGACAGCCGCTTCGAGCCAAACGCGCTGACCGTCTTCCGCGCCTCGATCGACATCGAGGGATCCGTCCACCGCGACGCCTACACCCGCCGGATCGCCCGGATGGAGCGCGGCGGCTCGACCTCGCGCTTCAAGCTGGGGCCGGAAGCGGTGCTGAAGAAACTGGTCCACGCCCTGGACAGTCCGCGACCGAAACCGAGATACCGGGTGACCGTTCCCGCGCATGTCGCCGCCGGTCTGAGACGCCTTTTGCCGACCCGCGCGCTGCACAGGTTTCTCGCGCGCTCCTCGGACGCCGAGGACTAGGGCAACGGCCTGAAAACCGCCGGCGGAATGGCTGCCATGCGGCGGACGGGGTGAACCGTTGGCGCCGCCCCGCGTAATCCCCCGCGTCGTCCCCAACTTAGTCCGCCGTGATGATATCGTCTGTGCGGATATCGTCCTGTCTGTTTGCCGAAAGCATGCCCATGACCCCGCCCGAGACCACCTCCCCGCCGCAGCCCCCGCGCCGCAACCGGTTGCTCGATATCGCCGTTCTGGCCGCCCTTCTCGTGGTGTGCCTGGGCGTCGGCGCGCTTGGATCGGCGGCGACGACGCCCAATCTGGAGCCCTGGTACGCGAGCCTCCGGAAGCCCGCCTTCACGCCGCCGGCGATCGCCTTTCCGATCGTCTGGACGACGCTCTACGTGATGATGGCGGTCGCCGCCTGGCGCGTCTGGCGGGCCGATGCCGCCTATTTCCCGAAACGGGCGGCGCTCGTCGCCTTCTTCGTGCAGCTCGTCCTCAACGCCGCCTGGTCCTGGGCCTTCTTCGCCGCGCAAAGCCCGGGCCTCGGCCTTCTCGTGATCGTGCTTCTGCTCGTCGCCCTGGTCTGGACGATCATCGCGTTCGCGCGCGTGTCGCGCCTCGCGGCATGGCTGCTGGTGCCCTATCTCGCCTGGGGTGCCTTCGCCACCGTGCTTAACGGGGCGATCTTTGCTATGAACGGGTAGGCGCCGGCACTCCATCCGGCCGGGAACTGGTGCAAATGGCTGACATCTTTTCGAGTTACCTCATCCCGCTGGCGATTCTGGCCGTGGCGGTCGTCCTCCTGTTCGGGCTCGTCAACATGATGCGCGGCGGCAGCGCCAATACCTCGCAGAAGCTGATGCGCTGGCGTGTCGGCCTGCAGTTCCTGGCGATCTGCGTGGTGATGACCACGCTCTGGCTGATGAGCCGGGGCTGAGGACGGACGGACCGGGCGCGATGGTAAAGCTGAACAAGATCTACACCAGGACCGGCGATGCCGGCACGACCGGCCTGTCGACCGGCGAACGGCGCCCCAAGCACGACCTGCGGGTCGCCGCCTACGGCACCGTCGACGAGACCAACGCGACGATCGGCCTCGTCCGTCTCCATACCGGCGCCGATCCCGGCCTCGCCGGCCTCGATGCCATGCTGGCCCGGGTCCAGAACGACCTTTTCGACCTCGGGGCCGACCTTTGCACCCCCGGGAACGATACGGACCTAGAGTGGGAACCGCTGCGCATCGTCGGCTCCCAGGTGGCGCGGCTGGAGGCCGAGATCGATACGCTGAACGCCGATCTGGAGCCGCTGCGCTCCTTCGTCCTGCCCGGCGGAACGCCGGCCGCCGCCCACCTTCATCTGGCCCGCACGGTCAGCCGCCGCGCCGAGCGACTGATGGTCGAACTGTCGATGACGGACGGCGAGGACGTCGGCCCGGACGCGCTGAAATACATCAATCGCCTGTCGGATTTCCTGTTCGTCGCCAGCCGCTGGGCCAACGGCAAGGGCGAACACGAAGTGCTCTGGGTGGCGGGACAGAACCGGTAGGCCGATACCGGCAAGAGGACCGTTTTGCGCGGTGAAAGGGGGACGGGGGCATGTTCGTACCGCTCTACGACAACAATCCGCTGCGTCACCTGCCGTTCCAGTTCGTCACCGTCGGCCTGATCGCAATCAATGTCGCCGTCTACCTGGTCTTTACCAGCGGCCTCGTCTTCGACGGCCTGCAATCGGCGGCCTATTCCTACGGTGTCGTCCCCGCCGTCTTCAACGACTACCGCACATTGCCCGACGAATTCGCGGTCCTGCCCGAGAGCGCGACGCTGATCACCTACCAGTTCGTCCACGGCAGCGCCCTGCACCTGATCTCCAACATGCTGTTCCTGTGGGTGTTCGGCGACAATGTCGAGGACGCCATGGGACACTGGCGGTTTCTGCTGTTCTATCTCCTGTGCGGCGCCGCCGCCGCGCTGGTGCACGATGTCGCCCAGCCGGAGTCGGTCTCCCCGCTGGTCGGCGCCAGCGGGGCGGTATCCGGCGTCATCGCCGCCTATCTCATGCTGCATCCCCATGTCCGCGTCTGGGTCCTGGTGCTGTGGCGCATCCCGTTGCCGCTGAAGGCGGTCTGGGTCCTCGGATTCTGGGTCATCCTGCAGGTCTTCTCGGTCCTGACGGCATCGCCCGACGACAGCGTCGCCTGGTGGGCCCATATCGGCGGTCTCGCCGCCGGCGCCGTGCTGGTGCTGGTCTTCCGGCGGCGCGGCGTGCCGCTGTTCGACCGCGGTCTGATCGTGACGCCGCCGCCTTCCCGGTAATTCCCGTCGCATCCAGAAGTGCGGCGCCGACATTGACACGATATTGCACCGCAATTACCGTCCGCCGCGCTTCGGCCGGTAGATGGATGATCCAGGGACCGGAGCACGGATCTCATGTCCGTATCGGTCTTGTCGGCGCGCGGCCCCCGGGGCAGTGCCGGTCGCCCGTCGTTGTCTAATCGTGTCCCCCACCGAGGGAGTTACGCTCTATGAAGGTTCTGGTACCCGTTAAGCGGGTGGTCGACTACAACGTGAAGATCCGTGTCAAGGGCGACGGGTCTGGCGTTGAGCTCGCCAATGTGAAGATGTCGATGAACCCCTTCGACGAAATCGCCGTCGAGGAGGCGATCCGTCTGAAGGAAGCCGGCAAGGCCGAGGAGATCGTGGCCGTGTCGATCGGTCCGGCGCAGGCCGCCGAGACGATCCGCACCGCGCTCGCCATGGGCGCCGACCGCGGGATCCTGGTAAAGACCGACGCTCCGACCGAGCCGCTGGCCGTCGCCAAGATCCTGAAGGGCGTCGTCGAGGCGGAAGGCCCGGGTCTCGTGATCCTCGGCAAGCAGGCCATCGATGATGACGCCAACCAGACCGGCCAGATGCTGGCCGCGCTGCTGGGCTGGCCGCAGGGCACCTTCGCCTCGAAGATCGAGCTCGGCGACGGGTCGATCACCGTCACCCGCGAGGTCGACGGCGGTCTGCAGACGGTGAAGCTGAACGCCCCGGCGATCGTCACCACCGACCTGCGCCTCAACGAGCCGCGCTACGCCTCGCTTCCCAACATCATGAAGGCGAAGAAGAAGCCGATCGACGAGAAGACCCCGGACGATTTCGGTGTCGACGTCGCCCCGCGCCTCGAGGTCCTGAAGACCACCGAGCCGCCGGCACGCCAGGCCGGCGTCAAGGTCGAGACGGTGGCCGAACTGGTCGACAAGCTTAAGAACGAGGCGGGAGTGATCTGATGGCTGTTCTTCTCATTGCCGAACACGACAACACGGCCCTCAACGACATGACCGCCAAGGCCATGAGCGCAGCGCAGGCGATCGGCTCCGATGTCGACGTCCTGGTCGCCGGCAAGGGCTGCCAGGCGGTCGCCGACGAGGCCGGCAAGCTGGCCGGCGCCCGCAAGGTCCTGCTGGCCGAGGCCGACGCGCTGGAGAACCATCTGGCCGAGCCGATGGGCGCCCTCATCGTGTCGCTGGCCGAGGGGTATGACGCGATCGTCGCCGCCGCCACCGCCGACGCGAAGAACTTTATGCCGCGCGTCGCCGCCCTGCTCGACGTGATGCAGGTCTCCGAGATCACCGCCGTCGAGGGTCCCGACACCTTCGAGCGTCCGATCTACGCCGGCAACGCCATCACCACGGTGAAGTCCAACGACGCCAAGAAGGTCGTGACCGTCCGCGCCACCGCCTTCCCGGCCGTCGAGATGACGGGCTCGGCGTCGGTCGAGACCGCGACGGTGCCCGATCTTCCGGCGATCTCCGAGTTCGTCGGCGCCGAACTGACCAAATCCGACCGCCCGGAGCTGACGTCGGCGAAGATCGTCGTCTCCGGTGGCCGCGGCATGGGCTCGGGCGAGAACTTCGAGAAGGTCCTGATGCCTGTCGCCGACAAACTCGGTGCCGCCATCGGCGCCAGCCGCGCCGCCGTCGACGCCGGCTATATGCCGAACGACTACCAGGTCGGCCAGACCGGCAAGGTCGTCGCCCCGGAGCTCTACGTGGCCGTCGGCATCTCCGGCGCCATTCAGCACCTGGCCGGCATGAAGGACTCCAAGGTGATCGTCGCCATCAACAAGGACGAGGAGGCGCCGATCTTCCAGGTAGCCGACTACGGCCTCGTCGGCGATCTCTTCCAGGTCCTGCCGGAACTCGAGCAGGAGCTCGAAAAGGCCGGGAAGTAGCCCCCGGCCTCATTGCGCTGCAGCGCGAAGTGACTTCACGGGCGCCGCGGAACGTGGTAGCTCGTGCACCAGGAAGAACGGAGTAGAACGAGCGTGACGGACGGCAGTGGCGACACAGTGATCCAGTCGGTCGGCGTAATTGGCGCCGGCCAGATGGGCAACGGCATCGCGCATGTCTGCGCCTTGTCCGGGTTCGACGTGAAGCTGCACGACATCAGCCCCGAACGCGTCGAGGCGGGCCTTGCCACCATAAACGGCAACATGGCCCGCCAGGTCTCCTCCGGCCGCATCAGCGAGGAAGAGCGCCAGGGCGCGCTCGCTCGCATCAGCGGCGCTCCCGAAATGTCCGATCTCGGCGAAGTCGACCTGGTCATCGAGTCGGCGTCGGAGAACGAGAACGTCAAGCGCGAGATCTTCAAGGCGTTGTGCCCGGTGCTGAAGCCCGAGGCGATCCTGTCCACCAACACCTCTTCCATCTCCATCACCCGGCTGGCCGCGTCTACCGACCGTCCGGAACGGTTCATCGGCATTCATTTCATGAATCCGGTCCCCGTGATGGAGCTGGTGGAACTGGTGCGTGGCATCGCGACGGAGGATGCGACGTTCGAAACCTCCCGGGTCTTCGTCGACAAGCTCGGCAAGACAATCGCGGTATCGGAAGATTTCCCGGCCTTCATGGTCAACCGCATCCTGCTGCCGATGATCAACGAGGCGATCTACGTCCTATACGAGGGCGTCGGCTCGGTGGAGGCGATCGACACGGCCATGCGGCTCGGCGCCCGCCACCCGATGGGGCCGCTCGAACTCGCCGACTTCATCGGCCTCGACACCTGCCTGTCGATCATGCAGGTCCTCTACGAGGGTCTGGCCGATTCCAAGTACCGGCCCTGTCCGCTGCTGGTGAAGTATGTCGAGGCCGGCTGGCTCGGCCGCAAGACACACCGCGGCTTCTACGACTACCGGGGCGAAAAGCCGATTCCGACCCGCTGAGGGGAGCCGGGGCCTGCGGCTCCGGCGACCGGACCGATACCCGTTGTCCGGCATTTTAATGATTCCTTACAACCGCTCTTAAGTCGGCTTAGGCAGACTGATCCTCGAACGTGTCCGCGCGGTTGCGTGCGCGCACCGATGCATGTCACGAGGTCAGCTTCCGGATGGATGCCTCCAACGCCGTTTCCCTCATCCTGGCCCGCTACCAGAGCAGCGTTGCAACCGCGGCGGCCGCGAGAATCGCCGAAATCGATCCGAACGCCTCGGTGCGGCTGATGGAATCGGTCTCCGAAAGCGCGGAAGTCGTCGAGCGTGTCGCCGCCGATGTCGCCAAAGGCATCGGAGAGAACCTCGACCTGACGGTCTGAACGTGTCCGGTCCACCGTTCGTCCGGCGGGCAAGCATTCCTTAAGCCAGCGAATAGTATCCTCCTGCCTCGGTCGGTACGGACCGGGGGATACGACGTGCCGACCACCGCAGGGGCAGACACCGCTTGGCCGTCATGACGCTGGATTTGAACACCTTTCTCCTTGCGCAAGCGCTGGTTTCGCTGATCTCGTCGAGCATCCTGGGCGCCGCGTGGATCTGGGTCCGGGAGACGAATGCGGCGCTTTACTGGTGTGGCGCACACCTGGCAATAGCGGTTGGCGTATTCCTGCTCGCGACACAGCCGGGCGCCCCCTCCCCCGCGCTGCCGGCCGCCTTCATCTTCCTCACCCTGTCGTCGGGCCTGATATGGGGTGGGGTGCGTGCTCTCGACGGCGAACCTGCCTGGCCGATAGCGGTCGTTGCTCCATCGGCAATCTGGTTCGCGGTCGCCGCCGCCGGGTCGGGATCGAACCTGGCCGGTATCGATGGCTGGGTCGGTTGGCCCCTGATCTCGCTCTATTCCCTGCTTGCGGTGTGGGAACTGTGGCGGCATCGCCGGGAAGGCCTGCCGGTTCGCTGGGCATTGATCCTCCTGTTGACGGTGCGCAGCGGGCTGTTCCTGATCCTTTTCGTCAGTTTCGCCACGGGAAACATCGAGTCGATGGCGCCCGCCTTCGGAACGCTCCCGGCACTGGTCAATGTCGAGCATTTTGTCTTCACGATCGGGACGACGGTTTTCCTCTTGCTGATGCTGCAGGAGCGCGCGCTGCAGCGACAGAAGACGGCCGCATCGCACGATTCCCTGTCCGGTCTGCTCAACCGCGGCGGGTTTCTCCATGAAGCCGAGCGCCTGCTCGCGGGCACCCGCGCAGAGGACTGGCCCGTCGTCGCCATCCTGTTCGATATCGATCGGTTCAAGGTCATCAACGACAGCTACGGGCACGCGATCGGTGACCGGGTGATCGAGATGTTCGGGACGGCGGCGGTGAGCAATCTGCGCGAGGACGACATCGTCGGCCGGATCGGCGGCGAGGAGTTCGCGATCCTGCTGCGCAATGCAAACGACGCGGTCGGCCTGACCTGTGCCGAAAGGATACGCCTTGCGTTTCGGGAGGCGACCGAGCGGGCAGCCGAGGTTCCAGTCTGCGTAACCGTCAGCGCCGGCATCGCTTCTTGCACCGAAAGTGGCACGTCTATCAAAGAGTTACTGAAATCTGCGGATCGTGCATTGTATCGCGCCAAGTCCGAAGGGCGCGATCGCGCGGTCGTCGCGCGCGCCCGCGAATGGTCGGATCATCGGATTGTCCCGGATCTGGCGATCGGCGGTTAACCGTTTCTTTAAAGGTTCCCTTAAGGCGACAGGCCCAGAGTCGGATTCGGATCGAACCGAATTTGTCTCAACGAGGACTGTTTCGCTATGGATCCCGCTGTTCAGGTATCCGCAATCATAGGCAAGTACCGGGCCGACATCGCCATGGCCCTGGCTGCGCAGATGCACACCATGGCCCCCGAACGGGTCGAGCGTCTGCTCGAGACCGTGTCGGAAAACGAACGGGAACTCCAGCAGGGCGCCGCCGAACCCGCAATCGGCATGGGCGAGTTCCTGGATATCACCGTCTGACTGCTGCGCCCGCGTGCTCCGCGCAGACTCAAGCCGGGGTCCGCGGCGGATCGGATCGGCGCGAGCCCGGCGTGATATCCGTGAACTTCCCGGTTCCCGCAGCATTTCGTTAAGGAGTCGCACGTACCCTTCCTGTCAGAAGGAGAAATCGTCCGATGGCGAAGATCGGCGGAAAGATGTATCTGGCGCGGCAGGAGCGCGAAGCGAAACGCTTCAACTATGCCGACCGCATCAAGGAGGCGCGCAAGCAGCAGCGCCTTGAGCAGGCGCGCGAAACGCGGTCTTCGCTGGGTGCCTCGGTATTCTCCACGAATGCCTCCTTCGGTCAGCAGCACGTCAGCCTCGTCATCGAGTCCGCCTACCAGCGGGTCATGAACGATCTCAAGAGCAAGGCCGACGAAATCTCGTCCCGGATGGGCAGCGTCAACAAGCTGATCTGACGAGCCAACGGCGCCAGAATCGCCGTTATCCGGCGGGTTTTCCTTCCTTCAGCAACCGAATGACGGCCTTGGCGTCGCCGGAATCCCACTGCGCGGGGCCGGCCATGTGCGCGATTTCGCAGCCGTTCCGGTCGATCAGCAGGGTCGTCGGCAGGCCGAAGGCGCGGCCCTGCTTCTTCAGCTCGCGAAACACCGTGTTCGAGTGATCGGCGTAATAGGCGAGGTTTTCGACCTTCACCTCGTCCAGAAACTTCTTCGGTTTGACATCGTCCCCGGCGTCGATATTGACGGTCACGACCTCGAAATCATCGTTCCCGAGATCGTTCTGCAGGGCGTCGAGGGCGGGCATCTCGTGCCGGCAGGGCGCGCACCAGGTAGCCCACAGGTTGAACAGGACCGCCCGACCTTTCCACTCCGAGAGGGTCCGCTTGCGGCCGGTGTCATCGAGGAAGGCGAGATCCGCCACCTGTCGCGGGGTCTCATTGACGATCAGCGCGGCGACCTCGCCCGTGGCGACGGCGTCCACGGACTTCGCCAGCGCCTTCGACTCCGCGCAAATCGCAGCCTCCCCGTTGCCAGTACGCCCTGCGATCCCGTATATCCCGGCGACACCCAGGGCGACGATCACGATCAGCACGCCGATCCACAGGGCGGGCTTGCGGCCGGAGGGTTTCGGCTGATCCCCGGTAGGGCTGGTCTGGTCCATCGTCTCAACGTTTCCTTGTTTCCGGTCTCCGGCGGCCTCATCCCGGGGACGCGGGTCCGGCCTCCGGAGTTTGGCGCCATGAGCAACAAGATGTGGGGCGGCCGTTTCGCCGCCGGTCCCGATGCGGTCATGGAGGCGATCAACGCCTCCATCGATTTCGATCGCCGCCTCTGGCAGCAGGACATCGCCGGCTCCAAGGCGCATGCCTCCATGCTCGCCGAATCCGGCATTCTTTCGGCAGACGATGCGAAGGCGATCGCTCACGGTCTAGACACGATCGCGTCAGAGATCGAGTCCGGATCGTTCGAATTCTCCACCGCGCTGGAGGACATTCACATGAATGTCGAGGCCCGCCTGTCCGACCTGATCGGCCCCGCCGCCGGCCGCCTGCACACCGCCCGCTCGCGCAACGACCAGGTGGCGACCGATTTCCGCCTCTATGTCCGCGACGCGCTCGACCGGCTCGACGGCGCCGTCGCCGCCCTGCAGACCGCGCTGGCCGAAAAGGCGCTGGCCCACCACGACGCGGTGATGCCGGGCTTCACGCATCTGCAGGCCGCCCAGCCGGTGACCTTCGGCCATCACCTGCTCGCCTATGTCGAGATGACCGCGCGCGACCGCGGCCGCATGCAGGACGCGCGCCGGCGCCTCAACGAAAGCCCGCTCGGCTCCGCCGCGCTCGCCGGCACGTCCTTCCCGATAAACCGCGAGATGACGGCGAAGGCGCTCGGCTTCGACCGGCCGACGGCCAATTCGCTCGACGCCGTCGCCGACCGCGATTTCGTGCTGGAGACGCTCTCGGCCCTGTCGATCATGGCAACCCATCTCTCCCGCTTCGCCGAGGAGATCGTCATCTGGTCGTCGGCCCAGTTCAACTTCGTCCGCCTGTCGGATGCCTGGACCACCGGCTCCTCGATCATGCCGCAGAAGCGCAACCCCGACGCCGCCGAACTGGTGCGCGCCAAGACCGGCCGCATCTACGGCGCCATGGTCGGCCTGCTGACGGTGATGAAGGGCCTGCCGCTGACCTATTCGAAGGACATGCAGGAGGACAAGGAGCCCTTCTTTGACGCCCTCGACGCCGCCGAACTGGTCGTCGCCGCGATGACCGGCATGGTCTCCGACATGGAGCCGAACCGCGAGCGCATGAAGGCGTCGGCCGGCGCCGGCTATTCCACCGCCACGGATCTCGCCGACTGGCTGGTGCGCACGCTGAACATGCCGTTCCGCCAGGCCCACCACGTTACCGGCCGCATCGTCGACCTGGCCGCCCAGTCCAACCGCGAACTCGACGACCTGGCGCTGGAGGAGATGCAGGCGATCGAGCCGCAGATCACCGCCGAGGTCTTCGATGTCCTCGGTGTCGAGAACTCGGTGAAGAGCCGCGTCAGCTACGGCGGCACCGCCCCGGCCAACGTCAAGGCGCAGGCGGAAGCCTGGCTGGAGCGGCTGCGCTGACCGGGCCGTCCGGCCACGTCCACGCGCTATTCGGGAAGCCGCACCCACGGATGGCGCCGCTCGTTCCAGACCGACTGGGTCGGCACGGGAAAGGACGGATCGGCGAACGCTCCGGCCGCAACCGCGATCAGCTCCGGCATGCGCGCCGGCTCCCAATAGACGCTCGAACCGCAGGTCGGGCAGAATCGGAAGGTTACATCGAAGCCGCTGTCGGATGGACGTGTATATGTGCTCGTCCTGCCCTCGGCCGTTACCTGGTCGCGGGTGAAAAAGGCCGCGATGCCATAGGTGCTGCCGGTCCGCTTCTGGCAGTCCAGGCAGTGGCACAGTGAAACCAGACGCGGCTCTCCGCGGCAGGTTACCCGCAGCTGCCCGCAGGCACAGGTGGCGTTTCGGTCCATTTTTCGGCTCCTTCGTGCCTTCACTGGAAGGCTAGCGGCTTTCCTGCGACGTCGGAACAATCAACGGCAATCCTCTCGACATCCTCGCCCCTGACCGCTAGCAAAAGCGCGACCATCAACAAGCCTGCCCAATTCGAGGAAACACGCACATGGCCTCCTACGATCTCCTGCTCCTGCCCGGCGACGGCATCGGCCCCGAGGTGATGGCCGAAGTCCGGCGCGTGCTCGACTGGCTCGACGAGAATTCCGGCTCCACCTTCGAGACCGAGACCGATCTTGTCGGCGGCTCGGCCTACGACGCCCACGGCGTTTCCGTCACCGACGAAGCCGTCGACAAGGCCCAGAAGGCCGATGCCGTGATCTTCGGGGCCGTCGGCGGGCCGAAATGGGACAGCGTGCCCTACGAGGTCCGCCCGGAGGCCGGCCTGCTGCGGCTGCGCAAGGATCTGGAGCTGTTCGCCAACCTGCGGCCGGCGATCTGCTATCCCGCGCTCGCCGACGGCTCCAGCCTGAAGCGCGACATCGTCGAGGGCCTCGACATCCTGATCCTGCGCGAGCTCACCGGCGGCGTCTATTTCGGCGAGCCGAAGGAGATCGTGACGCTGGAGAACGGCGAGAAGCGCGCCGTCGATACGCAGGTCTACACGACCCACGAGATCGAGCGCATCGCCCGCGTCGCCTTCGAGCTGGCGCGCACCCGCTCCAACAAGGTCACGTCGATGGAGAAGCGCAACGTCATGCGCTCCGGCGTGCTCTGGAACCAGGTCGTCACCGCCGTCCACAAGGCGGAATACCAGGACGTCGAGCTGCAGCACATGCTGGCCGACGCCGGCTCGATGCAGCTTGTGCGCTGGCCCAAGCAGTTCGACGTCATCGTCACCGACAACCTATTCGGCGACATGCTGTCCGACCAGGCCGCCATGCTGACCGGCTCGCTCGGCATGCTGCCATCGGCCTCGCTCGGCGCGCCCGACCCGGAAACCGGCAAGCGCAAGGCGCTCTACGAGCCCGTCCACGGCTCGGCGCCCGACATCGCCGGCAAGGGGGTTGCTAATCCGATCGCCATGATCGCCTCGCTCGGCATGTCGTTGCGTTATTCGTGCGACATGGGCGAGGCGGCCGACCTCGTCGATGCGGCGATCGCCGACGTGCTGGCGTCCGGCACCCGCACCGCCGACCTGGCGGCGCAGGGCCAGAACGCGGTCAGCACCCAGGAAATGGGCGAGGCCATCGTCCAGGCCATGGCCAAGCGGGCGAACTGAGCCCGGACCCCGAACGCCGGCGCGGACGGCGCGGGCGAACCGCGCCGCCACCTACCCGATGGCCTGCACCAGTCCGCGCAGGCTGAGCAGGGTGATCAGCGCGCCGACCAGCATCATCATCGGCCGGTCCGGAACATGCCGGGTCGCGACGGCGGCGAGCGGCGAGGCCAGCGCGCCGCCGATGATGAGGCCGGTGATCATCGGCCACAGCTCCAGCCCGATCGTGCCCAGGAAGGTGACGGAAATCATCGCCGTCACGAAGAATTCGGCGGTGTTCACCGAGCCGATGGCGAAGCGCGGCTGCGCGCCGTGGCCGATCATGGTGGTCGCCACCATCGGCCCCCAGCCGCCGCCGCCGATGGCGTCCAGGAAACCGCCGGCGAATCCCAGCGGGCCGATCCAGCGCGGCCCTTCCGTTTCCGGGCGCGGCCGCCGGACGATCGCCTTCAGCAGGATCCACAGGCCCATCGCGAGCAGGTAGGCGTTGACCGCCGGGCGGATGAAATCAGTCGGGGTCGAGACAAGGATGTAGGCGCCGATGGCGCCGCCGACCATGCCCGGCACCGCCAGCCGCCAGACGAGACGCCAGCGCACGTTTCCGAGGCGCCAGTGCCAGAAGCCGCTCATGCCCGAGGTGAACACTTCAGCCGCATGGATGCTGGCGCTGGCGACCGGCGCCGGCGTGCCGAGGCTGAGCATCACGCTTGTGCCGGTGAGCCCGTAGGCCATGCCGATCGCGCCGTCGACCATCTGCGCCGCGAAGCCGATGGCCGCGAACAGGATGACGTCTTCCCACATTGTCCGGAGTTCCGAGGATGCGCCCACGCGCAGGGGATCGGAGATGTATCCGATCCGCGTGCCGCGTCCATGCGGCTTTCGCGACAGCCGCGGCGCAAATCCGACAGAAAACGCCTTGAATTGGCCCGAATTGACACGCCGCGCGCATAATCGGGGTGTTATGGCGCTTTTTCGGGCTTTTTCGCCGTCAGTCCTTCTGCCGCGTCCAGGTGTTGCGCGTCACCACGGCCCGGTCGACCGCGACATGCCGGTAAATACATTCCAGCGTATCGGCCGAAACGATCTCGCAGTTCCGGTACCCGTTGTGATCGACCATCGACACGGTCTTGTTGTCAAAGCCGATGACGCCGGCGAACTGCTCCTCGTCGGAATGCAGAACCGTCCCGGTCCCCGCCTGCGCCGATTCCCGGCCCGAAAAGCGGAACCCGTTCTGGTAGTCGATCACGAACTCCGACGCGACCTCGACGTCCTGGGGCCCCTCCCCGATGGGCAGCGCGAAGGCCATGCCCTGGGCATCGATCGTCCACGTGCCTTTCAGATCGGGGATGTCGTCATCGGCGCGGACCGCCCCGGCCATCGCCACGAGCGCCAGTCCGTACAGGAGAATGCGTAACATCCGGTTGCCTCACTTGCCTGAATCGAAGACCGTACGAACCCGGAGGATGGCCTTGCGAAGCAAACGGCGCCACCATGTCCGCGTCCCGATGTATCGCCGGTTGGTTTTAAGAAATTCATGACGTTGCGGAATTCGTAGGATTCATTGCCGCGGCGCCCCCACACAAGGCGGACCATGACCAGGCTCTACGAAAGCCCCGGCCATAAGCTGCGCATGCGCATCGCGCTGATCTTCCTCGTCGGTCTGATCCTGCTCGGCATCTGGTACTTCGTCTTCCAGGCGATGGTCGCGCCGTCGGGCGTCGCCGGGATCGGGCCGTGGATGCTGTCGTTCGCCTTCATCGTCGCCGGCATCGCCGGGATCGTCCGGGTGCTGCGCGGGGCGGGAGACCGTGTCGTTGCCCTGGATATCGACGAAGAAACGGGCAAGGCCGTCCTGTGGCTGTGGTCGCCGGTCATCGCCCGGAGAATACGCACACAGGCGGACCGGATCACCAACTGGCGCTACGTGACCGGACCGGGGCCGGCGCGCGCACGCACCCGCCGCATTCTCGCCGACGTGCCCGGCCGGCGGCGTCCCGTGGTGTTCGACCTGCGCCCCGGCGAGCCGGTACCCGCCGGGCTGAGACGCTTCGCCCCGGACGCGATCGCCGCTTACGAGACAGACCTCGGCATCGCCTAGCGGCAGCATCGCCTAGCCGCAGCATCGGCAGTCGCCGCACCGGATCCCGTCGCCGCGTCCGGCGCGGCGCACAGTCCGGACGCGGACCGGGATGTCCGACGCCCGCAGTGCCGCCCGGCTGGCCGGGCTACCTGCCCATGCTAGCTGCCCATATCCGGCGCGAAGAAGCAGATCGTCTTCGCCTCCGGCAGACCGCCGTAGCTGCAGATGTGGAACTGGCCGTCAGGGCTGTGCCGCACCTTCTTGAACGGGATCGTCTCGCCCGTCAGGCGGACCTGCCAGCCCGCCGGCGTATACTTGACCGCATTCGACGGAACGGGACGGCAGTCCTTGTCGGTACAGCAGGAATAGGGATACCAGTCATGCGCCTCGGCCGTCCCGCACGCCGCGGCGAGAACACTCATCGTCACGGCGAAAACGGTCGGGCCACGCCTTACTCTACGCGTACGAACATCTTTCATGGTGGCCTCCGGAGAAAGAGTTCTTCGCAAATGCAAAATCACCGAGCCGGCTAATTTCGCACTTGCGAGATATACCAGAATCGTGACGATCTGCCCGTTGCAGATCGGCAACATGATTGACTTTTCGGCCGGAATGCTGTTTTCGCATGGGCAACCGCATTCGCGGCGAAGCAAGGACGCGTTCGATGACCCTTCCGGTCACCACAGCGACGATCATCTCGATGATCATGGCGACGACGAAAACCGCCGCCAAAACGGGCACCGGCACGACCGGCGCCTGACCGTTCGCTCGTCCCCGGTCTCTCTCCCCGGCGGGGCGAGAGGGCGGGCCCCTTAAAGGGGTAACCCGACCCGCGGGGAGAGACGGGGCAGACTTCGAGACCAAGCTGCCAGACACGCTTCAGGAGTATGACCGATGGGCTATTCGGTTGCCGTCGTCGGCGCCACGGGAAATGTGGGCCGGGAAATGCTGAACATCCTCGCGGAACGGGATTTCCCCGCCGACGAGGTATACGCCGTCGCCTCGCGCCGCTCGCTCGGCACCGAGGTCTCCTATGGCGACCGCACGCTGAAGTGCAGGGATCTCGAGCAGTTCGATTTTTCCGGCGTCGATTTCTGCCTGATGTCGGCCGGCGGCGAGGTGTCGAAGGAATGGTCGCCGAAGATCGGCGCGCAGGGCTGCCTCGTCATCGACAACTCGTCGGCCTTCCGCTACGACGCCGACGTGCCGCTGATCGTGCCGGAGGTGAACGCCGACGCGGTCGCCGGCTTCACCAAGCGCAACATCATCGCCAACCCGAACTGCTCCACCGCCCAGCTCGTCGTCGCCCTGAAGCCGCTGCATGACGTGGCGAAGATCAAGCGCGTCGTCGTGGCGACCTACCAGTCCGTCTCCGGCGCCGGCAAGGACGCCATGGACGAGCTGTGGACCCAGACGCGCGGCATCTTCGTCACCGACGAGCCGGAGCCGGCCAAATTCACCAAGCAGATCGCCTTCAACGTCATTCCCCACATCGACGTCTTCATGGAAGACGGCCAGACGAAGGAGGAATGGAAGATGGTCGCCGAGACCAAGAAGATGCTCGATCCCAAGATCAAGCTGACGGCCACCTGCGTGCGCGTGCCGGTCTTCGTCGGTCATTCCGAAGCCATCAACATCGAGTTCGAGACCGAGATGACGGCCGACGAGGCCCGCGAGATCCTGCGCACGGCGCCGGGCGTCCTCGTCGTCGACAAGCGCGAGGACGGCGGCTACGTCACCCCGGTCGAATGCGTCGGCGACTTCGCCACCTTCGTCTCCCGCATCCGCGAGGACGCCACGGTGGAGAACGGCCTGAACATCTGGGTCGTGTCCGACAACCTGCGCAAGGGCGCCGCGCTCAACACGGTGCAGATCGCCGAGACGGTGATCAATCGCGGCCTGCTGCGAAAGGCGGCCTGAGCCGCTATCGCCAGCGCGCCGCGACGCGTGTCATGCCCGGGCTTCCTCCCGGGCAGCCGGCCCGGACAGCCGGCCCGGAGCGGGTATCCCGCTCCGCCCCCGGCCTTACGCCGCCGTACCCGAGGGAACCGGGGCGAACCGCTCCGTATCCGGATTCATGGTCCGGAGCTCGCCCGTGGCGATGCCGAAATGGGCGCCGTGCAGGGCGATTTCGCCGGCATCCACCTTGTCGCGCACGAAGGGGAAGGTCATCAGGTTCTTCAGCGAGCGCCGCACGACCACCTCTTCGACGGCGCGTTGCAGGTCGGTCTCGGCCAGCGTCGGATCGAACGCCTCCGCCTCGGCCCGGGCCCCCTGCAGCATGTCGATCCACGGCCCGATGAACTCGCCGCGCACCTCCTCGACATCACGCCCCATGATGTAGGCCGCGATGCCGCCGCACAGCGAATGGCCGAGCACCACCACGTCCGGCACCATCAGCTTGTTCACGGCAAACTCGATCGCCGCCGACGTCGAATGGTGGGCATCGTCCGGCGCATAGGGCGGCACGATATTGGCGACGTTGCGCACCACGAACAGCTCCCCGGGCTCCGTCGAGAACAAGGTCTCCGGAGCCGCGCGCGAATCGCAGCAGCCGATCACCATGGCGCGCGGCGCCTGTCCGAGCCGCGCGAGCTGCGCGAGCCGGCGGCGCTCTTCGGGCAGCCGGCCTGCGGTATAGCGCCGGTATCCGTCGATCAGCACCGGGGGAAATGTCGTCATCTGTCGGGGGATCCCTACTGCACTGCGGTCATTCTGGAGTACACCTAGGTTAGCGCCGCCAGTTTGGAAAGGGCGACATTGCCGCCGCACACAAGCACGCCGACGCGTTCCCCTGCGGCAGGACGGTAAGCGCCGCACAGGAGCGCGGCGACCGCCGCCGCCCCGCCGGGCTCGGCGGCCACGCGCAGACGCTCCCAGAGCGTCCGCTGTGCCTCTTCGATGGCCCGGTCGGGCACCAGCGCCACATGGTCCACATGGTCGGCGCAGATGGCGTAGTTGAGGGTGCCCGCGCTGCGCGCGCCGAGCGAATCGGCGGCGAGGCCCGAGACATCCACATCCACCGGACGGCCGGCCGCCAGCGCCGCATGCAGCGCGCACGACGTCTCCGGCTCCACCCCGACGACCTTCACGCGGCCCTGGAACCACGCGGCGATGCCCGAAATCAGCCCGCCGCCGCCGACGGCGACGAGCACCGTGTCCAGATCCGGCGTCTGCGCCTGCCATTCGAGTCCGACCGTGCCCTGCCCGGCGATCGTCTCCGGCGCGTCGTAGGCGTGCACGCCGATCGCCCCGCGTTGCGCCATGAAGGCCTCGCAGCGCTCCAGCGCATCGGCATAGCGTGCGCCTTCGACCAGAACGTCGGCGCCGAAGGAGCGGATGCGGTCGATCTTCACGGGGCTGGAAATTTCCGGCACGAAGATATGGGCCGGCACGCCGAGCGCATGCGCCGCGCAGGCCACCGCCGCCCCGTGATTGCCGCCGGACGCCGCCGCCACGCCGGCGGCCGGAACCGCGCGCGACAGGAGGTTGTTGAACGCCCCGCGCGCCTTGAAGGACCCGGCATGCTGGAACAGCTCGAGCTTCAGATTGACCGGCCCGGCCGTCGAGAACGCCTCGGCCTCGACGTCCATGACCGGCGTCCGGCGCACGCGCCCGGCGATCCGGTCATAAGCGGCTTCGATGTCCTTCGGGGTAATCACACACACGCACTCCTTGCTGCATCCGGTGCGACACCATCCGTATCGGGACGGGAAGGCGCTGGCAATCGAGGGGCTCACGCCCGGATGGCCATCTCCAGCCCGAAGGCGTCGCGCGGCGGCGGGTCGGGATAGCAGACGGCGTCCCCGCGCAGGATGCGCCGCGCCGTCCAGGCGGTGGCGCAGGCATCGAGAAAATCGTCCGCGGCCGCAGGTTTCGGCGGCGTACGGCCTGCGTCCAGGAACTCCACCGGAAAACCCGCGGCGATCAGCAAACCGCGCCGCTCCTCCAGCCCGTCGGGATTGGGCCGGCTCTTGACCTTTTTCGGCAACGACGCGTGCCGGCCGCCGTTCATATGCGTGAAGCAGACTTCGGGATGCGTCTCGAAGACACAGACCCGCAGGTCCGACCGGATCCGCAGCAGGGCATCGATCTCCTTGATCTTCGGAAACAGGTTGAATGCCTGCTTGGAGACCTTTCGCGATGGTTCGGAGCGCTCCGCTGCGATGGCGCAGGCCTTCCGGTAGTCCTCGGTTTCCATCACCGCCGCACGGGCGGGAATGGAAAAGACGCTCGACTGCCGAGAACCGAGAACCTTGCGCACAGCGATCTCGCAGGCCCGCCCCGGCCCGACCAGCCGCTCGGGCAGGCCGATCGGCATGTCGACACCGATGATCGCCGGCGCCTCGGGCAGGTCGACAATGTCGGCGAAGGCGGACCTGATTTCGACGCGCGGCGCTTCACGGCCGCTGGTGTCGAGGAGCACGGCGATCCATCCGCCGGGACAGCCGTCAACTCCGGCGACCCATTGTCCAGCAAGCCAATTTCCGGCGGCCCAAGGGCTATCAGTGGCTGAAGCCATCGCACCTCTCCTACAGCAGGGTGACGTCGGCGACCGTTTCCGGATCGGCGATCCGCTTCTGGGCGGCGACCAGCGCCAGTTCGTCGCCGCCTTGCGCCATGGTCGCGACCAGAACGTCATGCACGACGGCGGCCCCGGTGGCGACCGCCGGCACGATGTCGTGCCCGGTGATCACCTCGCCGAGCGTGACGCAGGCCAGCACGTCGCCGGTCCCGTCGGCGTGGCCGCCAACCCGCGGCGTCTCGATCCGCACGGCGAGTTCGGAGGTGACGACGATGTTGGCCGCGCGGCCGTCTTTGCTCGCGGGAGCAGATGTGACGATCACGGTCGGCACACCGAGCGACCGGGCCATATCGACGATCTCGCTTTCCGACAGCTCGCGGGCCGCGTCGACGCGCTCGGGGTCGTGCAGCGCCATCAGCTCGGTAACGTTGGGCGTGGCGATGTCCGCCATCGGCAGCAGGTGCGTCTTGATCTCCTCGACGATCGCGGGGTCGACATAGAGCATGCCGCCATCTCCGGCGATCGGATCGAGCAGCAGCGGCACACCCTCCTTGTAGGTGCGCGCCTCGGCGACGAGCCCGGCGATCGACACGGCCTGCTGCGGCAGCGCGATATAGCCGACGATGATGCCGTCGACCGGATGCGGGGTCGGAGACGCCAGGGCCTCCCGGCCGATCGACAGGATGTCCTCGGTCGCGTTGCGGATCACGTCGCGCTTGTGGCCCGGGTGATGCGCCAGGATCACCGTCGGCAGAACCACGACCTCGAACCCGCGCCGCATCAGCGGAAACTCGATCGCCGAGTTGCCGACATGGCCGCGCGCGACCCAGGAGGAAATCGAAAGGATGGTCGGCATCTGCACCTTCCCGGTTTGAGCGGAGCCGGGACTGCGGCCCCTTCAGATGATGGCGAGCTCGCGAACCGGACGGTTCGCGGCGATGCGTTCGTAGTCGAAGATCGACAGGTCGAGCGCGTCGAAACGCCCGAGCACTATAAGTTCCGCGACCGCGCGTCCAGCCGCCGGGGCCTGCTGCAGGCCGTGGCCGGAGAAGCCGTTCGCGAAAATCAGGTTCTTGAGGTCGGGATGCGGGCCGATGATCGCGTTCTGATCGAACGCATTGTACTCGTAGTGACCGGCCCAGGCGCGCTCCATCCGGATCGCCTCGAAGGCGGGAATGCGCCCGGCCAGTGTCGGCCAGAGTACGTCGTCGAACAGGGAGTAGTCGACCTCGAGATCGTCCGTCTCCGGGTCGTCCCCGGACTGCGGCGGCACGCCGGCGATGAAGACGTCGCCTTCCGGCCGGACCCAGATCCCGGACGTATCGACCGTCAGCGGCATCGGACCGACCGCGTCGCGGCAGCGGAACACGAAGACCGGCCGCTTGCGCGGGCCGACCGGCAGGGCGACGCCGGCCATCCGCGCCACGTGGCCGGCCTGCGGTCCCGCGGCGTTGACGAGTGTCCCGCAGCGAACCGTCCGCCCATCGGCGAGCGTGACGGACGCAACCGATCCGCCGGCCCGTTCGATCCCGACGACGTTGCCGTGGATGTAGTCCGCCCCCAGCGCCCGCGCCCTGCCCTTCAGCAGCCCCAGCAGGGCATGGGCATCGAACCAGCCCTCGCCCGACAGACCGAGCGAGGCGAGCGCGATGCCGTCGGCCGAAATCCAGGGAAACCGCCGCGTCAGCGCCTCCGGGTCGACGATCGCCACATCGGCGCCGGCAGCCCGCTGCACGGCGTGGTTCGCCTGCAGGATCTCGCGGCCGTCTTCGCTGGCGAGCAGCAGGTAGCCTTCCTCGCGGAACGCCACATCCGCGCCTGCGCCGAAGCGCTTCTCCAGGCTCTTCAGGAAACACAGCCCGAACTGCGACATGCGGACGTTCTCCGGCGTGGAGAACTGCTGACGGATGGACGCCGCCGACAGGGTCGTCGAGGCGGTCGCATAGGTCGGGTCGCGCTCGATCACCGCAACCGAGCCGGAAAACCCGAGGTCTTCCTTCAGGAAATAGGCGATGGCGCTGCCGATGGCGGCGCCGCCGATGATCACGACGTCGAAGGTCTGGGTCGTCACGTTCAGTCCTGCCGTTCATCCCCGGTCACGGTCGCGGCGGCGAATCGCAAGTACCGCGACACTCTACCGGTGCCCCGCGACCGTACCGGATGACAAGGCCGTTTGTCGGGCACGCCCTGTCCGACGCACGCATTGTCCGTTGGCAGGGGGGCAAAGCGCCGTTAGTGTGCGCCGCAAAATAATGTGCCAACGACACTCGCAGGGATCAAATGACCAGGATCATCCGCCCCCGCCGCAGCGTGCTCTACATGCCCGGTTCCAACGAACGCGCGCTGGAGAAGGCGAAGACGCTTGCCGCCGACGCCCTGATCCTCGACCTGGAGGACGCGGTCTCCCCGGAGAAGAAGGCCGAGGCCCGCGCGCTGGTTTCCGGCGCGGTGACCGCCGGCGGCTATGGCGGGCGCGAGCTTGTCATCCGTATCAACGCGCTCGACACCGCGTGGGGCCACGACGACCTCGAGGCGGCCATCGCGGCCGGGCCGGACGCGATCCTGGTGCCGAAGCCAAACCGCGCCGCCGATCTCGACGCCGTCGCGCGCAAGATCGAGATGGCGGGCAAGGAGATCCCGCTGTGGGCGATGGTCGAGACGCCGCTCGGCATCCTCAACATCCAGGAGATCGCCGGCTGCGCCGCCCACTCGCACGCCCCGCTCACCGCCTTCGTCATGGGCACCAACGATCTGGCCAAGGAGACGCGCGCCCGCTTCGTGCCCGGCCGCGCGCCGATGCTGCCCTGGCTGACGACGGCCATCCTCGCCGCCCGCGCCTATGGCCTCGACGTCATCGACGGCGTCTACAACGATTTCCGCAACACGGACGGCTTCGAGGCCGAGTGCGCCGAGGCCCGCGATCTCGGCATGGACGGCAAGACGCTGATCCATCCCACCCAGATCGATACGGCCAACGCCGCCTTCGCCCCCTCCGAGGCAGAGACCGAGGACGCGCGCAAGATCATCGCCGCCTTCGAGTTGCCCGAGAACAAGGGCAAGGGCGCGATCTCGCTCGACGGCCGCATGGTCGAGCTGCTGCACGCCGAGATGGCCAAGCGCACCGTCGCGCTGGCCGACGCCATCGCCGCGAAGGAGTGAGCCTCATGAAACTCTACCGCTTCCTCACCGGACCGGACGATTCCGCCTTCTGCAAACGCGTTTCGGCGGCGCTCAACAACGGCTGGGAACTCGCCGGCGCCCCGACACTCACCTTCGACCCCACCCAGGACCGCGTCATCTGCGGCCAGACCATCGTCAAGGACGTGCCGGGCGAGTGGTCGGACGACATCACGCTGTCGGACTACTGAGGGGGACGCCATGACCACCACCGGGACCAAGACCAACACCGGCCGCTTCTTCGAGGATTTCGCCGTCGGCGAGACGATCCATCACGCCACGCCGCGCACGGTGACCACCGGCGACGTCGCGCTCTACACCGCGCTCTACGGATCGCGCTTCGCCGTGCAGTCGGCGGATGCCTTCGCCAAGGCCGTGGGCTATCCGCACGCCCCCGTCGACGACCTGCTGGTCTTCCACGTCGTCTTCGGCAAGACGGTGCCGGACGTGTCGCTGAACGCCGTCGCCAATCTCGGCTATGCCGGCTGCCGGTTCCTGCATGCCGTCTATCCCGGCGACACGCTGTCGGCCCGCTCCGAAGTGATCGGGCTGAAGGAGAATTCCAACGGCAAGACCGGCGTCGTCTATGTGCGCACGCAAGGCTTCAACCAGCACGGCACCGAGGTGCTCGACTATATCCGCTGGGTGATGGTCAGGAAGCGCGACGAGAATTCGCCGGCGCCCGAACCGGTGGTTCCCGAGGTGCCCGCCGCGCTGGCGCCCGACGCGCTCGGCGATGCCGCGCCCTACCTGACGCTCGAGCACTGGAACGACCAGCTTTCGGGCAGCCCGCACCGGTTCGGCGACTACCTGCCCGGCGAGCGCATCGACCACGTCGACGGCATGACGGTGGAAGAGGCCGAGCACCAGATCGCCACGCGGCTCTACCAGAACACCGCCAAGGTGCATTTCAACCAGCACACCGAGGGGCAGGGCCGCTTCGGCCGGCGGCTGATCTACGGCGGCCACGTCATTTCGCTGGCCCGCGCGCTGTCCTTCAACGGGCTCGGCAATGCCTGGCACGTCGCCGCCATCAACGGCGGCCGCCACGTCGCCCCGCTGTTCGCTGGCGAGACGGTCTATGCGTGGTCGGAGGTGATCGACCAGGCGGAACTGCCCGGCCGCGACGATGCCGGCGCGCTCAGGATCCGCACCATCGCGACCAAAGACCGCGCCTGTGCGGATTTCCCTTACGTCGACGCGGAAAACCGCTACGATCCCTCCGTGATCCTCGATCTTGACATGTGGGTGCTGATCCCGCGCTGACGCGCCCGGCCGGCACCGCGCAACCACCAGGCAAGGGGGGCCGGACCGGTATGGACGCACTCGACGCTGCACAGGCCATTCGAAACGGCGCGGCCACATCCCGCGCACTGGTCGAGGAAGCGCTGGCGAAGGCCGACGCGATCGGCCCCCTGAACGCCTTCATCACGCTCGACGCCGACGGCGCCCGCGCCGCGGCCGACCGGGCCGACGCGGCGGTGAAGGCGGGCGCCAGGCTCGGCGCGCTGCATGGCGTGCCGGTCGTCGTCAAGGACAACATCAATTCGGCCGGTCTTCCCACCACCGGCGGCACCCCGGCGCTGAAGACCTTCGTCCCGGCGGAAAACGCTCCCGTCCTGCAGGCCCTGCTGGATGCCGGAGCGATCCTGATCGGAAAGACCAACCTGCACGAACTCGCCTACGGCATCACCTCCAACAACGCCGCCTTCGGCCCGGTCGGCGCCCCCTGCGCGCCGGATCGTTTCGCCGGCGGCTCGAGCGGCGGAACGGCGGCCGCGATCACCGGCGGCGTCGCCCCGATCGGGCTGGGGACGGATACCGGCGGCTCGGTGCGCATTCCCGCCGCCCTGACCGGCATCGCCGGCCTGCGCCCGACCGTCGGGCGTTATCCCGGCGAGGGGATCGTGCCGATCTCGCACACCCGCGACACGGCCGGTCCGATGGCCCACTGCGTCGCCGACCTCGTGCTGCTCGATTCGGTGCTGTCCGGCGACGATGCCCCGGTCGAACCGCTCGATCCCGGCACGCTCCGCCTCGGCGTCGCGCCGCAGTTCACCACCGATCTCGACCCGGAGACGGCCCGCGTGTTCGAGCAGGCGACCGCGAAGCTGCAGGCCGCCGGCGCGACCCTCGTCGAGGTCGATGCCGGCGCCCTCGTCGAGTTGTGCGGCCGGGTGGGGTTTCCGCTGACGCTTTACGAGACCCGGACCGATCTCGACGCCTTCGTGAAGAGATACGGCGCTGCGGAAAGCATTGAGGCGGTCGCGGCGGCCATCGCCAGTCCGGACGTGAAGGCGATCTTCGAGACGGCGATCCTGAGCGCCGACGCCGTGCCGGAAGCCGCCTACGAGGAGGTCATGAAGACGCTGCGCCCGCACCTCGTCGACGCCACCGCCAGGCTCTACGCCGACAACCGCCTCGACGCGCTCGTCTTCCCGACCACGCCGCTGCCGGCCCAGCCCATCGAAGGCTCCGACGAGACGGTGATGCTGAACGGCCGGGCGGTGCCGACCTTTCCGACCTTCATCCGCAACACCGACCTCGGCTCCGTCGTCGGCTTCCCCGGCCTCTCGATCCCCGCCGGCGCGACCGCCGAAGGGCTGCCGGTCGGCATCGAGTTCGACGCACCGGCGGGCGCCGATCGCAGGCTGTTGGCGCTCGGCCTCGCCGCCGAGGCGATACTCGACACCTGACCCCTATTCCTTTTCGGCGTCGCGCTGCAGGAGGTCCGGCGACTGCGCCTGCTCGCGGTCGCGTTCCACCGCTTCGTCCATGATCCGCTCGACCGAGGTGTCCGGCGCCAGCGCCCCCGCGTCGCGCGAAAGGTCGGTGCGCGGTTGCGCCGCCGGGGGTCTTGTCTCCACGCGTTTCGTCGCCGGGCGTTTCGACGCCGGGCGTTTCACAGCCGCCGTCTGCCCTGCCGCGTCCGCCACGGTGCCGGGCTCCGTCACGATCGTGTAGGTCGGATTCGGCATGGCGATGCCGGCCTCGTCGAGCGCGTGCTTGATCAGCCGCAGGCTCTCGCTCTTCGCTTTGAGGAGGTCGGTCTGGCGCTGGTCGACCCAGGCGGCGACCCACAGGATGACCGCCCAGTCGCCGAGTTCGCTGATCACCGCCAGCGGCCCCGGATCGTCCAGCACCGGCTCGAACGCGCCGAGCGTCTCGACGATCAGCGCGCGCGCCGCATCGATGTCGGCGGACGGATCGATACCGATCTTGAAGTCGAAACGGCGTTTGGGCTCGCGCGAATAGTTGATGATCGTCGCCTTGAACACCGCGGCGTTCGGGATGCGCACGTGGTTGCCCTCGAAATTGATCAGCACCGTCGTGCGCGAGGTGAGCCGCGCGACCATTCCCTCCTGCCCGTCGATATTGACGATCTCGTGCGGGCTGAAGGGCTGACGGATGCTCAGCAGCACGCTCGCCAAGTAGTTCTCGATCGTGTCCTTGACGGCGAAACCGACCGCAAGGCCGACCAGCCCCGCGGCCCCGAGCATCGACGTGGCGATCTCGGTCGCGTCCATCGCCTCCAGCGCCATCAGGATCCCGATGCCGACGAAGGCCGCCCGGATCGCTGTCTTCGCGATGTTCTGCACGAACTCGTTCGGCGTGCGCCTCAACAGCGGCCCGGCGAACCAGATCGCCACCCGCGCCAGGAACCAGAACGCGACGACGACGACGATCCCGACGAGGAACAGCGGCAGGAACAGCACGACATCGCGCATGTCGGCCGCGAACCGCTTCATCAGCGGGTCGAAGCGGTTGGCGATGGCGGTGTCGAGCTCGATGCGGTTCTCGACCAGAACGACGCCCTCGACGCGGCTGGCAAGCGATTCGGCGGCGCGCGCCAGCGACGGCTCGGTAACCGTGCCGGTCAGCCGGACGACGCCCTTGCGCACCTGCGCCCAGACCCGCGACAGGCCATCGACCTCGTCGAACAGCTTGTTGAGCCGCCCCTGCAGCGCCGCATCGGCCTTCGCATCCGTCTGCGCCGATATTTCGCCGTCGGGCTGGACTGGAGCGTCCCCTGTTTGCGCAAGGGCCGCCGACGGCAGGAGGGCGGGCGACAAGGCCAGGGAAGCCCAGAACACCGCGGAAATCAGAACGATCGGATAAAGAACGACAAAAATACGAGTCACGGAGGCCTCCGCCGAAAGTATGAGCGACTCATACGACGACAAACCGACTGCGAAAACCCGTGTCTTCCGTTGCGGGAGCGGTTTTTTGCCGGCGAAGGCGCCTGTTAACGGCCCCGAAATCGCTGTCCGGCATGGTCAACATGGCTCGCATTCCGTTCGATCCGTTGCCAGCCGCGCGGCTGGGCTGTAGAACGCCAGTGCATAGATCCCCCCGTCCGTGCTTTCGTCCGAGAAGCGCGCGACGTACCGAAGCGGATAACCATGGTTGACGCGAAAATGACGGCCAATCGGCCCCTCTCCCCTCATCTCCAGATTTTCCGGCCCATCATCACGATGGTGATGTCGATCGTGCATCGCATCACCGGCGTCGGATTGTACTTCGGGATGGCCCTGTTTGCCTGGTGGCTGCTGTCGGCGGCGACCGGCAAAGGCAGCTTCAATTTCGTCAGCGGACTGTTCGGCTCGATCATCGGCCAGATCATCCTGTTCGGGTTCACCTGGGCGCTGATCCACCACATGCTCGGCGGGCTGCGCCATTTCGTCTGGGACCTCGGCCACGGCTTCTCGCTGAAGACCGCCAACGCTATGGCCTGGGCAACGGTTATCGGTTCGGTATCGCTGACGATCCTGCTCTGGATCATCGGCTACCTGGCGATGTGACGCGTTGCCCCGTGATACGGACGCTGTGAGGAGATAGACGATATGCGCACCCCCCTCGGCCGCGTGCGCGGCCTCGGATCCGCCAAGGAAGGCACCGATCATTTCTGGCTGCAGCGCATTACCGCGCTCGCCAATGTCCCGCTGACGATCTTCTTCGTCCTGATGGTCATCATCCTGGCCGGCGAAAATTACCGCACAGTGGCCGCCACCCTGTCCTCGCCGGTCATCGCGATCCTGATGCTGGCCGCCATCATCTCGGTGGTGACGCACATGCGGCTCGGCATGCAGGTGGTCATCGAGGACTACGTGCACGGCGAGACGAGCAAGATGATCCTGCTCATCCTCAACACCTTCTTCTGCGCGATCGTCGGCCTGACCTCCGCCTTCGCCATCCTCAAGCTCGCTTTCGGAGGCTGACATGGCCGAGAACGGACAGACCAGCGGAAACGGCGTCGCCGTCCCCAGCGTGAACGGCCGCGAATACCCCTTCACCGATCACACCTTCGACGTCGTCGTCGTCGGCGCCGGCGGATCCGGCCTGCGCGCCGCCCTCGGTGCCGCCGAGGCCGGCCTCAAGACGGCCTGCGTCACCAAGGTGTTTCCGACCCGCTCGCACACCGTCGCCGCCCAGGGCGGCATCGCCGCCTCGCTCGGCAACATGGGCCCGGACGACTGGCGCTGGCACATGTACGACACCGTCAAGGGCTCCGACTGGCTCGGCGACCAGGATGCCATCGAGTATCTGTGCCGCCACGCGCCGGCCGCCGTCTACGAGCTCGAGCACTACGGCCTGCCCTTCTCGCGCACCGAGGAAGGCAAGATCTACCAGCGCCCGTTCGGCGGCATGACCACGCATTTCGGCGAGGGCATCGCCCAGCGCACCTGCGCGGCGGCCGACCGCACCGGCCACGCCATGCTGCACACGCTGTACGGCCAGTCGCTGAAGCACGACACCGAGTTCTTCATCGAATACTTCGCCATCGACCTGATCATGGACGAGGAAGGCGCCTGCCGCGGCGTCGTTGCGCTCTGCCTCGACGACGGCACGCTGCACCGCTTCCGCGCCAAGAAGACGATCCTGGCGACCGGCGGCTACGGCCGCGCCTACTTCTCCTGCACCTCGGCGCACACCTGCACCGGCGACGGCGGCGGCATGGTTCTGCGCGCCGGCCTGCCCATGCAGGACATGGAGTTCGTCCAGTTCCACCCGACCGGCATCTACGGCGCCGGCTGCCTCATCACCGAGGGCTCGCGCGGCGAGGGCGGCTATCTGACGAATTCGGAAGGCGAGCGCTTCATGGAGCGCTACGCGCCGCACGCCAAGGACCTGGCGTCGCGCGACGTCGTCTCGCGTGCCATGACCGTGGAGATCCGCGAGGGCCGCGGCGTCGGCAAGGAAGCCGACCACATCTTCCTGCACCTCGACCACCTGGATCCGAAGATCCTGGCCGAGCGCCTGCCGGGCATCTCGGAATCGGCCCGCATCTTTGCCGGCGTCGACGTGACCAAGGAGCCGATCCCGGTGCTGCCGACCGTCCACTACAACATGGGCGGCATTCCGACGAACTATCACGGCGAGGTGCTGACCAAGAACGGCGACGATCCCGACGCGGTGGTGCCCGGCCTGATGGCGATCGGCGAGGCGGCCTGCGTCTCGGTCCATGGCGCCAACCGGCTCGGCTCCAACTCGCTGATCGACCTCGTGGTCTTCGGCCGCGCCGCCGGCATTCGCTGCGCCGACACGATCGACGCGGGCGAGAAGCAGCCGGAGCTGCCGAAGGACGCCGGTATGAACTCCATCGAGCGGCTCGACCACTTCCGCTATGCGGACGGCGACACGCCGACCGCGAAGCTGCGCCTCGACATGCAGAAGGTCATGCAGAGCAACTGCGCGGTGTTCCGCACCGGCGAGGTCCTGGAAGAGGGCCAGCAGAAGATCCACGAGGTCTGGAAGGCGTCGAAGGACATCCGCGTTACCGACCGTACGCTGGTCTGGAACACCGACCTCGTCGAGACGATGGAGTTCGACAACCTGATCACGCAGGCCGTCGTGACGATGGAAGGCGCGGCCAACCGCAAGGAAAGCCGCGGCGCCCACGCCCGCGAGGACTATCCGGACCGCGACGACAAGGAATGGATGAAGCACACGCTCGCCTGGGCCGACGGCGACTCCTACAAGGTCACCATCGACTACCGGCCGGTGCACACCTACACGATGTCGAACGACATCCAGTACATCGAGCCGAAGGCGCGCGTGTACTGAGAGCGGACAAGGACGCATCGAGGCCGGCGATGGCCAGCGCAACGACGACGATGGAACGGCCCCGGACGGCCGGAGCGACAGCGGGACCTGCCGGTGATCCCGACAGGTTCGGCGATCTGCATCCCGGTCCGCTCGGGCGATTCCTGTGGGGCACCGCCGATTCCCGGGCGCTGTCCACCGCCTCACGTGCCCGGCTGCGCAAGGTCGCTGCCGCCGTCGCGCCCGGCCCCTTCGACATCGAGGCCGAGGGCCTGAACCTGCGCGTCTACCCCGCCGACAACCATTCCGACCGCGTCGCCTTTGTCCGCGGCCGCCTGCCCGACCGCGACGAGCGCGACGCGATCGAGCCGTTCCTCGAAGAAGGCGGCACCTTCGTCGATGTCGGCGCCAATGTCGGCGTCTATTCATTGTGGGCCGCCCGGCGGCTCGGGCCGGCGGGAACCGTGGTGGCGGTCGAGCCCCACCCCGTGACGGCCGACAAGCTCGCCTTCAACGCCGCCGCCAACGCGCTGTCCAACGTCAGCATCGTCCGCGCGGCCGCCGGCGAGACCGACGACGAGGCCGAATTGCACGAAAGCGGCGGCGGCAATGTCGGCCAGTCGTCGCTGCTCCGCGACGTCGCCTTCCGGCCGGATGACGCGATACGCGTTCCGATGCGCCCGCTCGACCGGATCCTTGCCGACGAGGATGTCGAATCCGTCGACGTCATGAAGATCGATGTCGAGGGCTACGAGGACCGCGCCCTTATGCCGTTCCTCCGGGAGGCCCCCGACAGCCTGTTGCCCCGCGCGGTCGTTCTGGAGACCGACGTCTCCGACCGCTGGGAAACCGATTGCCTGGCCGCGCTGGCCGCGCGCGGCTACGCGCCGCACGCCGAAACCGTGGCCAACGCCGTCTTAACCCGCCCCCGACCCCGCGTCCTCAAGGCCGCGGACCGTAAGGCCGAACAGCCGCACAGGAGCTGACATGGTCCAGCTGACACTTCCCAAGAACTCAACCATCGTCGAAGGCAAGCAGTGGCCGAAGCCCGATGGCGCGACCAACCTGCGCGAGTTCCGCATCTACCGCTGGAACGCCGACGACGGCAGGAACCCGCAGATGGACATCTACTATGTCGATCTCGACGATTGCGGGCCGATGGTTCTCGACGCGCTTCTGTGGATCAAGAACAACATCGATTCGACGCTGTCGCTGCGCCGCTCCTGCCGCGAGGGCGTCTGCGGCTCCTGCGCCATGAACATCGACGGCATGAACACGCTCGCCTGCACCAAGGGCATGGACGAGATCCAGGGCACCATCAAGGTCTACCCGCTGCCGCACATGCCGGTGGTCAAGGACCTGGTGCCGGACCTCACCGTCTTCTATGCCCAGCACCAGTCGGTCGAACCGTGGCTGCAGACGACGACGCCGGAACCGGAGAAGGAATGGCGCCAGAGCCACGAGGACCGCGAGAAGCTGGACGGCCTCTACGAGTGCATCCTGTGTGCCTGCTGCTCGACGTCCTGCCCGTCCTACTGGTGGAACGGCGACCGGTATCTCGGCCCCGCCGTCCTGCTGCAGGCTTACCGCTGGATCGCCGACACGCGCGATGAAGCCACCGGAGAGCGCCTCGACAATCTCGAGGATCCGTTCCGGCTGTATCGCTGCCACACGATCATGAACTGCGCCCAGACCTGCCCGAAGGGTCTGAACCCGGCCAAGGCCATCGCCGAGATCAAGAAGAAGATGGTCGAGCGCCGCATCTGACGCGCGGCCGTTCTGTCCGAACCAAAAACGCCCGGGTCATTCGGCCCGGGCGTTTTTCGTTTGCGGGCCGTGCCACACTCACCGGCGTCATGCCCGCACAGGCGGGCATCCAGTACGCCCTGCGGCCGCCTCTCTCGCACAGAACGGTGTTGATGGATCGCCGGGACGAGCCCGGCGATGACACCCTCCCGGGAGAGTGAGGCCTCACTCCGGCAGCGGATAGCCCGGCATCAGCTCGTAGGGATGCTTCCAGCCCGGCAGGCCGCGGACACGGTCCATCCAGCGGGCGATCGAGGGATAGCTCTCGGCGAAGTTCACGCCGATCTCGTCCTCGTAGAAGACGTAGCCGGCGAGCGAGAAGTCGGCGATGGTCGTGCGCTTGCCGGCAACCCAGTCGGCGTCGGCCAGGTGCGCCGAGAGCACCGAGAACGCCGCTTTCATCCGGCCTTCGAAGAAGGCCATGACGTCCGGGTTGGCATCCTTGGCGAAGGTCCTGAGGAACCGGTAGGTCGCCGTGTAGCTGGTGAACTTGTGGTTGTCGAACAGGATCCAACGCAGGATCTCGCGCCGCTCGGCATCGCTCTTCCAGCCGTACTTGCCCGTCGTCTCGGCCAGATAGTCGAGGATCACGCCGGACTGCGTCAGCGTCGTGTCGCCATGCACCAGCACGGGCACCTCGCCCATGACGTTGAGCCGCCGGTATTCCGGCGTGCGCGTCTCGCCGTTGAAGAAATCGACGAAGCGCGAGCCCCAGTCGCTGTCGGTCGCCTGCAGCATCAGCGCGGCCTTGTAGGCATTGCCGGACTGGGCAAAACAGTAGAGGTGATATTCGGCCATCTCAGACCTCCCCGCAAAAGTTCGGCCTCGAGCGCGGCCCGTTGATCGGCCCTAGCGGCTCATCGATACGTTTCCGCCCAGATCGAGGCGGCCGTTGAACTGCGTCGCGCCGGACTTCGCCAGCCGCGCCACCGGGTTGCCCTCGTTGTCCTTCAGGACCACGAGATTGCCCTCGATGTTCCAGGCGCCGACGCTGGTCAGCTCCGGCGAGGCGCAGCCGCGCGTCGAGGCGCGATAACCGCCGGTCCAGCCGGTCAGCGTGACGAAGAGCTGGCACGAATCGCCGGGCCCGGCGAGCTGCCACTGGCCCAGCACCTGCTCCTTGGTCGGCGTGTCCTGGCCCTGCGGCAGCGCCGCCATCTGCTGCGGCTGGTCCGGCGTGGTCGAGTCGACCATCTGGTCGTCCATCGTCTGCACCGGAGCATTGGGATCGACCGGCGGCTGCTGCAGGGTGGGATCCGGCAGCGGCTGGGTGGAGACCGGCCCGGCCGGCATCGGCGGCAGCGGCCGCACGCGCGAGGAGTTGCTGCTGCACGCGGCCATCACCGGAAGTGCAAGCAATAGAACGCCCAGGGTTGGGCCAAATCGATTCGACATATCCGTTTCCCGCCGCGTGTCCCTCGGGTCCAGACCCTACAAGCCGGGGCTGACAGCGACAAGTCCGCCCGGCAAGGCCTCCACGAACGTCCGGCTGGCCACCTTTTGGCGCGGCTGACGGTCGGTTCGCACTGTGTCTCTATCGCCTCAAAATGCGGCGAGATTGGTAAATTTCCCGATAATGGGTCCGGCAGAATCCCAGGCCCCGCCTTGGCATTCCTCCTGGATTCCGCAGCGGTATCTCCCCCTGCCCGGCAACCGGGCGTTCACCATCGCGCGCCGTAATTTTGTGCAATGCAATATTGGGGCTTGAAAAGCGATGGTGCAGCGCACAATTCTCCCCTCGCGATTCGGATCACCCGTACTTCAGGAGGCGGACATGCCGCATATCACACTGAAGGAGGGCGTCATCCGGAGGGTCAATGGCTCGGAGCGGCAGGTTTTCCGTGACCATCTTCTGCGGCTTTCCCCCGCAAGCCGGCGCAGCCGGTTCAGCGGCGGAGTGTCCGATCTGTTCGTCGAACAGCACGTCGAGCGCCTCTTTTCGTCCGAGGCGATCGTTTTCGGCTGGTTCGTCGACGGCGCCATACACGCCGCCGCCGAGCTGCACCCCATAGGCGGTCCCCTCGGGGGCCTTGCCGAGGCCGCGTTCAGCGTCGAGGAAGGCTTCCAGGACAGCGGTGTCGGAACCGCCCTGCTCGGCCGGATCATGCGGACCGCGCGCAACCGCGGCATGAGCAGGCTGATCATGACCTGCCTGCCCGAGAACGCACGCATGCAGCGCGTCGCCAAGAAATACGGCGCCCGCCTGGAATGGCACGACGGCGACGTGCTCGCGCAGATCAACCCGCCGGTGCCCACGCCGTTTTCGATGTGGCGCGAGGCGGTCGACGAGGGCGAGGGGTTCCTGAGCACCCTGTTCCCCACGCCCAGGATCGACGCGGCCAAGTAGCCGCAAGACAAAAAAGGGGCGGCGTCCGGTGGACGCCGCCCCTGTCTGTTCCGGAGCCGCTTGAGCCGCGGCGTCCGCCGCCGTCAGGCGGCGCGGATGTCCTCCAGGAACGCGTTGACCTCGCCGCGCAGGCGTGTCGCCTGAACGGACAGTTCGCCGGCCGTCGACTTGACCTGCTCTGCCGCCGACTTGGTCTCGTCCGTCGAGGCGGACACGCCGCCGATGTTCGAGGAAACCTCCTGGGTCCCGACCGCGGCCTGCTGGACGTTGGTGGCGATTTCCTGCGTCGCCGCGCCCTGCTGCTCGACGGCTGCGGCGATGGCGTTCGAGATCTCGTTCATCTTCTCGATCGTCGAACTGATCGCCTCGATGGCCTCAACCGAGTCGCCGGTTGCCGACCGCATCGAGGTGATGAGCGACGAGATGTCCTCGGTCGCCTTGCCGGTCTGCGTCGCCAGGGCCTTCACCTCGCTTGCGACCACCGCGAATCCCTTGCCGGCCTCGCCGGCACGAGCCGCCTCGATCGTGGCGTTGAGCGCCAGCAGGTTGGTCTGCTCGGCGATGCCGGAGATGAGCTCGATGACGTCGTCGATCTTCTGCGCGGCTTCGGACAGCCCCTGGATAGTCTGGTTCGTCTGCCGGGCCTGGCTGACAGCCTCCTCGGCGATGCGGTGCGAGTCCGACACCTGCCGTGAAATCTCGCTGACCGACGAGGACAGTTCCTCACTGGCGGACGCCACCGTGTTGACATTGGTCGAGGCCTCCTCGGCCGCCGCCGCAACGGTGGTGGCCCGCGACGAGCTGTCGTCGGCGATCATCGTCATGGTTTCCGACGTCGACTCCATCTCGGTGGCGGCGGCGCCGAGCGTTTCCAGCGACTCGATCACCGAGCTGTCGAACTGGGTGATGAGTTCGTCGACGCGCTGCTGGCGCCGCTCGCGATCCTGCCGGTTACGGTCCTGTTCGGCCTCGAGCGCCCGCGATTTGGAGATGTTGTCGCGGAACGCCTCCATGGTGCGGGCAATGTCGCCGACCTCGTCGCGGCGGTCCGTTCCCTCGATCTCGAAGTCGGTATGGCCCTCCGCCAGAGTCTGCAGGCCGTGCACGGCCTTGCCCATGGGCCGGACGATCCCCGACGTGGAAAGGAACCAGCCGAACGCGACGCCGGCGATGATACCGATCGCGGCAATCGCCTCCATGGCGAGCGACCCGCGCGAATAGATCGCGTCGGCCTCATCGGCCAGCGCGTGGGCCTTGTCTTCCGTGTACGCGATGTAGGCCTTCGCGGCGACCTCGAAACGATCGGCCTGCTCCCGGCTTGCCACCGCGCGGACGAACAGTTCGTGCTGCAGCTCGTTGATCTCGAACTCGCCGGCGTGCTGGTCCGCAAAGGCCAGCGTTTCCTCGAGCAGAGTCTCGTAGGCCACCTCTTCGGCGGCAAGCGTCTTCAGAAGCTCGCTTTGGCGCGCGTCGGCTGTCGCCTCGGCCTTCTCCAGGAGCTCCTTGTAGTTCTCGCGCAGTTCTCCGATGGTGGCCCGCGCGTTCTGGATATTCTCCGGCTCGGGCTCCGCCACGATCTGGTATTCGGCACGATTTATCTCGACCACATCGATCAGCATCTGCTCGCCTTCGACCAGTTCGGCGGCCACTGTCTCCAGGTCGTGCGCCGCGTGGTCGAGCGCCCTCAGGGACACCCAGCCGATTCCCGTGATCGCCAGCGCCGCGATGCTGAGCACCGCAATAATGGCCATGATCTTGGCCGTGATTTTGAACTGCCCGAGATTCATCGTTCTCTCCCGAAAAGCGGACATAAAAAACGCCGGCGTTCGTGGCGCCGACTGGTATGTGGTGCCGCCCACACACTTAGTCGATTAACACATAGGGATTTATGAAAGTGTTAAAGCCAGCCGCGAGTGACAGCGATCAAACGCCACAAGAATCAATGCTTTAAAACCTCCGCTATGGAAACTCCGACGAGTATCCAGAAGCTCCCCACCAGGAGTCCCGCGGCTATATCGGAGGGGTGGTGTACGGAAAGGTAGACCCGGCTGAACGCGATGCCGCCGATGAGGATCGCCGTCCAGAAGACCACGTTGAACCGCCGCGAGAACGACGGCAGATCGCGGGCGATCACGTAGGCGAGGATTCCGTAGACCGCCATCGCCCCTGTCGCGTGCCCCGAGGGAAAGGACGGCGACCAGGCGGTCACGTCGAAGATGAAGTCCGGCCGCTGCCGGTCGATCAGGAACTTGCCCGTCCAGGTCGTCGCCTGCGCTCCGAGGATTGCCACCCACACCGCCGGAATTCCCCAGCCCGGCCCGCGCGCCCACAAAAACCCTGTCGCCACGATCGACACCGCCGCCAGCGTCGAGGTGTCGCCGAATTGAGTGAGCCCGGAAAACAGCTTGATCAGAACCGGATTGCGCAATCCGGCCACGAAGGACTCGATCGCATCGTCGAAGGCGTTGATCTCATCGGACTCCATGACCTCTTCGGCCAGTCCGAAAAACAGAACAGCCAGGTAAAGCGCGGCGATGGCGATCAGGGTGAACGGCAGACCGCCAAAGTGGCCCGGGTCGAACCGGCCGGCGATTACCGGATAGACGCGCGGGAAGCGCTGCTCCAGCCAGCGGTGAAGCGGCCGGCCGCGCGCCACGGCGTAGCTGTCGGGCAGCCGTGTGCCGATGTGGTTCACAAGCCCCCAGACGCGTCGGACGCCCCACCAGGCCGTGGCGTACAGGACGATCGTGACGACGGCCGCGGCCGTGGCCAGAAGCGCGGCACCGGTGTTGCTCAAGGGAGAAAGGTCACTCGTCATCGTCGGTTTTCGTGTGCGTGATCGGTCCGGAGGCGGCGAAGGGAAGACCCTACCCGATTTGCCGGGGCGCATGCCAACGGCGGCCTTGCCGTCCTGCCCCGCAGACACCCCCGGAGTCGCGCCGTTGGAAACCCCGGCGGCCGGCGGTTATCGGACCCGGCAAGCGCCTGCCGGACTATCGAACGGCCGTTCAGTATCTTGTCGAACAGTCGTTTAGTAGGCTACTTGTCCTCCATCCGACACCACGTGATTCGGCAATGCTTGATTCGTCTGCCCGCCCGCCACGCACACGACTGCCGCAGGATCAGCGGCGCGAACAGCTCATGAACGCCGCGATCTCCGTCATCGCGGAGCACGGGCTGTCGGACCTGACGCTCAGCAAGGTCGCCAAACGGGCCGGATTGACCGCCGGCATGGTCAACTTCCACTTCGAGACGAAGCAGGACCTGCTGGATGCAACGCTGTACCGCCAGCTCGCCAGCATGAACTGCAGCATCGCCGCTGCGATCGAACAGGGCGCGGGATCGCCGACCGCGACGCTTTCGGCATTCGTCGAACACGCCTTCGACCCCGATGTCTTCTCGCCGGAAAAGCTGGCGGCTCTGCAGGCGTTCTGGGGGGCGAGTTCGTCGCGGCCCGATTACCTGAAGGCCTGCGCCGCATCGGCTGACGGGTTCGAGACAGCGATTTCCGAGCAGCTCGGGCGCCTCGCGGCCATCGAAGGCAAGACGATCGACCTGACCGTCGCCGCGCTGGGTCTGATCGGCCTGATAGACCTGATGTGGTGGCGGGTGATGCTGGGCGGGCTCTCGATCGAGGGCGCCAAGCAGAACTGTCTGCGGTATCTGGCGAACCATTTCCCGGAATACGCAGGCGAGTTTGGAATTGCCCGGTGAAGCCTTGGGGGATCGGGCAATGACGTGGAATGCGGACCGGCTGCTGCCTCAGCCGGTCCGCGTTTCCGTCCTCGTATACAGGCGGGTATCAGGATACGTTAAGCTTCGCGGCGTACGCTGAGACCGATACCAGCCTTTACCTTGCCGGAAAGTCGATGTTCGACCTGACGCCCCCCGCCGGACTTCGGGCCCTCGCCACAGCGGCGCTGTGCATCTGGGCCGTCGCGGCGCCGGCCTCGGATGCGACCGCACGGGCGCCGGTCCCCTGCTCCGAACTTTCCCGACTGAGTGATCTGGAAAAGGACGGGGACCTCTACCGGTACACGAATGCCGGCACCGGCGATTCCCTGAACTATGCCGTTATCGGCGACGGCGCTGTCAGTGACGAGCTGATCGTTCTGTTCCCGGGAACCAGTTCGATCCTGCCGGACTGGCCGCTGCAAATGCTGACGAACGCGACCTACAGCCCCGACATCGTGTCCAACGACGACTACCGGACGCTGCAGGACGGCAATATCTCGCTGTGCCACGACTACTACATCCTGCTGTTCGATTATCCCGGAGTGGGCAAGACCGCCTACAGCGGCAGCCTTACGGGTGACCGGATCGTCGAGGATGTCGACGGTCTGATCGACGAGGTCGCAAGCCTCTACCCGGCGGTGTCCGGCGATACCGTCTCCGTCGTCGGCTGGTCGCTCGGCACCCTTTACGCGCTGAAATACGCCCTGCTGATGCCGGCGGCCCGGACCGACCGGACGGTGCAGGACATCGTCCTGATCGCCACCAAGGCCGGTGGCAAGTTCGCCGGTGTCACCGCCGGGCACCAGGCCTCCTGCGTGACAACGATGCTTCGGAACCTGAAGAAGACAGACCTCAGCGATACGTTCCGCGCCAGGCTCAAGGCTTATTTCTCGAAGCTGACCTTCCCGTATGCGGGGCAGGCGCCCTACAGCCGCCTGGCCAGCGGATGCCGGGCCCGGGTGTCGGCGACGAAGGAAACGGTGACCCTGAACGTCGATCCCGACTGCGGCCGCCACAGCGCCTGCAAAGACACGATCGACCTGCAGACAGACAATCGGGCGACCGCGCCATGGGACCGCACGGAAGGCGTCGACCAGGCGCTATACCTCCAGGAACGGTACTTCGTAAACGACTGGAACCTGTGCCACTGCGTACGGGCTGGTGCCGGCTATGAGTCGAAGGACTGCTATTGCGCCAGCCGGTCGGATATCGAAATGAGCGAGCGTAACGGCGGCGTCTGCCGGACCTACGCCCGCAAGGCCTGGCATCCGGTGTCCTTCCGCTGCGCCGAGCTCGACTATGACGGCACGCTGGCGGTCATCAACGCTGACCGGGATCTCGTCATCCAGTGGACCTATGGCCGGGCGCTGTACAAGGCTTACGCGCGCAAGTACGGCACGGCCAAAACGGCCTACTACAAGTACACCAGAGGCCGGAGCGCCGGCCACGCCGTCATGTTCCAGCGCGCCCGCTGGACCCAGCGCAAGATCCACAAGACACTCGCCGGCTCTCCCTGACGGGCCGCGCCCGAAGGCCGTCGCCCGGCCCGCCCCGCTTATCCCGCCCCCACAGGTCCCGCCTCAGAGATCCCGCCCCGCATGTCCTGTCCCGCGGGTGCCGTCCTGTGTCCCCCGCCCGGCAGGCGGTGCCGCGCCGGACGGCATTTCTGCGCGACTTCACGTTTTGATCCGATCGGACGCCCGTCCAGCGAACCAGTCATCCGCACGACGCACCGCTGCCATGCCGGATCGCCAGGCCTTAAGCTTGAATATAATAATCATACTTATTACAATGGCCGCATGAACGAACATCCTCCGCCTCTCGGGCTGCTGATTTCGGACGTTTTCCGCCTGTTGCACCGCCGCTTCGACGAGAAATCGAAAGGCACGGGGCTGACCCGCGCGCAATGGCAGCTCCTCGCCCGGCTTTCCACGAACGAGGGCATCAATCAGGCGGGCATGGCGGACATGATGGACATGGAGCCGATGTCCGTGTGCCGGCTTGTCGACAGGATGGAAGAAAACGGCTGGGTTCTCCGCAAACCGGACCCGGCCGACCGCCGGGCGCGCCGGCTGTACCTGACCCCCAAGGCGCGCCCGGCCCTCGAAACCATGAAGCCGGTCGTCACCGAGGTGATGGACAAGGCGATGGACGGCCTTTCGCCCGCCGAGCGCAAACAGCTCTTCGCCGCGCTGACGGTGGTGCGCGGAAATCTTCTGAGCAAGTCCGTCGACGAGATCGAGTACGCCTGATATCAGCCGAATGTCGGGCAGGCCAACGCCGTTTCGGGCCCGGCGCCGCGATCCGCGTGATCGAATAGCCCCCGGGTCCGGGCCGCAGGCGGTGCGAGAAAGCCACGCCCGCCTGGGAGTGGCGCCGCAGATGACACGCCGACGAATCGCCCAGAAACGTCAGAGCTTTAGGGCGAAATCCGCGCGCCGGTGCTCCCGCGGCCATGAAATCATTGAAACCAATTTCCCGGAGTCGCGTGCAACGAAAGAAAAGGTCGGGCGTTATCGTGGCAGCATCGAAACTGAAACGTCCCGTTGGATACGGGGCGCAGGAGAGGACCATGTTGACCACCCGCACGATGATCTTCCTTTCGGCCGCCGCCGCTGCAGGGATCGTCTTTCTGACCCAGCCTTCGCACAGCGAGCAGACGGTCGGCATGGAACGCGTCAAGATTCAGGATCGCCACCCCGCATTCAACGTCGGCAGCGCCATGCGCGACAGCCTTGGCAGCGAGCGCGAGAAGACGCCCGCGCCGTCGCCGGACTTCGCGCCGAAGTCCGACAAGCTCGATGTCGCCGCCAACTGCGAGGCCTACACTTGGCCGCGCATTCCCGCGGTATGCCTCGACCTTGCCGGCGACACCGCGTCGGCTGCCAGGCCCCGTCTCGTCACCGTCAGGGCCGACGCCGGCGATCGTATATCCTTCGTTACCCCCGCTGCGACGATTGTCGCTCAACGCTGAACGGGATCTCAATCCCCGTCGGCTAAACAAGTGAAACACTTCCAGTGGAGGCAACAATGAAACGTATCGCTCTTGCAATGACGGTCGCCGTCGCCGCATTTGCGGCCGGCGGCCCGGCGAAAGCCAGCCAGAATGTTCAGTATGACCCTCTGACCATGCGCGTCATGCCGGTCGCCCGGACGACGGTGCGCCAGCAGGCCCCGCGCATCCAGCGTGAGGTTGTCGATTACGCCGGCTCCTACAAGCCGGGAACTATCGTCGTCGACACGGCCGAGCGCCGCTTGTACCTGGTGCTCGAGGGCGGAGTCGCCATGCGCTACGGAGTCGGCGTCGCCCGACCGGGCTTCGAATGGGCCGGCACCCACAAGATCTCGATGAAGCGCGAGTGGCCGGGCTGGACCCCGCCGGAAGAAATGAAGAAACGGCAGCCGGGCCTGCCGGACTTCATGCCCGGCGGCCTCGACAACCCGCTCGGCGCCCGTGCCATGTATATCGGCTCGACCATCTACCGCATCCACGGCTCGAACGATCCGAACTCGATCGGCCAGGCGATGTCGTCGGGCTGCATCCGGATGCTCAACGAAGACGTGGTCGACCTCTACGAGCGCGTCAAGATCGGCGCCAGGGTCGTCGTTCTCTAGTCACCTGGCTCTAGTCACCTGGTTTCCCCAGACAAGCTGTCCCCGCGGCTTGTTGTTCCGCTCACCGGCGGCCGGTCCTGACCTCCCGGCCGCCGGTGATGCGCTACACGGGATCGACCCCCCGGCCCTGTGTTCAGAACCGGACCCCCAACCGCGCCGATCCGCCGTAGGTCTCAATCGAGTCCGAGACCTGCCCGAAGCCCTCGAGGCTCACCGACACCCGGTCGGTGGCGAAGATGTCGAGACCCGCGCCGACATCCAGATAGGTCTCGTCGA
>Ga0207848_100116_pt1 | contig 59490 bp, 56 predicted proteins | sample TtaePargueraPR_10_FD_187737 | JGI IMG/M metagenome (GOLD analysis project Ga0207848, IMG submission 187737) | Aerobic enrichment media microbial communities from Bioluminiscent Bay, La Parguera, Puerto Rico - Tt and M2 (3) (SPAdes) | ecosystem: Environmental > Aquatic > Marine > Unclassified ... | reverse complement strand
TGCAGGTTGCAATCGGCAGCACGGCCTTTGTAGGGTGCGCTACGCGCGCCGGCGCCAGCCCGACCACCGAGCGATACACCCGATGCCCAAGCCCAACGCCGCCTCCATCGACAGCCGCAGCCTGCGCTGGGTTCCCCTGCTGCTTGCCGTCTGTCTGAATGGTTGCAGTTATTACGGCCAGCTCGCGGTCGGCCAGCTGGAGCTGCTGCGCCAGCGCGAACCCATCGAGGCGCTGATCGCCGATGACTCGCGCGATGCGGCGTTGCGCCAACGGCTGGGCGAGGTGTTGCAGGCGCGGCGCTTCGCCAGTCAGGCGCTGGAGTTGCCGGACAACGACAGCTATCGGCTCTACGCCGAGCTCGGTCGGCCCTATGTGGTGTGGAATCTGTTCGCCACCGAGGAGTTCTCGGTCAAGCCGCTGGAGCACTGCTTTCCCATCGCCGGCTGCGTGGCCTATCGCGGCTACTTTCGCCAGGGTGCCGCCCGCGGCGAGGCGGCGCGGCTGCGGCTGAGCGGGCTGGATACCCATGTGGCAGGTGTCGAGGCCTATTCCACCCTCGGCTGGTTCGCCGATCCGTTGCTCAGCTCGATGCTGCGGCGCAACGACGAGCAGCTGGCGGCGCTGATCTTCCACGAACTGGCCCATCAGCAGTTGTATCTGCCCGGCGACACCGCTTTCAACGAGTCCTATGCCACCTTCGTCGAGCGCGAGGGGCTGCGTCAGTGGCGTGCCTATCGCGGCTTGCCGCAGCGGGATGAACAGGCGCGGGTGCGCTATCGGCAACTGGTTGAACTGCTACTCGAGACCCGCCAACGGCTGGACCGGCTCTATGCCTCGGGTCGCCCGGTAACCGAGTTGCGCGCGCTGAAGCAGGCCGAGTTCGCGACGCTGCGTCAGCGCTATCGACACTTGCGTGACAGCCAGTGGAACGGCGATAGGCGCTTCGATCGCTGGTTCGCCCAGCCGCTGAACAACGCCACGCTCTTGCCGTTCGGCCTGTATGACCGCTGGGTGCCGAGCTTTGCCGAGTTGTTCGAGCGGTGCGAGCGGGACTGGGCGCGCTTTCACCAGGCGGTCGCGGCGCTCACGGAACTGCCTGCCGACGAGCGGGAAGCCAAACTTTCAAAACTGGCCGACTGAACAAGCGAAACGGCGCGGGCTGTTGCCGCGGGCGTTACGCGCCGTCATGGCTCTTGCGTCGAAAATCCCCGATCTGCCGTTCATCGGCAGCGATACGCCTGTCCGCTGAACGGTGCGAATCGTTTTTCGAACCCTCCGGTCCTCTTTACTAGGTCGCCGATTTCATACGGCGGCGATCCACCTATGCCTGATATCCACGCATAACAACGGAGGCTCCATGGAGACCATTTCCGGAATTTTCGACAACAAAGGCACGCCACTGGAGAAGCAGAAATTCACCTGGAAGGAGATGGCCGGCAAGCCGATCAGCAAGCTCGATGACGATGCATTCACCCGGGTGCGCATCATCCTCATGAACGGCGTGGAGACCGATGCCCTGCGCCTGAGCCACGGCATCGCCCGCTTCAACAAGGAACTGCGCCTGCCGCTGGCGCAGATCCGGCGTACCGAGCAGCACCAGGCGACCATGATCAACTGGCTGATCGGCGCCGACCATTCGCCGCTGGAGACCACCGTCGCCTACGAACAGGTGGCGATCGAGGTGACCGCCGCAGTGGCACAGAACGAGCCCGATCCCTACCAGGCGCAGACCTATCGCTTCGGCCTGCTGGAAGACTTCGACCACCTGTATCGCTATGCGGCGATGCTCGATCGCCTCGAGGGCAAGGACGCCAACAACATCCTGCAGGGCTATACCGACCTCGTTCCCGGCCGCCCGACTTCCGAGCATCACCGCCATCCGGAAAACGACATCCGTGACAATTACGAGAAGGGCACCGCCGCGCTGATCACCAAGATCCACGCGGCGCTGATCACCGGCGCGGAATACCAGACCCATGACTACTACCAGAACATCGGCCCGCTGTTCGCCGATCCGCTGGCGCGCCAGCTGTACGCCGAGATCGCCTCGGTGGAGGAGCAGCACGTGACCCAGTACGGCTCGTTGTCGGACCCCAGCGAGAGCCATATCGAGAAGTGGCTGGTGCATGAGGCGATGGAGGTCTACATGTACGCCAGCTGCGCCGAGCAGGAGAGCAACCCGCGCATCAAGGCGATGTGGGAGCGTTTCCTCGACTACGAGCTGGGCCACCTCAACGTCGCCTGCGAGTGGTTCAAGAAGATCGAGGGCCGCGACCCGGCCGAGATTCTCGCCGGTCCGCTGCCGAAGATGGTCGAGTTCAAGAGCCAGCGCGATTTCGTGCGCCAGGTGCTGGCCGCCGAGGTCAACCTGCGCACTGCCGGCCCGGCCTATGTGGACAAGGCCAAGGAGCCGCAGTCCTCGCTCGATTACCGCAACCACCTCGCCTCGCAAGGGCTCGCCTCGGACATCGTCTCGGCGGGTTACCAGTGGGCACCGGGTGGTGAACTGATGCGCAAGGCTTCCTGAGGAGACTGACATGGCTACTGCAGCGAAAGTGGGTACCAATTATACCGGCGTGCAGATGTCCCCGAAGGACACCAAGCGCCTGCTCGAAGCGGTCAACGAGATTCACCCCGACGTGCCGGGTGATGAGCGCGGCATGCTCGTCGAACGCACCGAGCGTGCGGCCGAGGCCGACCGAATCGGTTCGGTGCCGGTACCGGGTTCGGCCAAGGGCATGCTCAAGACCGGCTTCGACATGATGAAAGGCAAAAGCCCCGAGGTGTTCATCGACAAGCTCGGCGAGCGCCTGGCCTTCGAGCGCAACGGCGTGCGCCTGTACGAGGCGATGATTGCCAAGGCCAAGGCGCTGGAAACGCCCGATGCCGGGCTGATCGACACGCTCAAGCACATTCGCGACGAAGAGCACGAGCACATGATGCTGGTGCACCAGGCGATCGAGTCACTCGGCGCCGACCCGACGGCGCAGACCCCTTGTGCCGATGTCGTCGGGGCCATGGCCCTGGGGATCGTCAACGTGCTGACCGACCCGCGGACCAATGTCCCGCAGTGTCTGAATGCGTTGCTTACCGCGGAGCTGGCCGACAACGCGGCCTGGGAGCTGCTGATCGAGCTGGCACAGGCGGCTGGGCATCCGAACATCGCCGACAGCTTCGTCAAGGCGAAGACCCAGGAAGACGACCATTTGGTGAAGATCAAAACGCTGATGCGGCGGGATTTGATCATGCAGACCAAGTAATAGCGTGCGAGTGGGACGCTTTGGCGCACACCATCGAAAGGGGTGTGCGTCTTTTTTTGGGCGCGGGAAGGTTGATGCGGCGTTTGGAGGGGGCGAGCTGGGCTGTTGAGTGTTGTGTTTTTGGACTATTTGCGAGTTGCTTGGGAGCTTGGTTTTGCCCTGCTGGGCGAGTCACTTTTTCCAGGCGCGGAAAAAGTAACCAAAAACGCTTTGCCCCTGCATCCGGCCCTGCGCTTCGCTCCGGGTTCGTTCCCTACGCCGCCGCTCCGAGGGTCGCCGTACAAGGGCCATCCATGGCCCTTTACGGCTCTCGCCGCATCCCTGCGGCTCGCCCCTCTCCACGACGGCTTCGTTCACCCTCCTGAAGGGGCGTATGGAGTCGCCTGAGGACCTGTGCGCTGAAGCCAAGCCAAGAATTCGTTAACTGTTCCCACGCTTTTGAGTAGATATCCGCTCCCGGCGCCACCTCGCCGCTAAACGCGTCTGCCGTAGGATTGCAGCAGTGGCTCTCGGGGCTACTGGGATTTGTCGAGTTCTTGCTTTTGTTCGCACGGAGTATCAGGCGATACGCAAGCGCCCCATCAGGAGGGTGAGTGGAATCGCTGTGTAAGGGGTTGAGCCGCAGGGATGCGGCGAAAGGCTTAAAGGGCCATGGATGGCCCTTGTAAGCCGACCCCTGGAGCAGCGATGGAGCGAACGTACCCCGCGCGAAGCGCGGGGCCGGATGGCAGGGGCAAGACCTTTTGGTTTCTTTTGGGGCGACTGCCAAAAGAAACTCGCCCAGCAGGGCGAAACCAGACTTTCAGGCGACTCGCCAAGCGCTATCAAACAAAACGTTCATCCAACGCACCCAGCCTTGCCTGGCCGGGAAAAGAAGCAAAGAAAAAGGGGTGCCGCCTGCGCGAACACCCCTCCTCAACGACCACCGGCCAGCCGGTCAATCGTTCCCGGCACTCGCCGCTTGCACGGTACAGCCCCAGACTTCCAGCGCCGGCTGGTCCGCTTGTGGCGGGCCTAGCCATTCGCTCATCGCGTGGCAACGCTGGTCAAAACACAGTTGGTAATCCCCTGCCTCGGGGGTTCGCCCCAGTCGCAGGAGTGGCAACGCTGGCATCTGGCGCTGGTAGTGCCAGGCCCCGTCGCGCAGTTCGGCGTCATCCGGAATCTCCATCCCGGCACCAGAACCCTTGACCCGCGCTTCGCCGAGCAGCAGCCCGTCCGGCGTCACGCGGTAATCCTCTTCCCAGCGGATCTTCTCGATGGTGTGGTTCCACGCCAGGGTGAAGGTGGACGTGGGCACTTCGGCCCACACCACACCGGCCAGCCCCAGGCACAGACCGATCACGCCGCCGCCGGCTCGGCGCGACGGGCGCGCCAGATGTGCTGAGCGAGGAAGATCGCGCCGAGGGCGAAGCCGATCTCGTCACTCATCGGCGTGGCGAGGATCATCGCGGCGCCAGCGACGAAGCCCAGCACTTTTTCCCACAGCGCCATGGGCCGCTGCAGGTAGCCGGTGAACACCGCGCCCCACAGGCCGATGGCGAAGGCCGCCTTGAACAGCATGTACAGCGTGGCGCCCCAGTCCCCGCCTTGCATCATCAGCGCCGGGTTGTACACCGCCATGAACGGCACGATGAAACCGGCGATGGCGATGCGGATGGCCCACATGCTGATCTTCAGGCCCTTCTCCTTGGCGATCGGCGCGGCGGCGAAGCAGGCCAGCGCTACCGGTGGAGTCAGGTCGGCCATGATGCCGAAGTAGAAGACGAACATGTGCGAGACGATCAGCGGCACGCCAAGGTCGAGCAGCGCGGGTGCGGCGATCGAGCTGGTGATGATGTAGTTGGGAATGGTCGGGATGCCCATGCCCAGCACCAGGCAGGTCAGCATGGTCAGGATCAGCGAGAGGAACAGGTTGTTCTCGCCGACCGCGAGGATGTAGCCGGCGAAGGTCGAGGCCACCCCAGTCAGCGAAACGATGCCGATGATCACGCCGACCAGGGCACAGGCGATACCCACCGGCACCGCATGGCGCGCACCTTCGACCAGCGCGTGCAGGCAGATGGTCAGGGTGTCGCGGCCGCCCTTGATGAACCAGCACACGGCCACCAGCGCGGCGATGACGCCGAAGATCACCCCGATGCCGAGCTGGAAGAACCCGGCGCAGAGCAGGCCGAGGGCGATCCAGAAGGCAATGCGCAGGCCGAACGACGACACCTTGAGGATGATCGCCGAGCCGAGGATGACGATCGCCGTCAGCGCCAGGCCGATGGTGCCGGCGAACATCGGCGTGCGTCCGGAAAACAGCAGCCAGACCAGCACCAGCAGCGGAATCAGCAGGTACCAGCGCTCCTTCACCGCGGCCCAGGCACTCGGGCACTCGTCCTTCGGCAGGCCCTTGAGGCCGGCGCGCTTGGCTTCCAGATGGACCATCCAGAACACCGAGCCGAAGTACAGCAGCGCGGGGATCAGTGCGGCCTTGGCGATCTCGACGAAGGGTACGTTGATGGTCTCGGCCATGATGAAGGCCACCGCGCCCATCACCGGCGGCATGATCTGGCTGCCCATCGACGAGGTGGCCTCGACGCCGCCGGCGAAGGCCGGGCGATAGCCGAAGCGCTTCATCAGCGGGATGGTGAACTGGCCGGTGGTGACCACGTTGGCCACGCCGGAACCGGTGATGGTGCCCATCAGCGCCGAGGACACCACCGACACCTTGGCCGGGCCGCCGAGCTTGTGGCCGAACAGACCCATGGCGAAGTCGGTGAACAGCTTGATCATTCCCGCCTGCTCGAGGAACGAGCCGAACAGGATGAACAGGAATATGTAGGTCGCCGAAACGTAGGTCGGCGTGCCGTACAGGCCTTCGGTGCCGAACGACAGCTGGTTGACGATCTGGTCCAGGTAATAGCCGCGGTGCGCGAGATCTCCGGGCAGGTATTCGCCGAGCAGGCCGTAGGCGAGGAACAGCCCGCAGATGATCGGCAGGGCGATGCCCATGACCCGGCGCGCGGCCTCGAACACCAGCACGATCAGCGTCAGGCCGACCACCATGTCGGTGGTAGTCATGTCGCCGGAGCGCTGGATCAGGTCAGCCTCGAAATACCACTGGTAGATGAAGGTCGCGAAACCGGCCAGGCCAAGTACCCAGGCCACGGGCTGGAACGGCTTGTCGTTGCCGCGCGCCGGGTAGCAGAGGAACACCAGCAGCAACAGGAAGCCGACGTGACCGGCGCGCAGCACCTGGCTGGACACCGGGTGAAAGGCGGCGGTGACGATCTGATAGATGGAGAACAGCAGGGCGACGTAGAACAGCGCCCTCGGCCATTCGCTGGGACTGGCGTGCAGCCCTTGGCTTTCGCTCATGGAATCACTCTCTCACTGCAAGGTGGGGCCTGTAGAAGCAGGCTTGCCAACGAGGCAACGCGGGCAAGCCTGCTGCTACAAGGATGCGGGCTGGAGCAGGCCGCAGGGCCCGCTCCGCCCGTCTATCAGCGCTGGGTTACTTGAGAACCCCGGCTTCCTTGTAGAAGCGCTCGGCGCCCGGGTGCAGCGGGATCGGCAGGTTCTTGGTGGCGTTTTCCAGCTTGATGTCCTTGGCGGCGGAGTGAGCGTTGCCCAGGGCCGACAGGTTGTCGAACATCAGCTTGGTCATCTGGTAGGCCACTTCGTCGGAGACCTTCTCATGGCTGACCAGGATGTTGGTGATGGCCACGGTCGGCACGTCGGCATCCTGACCGTCGTAGGTGCCGGCCGGAATCACGCCGGCCTGATAGGCGTCGCTCTCGATCTTCTCGACCACGGCGGCCGGAATCTCGACGAAGGTCACCGGCATGGTGCTGGCCAGGTCGCGGATGGCGGCCATGCCCAGGCCCGAGGACTGCAGGGTGGCGTCCAGCTGGCGGTTCTTGATCAGCTCGACCGACTCGGCGTAGGGCAGGAATTCGACGCGGCCCATGTCCTCGTAGCTCAGGCCGGCGGCCTTGAAGATCGCGCGGGCGTTCAGCTCGGTGCCGGACTTCGGCGCGCCGACGGAGATGCGCTTGCCCTTGAGGTCTTCCAGGGTCTTGATGCCGGATTCTTCGCTGGCAACGATCTGGATGTAGTTGTTGTAGGTACCGGCGATGGCGCGCAGACGCTTGAGCGGAGCCTTGAAGCCGGCGTCCTCGACCCCGTTCCAGGCGTCGGCCACCGAGTCACCCAGGGAGAAGGCCAGTTCGCCACGGCCGGCCTGCAGCAGGTTGAGGTTTTCCACCGAAGCCTTGGTGGCTTGCACGGAAGTCTTGGCGCCGTCGATCTTGTTGTACTGCTGCGACAGGGCCACGCCGATCGGGTAGTACACACCGCTGGTGCCGCCGGTGAGGATGTTGATGAAGGTCGGCGCAGCGACGGCCGCGGTGCTGGCAGTGAAGGCCGCAGCGGCAGCGAGCAGGCCCAGGCGTTTGGTCAGTCTCATGGTGGATCTCCGTTTCGTTTTTATTGGTTGACGCAGCATGTTGACGATAGACGATGCCGCGTTCGGGAACGCGCCAGACGGACAAGCAGAGGGGCGATGACACCGGAGAGGTCCGGAGGGATGGATATCGCTGGTAGCTCTTCTTGTCGTTGGAATCGCATCGAGCACATTGCCATTAGCAGAAGCCGTGCCAGTCTCGTATGGCCCCTGCTACAAGGGCTGCTGCCTGCATGGACAGGGGCGATAGGCAAAAATCCGCCTATGCGATGAGAGGTCTCGGCAAGAAACCGCTTATCGGGGCTGAAGCGAGCGCGAAACTTGCCCGGCGCGTGGGCTTCGAATGCAGACGAATCGTTCGATGGAGGGCTCGTCATGAGCGCGGAAATCAGCGCCAAGGATCTGGGCATCGACATGAGTGACGGTGAGCAGGCGCTGTTCAAGTGGTTTCTCGCCAGCTTTCTGTTCGGCAAGCGCATCCAGCAGGACATCGCCGCCGAGGCGTATCGCGTGATCGTCGACAAGCACAAGCGCGATACGCCGCGAAAACTGGGCAACTGCAGCTGGCGGCAACTGGTGGACATGCTCGGCGAAGGGCACTACGTACGCTACGACGAGTCCACCGCCGAGCGGCTGCTCAAGCTCTGCGAGAAGCTCAACCAGGAATATGGCGGCAAGCTCGGGCGCATCCATGAACTCAGCGAGAACCGCAAGGACCTGGAACGGCGGCTGGCGGAATTCGAGGGGATCGGGCCGAAGACCGTGGAAATCTTCATGCGCGAGGCCGCCAGAGTCTGGTACTGAGCGCGCCGGACGGCGCTTGCGTAGCGCGGCCGAAGGGTTAGAGTGGCGCCATCGCAACGCCGAAGTCCGCCATGCGCATCGTTCTGCTCGTCCTCAGTCTGTTCCTGCCCATCGCCGCCAGCGCCGCGCCGGCGCCCTATTATCAATGGCAGAGCAAAGTCGACGGCACCATCATCTGCCGCCAGACCTCACCGGGCGAGGGTTGGCAGAAACTCGACGGTCGCCCGTTCCGTGACCTCAACTGCAGCATGCCGGCCGCGCGGGTCGAACGCCCGAGCAGCGTGCCGGGTTTCCGCCCGCAGCCGGGGCGCTAGCCGGCGTCAGTCCGGAATCCGCTCCATGCTTCATGGCCGTAGGGTGGAAAACCGCAAAGCGTTTTCCACGCGTCGCGAGCAGGCCGCTCGGTGTTTCTCCCGCCTCTGGTCCATGGAAACGCCTATCTGCGAAGCGCTAGAGCGTCATCCCATCCCGCGCCAGGCACACGTTGTCCGGCAGTTCCCGTGACGCCTGCATGAACCAGGCATCCAGCTCGTGGCCGATGTGGGTCAGCACGGCTTGCGCCGGCTGCAGGTCGTCGATGCTCTGCAGCGCACGGGTCAGGTCGTTGTGATTGCGCGGTGGCGCGTCGCGCGGCGGTGTCGAGCAGTCCAGCACCAGCACATCCAGCGCGATGTCCTGCAGCCGTTCACGCGTGCTGTCCGGCAGGCCAACGGTGTCGGTGAGGTAGGCGATACGGCGCCCGTGACCTTCCAGCAGATAGCCGAAGGTGGGTTTCGAATGCACCAGTGGCAGCGCCGTGACCCGCAGCGTGCCGAGCATGCGTTGTTCGAAGGCGGTGAACGGCTCGCTGAAATCGAGGATGCCGGGATGCTTGTAGAGGTCGGCGAGGCCTTCGGGATCGTCCGGGCCGTGCACCGGGATGCGCAGTCCCACGCCCCAGCGCAGCTGCAGCAGGCCCTGGGCGTGATCGGCATGGTAATGGGTCTGCAGGATGCCGTTGAAGCTGCCCGGGGCGAAGCGCTCACAGAGGTCAGGCAGGCCGCTGTCGAGCAGCCAACGCTGGTCGCCACAGTCCACCAGCGCCGAACAGGCACGGCGGCGGCGACGCGGGTCGAGCTGCGCGGCGCGGCAGGCCGGACAGGCGCAGTTATACACCGGCACCTGTGCGGCGCCGCCGGTGCCGAGCAGGGTCAGCCGCATTGGCGGTGCTCGTCGAGCAGCTGCAGCAGGCGTTCGACGCTGCTCTGCAGCGAAGCGGAATTGTCCACGCGGACGTAGTCGTCCAGCTCACCGCTGAACAGTGCATTGCGCGCCAGGCGTGCCTCGATCTGCTCGGGCGTCTCCCGGCCGCGGGTCAGCAGGCGCTCGCGCAGCACGTCCTGCTCGACGGTCAGCAATACCGCCAGCAGGTCCGGGTAGCGCTGCCGCGCCTCGGGCAGATAGCCGCGCGAGCCGTTGACCAGCACATCCTCGCCAGCCGCCAGCCAGGCGTCGATTTCGGCGGGAATGCCGTAGGCCAGCCCGTTCGCGCGCCAGGCGAGGGCGAACGCCCGCTCGGCCTCCAGGCGCTCGAACTGTTCGATGCTCACCGAGTGTGCGGCTTCGCCGATGGCTTCGGCCGAGCGGGTGATGACCCGCCGGGCGATGCGCACGCCACGCTCGGCTAGCGGCGCGCGGGCAGCGTCCAGCAGGCTGTCCTTGCCGGCGCCGGAGGGGCCGATCAGGTAGATCAGGCGGCCTTGCATCAGATCACCTCCAGAGACGGGAGAACGCGGGGTGTGGACCGGCATGGTAGCGGCAAGCCGCCCCGCAGGGGGACATCATGGTGCGGGCGCGATTCCATCAGAACACGCGCCGGCCCTGGCGCCAGACCTGGCCGATCACCGGCTGGCCCTTGTGCACCTGCGCCTGGACCAGGTCGGCGCGCAGCCCGACGGCGATCTCGCCGCGATCATCCAGTCCGGCCGCGCGTGCCGGCGCCAGGCTGATGGTGGCGATGGCGCGCGGCAGGTCGTAGCCGTTGTCCTGTTCGGCCAGGCCCAGCGCGGCCTGCAGCAGACTGGCCGGGTAGTAGTCGCTGGAGAGGATGTCCAGCACGCCGCGCTGCGCCAGATCGGCAGCGGCGATATTGCCCGAGTGCGAGCCGCCACGGACGATGTTCGGCGCGCCCATCAGCACCTTCAGCCCGCGTGCGTGGCTGGCCTCGGCGGCTTCGAAGGTGGTCGGGAATTCGGCGATGGCCATGCCGTAGTCCGCCGACTCGCTGACGTGCTCCAGGGTCGCATCGTCGTGGCTGGCCAGCGCCAGGTCGCGGCTGCGGCAGATGTCGACGATGGCGGCGCGCTGCTGGTCGCTGTGCCGCGCCGAGTTGGCCAGCTGCTCGGTGACGAAGGCATCCATCTCCGCCGGGCTCAGGTGGTACTTGCCCATGTAGTACTCGTGGTACTTCTCCATGCGTGCGAACTGGCGCTGGCCCGGCGCGTGGTCCATCACCGAGACCAGCTGCACCAGCGGCTGCTCGACCAGCTCGCGGAACAGCTCCAGGCACTGCGGGTGGCTGACTTCACAGCGCAGGTGCAGGCGGTGTTCGGCGCGGGTCTGTCCGGCGGCTTCGGCCTCGGCGATGGCCTCGAGCATCACGCCGAGCTGCTGCATGCGCTTGCCCTTGGGATTGATATCGCCGATCGACAGCGCATCGAACACCGTGGTGATGCCGGCGGCGACGATCTGCGCGTCATGGGTCAGCACCGCCGAGGCGGACGGCCAGTCCACGCCGGGGCGCGGGCTCATGTGTTTTTCCAGATTGTCGGTGTGCAGTTCCACCAGCCCCGGCAGCAGCAGGTCGCCGCCCAGGTCCTGGGCCTGCGGCAGGCTGCTGGTGCCTGCGCTGATGTCGGCGATCAGGCCGTCGCGGATCAGCAAGCTGCCGTGGATTACCTGATCGGCCAGCACCAGGCGGGCGTTGCTGAGTATCTGTTCAGCTGGCATGGGCCAGGTCCTCCTGCGTCATGTCCAGGTAACGGTCGGCGACTGCCTCGCGGATCGCGCGGTCGTGGAAGATGCCGATCAGCGCGCTGCCGGCGGCCTTGGCTTCGTCGATCAGTTCCAGCACCACGCCGGCGTTGGCTTCGTCCAGCGAGGCGGTGGGCTCGTCGAGCAGCATCACCGGCCAGCCCACCATGAAGCCGCGCGCCAGGTTGACGCGCTGCTGCTCGCCGCCGGAAAAGGTGCCGGGGGCCAGCTGCCAGAGCCGCTCGGGAATGTTCAGCCGGGTCAGCAGCGCCCTGGCCCGCGCCTCGGCATCGACACGCGTCCAGCCGCGCGCCAGCGCCGGTTCCATCACCACCTCCAGCGCCGGCACCCGTGGGATCACCCGCAGGAACTGGCTGACATAGCCCAGCGTCTGCCGGCGCACCGCCAGTACCTGGCGCGGTTCGGCGCCGACCAGCTCCAGCCAGTCGCCGGCGTGGCGGATACGGATGCTGCCGCCGGCCGGCAGGTAGTTGCCGTATAGCGTGCGCAGCAGGGTCGACTTGCCGGCACCGGACTGGCCGTGCAGCACCAGGCATTCGCCGGCGGCGACGGTGAAGTTCAGCCCGCGCAGCACCTGCAGGCTGACGCCGTGCTGCTGGTGCAGGGTGAAGGTCTTGGCGAGGTCGCGGACCTCGATCAGCGTGTTCATGACGGATTCCTTCATGGCTGTAGCACCGAGGACACCAGGAGCTGCGTATAGGGGTGCTGCGGATCGTCGAGGATCTGGTCGGTCAGGCCCGACTCCACCACCCGCGAGCGGCGCATCACCATCAGCCGGTCGGCCAGCAGGCGCGCCACGGCGAGATCGTGGGTGACGATCACCACCGCCAGGTCCAGCTCGCGCACCAGCCCGCGCAAGAGGTCGAGCAGACGTGCCTGCACCGACACGTCGAGGCCGCCGGTGGGTTCGTCCATGAACACCAGCTTCGGGCTGGAGACCAGATTGCGGGCGATCTGCAGGCGCTGCTGCATGCCGCCGGAGAAGGTCCGCGGCAGGTCGTCGATGCGCGCCGGGTCGATCTCCACCTGTTGCAGCCAATCCAGCCCGGCGGCGCGCAGCTGGCCGTAATGCCTGACGCCCTGGGCCATCAGCCGCTCGCCGATGTTGGCGCCGGCGGAAACCCCCATGCGCAGGCCGTCGCGCGGGTTCTGCTCGACGAAGCCCCATTCGGTGCGCAGCAGCGTGCGCCGCTCGGCCTCGCTGGCGGCGTAGAGGTCGAGCCAGTCGCCGGCAGCGTCGCGGTACTGCACGCTGCCGCGATCCGGCGGGCAGCGGCCGCAGAGCAGCGAGAGCAGGGTGGACTTGCCCGAGCCCGACTCGCCGACGATGCCCAACACTTCGCCGGGGTAGAGCTCGAAGGACACGCCCTGGCAGCCCTTGTCCGGACCGTACAGGCGGGTCAGGTCGCGCACCGCGAACAGCGGCTCGGTGCCGACGCTCGCGGCGGGCAGCAATTGTTCGGCGGCGCTCATGGGCGGCTCTCCTGGGGCTGGGCGCGCTGCGCGCAATAGTCGGTATCCGAGCAGACGAACTGCTTGCTGCCGGCGTCGTCGACGATCAGCTCGTCGAGGTAGGAATCGCCGCTGCCACAGATGGCGCAGCACTGCTCCCACTGCTGGATCTGGAAGGGGTGATCCTCGAAATCCAGGCTGATCACGCGGGTGTACGGCGGCACGGCGTAGAGGCGCTTCTCGCGGCCGGCGCCGAACAGCATCAGCGCCGGGCTCAGGTCCAGCTTGGGGTTGTCGAATTTGGGAATCGGCGAGGGGTCCATCACGTAGCGCCCGTCCACCGTCACCGGGTAGGCGTAGCTGGTGGCGATGTGGCCGAAGGTGGCGATGTCCTCGTAGAGCTTCACGTGCATCACGCCGTAGTCGCCCAGCGCGTGCATGGTGCGCGTCTCGGTTTCCGACGGCTCGATGAAGCGCAGCGGCTCGGGGATCGGCACCTGGTAGACCATGATCTGCCCGGCGGCGAGCGGGGTTTCCGGGATGCGGTGGCGGGTCTGGATCACCGTCGCTTCCGGGGTGCGTTCGGTGGTGGCGACCCCGGCGGTGCGGGCGAAGAAGCGGCGGATCGACACCGCGTTGGTGGTGTCGTCGGCGCCCTGGTCGATCACCTTGAGCACGTCGTCGGCGCCGAGAATGGCCGCGGTCAGCTGCATGCCGCCGGTGCCCCAGCCATAGGGCAGCGGCATCTCGCGACCGCCGAAGGGCACCTGATAGCCGGGAATGGCGACCGCCTTGAGCAGTGCGCGGCGGATCATGCGCTTGGTCTGCTCGTCGAGGTAGGCGAAGTTGTAGCCCGCCTCGCGGGCGGGAATGGCCTGGGCATTCATGCGCGTTTCTCCTTCGCAGGCGTCTCGGCGTCTGCTTCGGTCGGCTCGGCTTGCGGCTGGCGCAGCTTGCGGATCAGCTCCAGTTCGGACTGGAAGTCGACGTAGTGCGGCAGTTTCAGGTGCGAGACGAAACCGGCGGCCTCGACGTTGTCGCAGTGCATCAGGACGAATTCCTCCTGCTGCGCCGGGCCCTGCACCTCCTCGCCGTACTCGCCGGCACGCAGCGCGCGATCGACCAGCGCCATGCCCATCGCCTTGCGCTCGGCATAGCCGAAGGCCAGGCCGTAGCCGCGGGTGAACTGCGCCTGCTCGGCGCTCTCGCCGACGAACTGGTTGACCATCTCGCACTCGGTCAGCTCGATCTCGCCGAGGCAGACCGGGAAGCCCAGCTCCTGCGGCTCGATCCAGACCTCGGCGGTGCCGATGCGAATCTCGCCGGCGAACGGGTGGTTGCGGCCGTAGCCACGCTGGGTCGAATAGCCCAGCGCCAGCAGGAAGCCCTCGTCGCCGCGGGCCAGCGCCTGCAGGCGTTCGGCGCGGCTCGTCGGCAGCTCCAGCGGCTCGCGGGTGAGGTCCGGCACCGGCTCGCCGCGGTCGATTTCCGGCGTCATCAGGCCTTCCTCGCCGAGCAGGCCGAGTACCCGCGGGCAGTTGCCCAGCGTGGCGCTGTCATTCACCGGCGGGCCGGAGCGTTCGCCTTCGGCGAGCAGGGCGAAATCCAGCAGGCGGTGGGTGTAGTCGAAGGTCGGGCCGAGCAGCTGGCCGCCGGGCACGTCCTTGAAGGTCGCCGAGATGCGCCGGCTGAGCTGCATGGCGCCGGTGTTCAGCGGCAGGCTTTCGGCGAAGCGCGGCAGCGTGGTGCGGTAGGCGCGCAAGAGGAAGATCGCCTCGATGAGATCGCCGGCGGCCTGCTTGATCGCCAGCGCGGCGAGTTCCTCGTCATACAGCGAGCCTTCGCTCATCACCCGCGCCACGGCGAGCGGCAGCTGCTGACGAATCTGCTCGACGCTGAGTTCGGCGATGCTGGTGTCACCGCGGCGCTTCTTCGCCAGCAGCGCGTGGGCGTTGTCGATGGCCTGTTCGCCACCCTTGACCGCGACGTACATCAGGCCACCTCCTGCAGCGAATCGCCGATGCGCGTGCTGCGCGGCAGGCCGAGCACTTCGCCGTCGGCGCAGAACAGCGCATCGAGCCCACGCGGGAAGTCGTTGCGTGCGGCGCGCTGCTGCCAGAACGCTGGTTTCAGCGGCAGGCCGACCAGGCGGCTGCCGTCGATGCCCGGGCCCTGCCAGCTCAGCGCCGGGCCGCGGTCGAGACGGTCGAGCTGGATCAGCAGCGTGCAGGACTGATCCGGGTAGCGCTCGCTGCCGTTGTAGAAGCCGGAGAGGTCGTCCAGCGCGGCGGCGTCGAGCAGGGCGAACATGGCCTCCTCACGCGCCTCGATGATCGGGCAGCCGCAGTGGAAGGCCAGGTTGGCGCGAATCGCCGGGGTGTCGAAGGCCGGCGCCAGCCACACTGGTGTGTCGTTATCCAGCAGGCTCAGGCACAGCGCGTAGCTGGCAGCCTGCAGCGGCTCGATGGCGGCGACGCTGACCAGCGGCTGGCGCGTGCCCGGCTCGGCCAGGGATTTGAGCGCGGCGCGAAAGCTCTTCTGTGCATCCAGCACCGGGTCGGCGAAGGCGGCCTGCAACAGGTCGGATGGGGCGCGACTCATCAGTCTTCTCCTCGCAGCAGCGTGAAGAACTCCACGCGGGTAGTGGCGGTTTCGGCAGCCTTTTGCGCGGCACTTCGGGCCTGCGCGGCGGCCAGCGGCTCGATCAGTTCATTGAGCCAGCGGCTCTGTTGCGGGCCTTGCAGGTGGGCGTCGGCGAGGGCGGCGAGCTCGGCCTGGCGCTTGTCGCGGCCGGCGCGGTAGCTGTAACCGGTGCTGCCGTCGGCCAGGCGCACCACGCAGCGGGTGACGCTCATCTCGCCGAGGTTGAACGGCGCACCGGTGCCGCCCATGCGGCCGCGCACCAGGGTCATGCCGATTTCCGCGGGGCGGATCAGCTGGTAGGCGCAGTTGCGCAGGTCACTCTCGAAAGGCGCCAGGTCGGCGGCGCTGGCGCGGGCCAGCACGGCCATCCAGCGCTGGCGGGGGGATTGTTCGCGGGTGTGCATGGGGTTCTCCATCAGGTGGCGACCTGGTACTGGAAGCGGTCGGAACGGCTGGCCGAAAGGGCTATCTCCACCGGTCGCCCGGCGGCATCGCAGGACAGGGTGAACACCGACAGCAGTGGCATGCGCAGGGGCATCAGCAGCTGTGCGGCCTCGTCGCGATCGGCCAGGCGTGCGCCGATCAGGCTGAAACGGCGCGTCAGCGGCAGGCCGCGTTCGCCGAGGTAGCGGCGCAGCGAGCCGCCCTGGTAATCGGCGAGCCGTTCGGCGTGGCTGGCGCAGTAGCGGTGGCGGATCAGGCTGACCGGCTCGCCGTCGAGCAGGCGCAGGGTGCTCAGCTCGATCAGCGCGGCGCCTTCGGCCAGTTGCAGGTGACGTGCTTCCTCGGCGCTGGCGCTGAGCTGGCGCCGCTCGAGCAGGCGCGCCTCGGTACGCAAGCCGAGGGCGGCCAACGATTCGCTGTAGGCGCTGTCGGCCTGCAGCGGATACACCAGCGGGCGTTGCAACACCTGGGTGCCCTTGCCCTGGCGGCGCAGCAGGCGGCCTTCGTTGATCAGCTCGTCGACGGCGCGGCGCAGGGTGTGGCGGTTGACCGCGAAGCGGCGCGCCAGCTGCATCTCGCCGGGGAGGAAGTCGCCGATGCGGTAGTGGCGCAACTCGCCGCGCAGCATCTGGGCCAGTTCGAGGTAGAGCGGTTCGCTGGGTTGTCTAGACAACTGCATGGTTTTTTCGAAGGCCGCGCAGGCCCTCACTCCGTCAGATGAAGAGCTTGCGCAGGCGCTGGGAGAGCAGGTCGATCAGGCTCACCACGGCGATGATGATCAGCAGCAGGGCGGCGGTCTGGCCGAACTGGAAACCGCGGATGGCTTCCCAGAGGATCACGCCGATGCCGCCGGCGCCGACCATGCCGACCACCGTGGCCGAGCGCACGTTGGATTCGAAGCGGTACAACGAGTAGGAAATCCACAGCGGCAGCACCTGCGGAATCACCCCGAAGATGACTTCCTGCAGCGCACTGGCGCCGGTGGCACGCACGCCTTCCACCGGGCCCGGCTCGATGGCTTCCACCGCTTCGGCGAACAGCTTGGCGAGCACGCCGGTGGTGCTGATCCACAGCGCCAGCACGCCGGCGAATGGGCCGAGGCCGACGGCGACGACGAAGAGCATGGCGAAGACCATCTCGTTGATCGACCGGCAGGCGTCCATCAGCCGGCGCACCGGCTGGTAGACCCACCAGGGCACGATGTTCTCGGAGCTGAGAATGCCCAGCGGGATGGCGCAGACGATCGCCAGCAGGGTGCCCCAGAGGGCGATGTGCACCGTGGTGATCATCTCCTTGAGGTACAGCTGCCAGTTGCTGAAGTCCGGCGGGAAGAAGTCGGCGGCAAAGGTCGCCATGTTGGCGCTGTCGCGGATCAACAGCAGCGGATTCATCTCCGCGCCCTGCCAGGACCAGGCCAGTACGGCCAGGCACAGGCCCCAGCCGAGCAGGCGCAGCCAGCTGCGCTTGTCGTTGCCCGCCAGTGGCGGTGTGGTGCTCAGAGTGGTCATGTTCGGTTCTCGAAAACGGCGCGGACGGGGGGCGTGGCGCCAGCGCGCCACGCCCGGCGTTGCTCAGCTGGCCTTGGCGGCGGCAGTCTTCTGCTCGCGCTCGGCCATGCGCTGCTCCAGCTTGGCCAGCTCGTCGTCGATGCTCTGCAGTTGCGCCTGGCGATCGCTGTCGGAGAGCTTGCTGTCGGCGGCGACTTCGCTGCGCTTCTTGAACAGCTCCAGCTGGCGGATCGGCAACAGCTGGTCGTTGTCGGAGGCGCGGAACGGTGCCCACTGCAGCGCGGCGAGGATTTCCTTCTCGGCCGGCTTGGCGCCGTAGCTCATGAAGAACTCGCGCAGCCTGTTCTTCTGCTCGTCGCTCAGGCTCTTGCGCCACACCAGCGGGTCGGCCGGGATCAGCGGCGAGGTCCAGACGATCTTCAGTTGCGCGGCCTTGTCCGGCGCGGTGATCTCAAGACGCTCCATGCCTTCGCTGTTGAAGGTGCCGACATCGACCTGCTTGTTCGCCACCGACAATGCGTTCACTTCGTGGCTGCCGTTGAGGCTGCGCTTGAAGGCCTGGCCGGCGTCGACCTTGTTCTTGGCGAACACGTAGTAGCCGGGCACCAGGTAGCCGGAGGTGGAGTTCGGGTCACCGTTGGCAAAGGTCAGGCTCTTGGCGTTCTTCAGCACGTCCTCGACCGAGTTCAGGGCGCTGTCCTTGTGCACGATCAGGTGGCTGTAGTAGCCCGGGCTGCCGTTGGCGGCGACGGTCTGGGCGAAGACTTCACCGCCGGCGCGGTCCACCGCTTCCATCGCCGACTTGTTGCCGTACCAGGCCAGGTCGACCTTGTCGAAGCGCATGCCTTGGATCACCCCGGCGTAGTCGGGGGCGAAAAAGGCTTTCACCTCGTAGCCGGTCTGCTTGCTCATGTCGGCGAGGAAGGGGTCCCAGACGCTGCGCAGGTTCTGCGAGGACTCGGTGGAGATGATGCCGAAGGTGATGGTCTCGGCGGCCTGCGCGGTGCCGAACATCGCACCGGCGAGCAGCGTGGAGGCGGCGAGGGCGCGGCTGAAGCGTTTCAACATGGAGGTCACTCCTGAGATGTGGCGTTGGTTGTCGGGTTGACCTGCGGCTCAGCCGTTGACCAGCTGCAGCTGCCGCGGCTCGGCGCTGCGGGCGCGGTTGGAGAACAGCAGGCTGGCGTCCAGATCGGCGCCGTAGAGGTCGTTGAGCAGGTGGTCGCTGAGTGCCGCCGAGGGGCCGTCGTAATGGATGCGGCCGCCCTTGAGCGCCACGGCGCGGGAGCAGTAGCGCAGGGCGTAGTCGACCTGATGCAGGGTCACCACCACGGTCTTGCCGTCCTGGCGGTTGATGTCGGCGAGGATTTCCATGACCTTGCGCGCCGACTCCGGGTCGAGCGAGGCGATGGGTTCGTCGGCGAGGATCACCTCGGCCTGCTGGGTCAATGCGCGGGCGATCGCCACCCGCTGCTGCTGGCCGCCGGAGAGCGTCGAGGCGCGCTGCGCGGCGCGCTCGGCCAGGCCGACGCGCTCCAGTGCGGCCATGGCCTGGCGCTTCTGCTCGTCGCTGAACATGCCCAGCGATCCGCGCCAGCGCGGCATGCGGCCGAGAAAGCCGAGCAGCACGTTGTCCAGCACGCTGAGGCGGTTGACCAGGTTGAACTGCTGGAAGATGTAGCCGATGTCGGCGCGCAGGCGGCGCACCTCGCCGTGCAGACGGCCGGTGGCCTGAACCTCGCGGCCGAGCACCTCGATGCGTCCGCCGGCGGAGCGGTCGCAGCAGGCCAGGCCGGCCAGGTGGCGCAACAGCGTGGACTTGCCGGAACCGGACGCGCCGATCAGCGCCACCATCTCGCCCGGCTGTATCGCCAGGCCCAGGTCGAACAGCGCCTGCTTGCCGGCGAATGTCTTGTTCAGTCGCTCGACTCGAATAGCCACATTCATGTCTTGCCCTCTCGTCTGCGCGGCCGGGGAGGTCGGCCAACTTGTCTAGACGAGAAGGTAGTCAGGCTCTGTTGCAGTCCCGCTAAGCGTCCGTGAACCTGCGATGACCATTCGGTGAAGCTTCGACGGTCAGCGCAGCGGCCAGTCGGCGCACGCAAGGCTTTGCCTTCGCGGCGCGCGCCCCTAAGCTGGTCAGCGAGCTGCCGCGTCGCCTACACGACGGTCGGGCCTGTCAGAAAAGAGGAAGAGCATGAAACAGAAGATCGTATTCATCACCGGCGCCACCTCCGGCTTCGGCCGCGCCACTGCCCGCCGCTTCGCCGAGGCCGGCTGGGCGCTGGTCCTCACCGGGCGACGCAGCGAGCGCCTGGAAGCGCTGCAGAGCGAGCTGTCGGCGAAGGTGCCGGTGCACATCGCCACCCTCGACGTGCGTCATGCCGGCGCGGTGAAGGAGGTGGTCGAGCAGCTGCCCAGCGAGTTCAGCCAGATCGATTGCCTGGTCAACAACGCCGGCCTGGCGCTGGCGCCGCAGCCGGCGCAGCAGGTCGACCTCGCGGACTGGCACACCATGATCGATACCAACATCACCGGCCTGGTCAACGTCACCCACGCGCTGCTGCCGACGCTGATCGCCACCGGCAAGGGTGCCAGCATCGTCAACATCGGCTCGGTGGCCGGCCACTGGCCGTATCCGGGCGGCCACGTCTACGGCGCGACCAAGGCCTTCGTCGAGCAGTTCGGCTACAACCTGCGCTGCGACCTGCTCGGCACCGGCGTGCGCGTTACCGACATCGCCCCGGGCATGGCCGAGACCGAGTTCACCCTGGTCCGCACCAAGGGCGATCAGGACGCCAGCGACCGGCTCTACCGCGGCACCACGCCGCTGACCGCCGAGGACATCGCCGAGCAGATCTTCTACGTCGCCACCCTGCCGGATCACATCAACATCAACCGCCTGGAAGTGATGCCGACGCGTCAGGCCTGGTCGCCGTTCAATATCGATCGCGACAAGTAATCGCTCCAAGAGGCGTGGCGTGCAATGCGCCGCGCCTGCTGCATGCCTCGCAAACCGGCCGTGCAGACATATCGTTAACCCAAGCGTAACGGTCGCGCCTGCTGCTTGATTGATGACCCTTCGGTCACCTCCCTACTGTGCGCTCCACAAGCGGAAAAACTGTGGAGTCGCCATGACAACAACAATCTCCCCACCGCCGCAGTGGTCGCGTCGTCGCGCTGAAAAAGCCCGTCGTCTCGATCAGGTGCGCAGCCTCGCCGATGGCGTGGTGCTGCCCAGCGAGCGGATCGTCGAGGCCCTCGAACTCTTGATCGCCCCTGGCGACCGGGTGGTGCTCGAGGGCAACAACCAGAAGCAGGCGGACTTCCTCTCCCGCTCCCTGGCCAAGGCCGACCCCGGCAAGCTGCACGACCTGCACATGATCATGCCGAGCGTCAGCCGCGCCGAGCATCTGGATCTGTTCGAGCGGCAGATCGCGCGCAAGCTCGACTTCTCCTTTGCCGGCCCGCAGAGCCTGCGCATCAGCCAGCTGCTCGAAGACGGCCTGCTGGAAGTCGGCGCCATCCACACCTACATCGAACTCTACTCGCGCCTCTTGGTGGACCTGATCCCCAACGTCGCGCTGGTCGCGGGCTTTCAGGCCGACCGCCACGGCAATATCTACACCGGCCCCAGCACCGAAGACACCCCGGCGCTGGTCGAGCCGACCGCCTTCAGCGACGGCATCGTGATCGTCCAGGTCAACGAGATCGTCGACGAGCTGCCGCGCGTGGACATCCCGGCGAGCTGGGTCGATTTCGTCGTGGTGGCGGACAAGCCGTTCTACATCGAGCCGCTGTTCACCCGCGACCCCCGCCACATCAAGCCGGTGCACGTGCTGATGGCGATGATGGCGATCCGCGGCATCTACGAAAAACACAACGTGCAGTCGCTCAACCACGGCATCGGTTTCAACACCGCGGCCATCGAGCTGATCCTGCCGACCTACGGCGAATCCCTCGGCCTGAAAGGCAAGATCTGCCGCAACTGGACGCTCAACCCGCACCCGACGCTGATCCCGGCGATCGAGACCGGCTGGGTCGAGAGCGTGCATTGCTTCGGCACCGAGCTGGGCATGGAGAACTACATCGCCCAGCGCCCGGACGTCTTCTTCACCGGCCGCGATGGCTCGATGCGCTCGAACCGCATGATGTGCCAGCTGGCCGGGCAGTACGCCGTGGACCTGTTCATCGGCGCCACGCTGCAGGTCGATGGCGACGGGCATTCCTCCACCGTCACCCGCGGGCGCCTGGCCGGCTTCGGTGGTGCGCCGAACATGGGCCACGACCCGCGCGGTCGCCGCCATCCGACCCCGGCCTGGCTGGACATGGCCATGCCCGGCGGCGAGGCCCCGGTGACCATGCTCGAGCGCGGCAAGAAGCTCGTGGTGCAGATGGTCGAGACTTTTCAGGAAGGCGGCAAACCCACCTTCGTCGAGCAGCTCGACGCGGTGGAGGTGGCGAAGAAGAGCGGCATGCCGCTGGCGCCGATCATGATCTACGGCGACGACGTCACCCATCTGCTCACCGAGGAAGGCATCGCCTACCTGTACAAGGCGCGCTCGCTGGAGGAACGCCAGGCGATGATCGCCGCGGTGGCCGGCGTCACCAGCATCGGCCTGCGGCACAACCCGAAGGACACCGAGCGCATGCGCCGCGAAGGGCTGATCGCCCTGCCGGAAGACCTTGGCATCCGCCGCAACGACGCCAGCCGCGAGCTGCTCGCCGCCAAGAGCATCGCCGAGCTGGTGGAGTGGTCCGGCGGCCTCTACAACCCGCCTGCCAAGTTCAGGAGCTGGTGATGAGCGCACTCATTGCACGACAGGCGCCGACCGCGGCCGAGCGCCTGGCCGATCTGGCGGTGCAGGCGCTGGTCGACGAGGCCGACCTGTCGCCCAAGCCGGGGCTGGTCGACCGGCGCGGCAGTGGCGCGCACAGCGATCTGCACCTGGGGCTGATGCACGCCTCGGCGCAGTCGCTTTGGCCGGCCTTCGCCGCCATGGCCGATGCCGCGCGGAGCGAAGGCCGGGTCAGCCAGGCGCTGCGTGAAACCCTCGGCCAGCTGGGCCGCGACGGCGAAGCGGAGATGTTGCGCGTCACCGCCGGGGTCAACACCCATCGCGGCGCGATCTGGGCGCTGGGGCTGCTCAGCGCGGCGACCATGCTGGAAAGCGGCGCTGCGGCCGGCGGGATCGCCGCCAGCGCGGCCGCCCTGGCGCGGCTGGACGACCCGGCCGCGCCGCACAACCCGGACAGCCATGGCGCGCGGGTCTGCCGTCGCTACGGCGTGCTCGGCGCCCGCGAACAGGCGCAGCACGGCTTTCCCGCAGTCATCGAGCACGGCTTGCCGCAACTCCTGGCCAGTCGCCGCGCCGGCGCCGGCGAGCAGAACGCCAGGCTCGATGCACTGCTGGCGATCATGAGCAGCCTGACCGACACCTGCGTGCTGCATCGCGCCGGTCTGGAAGGGCTGACCCGCATGCAGGCCGGTGCCCGCGCTGTGCTCGAAGCCGGTGGTGCCGCCAGCCTCGCCGGTCGTCGCCAGCTGCGCCTGCTAGATCGCGACATGCTCGCCCTCAACGCCTCGCCGGGGGGCGCCGCCGACCTCCTGGCCGCCACCCTTTTCCTCGACCGTCTGGCGCCGCATGCGCCGGCGCCGACTGGGAGCAACTGAACATGGAAACCCTGTCTTTCGAATTCGCCGCCGGGCAACCCGCCCGCGGCAAGGCCCTGGTCGGCGTGGTCGGCTCGGGCGATCTGGAAGTGCTGCTGGAACCCGGCCAGGCCGGCAAGCTGGCGATCCAGGTAGTCACCTCGGTCAATGGTGCCGAGCAACGCTGGAAGAGCCTGTTCGAGCGGATGTTCCGCGAGCAGACGCCACCGGCATTGAACATCGATATTCACGATTTTGGGGCCACGCCCGGCGTAGTGCGTCTGCGCCTGGAGCAGGGACTGGAGGAGGTCGGCCATGACTGATGTGTCCGCTAACACCGTGGCCCGTTTACTCGCGTCGCGCAGCTTCGTCGAACTCGGTGCCCGCCAGCGTGCCCGCGCGCTGCTGGACGAAGGCAGCTTCCGCGAACTGCTCGATCCGTTCGATCGCGTCACCTCGCCCTGGCTGCCGAAGCAGGGCATCGTCACCCAGGCCGACGACGGCGTGGTGGTCGCCAAGGGCAGCATTGACGGCCAGCCAGCGGTGATCGCCGCCATCGAAGGCGCCTTCCAGGGCGGCAGCATGGGCGAAGTCGGCGGCGCGAAGATCGCCGGCGCGCTGGAACTGGCTGCCGAAGACAACCGCAACGGCATCCCGACCCGCGCCGTGCTCCTGCTGGAAACCGGCGGCGTGCGTCTGCAGGAGGCCAACCTGGGCCTGGCCGCCATCGCCGAGATCCAGGCGGCCATCGTAGAGTTGCGCGACTACCAGCCGGTGATCGGCGTGGTCGCCGGTTCCGTCGGCTGCTTCGGCGGCATGTCCATCGCCGCCGGGCTGTGCAGTTATCTGGTCGTCACGCGTGAGGCCCGCGTCGGCCTCAACGGCCCGCAGGTGATCGAGCAGGAAGCCGGGCTCGACGAGTACGACTCCCGTGACCGCCCCTTCATCTGGAGCCTGACCGGCGGCGAGCAACGCTACGCCTCGGGGCTGGTGGATGCCTACGTGGCCGACGACACCGACGCCATCCGCGCGCAACTGCACGAACTGTTCGCCCTCGGCAAGCCGCTGCAGCCGCGCAGCCGCCGCCACGCCTGGTACCTCCAGCGCCTGGCCGACGTCGACACCCGCACGCAGCTCGATGCCGCCGCCGTGCGTGCCCTCTACGAAGGAGATGCCCAATGAGCCGTGGACTGAACTGGTTGCAAGCCCTGGCCGGCGGTCAGGCACTGGCGGGCTATCCGGCCTCGGTAAAGGTGGTCGATGGCACGCTCGGAGAGCGCACCGCCCGCTATATCGCCGTGGTGCCGGACGCCGAGAATCCCTTCCCGCGCGCGCGCAATGGCGAGGTCGGTCTGCTCGAAGGCTGGGCCCTGGGCCAGGCGCTGGACGAGGTGATCGCGGCCGATCGCGACAAGGCGGACAAGCGTGTGGTGGTCGCCGTGGTCGACGTGCCGAGCCAGGCCTATGGCCGCCGCGAAGAAGCCCTCGGCATTCATCAGGCGCTCGCCGGCGCGGTGGATGGCTATGCCCGTGCGCGGCTGGCCGGGCACCCGGTGATCGCGCTGCTGGTGGGCAAGGCCATGTCCGGCGCCTTTCTCGCCCACGGCTATCAGGCCCAGCGGATCATCGCCCTGCGCGATCCGGGCGTGATGGTGCATGCCATGGGCAAGGCCGCCGCGGCGCGCATCACCCTGCGCAGCGTCGAGGAGCTGGAAGCCCTGGCCGAATCGGTGCCGCCGATGGCTTACGACATCGACAACTACGCGACCCTCGGCCTGCTCTGGGAAACCCTCTCGGTGGACAGCATCGAGCAGCCCTCGGCGGATGATCTGGCGCGTGTACGCGACTGCCTGAGCAAGGCTGTGGCGGACATTGGCGACAGCAGCGACCTGCGCGGTCGTCTCGGCGCGCCGAACCGCGAGGCGTCGTCGCGGGTACGCGAGCTGCTGCGCGCGCAGTGGTAGCGAACACCTGAGCGGCGTATTCGCCACACCGATCAGCGACTCGACAACAACAATCACGAGGAGGCTGTAGATGCACGACACACCTCGCCCCCACGACCTGCTCTGGGGCATGACCCCGGCCCAGCTGCCGGCCGATGCGCCCGCCTGGGCGATCGCTGTGCTCGCCGCTGGCCAGCCGGTGGTGGTGCGGCGTGCGCGTGTGGCCGCCGGCCTGGTTGCGGTCGGGTTGCGCGGGGCGACGCGTGATCAACGCCTGGCCGCGCTGATGCCGATCGAGGCGATTGCTCATCGGTTGGCACCGGAAGATCTGCTCGCTCGTCAGGCCAGTGAGGATCTGCCGGTGTTCCGCGTGCTGGCCGAGCTACGCCCCTTGCTCGATGCGCTGGGGCACGCCTGGGGCGTTACCGGCTCGGCGGGTTTTCAGCTCGCCACCGGGCTGCCGACGGCGCACCCGGACAGCGATCTGGATCTGCTGCTCAGGGCCGAGCGCCCGCTGCCACGCAGCGAGGCGCGCCCGCTGTTGCAGCTGCTGGAAGGTCGCGCCTGCCGCGTCGACCTGCAACTGGAAACCCCGCTGGGTGGTGTGGCGCTCGGCGAATGGGCTGGTGGTGCCGCGCGGGTGCTGGTCAAGGCTGCGGAGGGCCCCCGGCTGGTCGTCGATCCCTGGGCCACGGAGCGTGCGGCATGAGTAGCCTGTTCGCCTTTCCCGGCCAGGGCGCGCAGAAGACCGGCATGCTCCAGCGTCTGCCGCAGGAACCTGAAGTGCTCGAATGCCTGGCGCAGGCCTGTACGGTGCTCGGCGAGGATGCGCTGCTGCTCGATTCGGCCGAAGCGTTGCAATCGACCCGCGCGGTGCAGCTCTGCCTGCTGATCGCCGGGGTCGCCGGAGCGCGGCTGCTGATGCGCGATGGCCAGCGACCGGACTACGTCGCCGGGCTGTCCATCGGTGCCTACGCCGCGGCGGTGGTCGCCGGGGCGCTGGACTATCGCGACGCGGTGCGCCTGGTCGCGCTGCGTGGCGAGCTGATGCAGCGGGCCTACCCCGAAGGCTATGGCATGACCGCCATCCTCGGCCTGTCGCTGGGCACGGTCGAGGGCCTGCTGGCGGAGGCCAGGGAGCCCGCCTACCTGGCCAATATCAACGCCGACAACCAGCTCGTCATCGCCGGCAGCGATGCCGCCATGGCCGCAGTCGCCGCCCGCGCCAAGGCTCTCGGTGCCTCCTGTGCGCGGCGCCTGGCGATGAGCGTGCCCTCGCATTGCGCGCTGCTCGAGCAGCCGGCGCGTGAGCTGGCCGAAGCCTTCGCCGACGTCAGCCTGCGCGCTCCGCAAATTCGCTATCTGAGCAGCTCGTCCGCACGCCCGATATTCGATAGCGAGCGCCTGCGCGACGACCTGGCTTTCAACATGTGCCGCGTCGTCGACTGGCACGGCACCCTGCGCACCGCCTATGAGCGTGGGGTGCGCCTGCAGATCGAACTGCCCCCGGGCCAGGTGCTGACCGGCCTGGCGCGGCGGGTTTTCGAACAGGGTACGCTGGCCGCCTTCGACGGCGCCCGGCTCGACACACTGGACGCCTTGCTGCGTCAGGAGGGCAGCCAGAGCCGATAGACCGCGTGCACATTCAGCGCGAGCAAGCCTTACTCGCGGCTGATCGATGGATAACAACAACGACCTCGACAACACGCGCCAAGCCCTCTGCAGGCCGGCGCAACCAAAAAGGACAAGAACAATGATCATCTTTGGTGTGGCCTTCCTGGCCTTGTGTACCCTCACCGGCATCTTCGTCGGCGAGCTGCTCGGCAAGCTGATCGGCGTACCGGCCAACGTCGGTGGCGTCGGCATCGCCATGGTGCTGCTCATCCTCGTCGGCAGTTACCTGAAGAACCGCGGCCTGTTCAAGCCGGAAACCGAACAGGGCGTGAAGTTCTGGAGCGCCGTCTACATCCCGATCGTGGTCGCCATGGCCGCGCAGCAGAACGTCTACGGCGCGCTGTCCGGCGGCCCGATGGCGATTCTCGCCGGCATCGCCGCGGTGGTCCTGGCCTTCGCCCTGGTCCCGGTGCTGGACCGCATCGGCCGAAAAAAGTCTGAGGCCGAGCCGGTTGCCACCGCCAAGCCCACCACCAGCAGCGCACGGGGGTAATGGCCATGTACGAATCGCTCATGAAAGTGGTCACCGGCTACGGCATGATCAGCGGCTTCGCCCTCATCGGCGCAACCATGTGGCTGTCCTACTGGCTGTCGGACAAGCTCACCAAGGGCCGTCTGCACGGCTCGGCGGTGGCCATCCTCATCGGCCTCTTGCTCTCCTACATCGGCGGCGTGGTGACTGGCGGGCAGAAAGGCCTGGTGGATATCGCCCTGTTCTCCGGCATCGGCCTTCTCGGCGGCGCCATGCTGCGTGACTTCGCCATCGTCGCCACCGGCTTCGGCGTCAGCGTCGAAGAGCTCAAGCGCGCCGGGATGGTGGGCGTGCTGGCGCTGTTCGTCGGGGTGTTCTCCTCGTTCATCGCCGGTGTCGCAGTGGCAATCGCCTTCGGCTACACCGATGCGGTCAGCCTCACCACCATCGGCACCGGTGCGGTGACCTACATCGTCGGCCCGGTCACCGGCGCGGCGATCGGCGCCAGCTCCGAGGTGATGGCGCTGTCGATCGCCGCCGGCCTGGTCAAGGCGATCCTGGTGATGGTGGCCACGCCCTTCGTCGCCCCGCTGATCGGCCTGAACAACCCGCGCTCGGCGGTGATCTTCGGCGGCCTGATCGGCACCTCCAGCGGCGTGGCCGGCGGCCTGGCGGCCACCGATCCGAAGCTGGTGCCCTACGGTTGCCTGACCGCCGCGTTCTACACCGCGCTGGGCTGCCTGCTCGGGCCGTCGCTGCTGTTCTTCGTCATGCGCGGATTGTTGGGCTGAGCCGATCCCGCTGTAGTTCCCAGCCATACGCAGCGCGCCCTCCAGGGCGCGTTTGCGTTCATCAAGGAATGCTGAAAGATGAACTCTCTCAAGGTCAGCCACAAACTGGCCCTTGGCTTCGCCGCCGTTCTGGCACTGACCATCGCCGTCGCACTGATCGGTATCTATGGCATGGATGCACTGATCTCTCGCAGCGACAAGGCGCAGAGCGCAGCCAGGCTGCTCGACGAGGCCAATCGCATCCGTTACGCCCAGGTCAGCTTCGAGACCCGCGGCGATCCCAGGCACGTCGAAGCGGTCGAACAGTCCGTGGCGCGGGTCGTCGAACTGGTGCAGCAACAGAAGGCTGAATTCAGCGATCCGCAGGACCTGCAGCGTCTGGACGCCATCGCCAGTGAGGCCCAGCATTACCGCCAGCGCTTTCTCGAGCTGGCCGGGCTCTGGGAACGCAAGGTGAAGACGCGCAGCAGCTGGGTCGCCGCCGGCAACACGTCCGATGCACTGATCGCCGAGCTGGAGGCGCGCTCGGCCGGCACGCCGGACGCACCGGTCATGCATGAGGACCCGCGCAGCGCAGCCATCGGCCTGCAGGCCGGTGAAGTCTCCAAGCACAACCGCATGGTGCGGTTCATGGTGCGCGGCTATCTGATGACCGAGACCGAGCAGTCGCTGCAGCAATTGCAGCAACAGTTCAGCACGCTGCAGGCGGCGGTGGACAGGTTGGATGCCCAGCTGGCCGGCACCCCCGGCGTCGACCTGCAGCCTCTGCGTGATTCGGTGGCGACCTATATCCGCCAGTTCGGCCAGCTGCCGCCGATCGTCGCCGCCCAGGCGCTGGCGCGCGAAGAGATGCAGAGCATCTTCGACAGCATCTACCGCAACACCAGCGAAATCGTGCAGACCCAGACCGACAAGCGCAGCGCCGAAGCCGGGCAGAAAAAGGCGCTGCTGCTGGCAATCACGCTGCTGGCGGTGGCGCTGGGATCGCTGATCAGCTGGCTCATCGTGCGTCAGCTGACGCAACCACTGGCCCAGGCCGTGGCGATCGCCGCGCGCATCGGTGCCGGCGACATGACCGAGCAGCCGCGGCAGCAGCGCAGCGACGAGTTCGGCCAGCTGCTCGATGCGCTGGACCGCACCCGTGACAATCTGCGTGACCTGATCGGCCGCATGAGCGGCATCACCGGCCAGCTGGCCAGCGCGGCAGAGGAGCTTTCGGCGGTGACCGAACAGACCAGCGCGGGCATTCAGAGCCAGCGCCTGGAGACCGATCAGGTCGCGACCGCCATGCACGAGATGGCCGCGACCGTGCAGGAGGTGGCGCGCAATGCCGACGAGGCGTCCAGCGCCGCGCAGCATGCCGACCGCCAGGCGGCGCAGGGTGATGTGGTGGTGCAGCGGGCCCTGACGCAGATCGACCGCCTGTCCTCCCAGGTCGGGCTGTCGGCCGAGGCAATGGCGCAGCTGAACCAGGAAACGGCGGGCATCAGCACAGTGCTCACGGTGATCAACGGCATTGCCGAACAGACCAACCTGCTCGCCCTCAATGCCGCCATCGAAGCCGCCCGCGCTGGTGACGCTGGTCGCGGTTTCGCCGTTGTGGCCGACGAGGTGCGCGGCCTGGCGTTGCGCACCCAGCAGTCCACGGCACAGATCGAGGAGCTGATCGGCAACCTGCAGAAGGGCGCGCTGCATGCCTCCTCGCTGATGGACAGCAGCCGCGGCCTGGCCGATGAGACGGTCAGGCTGGCGCGGGATGTCGGCGACGAGCTGCAGGCCATTACCCGCACGATCTCGACCATCCAGGCGATGAACATGCAGATCGCCACGGCGTCCGAAGAGCAGAGTTCGGTGGCCGAAGACATCAACCGCAGCGTGCTCAGCGTGCGCGATGTGGCCGAGCAGTCGGCCGCCGCTGCACAGCAGACCGCGGCCTCGACGGTGCAGCTGGCGCGGCTGGGCAGCGAGCTGCAGGAGCTGACCGCGCGCTTCCAGGTCTGAAGCGATGCCCCGGCCGGCGCTGGGCGAGCGGCTGCGCCCAGCGCCCGGCCTCTCGTCTCCTCGGCCCAACGTCGGGGGTTACAGCGGTAGGTTTTTCTGGCAGGGTGTCTCCTGCGATTGCGTGACGATTTGCCGCAGCTGGCGATCGACATCGGATCGATGTGATTGCGGGAGAGACTGCCGCATGGCAGCGCCGAAGGAGCAACCGCCCCGGAAACTCTCAGGCAAAAGGACCGCTATCACCGCTGACACTCTGAAGAGCCGCCCGGTTTTCGTCGCCGGGCGCACCGAAGGAGCAAGCGAGCCGCGTCACGCGCTCGTGAATCTCTCAGGTCCAGAACAGAGGGGGCGCCCGCCGCGCGTTGGGCGCACGGGCTATGACCCCTCGACGTTCTGGAGCGCAACAATGAAAACAATCGCAGTCATCGGTGGCGGTATCACCGGCGTCACCACCGCCTATGCCCTGGCCAAGCGCGGCTTCTCGGTCACCCTGCTGGAAAAGCACCGCTACGCGGCGATGGAAACCTCGTTCGCCAACGGCGGCCAGCTGTCGGCCTCCAATGCCGAGGTCTGGAACCACTGGTCGACCATCGTCAAGGGCCTCAAGTGGATGCTCAAGAGCGATGCGCCGCTGCTGGTCAATCCCAAGCCCAGCTGGCACAAGCTCTCCTGGTTCGCCGAATTCATCGGCTCGATTCCCAACTACCGGCAGAACACCGTCGAAACCGCGCGTCTGGCCATCGCCGCGCGCGAGCATCTGTTCGCCTGGGCGGAAGCCGAAGGCATCGACTTCGACCTGAAGAAGAAGGGCATCCTGCATATCTACCGCGACAAGGCCGGTTTCGATCATGCCGCTGAGGTTTCACGCCTGCTCGCCGAAGGCGGCCTGCCGCGGCGCAGCGTGACGCCCGAGGAGATGCGCGCCATCGAGCCAACCCTGGCTGGCAGCTACTACGGCGGCTACTACACCGAATGCGACTCCACTGGCGACATCCACAAGTTCACCCACGGCCTGGCCACCGCCATCGAGCGGCTCGGCGTGCGCTGCCGCTACGGTGCCGACGTGAAGTCGGTGGCCAGCGACGGCAAGCGTGCCAGCGTGATCCTCGCTGGCGTTGGCGGTGACGAGCGGCTGGAGTTCGACGGCCTGGTGGTCTGCGCCGGCACCGCCAGCCGTGCACTGGCAGCCCAGCTCGGCGACCGGGTGAACATCTATCCGGTCAAGGGCTACTCGATCACGGTCAACCTGAGCGACGAGATCAGCCGCGCCTCGGCACCGACCGTCAGCCTGCTGGACGACGAAACCAAGCTGGTCAGCAGCCGCCTGGGCGACGACCGCTTCCGCGTCGCCGGCACCGCCGAGTTCAACGGCTACAACCGTGACATCCGTGCCGATCGCATCCGCCCGCTGGTGGACTGGGTCAACCAGTGCTTCCCCGGCGTCAACACCCGCAGCGTGGTGCCCTGGGCCGGCCTGCGCCCGATGATGCCGAACATGATGCCCAAGGTCGGCCGCGGCAGCTCGCCCTGCGTGTTCTACAATACCGGCCACGGGCACCTGGGCTGGACGCTGAGCGCGATCACCGCGGACATGGTCGGTGACGTGGTAGCGCAAAGCCTGGGCCGGCCGGCTCCGGTCGCATCCGGGCAGACAGCCGTCGCCTAGCCATGCAGTCGTAGGGTGGAAGACGGCGAAGCCTCTTCCACCTTGCGGCGCCGATCATCCCGATCGGCTGGCCATATGCCGACGCGTGGAAAACCGCTGCGCGGGTTTTCCACCCTATGTCCTTTCAGACTTGGCATCCTCGCTCTGCTCCAGCGCGCGCCGGGCGTACATCCGGCATTCGGCGAGCAGCGCCAGCAGGTTGGGGTCGCGCTCCTTGGCCTTGAGGAACACCACGCCGATGTGCTGTTGCAGGTGATAACGCGCCTGCAGCGGGATCAGTCGCACCCGCGATTCGTAGACCATGCCTACGCGCCCCGGCAGCAGCGCGTAGCCGACCCCAGAATTGACCATGCTCAGCAGGGTGAAGATGTCGTTCACCTGCATCGCCACCTTCGGCTCGAAACCCGCCAGCTGGAACACCCGGTTGCCGTCCTGATGGGTGGCGAAGCCCTGGGACAGGGTGATGAAGGTGGCGTCGCGCAGGTCGCTGAGGTCCACCTCGCTCTGGTTGGCGAAGGGCGAGTCGGCTGGCGCGGCGAGGAAGATGTCGTCGGAAAACAGCTGCACCTGGGCACAGTCCGGATCGGCCACGCTCTCGTTGAGCGACACCAGAATGGCGTCCAGCTCCATGTTCTTCAGCTTGTAGAGCAGGTCGACGTTGGAGCCGAGGATCAGGTCGATGTTGAGTTCGCTGCGGCGCAGTTTCAGACCCATGATCAGCTGCGGCACGGTCTTCACCGTCAGCGAATACAGCGCGCCGAGCTTGAAACGCTCGGCCGAGAAGCCGGCGGCTTCGCGGGTCTGGCGCACCGTCTCGAGCACGTCCTTGACCAGCTGCTGGGCGCGCTCTTCCAGCACGTAGGCGCTTTCCAGCGGGATCAGGTTGCGTCCCTCGTGCTTGAACAGCGGGCAGCGTAGCGCGCTTTCCAGGGAGTGGATGGCGCGGTGCACGCTGACGTTGCTGGTGTTCAGCTCCACCGCGGCCTTGCCCAGATTGCCGCTGCGCATGAAGGCCAGAAATACCTCCAGCTTCTTCAGGGTCAGTTCTTCGTCGATCTGCATGGCTTCGGCTCCGCGGGCGGGTCGACGATTATGCCGGACCAGGGCGCGCTGCGGCGCCTCACCAGCGCAGCAGGCGCGGCCCAAGCAGTGCACCGAGCACGCCGGGCAGCAACATCCCGAGCAGGTACCAGAGCGCCCAGAACGGCACCGCCATCTCCGGGCAATGCAGGCTGTAGGCGAGGGCCGCGATGCTGCCGGCGAGCAGGCCGGCAGCGCCGCCGGCCAGGCGCGGGCGCGTCGGCGCCAGCCCGCGCAATGCCCAGAGCGCAGCGATGAAGGCGGGGATCGACAACAGCACGATGTTCGCCAGGCACTCGCGCCAGGTGCTGCCTAGCAGCAGCGGCATGCGCGCGTCGGCCGGTGCGGTGATCAGGATCGCCAGAGCGGCAATCCAGACGATCACCGCCGGTGCGGCCAGCAGTACCCAGCTGCGACCCACCTGCGTGCCGGGGCGGGCCATGCGCGTGGTCAGCAACAGCGCGCCGGCGAGCAGGGTCGCCGGCAGTGCCAGCTTGGCCCAGAACAACGGCGTGGTGGCGATCACCGCCAGGTCGGCGCGAATGCCGTATGCGGTCACGATCAGCAACAGCGCGCCGGCCAGCCCGCACAGCAGCGCCAAGGCAAAGCGCTTGGCAACGACGTGCCGGTCCACCGGTGCAACCTCGTTGGCGAGCAGGGCAATCAGGTCATCGGTTTTCATGCGCCACCTCGAATCTTCGCCGCCAGGGCCTTGAGCCCGCGATGGATGCCGACCTTGATCGCCGAGCTGGAAAGCCCGGTCAGACGCGCAGTTTCTTCCACCGAGCGGCCCTCCAGTTTGACGTGAACGATGGGTAGCCGCTGGCGTGGCGGCAGCTGCTGGAGCAGCTTGCCCAGATCACGGCGGGCCTCGGCCTGCTCATTGTCCTGTACGGCGAGCAACTCGTCGGCCTCGTCCAGCCAGTCCTTCTGCGCGGCGTGGCGGCCACGGGCGCGGTAGTGGTCGGCCAGCTTGTAGCGACAGATCGCCTGCACCCAGACCGTCAGCGGCTGCTCGGCACGATAGGTCTGCCGCGCATTGTGCACTGCCAGCAGTACTTCCTGCAGAACGTCTTCCAACTCGTCCGACTGCGACAGGCGGCGTCGCAGAAAACCGCGCAGATGGCCGCCGAGCTGGTCGAGGAATGCCCGGTAGGCCCTCGCATCGCCATCGAGCCCGCGCAGCAGCAGCGCGCGCAGCTCGTTCTCGCGGGCCTGGAGTGTCTCCTGAGAGGTAGTTCGTTCCATCGGCTGCTCTGGTTACAGGTGGAACCGCGAAATGTCCGCCGCCCGTCGGGCAGGGTCACGGTAGGGACGTCGCGAGGAAATCTCAAAATAATTTTTCGCTGGCTGTAACCACCACGGCTGACGCAGCGAATTACCTCAGGAGCCATCTGCAGATCCGCCGATGGCCACTCAACGATTGCGGAGAATCCAACATGAAGACTCTCAACCTTGCGGCGGCCGCCATTGCCCTGGCTTCGATCGCCGCGGGCGCTCAGGCAGGCGAGAACGACAAAGGCGACATGGAAAAATGCTACGGCGTCGCGCTGGCCGGACAGAACGATTGTAAGGCCGGTGCCGGCACCAGCTGCGCCGGCAGTTCCAAGCGCGATTACCAGGGCAACGCCTGGAAACTGGTGCCCGCCGGTACCTGCACCTCGATCGAGACGCCCAAGGGGATGGGCTCGCTGACGCCGGTCGAGCGCTGAGCGTAGCGTGCCGGCCATGCAGCTTCTCGGAGCAGGGCTAGGGCTCAAACCCGAGCATTACGCGGACGCCTGCGCCTGCGTGGCGGACGGGCTGTGGTTCGAGGTTCATCCGGAAAACTACATGGTCGGCGGTGGGCCGCGGCTTGACTGGCTGGAGGCAGTGGGCGCGCAGCACCCGCTGTCGCTGCACGGTGTGTCGCTGTCGCTTGCCGCCGACTGTGCGCCGGATGAGACGCACCTGCAGCGACTCAAGGCGCTGACCGAGCGTGTGCGGCCGGCGCTGATCTCCGAACACCTGGCCTGGTCGAGCTGGCGCGGCAACTACCATCCCGACCTGCTGCCATTTCCGCGGACAACGGCGGCATTGCGACGAATCGCGGCGAACATCGAGCGCACCCAGGAGGTGCTTGGGCAGCGCATCGCCATCGAGAATCCCAGCCATTACCTGCGCTTCAACCAGCATGAGTGGGACGAGATCGACTTTCTCGCCGAGCTCAGCCAGCGCACCGGCTGCGGCCTGCTGCTGGACGTCAACAACGTGCAGGTCAGCGCACATAACCTGGGTTTCGATGCCGACGCCTACCTGCGGCGCTTTCCCGCCGCGCCAATCATCGAGGTCCACCTGGCCGGGCACAGCCAGGATGACGCATCCTCGCTGCTGATCGACTCTCACGATGCACCGGTGGACGCGGCGGTGTGGGCACTCTATCGGCACCTGATCGAGCGTATCGGCCCGCGTCCAACGCTGATCGAACGCGACGACAAGCTGCCCGCCTTCGAGACGCTGCTGGCCGAGCGCACCCGCGCCCAGCAGGTGCTCGATGAAGTGAGGACCTGGCAATGAACGGCTCGCTGGCGGCATTTCAGGATGCCTTCGTCGCGGCGCTGACCGGCGCGCCCGATAGTGCGGCGGGCGAGGTCGCTGCGCTGGTCGGGCAGCCGGGTTTCGCGGTCTACCGCAATACCCTGGCCAAGGGCTGCGTCGATGCGCTGCGCGCCAATTTCCCTGCCGTTGAACGATTGGTGGGGGAGGAGTGGTTTGCCGCCGCTGCGATGCTGTATGCGCGCGAGATGCCGCCGCGCAGTGGCCCGTTGCTTGAGTACGGTGAGGATTTTCCGGCGTTCCTGCAGGGCTTCGAACCGGCGCGCGAGCTGCCCTATCTGTCAGGTGTCGCGCAGTTGGACCGGCTCTGGCTCGAGGTATTCAGCGCCGTGGAGCAGCCCGTTCTCGCCCTTGCTGGCTTGACGACACAAAACCCGGAGCAACTGGCCCAGCAGGCGCTCGTTCTACGCGCTGCGCTGCGTTGGCGGTGGTTCGCCGAGCTACCGGTTTTCAGCATCTGGAGTTGCACCCGCGACGGGCGCGTGGTGTCGGCAGAACTGGTCTGGCAAGGCGAGGGGGTACTGCTGAGCCGAAGCGCCGGACGTATCGGCTGGCAACCACTCGAACGTGCCGGCTGTGCATTTCTCGATGCCTGTGCTGCTGGCCGGTCGCTGGAGCAGGCGTCGGAAATGGCGCTGGCGGTCCAGCCGCAACTCGACTTCAACGACCTGCTCGGCCGGCTGCTGGCGGCGGGCGCGTTCGCTGCGCTGGCGCCGACGACGCCATCCACATGAGGAAACCGTCATGAACGCCATGCACAACCTGCCGCTGCGCTTGCGTCAACAATGGAACGCGGTCGCGCAGCGATTACAGCAGCTGCTCGGTGATTCGTTGCTGAACCTGGCGGCACGGTTGGCCATCGCGGCGATCTTCCTGCTCTCCGGGCGCACCAAGGTGAGCGGCGTGCTGGACATTACCCCGGGCACGTTCGAGCTTTTTCGCAGCGAATACGCATTGCCTTTGCTGCCGCCGGCTATCGCGGCGCACCTGGCGACTTATGCCGAGCATCTGTTCCCGCTGCTGCTGGTGCTCGGCCTGCTCACGCGGCTGTCGGCGCTGGCGCTGCTGCTGATGACGCTGGTTATCCAGCTGTTCGTCTACCCGGACGCCTGGTCGACTCACCTGAGCTGGGCGGCGCTGCTGCTATTGCTGATAGGCCGAGGCGCCGGCCGGCTCTCGCTCGATCACCTGTGGGGAATTCGCTAGCACCGACCTTGATCGCCACCTCAGGCAGGCACGACGTCTTCATCCTCGGGAATCTCGTCGGTGACGAACACGCGAGCGTGATCGCTCTGCGCGTCTTCGATGCGCAGGCCGAAGTAAAGGGCATCATTGGCGTCCCAGAACGCCTCGACCTGCTCAAGTGAGGCCTGCTCGAGCAGGACCTGGCCGGTGTGGTCGAGGATGATGGAGTAGCGGCGATTGGCGGACATGAAAGTGACTCTGATCATCGGAAGGGCTGCACCCGCAGCTGTGATGTCATTTTGTCACTTCGCGTGGCTTAATCCCTGTCCGTTCATCGCCTGATCGGAGTTGCCTGCCGAACGGTTGTCTCGTCTCGTAGGTTGGTTCTCAACCGCGTGGATATTGGCTTACTGAAATTCGATATATGTAGATCCGTTAAAGCGCTGGCCACGGGAAGAAGCGTCTTATAAAGGTTTAGCTACGAGAGTGGACCGATTTTGAAGTATTTTCCCGCTGCTGCCAGGCCTAAGCTGACCCATATGCAGGCAAGGCTGAAGCTGGAAAAATACAACCAAAGCGAGATAGCCTTATTAACTTTTGGGCGGTTTATGCCAAACGAATATAGAAAGCTGTATTTATGAAGCCGGTAAAAACTTTCGAAGGGGCTATTGGATTCCCAGCTGGGCTTATTTTTATTGGAAAAATAGCGATCTAATTTATGTATTAAAAAGAATGATACGTATATATTGTTAACGGTGCCAAATACTAGTATGGTAAATAATGAGTATAGCGTTATTGATTTAAATGACATTTGGGTGGTCACGTGACGTCACTTCACTCGAAGGCTTATTCAGTTAAATGCGCAGTGTAAATTAAGTTGGCGGGATTTAGTAAAGATGTATCCGGAGGGTCGATAAAAATGGATTGTTTGAAGTCGTTTCGGTCAAGGCGACCTATTCATGAAAACAAATGTGCATGCCATTGATATCTCTGTGAAAGAAAAGAGCGTCAAATATAGAGTTATAGCTCGCTAAACTATAGGAGGTATCAATCATTATTTTCCGGTAGCAATTCAATTCAATATACTTATTCCAAATTGATGGCCAAGAAAGCCAATAAACATGCTGATCCAATAAATTATAAGGCTGATGCAAGTAAAATAAAGCCATAAAGCTATGCCATTACCAATATCTGGTCGTCTCAAACCGAAAGTATATTGAAAGCTATATCGATGCATTCGGCAAAAACTATCAAATGGGTTATGCGACTCCCACTCTACATTGGGCTTGGTAGAAAAATACGGATCGAGTCGGTGAATCCCATGAAAGCAGATGTATATTCCGTTGAAGCCCCCAGTGACGGCAAGCAATATCCAAGAAAAAACTATGACTCGTTCAAGTATAGATGCGTCAGTCATATCTTGTTCTGCGGCCAAAAAACTCAATGTGTATGAGCGCGCTAAGAGCGGTCATTCAAGAATATTTATGCTGAATTGATGGGCAAGAAAGCCAATAAACATACTTATCCAATAAACAATAAGGCTGACGCAGGTAAAATAAAGCCATGCGGCTATAGAGTTGCTAATATCTGGCCGTTTCACGCCAAAAATATATTGAAAGCTGTATTGATGCATCCGACAGAAACTGTCAAAGGGATTATATGATTCCCGTTCAATATTTGCTAATGGGGAAAAATATGGGTCAAGTCGACGAATCCCATGGAAGCAGATGTAGATTCCGTTGAAGCCGCCGGCTACGAATAGCACTAGCCACCCGAGAAAGAAAATTCGCTCTAATATGGAAACGTCGCTCATTTTTTTCACTCTTTTGGTAAATAATATCGCCGACATACTCGCCAAGCCTCTGCCGCCGGACCCGCCGTAATAGGTCCCGGCAGCAGCGCAGCGATTGCGATGACTGCGAGAGCAGCAGCTCCGAACGTCACGCCGAACGCAAGCGCGATCCCTCCTACAAAAGCGGTGGCTACCTTGGCTCCTGCAATACCTCCTACTGCTCCGTCGCCCGCGCTACCCACGAATCCGGTCACCTGCATGTAGCTAGTTCCGGGCGCAGGCTTGATTGGACCCAACCGTGCACGCTTACTGAATCCTGTTCATCCGAACGCCGCATTGATGGCGATGCCTAAATAGCCTAAGTGGCAAACGCCTTTCGCCCAATTTGAAACCGTATTGATCCGTAGCCCAAGCTGCGGAACCTCGCCTCTTTCGGTAATCGCGGAAGCGTTATGCAGGATTGATTTTGTAGATAGGCCGAGCGTGGTCTTGGTGCTGTCGTAATTACGGATATTGATGATTGAAAGGGATAGGCGCCCCGGCAGTGCTAGGCGCTGGCACCGGCGCTTCGTGGCGTGCTGGCTGCTGGCCGTTCTGCTCTCTGGTGGTCCCCGATGGCACGCCATTGTGCGACCAGCTCTGGCAGGTCCGGTCGCTCCGCGTGCTCCCCAAAGATGCTGCGCAGTGACACCACCCGCTCCGCCTGGGCAAGCAGGCGCTGCTGTGCGCGAGACAACGCGGGGCTCTGCTCGGCTCGAACGCGTTCGCCCTGCTCCACCGCATCGGCGTAGATGGCGCGCAGTTCGAGATCCGTCCTGCCGTAGAAGCGCATGACATTCCTACGCCTGATTTCCCAGCGGAATTCATTGAAGGAGCGCGCTTGCCAGCTTTCCAGCAGCTGCGCGGTACTCAGGACTTGGGCGTAAATGTCACGAACCTCGGTATCCGTGAACAGCCTGCCATTGCGCTGCTCCACGCTGGCAGTCCATCGCAGCAGGTTAGCCAGCGCCGCACGAGCATAGCCGCTGTCGCTCGAGTGTTGGGATCCTGCGAGCGCAACGCGCTTCGGCATATCGCCATCTAGTCCGATTTCGCCGATGGTACGAGCGCAGGTCTGCTCGGCAATCATGGCGCAGCCTGGCTGCCACAAGATCGCCGTCTCGCTGCCCGCGCCGGGCTTGCGCGGCATGAAATGCCATTGCTCGCCATGATGCTGGTAAGGATCGCCTTGAAGGTTGACGATCCCTGCGAGCAGCAGCGCAATGCCGAGAGCCGGTGAGCTATACACCAGAGCTGCCCCGGGAAGCGCCAGCTTCCATTCAGCATCCATCCATGGCAGCGGAAGCGCAGGTATGGGGTCGTTGTGATTGACGATACGGTGATGTGTAAGAGGGCGGCTGGCCTTGACGAAGGCTGCGTCACCCGCGCGTGGGGCGCCAAAGGTGTAGAGGATTACCTTAGGTTTGGTGGGTTTGCGCCGTAGCCATTCGGCCAGCAGCAGTGCGATGGCCCCGCCTAAGCTGTGGCCACATATGATCAGCGTCTGCTCGCCGGTATAAAAGACATTTAGGTAGCGCTCTACGAATGGCTTTGCAGCCCGAAATCCTTTGTAGAAGCCGCGGTGTGCTTGGCCTTCACCTTCTTCGTATGGCACCTGGCGGGCATCTGCATCTCGACTGGCGTCGGCCAGAAACTCCTGCGTACCGCGGACGGAAATCAATACGATCTTGTCGTTATGGGTGATGAACGCTTGAGTGTTGGTATCTGTTTCGTTATCGGTGTCGTGCAAGAAGTGCACATCTTCGGGATTTCGCCAGCCCTCCTGTGATTCGTTTTCGTAGCGCGCCGGATCGTAGGGCATGATTTCGAGGCGTTTCGAATACGGCACTTCTTCGCAGAGCAGGTGATAGGGCGACGCGGTGTTGAATTGTGTTGGCTGAATCCGGCGGCCTAGCTGGTTCTGAAGTACATGTCCGATGCTGCCAAGCGCTGAATACGGTGGCGGTGCTGAGGAGTAAGGATTTGTAGCGGTGCTGAATGGGGCGTAGGCGAAGGCGCTCATGACCGCAAGGTGATAGGCATTCAGCGCGCAGAAATCAGCGCCGCGGGAAAGCAACGGACTATAGGCACGTAACGCCTTTATTTCGATGACATGACGTCTATTACAACCAAGAGCAACGCCTGGCTGGTCTGCTGCTGAGCCTGCGTTCTGTTTTAATGCCGATGGTGTCATCCAATGTTCATCCGGTGTAGGAAGATGCACTTTGCTCGCTACGAAATCGCTGACTTCGGCTCGTATGAAGTAAGCGTCTTCTTTTACTGCGCGTTCTTGCGCCAGATAGGTTTTTCCGTCAGTGCGCCGAGGGCCTGCGGGCGATTGTTCAGCTGCCATTTGTAGAGCTGTTAGCGGTAGCTTGAAAGCCTTTCTAACCGCAATTTCTTCATACCAAGGATCAGTGAACGCCGTTGCGGGTTGCGATAGATCGAGAACTATCGCGCCAGGATGTACATCTCTAATCAGAGCGTAGCCATCATTGTCTAAAAAGCCCTCGATAGCTTGGCCTTGACTATCATGTAATCTGTAAGGTAGCCCAGCGTACGGTGCACCTTTCCCATGCTCATCCACGAGACGAACACTAACCCAAGCGTTTTTCAATGGGCAGCTTAGTTGCTCTGTTGTTCCGTTCATCCTTGGTTATTCCGTGCAATTTGGATAAATAGTGCACTCTTTTTTGTTATTTTTGTATGTCTTAAACACTGGCGGGTCCTGGCACTGCTGCCAGCCCTCCTTAGGTAGACACGGCCTCCACCCTTCGGGAAATTCTATCCAAGTATTATCCCGATATGGTTCTTCTCTAGGGTTTACCGTAAAAGACAATATGATGGTCTGCAGGGGTAACTGTTTTCTGTTTAGTCGAGCTCCCGCTCCCTTGCAACTAAGTATTTTTGATATTCCTAGGTTTAGCTTGCTCTCTTGGAATAACCATGAGCACTCAGAGTGTATCGGTGCAGGGTGGCCATGTAGATTGTTGCCATCCTCGGCAGTCGCTTTCGCAACTACCAGCAATTCGCCGTTATCGTAAGTTTCTTGCCAATCCTTTTCTCCATAACGGCCGTAGATAAACAGTCCTACCCTAACCAGCTGCAGATCACAAATACCATCCCGATAACTAACCGGAACTTCGAACCGATACCCGTGCGGCGCTTTTTCGTAGTCCTCCTTGAAGGTTTCCACATGACCGCGGCCACTACAACTCTCGGACCCGCCGTAATGCGCCTGAGCCTTCAATGCGAAATCGGCAGGTAGCTCGCCTTCCAATGTGAAGGTGTCGGCGCCAACCGAGGCAAGCGTGCTGCAACCGCTGAGCAGTAGGCCCAACATCGCAGGCCATAGGTGAGCGCGTCGGTAGCAGTTATGGAAGATGGTGTGAGACGTCATCTCAACAGTCCTGTACAGAAAAGCTTGAAGCCAGCGCTGAGCTGACTCGCGAATAGTGGGCTTCCGGTGTTTCCCGTTCGGCCGGTAGCCAGGCCGGGTGATCGGCCAGTTTGGGGTCGAGCTGGTAGCGGAGCAGAAAGTGCAGTTGCGGCTCGCTGTGCCAATGCCATTCCTTCGCTTTGTCGAGTTGATGGTCCAGCCAGTCGCTCACCACCCGGGTTTCGGCGAGCCGAGTGGTCGCCTGCGTGTGGTTCTGCCATAGCCACATCTCAAGGTTGTGGTGCGCCACAGCGCGCTGGACCTGCTCTGGCTCTTGGATGGCCAACCAAGGTTTATCGAAGGGTTCGCGGTAGTCGCCTGGCCGGTCATTGTCGAACCACTGCCAGTCCTGACCATCCCAGCAGAACACACTGGTCAGTGGGCCTAGCAGCAGAGGGCGTTGTGACGCGTTCAGTTTACGGAGGTGGCGCGCGACGATGCGATTGTCCTGGAATCGATAAAGCGAACGCTGCCCTTGTTCGTCGGCAAAGATGCGAGCTTGCCAGTGCTGAGTGAGCGCAGCCATGTCGGCGTGGTCGACGCTGGCGAGCCAGCCCCAGTTCTGCTCCGGTGCATCGGTCAGCGAACCTAGCTGCATGAGATTTTGCTCGTTCAGCATTACCAGCCAAGGGCCGACCTCGGCCATTTCGGCGACCTCGGTCCCCTGATAGAGATTGGCGTAGCTGTGCACCAGATCCGCTGAGAACAGGCGAGGCAGCGGAGCGGGTTCTGCAAGGCTATCGATAACGAGCAACAGCTGCCGGCCTTGGGCTTGTTGCTCGCTGAGCCAGTGTTCGATCATTTCGTTCATCGAGCGGCTCCAACCTCACACATCCCCACCCGGCACGCTTCACAAATCGGGCAACGGCTGGCGCCGATTTGCCGGGCTTTACGCGCAAGCTGCAGTTGGGTATTGGCAAGCGCGAGCTTGGGCTTGGCGCCAGCCTTGTCTTGGTCGGCTGCCCAGGGAACCTGTGGAGCGACGACGTTCACGCCTGAACCTGTGCCAGCCGCGCCGCCAGAGTTCATCTTGATGGTCGCACCGCTCAGCGTCACCCCGCTGGGGTCGAGTTTGAGGAAACTGCCGCCGCCTGAGGCGGTGAGTTCAATTCCAGCGTCGATGACGACCTTGCTGCCGGCGTAGTAGTGGATTTCACTGCCCGCCTCGACGAACTGGCCGGTGCCGATCTTCAGGTGCTGGCTGTTGCCGACGGTGAGGTGGTCGTTGGCGCGGACTTCGGTCTTGCGGTCGGCGTGGGTGGTGCGGTGTTCTTCGGCCTTGAACTCGCTGTAGCTGTTGGCTTCGACGGTCTCGTGGCGTTCGTGGCCGACGCGGATCTTCTGGTCGTGCTCGATGTTTTCGTCCCAGTCGCGCTGGGCGTGGATGTAGATCTGCTCGGCGCCCTTGCGGTCTTCGATGCGCAGTTCGTTGTAGCCACCACCGCCAGGTGAGCTCAGCGTTTTGAACACCGTGCGGGTCTTGTTGGCCGGCAGGTCGTAGGGGACCTGATGCTCCTTGTGGTACAGGCAGCCGGTCACCAGCGGCTGGTCGGGATCGCCTTCGAGGAAGGTCACCAGCACTTCCATGCCGACCCGCGGGATGGCGATGCCGGCGTAGCGGTCGCCAGCCCAGCTGGAGGAGACGCGCAGCCAGCAGCTGGTCTTGTCATCGGCCTGGCCGTGGCGATCCCAGTGAAATTGGACCTTCACCCGTCCGTACTCGTCGCAGTGGATCTCTTCGCCAGCAGGGCCGGTGACCACGGCGGTCTGGCTGCCGAGCACCTTGGGCTTCGGATGGCGAAGGGCCGGACGGAAAGGGATGTCCCAGGGCGTGGCGGTGAAGTGGTTGCGGTAGCCCTGGACGAAGCCGTCACCGCTATCGACATGACTGGTGACGGACTCCTCCAACACCTGCGGCTGCTTGCCTTCGTGCAGCACTTCGGTCAGCAGCCAGAGCTGGTTCCAGTCGCTGCGCGGGTGTTCGCCGAGCGGGAGGAAATGCCCGCTCACCAGCCTCGGCTGGTCGCTTTCGCCTTCGGCCAGTTCGTAGTCGTGGCGGTGGCGCTCCAGGGCGCGCTGCGACAGGTGCTTGCCGCGGGCGCGCTCGGTGAAGCGACCGGGGTAGTCGTAGTCCTCGAGGTCGGGCTGGAAGTCGCTGTGGAACGCGGCCTCCATGGTCAGACGTGGCTTCTCGAAATCGTAATCGCGGCGTGTGACCCGGCTGGTACGGGTTTCCAGGCGCAGGCCGAAGCGCTTGATCACTGGCTGGTCGGCGACCAGACCGCTGTCCTGCTGATAGGCGGTGGCGGTGAGCTTCGGGAAGACCGTCTGGTCATCGCCGAAGACCAATACATGACCGGCTGTGCTGTGCTGGAAGTGATAATGGATGCCCTCTTCCTCGCACAGGCGCTGGAGGAAGTGCAGGTCGGTCTCATCGTACTGCACGCAGTACTCGCGCGGCGGATAGATCACCGGGCCGAGCTGGAAGCGGTAGGCATCGGCCTGGATACCGTGTTCCTCGAGCACCTGGCCGACGATCTGCGGCACGCTGAGGTGCTGGAAGATGCGCTGGTTGGTGCGATGGGCGAGGTAGGCCAGCTGCGGCACGAGCGTGAGGCGATAGCGGGTCAGGCGCTTGCCGGACTCACCCTGGGCCGCCTGATGCACCAGCCCGTGGATGCCGCTGCCATCCGGCGCAAAGGCGAGAAACGCCGGGCGATGCAGCAGGCTTTCCAGATCCAGATCGGGGCGTTCGCTGACCAGTTCCAGCTCGAAGCGATAGGGCTGGCTGATGGCCTCGCGGCCCCGGAATTTGAGCACCTTGAAGTCGTGCTCGATGCCTTCAAGGGAAAGCGTGAAGTGAGCCTGGCTGGCTGGGGCGAACATCCATGTTCCTCCTGTTCAGTCCATGTATCAGCGCATGGGCGCTTGCGGAGCCCCGTTTAACACAGGCCGCCCGCTCTAGAATGCTTGGTTCGCGCATTCCGGAGCGACGTTGACGGAATCTGTTCAGTGCTTCGCAAAAAAGCGTTCGGCCAGGCGAGCCTGGCCGAAGCGGGACCGCGGCGGATCAGCCGGCGATCGGGGTGCGCCAGTCGTCGGAGCCGGAGGTACCGGAAACCTCGTGGGTCCAGACGATCTTGCGATAGGTGAAGTACACGTCTTCCAGATGGGTGAAGTGGGACATGTTCGGGTCCTGGCAGTTGGGCATGCGCGACTGCACGTCGACGATCACCGCATCTTCCAGTTCGATGGTGAAGTAGTGTTCCTGGGTGCCGGTGGACGAGGTGCGGTACCACTCCAGACGGCACTTGTTCAGGCGCTCGCCGGAAGTCAGGGCGTTGAAGATCAGCGGCGACGACTTGTCGAACACTTTGGTGATCATCAGTGGCTTGTGTACGCGCTGGCCAGTCGGCTGGCCGGACTGCGGGTCACGCGGGATGATGACCTGATGCTGGAAGGCCTGCACCAGGATCTGGTCCTCATGGCCTTCCTGGAAAATGTTGCCAACCGAGTCCTCGGTGAAGGTGCCGGCAGTGATCAGGCCTTGCTTGGTGCCTTCGAGGGACAGATACGCGGGTGTTGGCATGGGTGCTCTCCTTGTCTGAAATGAGTGCCGAATGGCCATTTCGTAACAACAAGCGCCGTGCCATAAATGAAAAATTTCTTATTTATCAAATAGATAATAGAAGCCCCTTACGCAGCCCGAATGGCAGAAGTGATGCTCAGCACAAAAAGCTGTGCAACTTTCTGCGCAGCCGAGGCAGCAACTTGCGCAACGCCACCTAACTCCCGGCAGATCGCGCTGCGAACAGCTTACTCACAAGGTTATCCACAGAACGCCTGCGCAAGAACTTGCGCAGGACCATTACTGCTGCTCAGCGTCTTGCCACTTTTCTCCAGGCAAAAAAAACCTCGAACTTCATTGGGGGAGGGGGAAGTTCGAGGTCGAATCCGGACCGCTAGGGCGGGGTCCAGAGATCTGCCAACACTTAACACAACAAGGAGCATCGAAGGGCTTTTACACCCTTCGCATGCTCTGACCGGAGCGTTGCGCCGTAAGTTCAACGCGAACGAAAAAAATTTCGTCGACTACCGACATTTTTCGGCAGCTCGGTCAGTGCGCCTCGTCCCAGTTGTTGCCAACCCCCGCCTCGACCAGCAGCGGCACGTCCAGCTGGGCGGCCCCGCTCATCAGCGGGCAGATGGCTTCGCGGACTTGCTCGACCAGGTCTTCGCGCACTTCCAGCACCAATTCATCGTGGACCTGCAGGATCACCCGCGCATCTAGCCCGCTGTCCTGCAGCCAACCGTCCACGGCGATCATGGCGCGCTTGATGATGTCCGCCGCGGTGCCCTGCATCGGCGCGTTGATCGCGGTGCGCTCAGCGCCCTTGCGCATGGCGCCGTTCTTCGAATTGATCTCGGGCAGGTAAAGCCGACGGCCGAACAGCGTCTCGACATAGCCCTGCTCGGCGGCCTGGGTGCGGGTGCGCTCCATGTAGGCCAGCACGCCGGGGTAGCGGGCGAAATAGCGGTCGATGTACTCCTGCGCTTCCTTGCGGCCGACGTCGATCTGCTTGGCCAGGCCGAAGGCGCTCATGCCGTAGATCAGGCCGAAGTTGATCGCCTTGGCGCTGCGGCGCTGGTCGTTGCTGACCTGCTCCAGCGGCACGCCGAACACCTCGGCGGCCGTGGCGCGGTGCACGTCCAGGTCGTTCTGGAACGCGTGCAAGAGGCCGGCATCCTGCGCCAGGTGGGCCATGATGCGCAGCTCGATCTGCGAGTAGTCCGCCGCCAGCAGCTTGTAGCCCGGCGCCGCGACGAAGGCCTGGCGAATGCGCCGCCCCTCGGCGGTGCGGATCGGGATGTTCTGCAGGTTCGGGTCGCTGGAGGACAGCCGGCCGGTGGCGGTCACCGCCTGGTGGTAGCTGGTGTGGATGCGCCCGGTACGCGGGTTGATCTGCTGCGGCAGCTTGTCGGTATAGGTGCCCTTGAGCTTGCTCAGGCTGCGGTGCTGCATGATGACCTTGGGCAGCGGGTAATCCTGCTCGGCCAGTTCGGCCAGCACGCTTTCGGCGGTGGACGGCTGGCCACCGGCGGTCTTGGAGATCACCGGGCAGCCGAGCTTGTCGTAGAGGATCGCGCAGAGCTGCTTGGGCGAGCCGAGGTTGAACTCCTCGCCAGCGATGTCGAAGGCCTCGCGTTCCAGCTGCACCAGCTTGTCGCCCAGCTCGACGCTCTGCTGGCCGAGCAACTGTGCATCGACCAGGGCGCCGTTGCGCTCGATGCGCGCCAGCACCGGCACCAGCGGCATCTCGATCTCGGTCAGCACCCTGAGCAGCGATGGCGTCTGCTCCAGCTTGCCGAGCAGGGTCTGATGCAGGCGCAGGGTGACGTCGGCGTCCTCGGCGGCGTACGGGCCGGCCTGCTCGATGGCGATCTGGTCGAAGGTCAGCTGCTTGGCGCCCTTGCCGGCAATGTCCTCGAAGCGGATGGTGCCGCGACCGAGGTACTTGAGCGCCAGGCTGTCCATGTCGTGGCGGGTGGCGGTGGCGTCCAGCACGTAGGATTCGAGCATGGTGTCGAAAGCCATGCCGCGCATCTCGATGCCGTAGTGCATCAGCACGTTCATGTCGTATTTGCCGTGCTGGCAGATCTTGGTCTTGGCCGGATCTTCCAGCAGCGGCTTGAGCGCGCCGAGCACGGCATCCAGCTCGAGCTGCTGCGGCACGCCCATGTAGGAATGGCGCAGCGGCACGTAAGCCGCCTGGCCCGCTTCGACGGCGAAGGACACGCCGACCAGCTCGGCGCGCTGCGCATCGAGGCTGGTGGTTTCGGTATCGAAGGCAAAGCACTCGGCCGCCTTCAGACGCGCCAGCCAGCGCTCGAAATCGGCCTGTTCCAGCACCGTCTCGTACTGGGCCTCGGCCTGGATCGAGCAGCCCTCGGGCTGCACCTCGCAGTTCTCCCCCGCCGCCTTGGCCTCGCGCAACAGCTCGTCCAGCCACTGCTTGAATTCCAGCTCGCGATAAAGGGCGATCAGCGCCTCGCGGTGCGGTTCCCCGGGCATCAGGTCACCGACTTGGACGTCCAGCGGCACGTCGATCTTGATCGTCGCCAGCTCGTAGGACATGAAGGCGGCATCGCGATGCTCCTCCAGCTTGGCGCCCAGTGACTTGGCACCGCGAATCGGCAGCCCGGCGACCTGATCGAGGTTCTCGTAGAGCCCCTTGAGCCCGCCCGGGATGCCGTTGAGCAGGCCGCAGGCCGTCTTCTCGCCCACGCCTGGCACGCCAGGAATGTTGTCGACCTTGTCGCCCATCAGCGCGAGGAAGTCGATGATCAGTTCCGGGCCGACGCCGAACTTGTTCTTCACGCCCTCGATGTCATAGACGCTGCCGGTCATGGTGTTGACCAGCGTGACATGCGGGCAGACGAGCTGGGCCATGTCCTTGTCACCGGTCGAGATGACCACGTCGCGGCCGAGCGCCGCGCACTGCCGGGCCAGGGTGCCGATGACGTCGTCCGCCTCCACGCCATCGACGCACAGCAGCGGCATGCCGAGCGCGCGGACGCTGGCATGCAGCGGTTCGACCTGCGAGCGCAGGTCATCCGGCATCGGCGGGCGGTGCGACTTGTAGTTCTCGAACAGCGCGTCGCGAAAGGTCGGACCCTTGGCGTCGAAAACCACGGCGAACGGGCTGTCCGGATACTGTTTGCGCAGGCTCAGCAACATATTCAGCACACCCTTGACCGCACCGGTCGGCTTGCCCGTAGAGGTGGTCAGCGGAGGCAGCGCGTGGAACGCGCGATAGAGGTAGGACGAACCGTCCACCAGGACGAGGGGGGCTTGGCTCATGAGCGGAATCAACCTTTTCGGCGGGCCCGGAGCTAGAATGCGAAGGACCACTTATCGACAAAGGGACAAGGTTACCATGCGCGCTCTCAAACACCTGATGCTGGCCAGCCTGCTGGCATGCGCCCCTCTGGCCGGCTTCGCCCAGGAGTCGGTCGAAGGTGAGCCGGACGTAACCATCCGTCAGGAAGGCGATCGCACCGTCGAGGAATATCGCGTCAACGGTTTCCTCTACGCCGTGAAAGTCACGCCCAAGCACGGCAAGCCCTACTTCCTGGTGCGGGCCGACGGAAATGACGGCAACTTCGTGCGCTCCGACCAGCCGGACATGCTGATCCCCGCGTGGAAGATCTTCAGCTGGTAATCCAGACATCCGCCGGAGGACAACATGTCGGTATTCACGCCCCTGCAACGCGATGAACTGGAGGCCTTTCTGGCGCCCTACCGGCTCGGCCGGCTGCGCGACTTCCAGGGCATCGCCGCAGGCAGCGAGAACAGCAACTTCTTCATCAGCCTGGAGCAGGGCGAATACGTGCTGACCTTGGTCGAGCGCGGCCCGCGCCAGGACCTGCCGTTCTTCATCGAACTGCTCGACGTGCTGCACCGCGCCGGCCTGCCGGTGCCCTATGCGCTGCGCAGCGAGCAGGGCGAGGCGCTGCGCGAGCTGGCGGAGAAGCCCGCGCTGCTGCAGCCGCGACTGCCCGGCAAGCACGTGGTCGAGCCCAACCCGCACCATTGCGCCGAAGTCGGTCGGCTGCTGGCGCGTCTGCATCTGGCCACCCGCGAACACATCCTTGAACGCGCCAGCGACCGCGGCCTGGACTGGATGCAGGAACAGGGGCCGAGCCTGGCGCTGAGCCTGTCCGAGGACCAGCTGCCGCTGCTGCGCGACGGCTTGGCGGAGATCGCCGAGCTGCGTCCGAAACTCCTCGCCCTGCCGCGCGCCAACCTGCACGCCGACCTGTTCCGCGACAACGTGCTGTTCGAAGGCAGCCACCTGACCGGCGTGATCGACTTCTATAACGCCTGCTCCGGGCCGATGCTCTACGACCTGGCGATTGCCGTGAACGACTGGTGCTCGCACCCCAACGGCGAGATCGACGGTGAGCGCAGCGAGCCCTTGCTGGCGGCCTACTCCGCGCTGCGCCGCTTCACTCCGGCCGAAGCCGAGCTCTGGCAGCCGATGCTGCGCGTGGCCTGCGTGCGCTTCTGGCTGTCGCGGCTGATCGCGGCGCAGCGTCACGAAGGCAAGACGGACGTGCAGGTGAAAGATCCCGGCGAATTTCATCGGCTGCTGAAAGCACGCCAGCATCCCTCCAGCGCGCTGCCTTTCGCCTTCTAGGCCGCCGGTACCGCGCGGCGAAAGCGTTCAACACCTCGCAAATTTTCCAGCGCAACTTGCGACAGCGCAGGCTTTACCCCAAAGTGCCGGGCGCACAGGATGCGCGCCGGCCTGAGCCGAAATGCGCGACGCCCCCATCATCGAAAGGAATCGATGCATGCCCTCCATCTACCAGCTCAAACCCCGTTTTCAGGCACTACTGCGCCCGCTGGTCCAGCGCCTCCATGACAGCGGCATCACGGCCAATCAGGTCACGCTGGCAGCGCTGGTCGTGTCGCTGGCAGTCGCAGCGGTGGTTGCGCTGCTGATCGAGCACCTCTGGGTCTTTCTGCTGATCCCTCTGTGGATGCTGCTGCGCATGGCACTGAACGCCATCGACGGCATGCTGGCGCGGGAATTCGGCCAGCAATCGAAGCTCGGCGCCTACCTCAACGAACTCTGCGATGTGGCCGCCGATGCGGCGCTCTATCTGCCGCTCGCGCTGGTGGCAGGCGTCTGGCCTGCTGCCGTGGTACTGGTGGTGGTGCTCGCAGCTCTCACCGAGTACGCCGGTGTGCTCGGTCCGATGGTAGGCGCATCACGTCGTTACGATGGCCCGATGGGCAAGAGCGACCGGGCCTTCGCCTTCGGCGTGCTGGCCACCGGCGTCGCCCTGGGCCTGTTGCCAGCCGTCTGGATCAACGGCTTGTTGCTGCTGATCGCCGGGCTGTCGATTCTCACGCTGAGCAACCGGGTCAGACAGGGCCTGGCGGAAACCGCATCGGCGCCCGCCGAAGCGGACTGAGCCGCGCCCCGCACCAATAACTTTCTGCCCGATACCGAGGAACATCCCATGCTCGGCGCCCTGCTCGCCTTCGCGATCACTTCCGTTGCACGCCTGCTGACCGGTACGCGCAGCCTCTGGATCGGCTGCGCGCCGCTCAATAGGCAACGCATCTACTTCGCCAACCACAGCAGCCACGGTGATTTCGTGCTGCTCTGGGCATCGCTGCCGCCTGACCTGCGGCGCAGGACCCGGCCCGTCGCTGGCGCCGATTACTGGCAGAGCAGCGCATTGCGCCGCTTCGTCATCCATCGTCTGTTCAATGGCGTGCTGGTGGATCGCGAGCGCAGCGGCCCGGAGTCGAATCCGCTGCAACCGATGCTCGACGCCCTGGCCGCCGGCGACTCACTGATCCTCTTCCCCGAGGGCACGCGCAATCTGGAAGAAGGCCTGCTGCCGTTCAAGAGCGGGCTGTATCGCCTGGGCCTGGCGTGCCCGGACGTGGAGCTGGTGCCGGTATGGATCGCCAACCTCAATCGGGTGATGCCCAAGGGTCGCAGCCTGCCGCTACCCCTGCTGTGCAGCGTCAGCTTCGGCGCACCGATGAGCATCGAAAAGGACGAGGACAAGGACGCGTTTCTGCAGCGCGCTCGCCTGGCTCTGCTAGAACTGGCCCCGAAGGAAGACTGACATGGATCGCAATACCCTGCTGCTGTTCGCCGGTATCGGCGCCCTGCTCGCCCTGGCCTCGCTGATCGGCTTTGTCCTCAAGCGTCGCAGCGGCGGCGAGAGCCCGGTGATCGACAACCTCAATGCGCGCATCAATGCCTGGTGGGTGATGGTCGCGCTGATCGGCATCGCCTTCTGGCTCGGCCACACGGCCGTGGTGATCCTCTTCTACCTGGTGTCGTTCTTCGCGTTGCGCGAATTCATGACGCTGACGCCGACACGCAGCAGCGACTATCCGGCGCTGGTCGCGGCGTTCTATCTGGTGCTGCCGCTGCAGTATCTGTTGGTGGCGGTCGGCTGGTACGGCCTGTTCGCCATCTTCATTCCGGTCTACGTGTTCCTGTTGCTGCCCATCCTGGCGTCGCTGGGTGGCGACACCACGCGCTTTCTCGAACGCGCCTCGAAGGTGCAATGGGGCCTGATGATCGCAGTCTTCTGCGTCTCCCACGTCCCCGCCCTGCTCACCCTGGAGATTGTCGGCTACGAAGGTCGCAACCTGTTGCTGATCGCCTGGCTGATCATCGTCGTGCAGCTCTCCGACGTGTTGCAGTACGTCTGCGGCAAGTTGGCCGGCAAGCGCAAGATTGCCCCGCGCCTGTCGCCGTCCAAAACCGTCGAAGGCTTCGTTGGCGGGATATTCCTCGCGACGCTGATCGGCGCGGCGCTGTTCTGGATCACCCCGTTCGCCTGGTGGCAGGCGGCCCTGATGGCTCTGCTGCTGAACCTGCTGGGCTTCTTCGGCGGCCTGGTGATGTCGGCGATCAAGCGCGACCGTGGCGTCAAGGACTGGGGCCACATGATCGAGGGCCACGGCGGCATGCTCGACCGGCTGGATTCGGTCTGCTTCGCCGCGCCGATCTTCTTCCACCTGGTGCGCTACGGCTGGACCTGAGCTACCACGAACGACGCGCAACAGGGCGAACCGCCGCCCACCGGGAAGGTCGAACCAGGACCACGGGCCAGCGGGCGGCGCTGCTGCTCGCACGGTGAACGCGGATCGCCACCGCTGCCATGTCCTCGCGTTAAGATGTCGTCACATACGCTGTCGCCAGCACGCTGGGCCAAGCCTAGCCGCTGCGATCACGCAGCCGCCGTTTCGATGCATCAGCTCCTCGATGGCGTGGCCATCGCATTCAGGAACCATCAATGACCCAACCCCTCGTAATCAATGCCTCGGTGAGCCCCAAAGGCAGTCTGGAAACGCTTTCCCAGCGCGAAGTACAGCAACTGAGCGAAGTCGGCTCCGGCAGTACGCACAAGCTGTTCCGCCAGTGCGCGCTGGCCATCCTCAACACCGGCACCCGCATCGATAACGCCAAGACCATCCTCGAGGCGTACGAAGACTTCGAGGTGCGCATCCTGCAACAGGACCGTGGCGTGCGCCTGGAGCTGTTCAACGCACCGGCCGATGCGTTCGTCGACGGCGAGATGATCGCCAGCACCCGCGAGATGCTGTTCAGCGCCCTGCGCGACATCGTCTATACCGAGAGCGAACTGAGCAACGCACGCATCGATCTGGACAGCTCGCAAGGCATCACCGACTACGTGTTCCACCTGCTGCGCAACGCCCGCACGCTGCGCCCAGGCGTCGAGCCGAGCATGGTGGTGTGCTGGGGCGGTCACTCGATCAGTACCGAGGAGTACAAGTACAGCAAGCGCGTCGGACACGAGCTGGGCCTGCGCAGCCTGGATGTCTGTACCGGCTGCGGCCCCGGCGTGATGAAGGGGCCGATGAAGGGCGCCACCATCGGCCACGCCAAGCAGCGCCGCGTTGGCAGCCGCTACCTGGGCCTGACCGAGCCGGGCATCATCGCCGCCGAGGCGCCAAACCCGATCGTCAACGAGCTGGTGATCCTGCCGGACATCGAGAAGCGCCTGGAGGCCTTCGTGCGGGTCGGCCACGGCATCATCATCTTCCCCGGCGGCGTCGGTACCGCCGAGGAATTCCTCTACCTGCTCGGTATCCTGCTGCATCCGGACAATCGCGACGTGCCCTTCCCGGTGATTCTCACCGGACCGAGCGATGCGGCGGACTACCTGCAACAGCTGCATGACTTCGTTGGCGCCACCCTCGGCGAGGAAGCGCAGAAGCGCTACCAGATCATCTTCAACGACCCCGCCGAAGTGGCACGGCAGATGACCGAAGGCCTGCGCGAAGTACGACGCTTCCGCCGCGAGCGCAATGATGCGTTCCATTTCAATTGGCTGCTGAAGATCGAGGAAGGCTTCCAGCGACCCTTCGACCCCACCCACGAGGCGATGGCCAACCTGCCGCTGCGCCGCGACCTACCGGCCCATGAGCTGGCCGCGAACCTGCGCCGGGCGTTCTCCGGGATCGTTGCCGGCAACGTCAAGGACAAGGGTATCCGCCGCATCGAGCAATACGGCCGTTACGAGATCCACGGCGACGCGTCGATCATGCAGCCGCTGGACAAGCTGTTGCAGGCCTTCGTCGAGCAGCACCGCATGAAGCTGCCGGGAGGCGTGCCGTACACGCCCTGCTATCGCGTGGTGACCTGAGCGCGCTTCGCCTCGCACCAACGAAAAAGGCCCGAGGCATCAGCCCGGGCCTTTTTGTCACCCGACCGCGTGAGCGGTCAGCCGCATTTGGAGTTGCCGCAGTTCAGGCAGGTGGCGCAGCCATCCATCTGCACCACGGCCTGGGTGTTGCACTTGTTGCACAGCTGCGCGCCGGCCGGAAAGCCTTCACCCGGCTCGACCGCCACCGCGCCCTGGCTGGCCTCGTAGGCGGCGCGCTTCTCGGCCAGGTACTTGAGCTGGGTTTCGTCCAGCGCATGGCCTTCGAGCATGCCGATGGCGATCAGATGGCGCTCCAGCACCGCACCGATCTCGGCCACGATCGACGGCATGTAGACGCCGCCCTTCTTCAGGTAGCCGCCACGCGGGTCGAACACTGCCTTGAGCTCCTCGACGAGGAAGGTGCAGTCGCCGCCCTTGCGAAACACCGCGGACATGATCCGGGTGAGCGCGACGATCCACTGGAAGTGGTCCATGTTCTTGGAATTGATGAAGATCTCGAACGGGCGGCGCTGCTCATGCGGCGTGCCGGCGTTGAGCACGATGTCGTTCACGGTGACGTACAGCGCATGTTCGAACAGCGGCGACTTGATCTTGTAGGTCATGCCGATCAGGGTTTCCGGGCGCTGCAGGCTCTCGTCCATCTCCACCACGTTGACGGCCTTGCTCGCCGTGCCGTCGCTAGCGCTGGCCGCAGTCGCGGGGCGCTCGAGGGTCTCGTCGACAACCTTGAAGCCCTTGATGCGCTGGGTGATCTTTACGGTCATTGTGCAATCTCTCCTGCCGGGCGGCGCTCGCGGCCCGGCGTCCAAACGGTTGGCGGGCCGGCTTCAGTACTTGCCGTAGTAGCCTTCTTTGAGGGCGTCGAACAGGTTTGCGGCGGTGTTCACCTCGCCGTCGTACTCGACTTCCTGGTTGCCCTTGAGCTCGACCACGCTGCCGTCTTCAAGGGTGAAGCGGTACAGGGTCTTCTCTAGGTCGGCTTCCTTGACCAGCACGCCCTGGAATGCCGCCGGGTTGAAGCGGAAGGTGGTGCAGCCCTTGAGGCCCTGGCGCCAGGCATAGCGGTAGATGTCCTTGAACGCCTCGAACGGGTAGTCGGTCGGCACGTTGGCGGTCTTGGAGATCGATGAGTCGACCCACTTCTGCGCCGCGGCCTGGATATCCACGTGCTGGGTCGGACTGACGTCATCGGCGGTGATGAAGTAGTCCGGCAGCTTCTCGCCCGGCTCGTCGGAGCCCGGCTTGGCGCGCGCGTTGATCAGCGTGCGGTAGGCCAGCAGCTCGTAGCTGAACACCTCGATCTTCTCCTTGGCCTTGCGGCCAGGGCGGATCAGGTTGCGTGAGTAGTGATGGGCGAAGCTCGGCTCGATGCCGTTGGAGGCGTTGTTGGCCAGGCTCAGGCTGATGGTGCCGGTAGGCGCGATGGAGCTGTGGTGAGTGAAGCGCGCGCCCTGCTCGGCCAGCGCCTCGATCAGATCGGGCGCGTATTCGGCGATCTTCTGCATATACCGCGAGTATTTGGCGTGCAGCACACGGCCGGCGATCTGGTCGCCGACCTTGTAGCCGTCCTTGGCCATCTCCGGACGCTTGCGCAGCATCTCGGCGGTAACCTCGAAGGTCTGGCTCAGCAACGGTGCCGCGCCCTTCTCCTTGGACAGTTCCAAGGCCTGCTCCCAGCCGACCAACGCCATCTCACGGGCGACTTCCTCGGTGAACACGCAGGCTTCCGGGCTGCCATAGCGCAGCTTGAGCAACGTCAGGGTCGAGCCGAGACCGAGGAAACCCATACCATGGCGGCGCTTGCTTTCGATCTCGTGACGCTGCTGTTCCAGCGGCAGGCCGTTGATCTCGACCACGTTGTCGAGCATGCGGGTGAAGACGCGCACCACCTCGCGGTACTTGTCCCAGTCGAAGCGCGCTTCGGCGCCGAAGGGATCGATGACGAAGTGGGTCAGGTTGATCGAGCCAAGCAGGCACGACCCGTACGGCGGCAGCGGCTGTTCCCCACAGGGGTTGGTTGCGCGGATCGCCTCGCACCACCAGTTGTTGTTCAGCTGGTTGACCCGGTCGATGAGGATGAAGCCCGGCTCGGCGTAGTCGTAGGTGGAGACCATGATCATGTCCCACAGATGCCGCGCCTTGACCCGCCCGTAGATCTTGCAGGCCACCAGGCCATCGTCGCGCACGATGTAGCCGTCGTGCACCGGCCATTCGCGCCAGACCACCTGGGCATCGTCGGCCAGATCCAGCTCGGCGGCTTCCTTGGCATGCACCGGGAAGATCAGCGGCCACTCGCCGTCGGCCTCGACGGTCTGCATGAACTCGTCGGTGATCAGCAGGCTCAGGTTGAACTGACGCAGACGGCCGTCCTCGCGCTTGGCGCGGATGAACTCGCGCACGTCCGGATGGCCGACATCGAAGGTGCCCATCTGCGCGCCGCGGCGGCCGCCGGCCGAACTCACGGTGAAGCACATCTTGTCGAAGATATCCATGAACGACAGCGGGCCGCTGGTGTGCGCGCCGGCGCCCGAAACGAACGAGCCGCGCGGACGCAGGGTGCTGAACTCGTAGCCGATGCCGCAGCCGGCCTTGAGCGTCAGCCCGGCCTCGTGGACCTTGCCGAGGATGTCGTCCATCGAGTCGGTGATCGAGCCGGAAACGGTGCAGTTGATGGTCGAGGTGGCCGGCTTGTAATCCTGCGCGCCGGCATTGGAAATGATCCGCCCGGCCGGGATGGCGCCATTGCGCAGCGCCCAGAGGAAGCGCTCGTACCAGTGCTCGCGCTGCTTGGCCGGTTCGACGTCGGCCAGGGCGCGAGCGACTCGCTGCCAGGTATCGTCGACGCTCTGGTCGATGGGCGTGCCGTCCTTGCTGCTCAGGCGGTACTTCTGCGACCAGATATCCTCGGAAGCCGCCTGCAGGGCGATGCTGGAAGTGCTCTTGCTGTCTGCCGCGATGGGCCCGTCCGTCTTCGCCATGCGCTGCGCATCCTCGTGCCGAAAGTGGGAGAAAGGGGAAGCTCGTACGATAGCGAATTTCCGTGGGGAGCATATGACTCTTGTCAAATTACCCGGAGCGCTGACGAACGATGCGCGATGTCCGGCGCAGAAACGAAAAAACCCGCCGAATGGCGGGTTTTTCCTTCAAGGGGCCGATCAATTACTTGATCTTGGCTTCCTTGTAGATCACGTGCTTGCGAACGACCGGATCGAATTTCTTGATTTCGATCTTGTCGGGGGTAGTGCGCTTGTTCTTGTCGGTGGTGTAGAAGTGGCCGGTACCGGCGCTGGACACCAAACGGATCAGGTCACGCATGATTGCTCTCCTTAAACCTTTTCGCCGCGGGCGCGCAGCTCGGCCAGAACGACGTCGATGCCACGCTTGTCGATGATGCGCATGCCTTTGGCACTCAGGCGCAGACGCACGAAGCGGTTCTCAGACTCGACCCAGAAGCGATGGTGCTGCAGGTTCGGCAGGAAACGACGACGGGTTTTGTTGTTTGCGTGGGAAATGTTGTTCCCGGTTACCGGACCCTTACCGGTAACTTGACAGACTCTCGACATGCCTCAGCCCTCTAAAACCACATGCCCAACCCGGCATGGGTTGGCCGCTTGAATTCACTTGTCAGTTCGGCGCTCAGCGCCACGATTCATGGGGGTCTTACCGGCCACGCTGCGAGCGAAGATACCGGGCCCCTAGAAAAGAGCGCTGCTTTATATCAGAAAGCCCCCTGAGCAACAAGCGCGGATTGTTTTTTCCGCCCGGCTGCGCTGGGCTCTCGACGCCTGTCGACAGGCTTGTGGGGCGCTTGCTGCAACAGCCCCGCTCGTCGCCTCGCTACATCTATATATAGGCAGCGATCAGCTCGCCGCTGCCCGCGCCTCGTCACGCAGCTGGCGGCGCAGCAGCTTGCCCACCGCCGTCTTCGGCAGCTCGTCGCGGATCTCGATGGCGCTCGGCAGCTTGTAACCGGTCAGGAACTGGCGGCAGTGCGCGAGCAGGGTCTGATCATCGGTCGCCTCCCGCAGGCTGACGAAGACCTTCACCGCCTCGCCCTTGCGTGCATCCGGAATGCCCACCGCCACACATTCACGTACCGACGGGTGCTGCATCAGCACATCCTCGATCTCGTTGGGGAACACGTTGAAGCCGGACACCAGGATCATGTCCTTCTTGCGATCGACGATCTTCACGAAACCCTCGGCATCCAGCAGCGCGATGTCGCCGGTCTTGAGCCAGCCGTCCGCGGTGATTACCTTGGCCGTCTCCTCCGGCCGCTGCCAGTAGCCCTGCATCACCTGCGGCCCGCGCAGCCAGAGCTCGCCCGGCGTCTCCGCCGGTACGTCGTTGCCGTCGTCGTCCACGGTGCGCAGCTCGGTGTCGATCAGCGCCTGGCCGATGTAGCCCTCGCGGTAGGGGCTCAGCTGAGTACCGGTCGCCACAACCGGCGAGGCCTCGGTCAGGCCGAAACCTTCGCGGATCGGCGCCCCGGTCAGTGCCTGCCAGCGACGCCCGACCTCACTGTTGAGCGGCGCGCCGCCGGACGTCGCCCACTTTAGATGGGAGAAATCGATGCTGCAAAACTCTGGGTGATTCATCAGCCCGACGAACAGCGTGTTGATGCCGCTGAGCAGACTGAACGGATAGCGCTGCATGGCACCGATGGTTTCGTCCAGGTTGCGTCCGTCCCGGATGAACACCGTGTGCAGGCCCATACCCACCGAACTCAGGCAGTTCGTGGCAAAGGCCATGATGTGATACAGCGGCAGCGGCGCGATGCGCACGTCCTTTTCCGGCTCCAGCAGGCCCGGCTTGTCGAACAGCTCGATGGTCTGCAGCACGTTGGCCAGCAGGTTGCGGTGACTGAGCATCGCGCCCTTGGACACACCGGTGGTGCCGCCGGTGTATTGCAGCAGTGCCAGCCGGTCGAGCCCGGCGACGCAGTCCAGCGCCGGGCTCCGTTCGCCCAGCCGCAGCGCCTGCATGAAGCGCTCTGTTCCCGGCTCCTGGCTGTCATAGACCGGCGCCTGCAGATCCTCGACGCTGGTGAGGATGATCCGTTCCAGTGCGGTGTCGGCCTGTACCGCCCGCACCAGCGGCAACAGCCGATCGAGCACCAGGATCGCCCTGGCACCGGAGTCGCGGAACTGATGGCGCGCCTCGGCAGCGGTGTATTGCGGATTGGTATTGACGATCACCAGCCCTGCCTTGAGTGCGCCAAACACGGCGATGGGATATTGCAACGAGTTGGGCAGCTGCAGCGCCAGCCGGTCGCCGGGTTGCAGTCCAGCGTGATGCCGCAGATAGCGTGCGAACGCGTCGGCAAGG